>TARA_R110002153_G_scaffold120193_3_pt1 | contig 12231 bp, 10 predicted proteins | sample TARA_R110002153 | Tara Oceans TARA_R110002153 (sample SAMEA4398193) | marine metagenome | biome: Polar Biome; feature: [SRF] surface water layer (ENVO:00010504); material: water (ENVO:00002006), including particulate matter (ENVO:01000060) such as... | depth 5 m
AATCGTGCGTAAGGTACAACTACTTCCCCCTTTACCTTAACGGCATTTGGAGAAAATTGGATATCGATATTCGGACTGACTTGCGCCCGCAGCATACTTTGATAATCAAGCTCTAACTTTTGTCCTGTTACATTTATTTTACCCACCAGTTGTGGCCGCCAAGCGAGTTCACCGACTATCGACCCCTTGCCTTTACCCAACAAATAACTGCCATTTAGAGACGCTTTGTCGCCCTGTAGTTCAAGCGTTTGATTAACGCCACTGATGATAAGAGGAATATCTTGGCCCTGCACTGCCCCTTCGCTTAGGGTGATCACTCCGTTCACTAAGGGTTCCAGTAAAGTGCCTGTGATCTGCGTATTGCCGGCTAATTTTCCTTCAAACTTATCAAGTTGCGGTAGAAACACTCTAAAAGGGGCTAGATTAATATTACTCAGAGCCAACTCGCCAGTTATGGGTCTATCAAGTTGATCGCTAAAGTTGCCTGCTTCTCCTTGTAAATTTAGCGACAACAAGCCTATTTGCGGACCAGACAAAGCCATACCAACGCTGACATTTTGCTCAGATATTTGCCCGTCGAGAGTGAATTCCTTTATGTCTAGTTGTAAGGTTTTTTTATTTTTAAAACGCCACGTTGCTGGGGTTAAACTCGCATGTATTTGTGTACTAGGAAGCTCACTTAAAAGCCAATCGCCTTTTAAGGTCATACTGAGCTTGCTAGTCGAATCAATGGGAGGAAAAGAAGGAACGACACGTTGCAATAATGGAATAAGATTAAGTTCGTGCAAGGCCAAATCCCAACGCGCACGATTATCACTAAAGCTGGCCTGCTTAATACACAAATCACTATTAACTTGCTGCCAACAATGGGGTGAAATAGAGTACTCTTGTAATAACCAATTAGCAGAGATACTAAAAGGTTCAGCCAGTGTCAATGAGGCATAAGTTGACTCAATTTGCCCCTCAAGCCATCGACCAGTCCAATAATCGTTTGCTAACGTCCCTTGGATACGAGCCAACAAATTGGTTTTATTACTGGTGGTATCAAGCAATAACTCATGGGCTTGGGCATTGCCAGTCAGACTAAATTTTGCCTCATCAATCTGATTATTAACCCCAATAACTTGCTGCACATTTAGCTCAATAGAAACGGGCTTTAACTCATCCCACAAGACTTGTCCTTTACCATCAAAGGCTTTGACATTAATATCTGCAAATCTCAGTTTTTCACCTTCTAGGGTATATTTTAATGCAGGTTGTTCTAGCGTACCGCTAATATGCGCTGACAATGACAAGCGACCTTGAAGGTCTGCAACGCTCTGTTCAATAGCCGGGGCATTGAGTTGCACCGTAAAATCAATACTACGATCGCCGCTTAATTTGCCATCAAGCACTAAACTATTTTCGCCATTTTTGATGCTAAATTTATTGAGCACAACGTTGGCTAAATCATCAACCTGCGCATTACCGCCAATACTTAAGGGGAAATCACGCCACATTCCACTGATGTTCAGTTCACTTAACTTTGCTCGCCACTGACCTGAAGGGTTAGATACATTAGCGTGCAATTGACCATTAATATCCGCTTGATACTCAGGCAGCAATACTCCGGGGTTAATATGGTTTAACTCTAAGCTGCTAACAATTTCAAGATAATCAGAGAATGTCACGGCGCCTTTGGCAATAATTTGCCCACCTAAAGTCTGAATAGATAAAGTGTCGAGCAACAATTTTTGTCGATCGGCATTGGCTTGCAAATTAAAAGAAGTGTCAGGCAAAGATTGGCCCGCTAACGCACCTTGCCCAACCAGCTTTAAACCATCCAAATTACCCGCCATGTGTAATTTGCCCTGTAGGGATTCAAATTGCGCTGGCGCGCCTGCTTGCTTGACCAAGGGCCACGTTAGATTTTGCCATGATACAGTTATATCTACTGGCAGCGCATTCGATACTAAATCAGCCTCAATACCAATATCAGCTTGGATTAAGCCACTAATATGGGCTTGTGTTTCCAATTGCTGCAGATTACCTTTAGAGGACAATACTAGGTTGACCTCGCCGCCTTGAGGCTCAAAATATTGTGCTTTAACATTGAGTTGGTGCTGTAAACTGCCACCAAGCCCTACCTCAGCAGAAGCAGAAACCTCGGCTAATTGATGACGAATTTTAAGTTGGCGTAAACTCAAATTCTTGTCATCTGCACCAGCTGATAGGCCTATTGAGCTTAATAACAGGGTTTGTTGTCCATTGGCACTGAGTTTAAAGGGTGCAATATTCACTTCAGTCAAATCAAAAGCTAGGGGCAAACTAATGGGCAATTGCTCGATCCCTTGATATTGCCATGTTCTCCAATCAAAGGGTTCTGTTGGCTTTGTCACCGCTTCATTTGCGAGTAAATCGACTTGCAATGACACCACTTCAAGGCTTGCAACATCTAAACTTTGAGCAAAGGTAAAACGACTACTGACACTTTGCCAAGACAGCTTAAGTTGATCTTTTATGAACACATTAAGTGGTCCAAGTTTTAAGCTATCTACCTTTAGATTAAACGGCAATGTTAGCGGTGTGGTGCTGCTAGCAGGTGCCGATTCTTCGGTTTGCACACTTAACTGCACATCAATTGCACCGGTTTTTAAGGTGTTAATACAGACATTCATCGACCAAGTACAAGACCAATTAATATTCAGTTGAATATCTTGGCTGGTGGCCTGTAAATTAGCTTGCTGCCATTGCACTTGATTCAATAGTAACTCAGAGCCCAAACCACCACTTTTATAGTCAATGCTTAATTCATCTAACCATGCATCAGCGCCCTTAAGCGCTAATTGTGTTCCCCAGGGCGTAAACACAAAGCCAGCCAATAAGACTGCACTTAGCAACAAAGCCAATGAAATCGCTGATATCCATTTTAAACTTCTCACAGTGCAGGCCCCATGGAAAAATGCAAACGCCAGCTGCTTTCGTAACTACTATTACCACGTCCCACATAAATGCGCACAGGACCAACGGGCGTCAACCAATTGACACCCGCCCCAATGCCGGTTGCGTAATCACTGGAAAAGTTATTGGTGGCCGTACCCGCATCAAAAAATAGGGCCAAACGCCAATTTTCAGCAAAGGGATAGCTGTATTCTGTGCTACCCACAGCAAGATATCGCCCACCGGTTAACACCTCATCTCCCATGTCATTAAGTTCGACGGGGGACAATTTGCGATAGCCAAAACCGCGGATACTTTGATCGCCACCGGCAAAATACCGCAAACTCGAGGGGACTTGACTAAAGTCATTGGTCGCTATTGCGCCTAAATCAGCACGAAATAACACTCGATGTTCATTCCAGCTGCGCAACCATTTAGATTGTGCGGTAACACGTACTAGGTTGATATCTGAGAAAAAAGCATCCGCGGCGCTCTCTACTGTAATGGACTGCTTGTCGCCCCAATATACATCTAGCCCACCCTTAGTGCGTAAACGACTCAAGGTAAACCCGGGCGTAACCAAGCGCGTAGTTTGCTCATCATCTAAACCTTGGGTAAAGGTTTCTTGCTCCAAACGCAAAAACATCGCGCGTTGCCAATCAGAATCTACCACTGTCCAAAAACGGGTGGCTGACATGGTATAACGTTTACTGGCGGTATCATTGTCGTCTTGCGACTGAAAACCAATTTGAAAACTCGCGTAATTCTGCACGGGGTCTTCAATGGGCACACGATAATCTAAACTAATAGAACGTTCGGGTTGCGAAATAAACAACTCGGTTCCCAGTGAATGCCCATAACTGTTTACCCAAGGCCGTTGCCATTTTGCGGTAAATCTAGGGCCAATATCTGACGAAATCCCGGCGCCTAAGTCGAAGTTATCCCGAGGCTTGTGGGTAAGAATGATTTCGATAGGGACAGCAAAATCAATCGCTTCTGCCACAAGAGGACGCACCAAAACATGTCTAAAATACTGAGTTTGTTTTAAACGTTTGTTCAATAAGGCTAACTTATCAGCTTCATAGTATTCACCGCTATTAAACGGCAGTGCATCTTTCACTAAGGCCTCGGCACGGGCATCCTCTGGGAAGCGCAATTCACCGAAAGAATAGCGTTTGCCGGTTTGCATTTTCAGTGTGATGGTAGCAGTGGCTGTGGACTCAAAAATTTCAATAGTATGTTCTGTGAAGACAAAATCAAAATATCCCAGCGACAATGCGACATTTTGAAGTTGCGACTTACTTGCTTCATAATCTGCGTGATGCAGGGCCTTGTTAAGCGTCAATGGCAGTTTTGCTAATACTTGCTGAATAATAGGGTCTTGTTCACCATCCCCTTTTATATCTATTAATAACTGACTAATAGTCGTTACTTTGCCTAATGCTACAACTACCTGCCATCGACTATTTTTAATATTTGGGTCGGGTAAAGTCACGTCTACTTGGGTTTGATAATAACCAAATACTTCAACCGCTAATTTTACTTTTTCAATCAGTTGTAACTGATATTGTTCAAACTGATAATTAGCTGCTGGTGGTTCGATGCTTTCTATGTGAGCAGTAACATTCGTCAGTACTTTGTCGTTTTTAATACCCGTAACATCAACATTAGAAGCCAAAACATTAACTGTCCACAATGCAGTTGAACAAGAAAATAATAGACACAACAACAATCTGCAGTAAAAAAACTGAATAATTTTTAGGGACAAAAAATCTTTCTCTCTGTGTAATTTAAGCAATAACGAGACTGAACAGTAACATTTGAACCTTAGACGTCTTTCAAGTTCACTATTAATTAATTTAAACCCGCTTTAATAGTGCAATATTTTACAATAATCGACCTCTTATGTATGCCAAGCTTGAGAGTTTTTTTACGTTTAATTTAAGAGTAGGTATAAGATTAAATTATCGCTTGGTCGCTAATAAACATTGCTTTACCCTAGCTGGCTAAGGTTACTTTGAACAACACAGGTTAATTATGACTCAACATTCCTCTCAAGCTGTATGTATCGTCACTGGCGGAAGCTTAGGCATAGGCGCGGCAATTTGTGAGCGTTTTGCTCAACAAGGTTACAAGGTGGTGAATGTCGATCTACAAAAAGCAGCCACAAAATCGCCTAACATTGACTGGTGGCCCTGTGATATAGCTGATATCGCTGAAACAAAGTCGGTATTTTCTAAAATACTCCTCCTATACAAAAGAGTGGATGTGCTGGTTTCAAATGCAGGGATTCATTTTTCTGGCACCATTGAACAGACCTCAGAAGCGGAATTTGATCGCGTATTTGCTATTAATGTTAAGGGTGCAATTACTGCCACTAAAGAAGTATTACCGGTAATGAAATCGCAAGCCAAAGGGGTCATTTTATATATGGCTTCTGACCAATCAATTATCGCAAAACGCAATTCCTTTGCCTACAACATGACCAAGGCTGCGCTAGCGTCCTTAGCAAAAACTACCGCACTGGACTATGCGGCTTATCAAATTAGAGCTAACGCTATCTGCCCTGGTACAATAGAAACGCCTCTTTATCACCATGCGATTGACAAATACGTAAAAAAATCTGGAGCCGACGAGCAACAAGTGCATCGTGAAGAAGCGGCATTACAACCGCTTGGTCGATTAGGAAAAGCAGAGGAAGTAGCAGCTTTGACCTATTTTTTAGCGAGTGACGAGGCAGCGTTTATCACCGGTAGTTTGCAGGTAATCGATGGCGGTTATACCGCTCAATAAATTGAATTTTGCTGTCTCTCATACAGTAATTGAGAATAATAATGGCCGTTGACCCAATAAAAATAATCGACCCACACCTGCATTTATTTGACTTAAATTTAGGCGAATATGGCTGGCTAAAACACCAGAACCCGCCCCATTGGCAAGACAAACAGCAGATTGCAAGAAACTACGATGAACAAGATCTTATGCTGGCAAAAAATATGTCACTGGCTGGGTTTGTGCACATCGAAGCTGGTTTTGATAACCGTCAACCATGGCGTGAAATTGACTGGTTAGAAAGCGTTTGTCGCCTACCATTTAAATCGATTGCCTGCACTGATTTGACCTCAACTAATTTTGCAAATAATCTGAAAAAACTAGTGCAACGGCCCTCGGTTGTTGGCGTAAGACACATACTAGACGATGATGCATTGTCTATTTTGACTCACCCTCATACGTCTAAGCAGTTTAGCTTATTAAATGAGCTAGGCTTTAATTTTGAAGCTCAGCTATCGCTCACGAATACACCCGCAATTGAAGCCTTATTGAGCTTAGCGCAAAACCACAAAAACATGGCTATTATTATCAATCATGCAGGATGGCCGCCACAAAAAGCCACTGCCGACTTTGCTATTTGGAAAAACAATTTAAAAGGATTGAGTACCTGCCCCAATGTTGCCATTAAACTGTCGGCGTGGGAAATGACTAAGCGCAATTGGCTGATAACCACTGCTACAGAAATTTTAGAGCTTACTTTAAGCTGCTTCGGTTCAAATAGAGTGATGTTAGCCAGTAATTTTCCATTATGCACGCTAAGCCAGCCTTACTCACAACTATGGCAGACTTATCACCACGACTTAAAGATAGGTGCAGACTTATTTACCCAACTATCCTTCACAAACGCAGCTCGGTGGTACAAATTTAACTAAAAATTATAGCGCAACCCCACATAAGCTCCGCTCATGCTTAAGTTATTTTGTCCTTTGATATATTCCAATTCAGTTCGAACCATCATTTTGTGGCTGATGAAGTAATCAAAACCCAAACCGATAACTCCCGCGACACCACCTTCGTCAAACTGACAAAAACTGTAATTTTGCTCATCATTAAGCGCTATAACTGTGGTACTGCCCAGCTCACAAACTTGATTACCCGCCAAGACTTGTTGGCCTTTGATATCGGTTTTTAACAAACCTATACGATAAAAAAGCTCACCCGCTGGGCCAGCTGCTTTGCCCAAAAAAGTAGCATAAAGTGCGGTGGTATCGAGTTTTAAACTTGTGTCTTGTAATTGTTCAAGAGTAATAGGCAGCTCACTTACCATACTATCACTAGCCCATTTTTGTACACCTGCTTCAAAATACCATTGGCGGTCAATTTGATAACCCATGCCCAATTTATATGACAAGTCATTATTGCTAGAATCGACAAATTCTGTTTTGGCCGAGCCAATAGTTGAAACAGCATATAAGCCCTCAGTCGCATATGTTTGTCCCCCAAAACTTAACAACATTAATACACAGACTGATTTTTTGAATTTCAAAACCGAAAACTCCTTTAAACCTAATGGGGTTTATGACCGTAAGGGACATAGTTAATTATTGTAAGCCAATTTGCAATATAACATAGTGAAGGTCAAAAACGGATAGAAGAGAATTTACCCAATTATTAATTTTTATACCAACCTTAGGGATAAAAATTATCGACTTTGTTTGTCACCTCAGCGCACAATTCGATAGTATAGTGAAGAACAGCATAATATTGGACGATACGTTGATAAATTACATAAAACTTGCTTTGCTCAGTTTAGTTTTGAGCGCCTGCGTTGCCGGGCCACCAGAACCTATAATGACTGATGAGAAATTTGAGAGCCGCACATTGGATAATGGCACAATTGAATTCATATTTGGTATTTCCTGGCGTAACACCTCGCAAGACTCTTTGCGCAGCAACAATCAAAGAGACTATGAGCGTCCAAGTGAACGTGGTCTTGATCGAGAGGAAATCGAAGGACGTAAACAACAAGCCAAACAATTTGGCGTATTAGCAGATAATCAAACAAAATTAGAACTCGAAGACAAAGCCGCAGAGAGTCTGCAAAAAAGACTCAATAGAGAAAAGTTATGTGCTGATGGTCATCAAATTAATCAAGTTTTATGGCGTGATGCAGACATTCGTTTACTCGGTAATTGTTTATAACATTCGTATAGATACAAGCATATGAAGCACAAATTAAATTAGTAAGGAAAAACAATGAAATCAATTAAAACTCGGGCCGCTGTCGCATGGGCCGCTGGCCAACCACTAAAGATTGAAGAAGTGGATCTTGCACCACCACAAAAAGGCGAAGTATTGGTTCGCATAGTCGCGACAGGTGTTTGCCATACTGATGCCTACACCCTGTCTGGAGACGATCCTGAAGGTTTGTTTCCGGCCATTTTGGGCCATGAAGGCGCGGGCATTGTCGAAGCGATTGGAGAAGGTGTCACCTTGGTTGAGGTGGGCGACCATGTTATTCCACTATATACGCCTGAGTGTGGCAAATGTAAGTTCTGCCTCTCAGGTAAAACCAACTTGTGTCAAGCCATCCGCGCAACGCAAGGCAAAGGCCTGATGCCAGACGGTACGAGCCGTTTTTCTATTAATGGCCAACCCATTTATCATTATATGGGCACTTCAACTTTTGCCGAACATACTGTTATTCCAGAAATTGCCCTCGCCAAAATCCCTAAAGATGCCCCCTTAGAAAAAGTCTGCTTACTTGGCTGTGGCGTAACCACTGGCATGGGTGCGGTGACTAACGCAGCAAAAGTCAAACCTGGTGATACGGTTGCAGTATTTGGTTTAGGCGGCATTGGGCTTTCAGTGCTAATTGGCGCAAAAATGGCCAAAGCAGGACGAATCATTGCTATTGATATTAATGAAGACAAATTTGAAATTGCTAAACAATTAGGTGCTACCGATGTCGTAAACCCTAAAAACTTTGATAAGCCTATTCAAGACGTTATTGTTGAAATGACCGATGGTGGTGTCGACTATTCCTTCGAATGTATTGGTAACGTCAATGTGATGCGCTCGGCTCTTGAGTGTTGCCATAAAGGTTGGGGCGAATCAATCATTATCGGCGTAGCTGGCGCCGGTCAGGAAATTTCAACTCGCCCGTTTCAATTAGTTACTGGGCGTGTGTGGCGAGGCACAGCCTTTGGTGGGGTGAAAGGCCGCAGTCAATTGCCTGAATATGTGCAGCGTTATATGGATGGCGAATTTGAATTAGATACTTTTATTACCCATACCATGGCTTTAGAAGATATCAATGATGCCTTTGACTTGATGCATGAAGGCAAGTCTATTCGTACCGTGGTGCATTTCTAAGTGGGAGACCAATCCATGACTAATGCCACAGAGTTGGCTGAATTAAGTGCAAATAAGTGCTTCGGTGGCTGGCAAAAACGTTTTAGCCATCGTTCGAAAACACTTAATTGCGAAATGCGTTTTAGTGTATTTATTCCTCCAGCAGCCGGGAAGAACCAGAAACTGCCCGTATTATATTGGCTTAGTGGTTTAACCTGTACCGATGAGAACTTTTCAGCCAAGGCAGGGGCGCAACGTGTTGCAGCAGAACTTGGCATCATGCTTGTTATGCCGGATACCAGTCCACGTGGTGAGCAAGTTACTGAAGCTGCCGATGGTGCTTATGATTTAGGCTTAGGTGCTGGTTTTTATCTCAATGCCACACAAACACCGTGGCAGGACCACTATCAAATGTATGATTACATTGTGGAAGAATTACCTGCCTTGGTGCAAAAAGAATTTAATGTCAAAGAAAAATCGGCTATTGCTGGCCACTCAATGGGCGGCCATGGTGCACTTATTATTGCCCTTTCTAATATGAAGCGTTATTGCTCTGTGTCAGCATTTGCGCCTATAGTCAGTCCAAGTGAATGTCAATGGGGACAAAAGGCTTTCACTCACTATTTAGGTGATAATAAACAAGATTGGCAAGCTTATGACAGTTGTCAATTAATGCGTCAACAAGGGGAGTTTTTGCATATCCCCATGTTAGTTGACCAAGGATTAGATGATAATTTTTTCCTCAGTCAAAAACTAACCAAACCCTTAGAAGATGTGGCAACAGAGGTTGGCTATAAAGCAGATTTTCGTTACCACCCTGGATACGATCATAGCTACTATTTTATCGCTAGTTTTATCGAAGACCACTTACGCTTTCATGCGAAATATTTATAAAAGATAAGTATTTTTTAGTGACAGCTAACGAGTCAAAGCAAATATGGCTTGGGTTCGTTAGCTGATTTATGAATTAATTTGCTTCAATTTGTCGCAATATTTCTTACACATTCAAACAAAAATTCATCGATGTCGGCACTTTTCACCTCGTTAGAGAAAGCAACACCGCACTCATTGTTAACAGAAATATGTCTTACCATCCCTTTAATTGTCATTGGATTAGACAGATTTGAGTTAGTTAACAATATACTAATTTTACTCATAGGTGAGGTGTGTGGCATGGGAGACAAGAGCTTTATTTTAATCCCTGAATTACTCATATCAACAACCGAACCTTGCAGTATTGATTGTTGCGAAGTCCCTGACTCTGTAACGCAAATCTCAGCATGCAAATCCTGCACTAATATTCTTGAATGTTGACGTTTTTCTATCATGAGTTAGGCCTGTATTAAGCTACTAGGTTAAAGTATAGGCCTAATTAGTCTCTAAAAGTAATTTGCCTTGTATTCATCTGAGCTTAGGCCTTTAGTTTTTGCACAATTGCCCCCATCACTCTATATCGAGTTCGTCATCTTGTCGTTCTAAACTTAAACTCGATAGTCCTTAATAATAATTACTCTGCCTTGCAATATAAACCAATAAGGAAAGAATCATTTGAGCAACCCAACTTACACACCTCCCAAAATATGGCAATGGAACCCAGATAATGGTGGAAGATTCGCCGTGATTAATCGCCCAACTGCTGGCGCCAGAGAAGACAAAGCTCTGGTAGTGGGTAAACATCCCTTTCAGTTATATTCGCTTGCTACCCCCAATGGCGTCAAAGTGACTATCATGTTTGAAGAATTGCTGGCCTTAGGTATAGGCAATGCTGAATATGATGCTCATTTGGTCAATATTATGGAAGGCGAGCAGTTTACTAGTGGCTTTGTAGAGGTGAATCCAAACTCAAAAATACCAGCACTTGTTGACCACTCAACGAATCCCCCTACCCGTTTGTTTGAATCGGGTTCTATGCTGTTATATTTGGCTGAAAAATTTAATGTACTTATACCTGATGCACCTTCTCAGCGAGCAGAATGTATGTCCTGGTTATTTTGGCAAATGGCCAGTGCACCCATATTGGGTGGTGGATTTGGCCACTTCTACGCCTATGCTCCTGAGAAATACCAATACCCTATTGATCGTTATGCCATGGAGATAAAACGTCAATTAGATGTTCTAGATCAGCACCTCGCGAAAAACCGTTACATGTGTGGAGATGAATACACTATTGCAGATATCGCAATTTGGCCTTGGTATGGCGCGCTGGTAAGTAACAAAGTTTACGAAGCGGCTGAGTTCTTACAAACCCATGAATACACCCATGTATTGAGATGGAATGATGAAATTGCCCTTAGACCGGCAGTGCAACGCGGCAGAATGGTTAACCGCACGTGGGGCGAACCGTCAAGTCAATTGCATGAACGCCACGACGCAAGTGATTTTGAGACTAAAACCCAAGACAAAATCACCCAGCCTGAATAATAGAGAAGTTTAAGGGGTCAGTCAGTGACCCCTTTTATTTTTATTGCTCGTGTCTATCCACTTTGTGTTCGCAGCTAAACTGAGCCGGTCACCGGCAGCTCCTACAACAGGGACAATTTTCACTTTGTGTTCGCAGCTAAACTGGGCCGGTCACCGGTAGGTCCTAAAACGGGAATTCTTTTCCTCTGTGTACTCTGTGCGCTCTGTGGTTCAAATGCTTTTGCTTTTGCTTTTGCTTGTATTTTGTATCTGTCCACATTATGTTCGCAGCTAAGCTGAGCCGGTCACCGTCAGCTCCTAGAACAGGGACAATTTTCACTTTGTGTTCGCAGCTAAACTGGGCCGGTCACCGGTAGGTCCTAAAACGGGAATTCTTTTCCTCTGTGTACTCTGTGCGCTCTGTGGTTCAAATGCTTTTGCTTTTGCCTTTGCTTGTATTTTGTATCTGTCCACATTATGTTCGCAGCTAAAGCAGCTCCTACAACAGGGACAATTTTCACTTTGTGTTCGCAACTAAACTGGGCCGGTCACCGGCAGCTCCTACAACGGGAATTCTTTTCCTCTGTGCGCTCTGTGGTTCAAATGCTTTTGCCTTTGCTTGTATCTATCAACATTATGTTCGCAGCTAAAGCAGCTCCTACAACGGAAATTATTTTCCTCTGTGAACTCTGTGCGCTCTGTGGTTCAAATGCTTTTGCCTTTGCTCGTGTCTATCCACTTTGTGTTCGCAGCTAAACTGGGCCGGTCACCGGCAGCTCCTGCAAC
>TARA_R110002153_G_scaffold156230_1_pt1 | contig 12231 bp, 4 predicted proteins | sample TARA_R110002153 | Tara Oceans TARA_R110002153 (sample SAMEA4398193) | marine metagenome | biome: Polar Biome; feature: [SRF] surface water layer (ENVO:00010504); material: water (ENVO:00002006), including particulate matter (ENVO:01000060) such as... | depth 5 m
CGCACATAGTGTGCGAGCAACTAACGCCAAGAGAACACGCTTTGTATGAGCAAAGTCATTTAACTAAGTCTACTAAAGCTAGACCTTCTTTTGTTAAGTACACTAACGTTTATGATCGTATGAAGATATTTCCATACCCACGTAATCAAGATGGAACAGAAATAACCTCTGCATCTAATAACACAGCTAAGGTTAGAGCTGATTATACTAGAAAACCTACAAAACCTAACTGGGGCTATGTGGTTGTGAACAATAAGCCGTTGTATAATTCATCACGCTCAATGGATTTTGAATTACACTCTTCAGAAGAGCCAGAGTTAGTATATAGAATACTAGCATTTGCTGGAATAGCAATGCAAAAGCCTAACTTAACACAAGCGGTTGTGGCTTTAGAGAGTAATAAAGTTCAACAAGAAAAACAATAAATAAATGGGAATATTAGACAACATTACACACAAGAGTTATTATGAAGGCTCAGATTTTGGTAGTTATCAATTTACCTCTTTAAATCATGTTATAAGTCAATTTGAAATAGCATATGTTGGAGAAAATAAAATAATATCTAAAATAAAAAGAGTTGATATAGCTTTTCACGCCCAAAGAGCATTACAAGAATTTTCCTTTGATACGTTTAAATCTATAAAATCTCAACAAATAGACTTGCCACCATCGCTAGTAATGACACTACCACACGATTATGTTAACTATAGTAAGTTATCTTGGGTTGACTCGGCTGGTATAAAGCATTTATTATATCCTACAAATAAAACTTCAAATCCTTTTCAAATTAGAGTGGACGATGATTTTACATACTCGTTTCCAGAAGAAAAAGAATTAATTATAGGTGGAGGTTTTGACGCTGCTGATGCTGTAAATGGCAAACCAGGTCCACCGTTTATTAGAAATCAAGTTCCAAATCACGCCGGTCATAATTATGGAAATTTTGGAGCCTCTGACGTGTTAAGCTTTAATCACAGAACAAGACATAGTCACGGTAAAACTAACTGGGGTCATGCCTTGGGTGTTTGGCAAGAAATAGATGTTAGCCAGCTAGATTACTTGGATATAAAAGCAGACGGAAGCGCTGTAGATGTGTCAAATAGTACTGGGGTTTTAAGGTTTGGAATAAGTAGTAAGCCAGGTGATTCTAACAGTAATAATATAATCTCCTCAAGCTTCCCGCAAAGTACAAACGCTTTAACTAGCTCTTATGACCTTAAAACAAATGATGGTTTTGATAGTTACCTAGAGTGGTCTTCGGCTGATGGAACAGCATTTGAAAAAGAGTTATTACAAATAAACGTTACATCGTATGATAAAGTTTATGCTTTGGTAGTATCTTTTCAAAATTACTCAGGTACAAATGATACGCTACAAAAAACAAGCTCTATAGATAATTTATCGGTAAGAGATTCTGGCGCTAGTAAATATTTATCACGAGCAATTGATCATGAATTCAACTCAACTACTTGGAATAAATATAAAGCCAATACACCATCAGAAAATCAAGATGATTATCAAGATGATACTTATTGGCCAATGGATGGTAATAGATATGGACTTGACCCTCAGCATGCCCAGGCAAATGGATCGTTTTATATAGATCAATTATTGGGAAGAATACATTTTAGCTCTAATGTTTCAGGAAAAACTGTGATCTTAGATTATATAAGCGATAGTGTAGGTACGGACGATGAAATGCAAGTACACAAGTTTGCAGAGGAAGCAATGTACAAGTGGATAGCTTACGCTATCTTATCTACATCATCAAGCCAAATCCACCAACAGTTAGCCCCTAGATTTAAAAAAGAAAGATTTGCCGCTGTTAGAACTGCAAAATTAAGATTATCAAGTATTAAACTAGAAGAACTTACTCAAGTTTTAAGAGGTAAATCAAAACAAATAAAACACTAGTACATGGCAAAAATCAAACATAACTTCATGAAGGGGAAGATGAATAAGGATCTTGATGAGAGACTTGTTCCTAATGGAGTGTATAGAGACGCGTTGAATATACAAGTGTCGACATCAGAGGGTTCTGACGTTGGTACTGTACAAAATATATTAGGTAATTCTTTAATTGCAGGTCAAGATTTTATAGGTGATGGCTCTGTTTGTGTAGGATCTATTGCTGATGAGAAAAATGATAAACTGTATTATTTTATTGTTAGCAATGAAGAATTAATAGTAAATGGGGGTTTTGATAATGATTTAAGCGGTTGGTGGTTAAGTACCGGTTGGGAACTTGAAAATGGAAAAATAGAGGGTAATAGCGTTGTAGCAAATGATAAAATAAACCAAAGTAATCTACCAATTGACAAGTTTATTTTGGATAGAGAGTACGAGGTTAGTTTTACTGTAAGTGGTTATGTCGCGGGAAATATTAATGTAAAACTTCGTAATGAAAACGGAAAAGGATTTAATATCCCAAATTTTGTGCCGGAAAATAAAACATACACGTTTACAGGAAAAGTAGGGACGCATAATACAACAAACACTACTTTTTATAGCAGATTTTATATTCAAGCAGGGGATATTGATTTTACAGGTAATATTGATAATATATCAATAAAACCAAAAGATAGCGCTATAATAGAATACGATGCTATAATAGAATACGATTCTAAAACTAATTCTATAACACCAGTTTTAGTTGATACTATTGGAGACGTTTTAAAATTCCATAAAGATAATATAATTACCGGTATAAATATAATTGATGATTTATTACTTTGGACAGATAATGTTAATGAGCCTAAAAAAATAAATATTACCCGAAGTAAAGCAGGTACGGATTCCTCTGGTTTAAGTCACACAAACCTAATTGTTGAAGGTGAAGAAAGGGGCCTAATAAAAGAAGATCACATCACGGTTATTAAAAAATCTCCGTCAAGCGCACCTACAATAATTAGTAAAAAAGGTAAACGTGGAGGCTTTATTAGGGGAAAATTTGCTAATTACAAACATTATTTTTATCCTCCAGGGAATCCTCCACAAACAATACTAGAAGGCCAAACAATCGGGCGAGAGGTGAATAATGGTGATGAGATGTGGATAAGAATAGATTCTTACATTCGCCCAGATATTAAAGAAGATGATGTACTTTTGGCTTATAGGCAAAACAACGCATTCACACTTCCAACCGACGAACCTGTTGCTAGGTTATTAATAAAGAAAGTAGCAAAAACGGGGCGGAGAGCCTCACAAGCCCAAAATAATTTTGCCGATATTAATACTGATGCATCAGTTATTGCTTGGAGTTCCCAAACAGCTATAAAAGTATCTGTAATGGACTTTGAGTCACACACGCCAGCGTTTTATTATAGTTGGAAGCTAGAACATAAAAGTAACGTGGGTATATTTGAAAGAAAGTTTCCTAGATTTGCTTGTCGGTATAGATACGAAGATAACGAATATTCTTCAATAGGACCATTTTCAGAGGTAGTTTTTCATCCTGGCGAATTTGAGTACCACCCAACAGAAGCCTATAACAAGGGTATGATTAATAGATTAAGAGAGCTAACGCTAACAAAATTTGCGCCGAGTAGCATGCCGTTGGACGTAGTTGGTGTTGATTTGTTATATAAAAATGAATTTTCACCAAGCATATATTTAGTTAAAAGCGTAAGTAGAGATGATTGGGGCAATAGTGAAGGCTATTACCCTGTAGCTTCAGAAAACGTACATTACGCTCAGCTACCGTCTAACCAACTAATAAGACCTTGGGATAATGTGCCAAAAACCGCACTAGCACAAGAGGTTACTGGCAACAGAGTTGTTTATTCTAACTACACTCAGGGTTACGATATTACCGATACCAACGGAAACTTAGTAAACCCTAAAGTTAAGGCCGAAATTACTTCACGCGCTAAGCCTAGGTTCCCATCTCCTTCAATAAAATCAGAAAGAACATATAACTTTGGAGTTGTTTACGGAGATAAATATGGTAGAGAAACACCTGTGTTTACTAGTAAAAACGCTAATGTAGAGGTAGACAAAGCACTTAGCTCATCAGCAAGTACAGTTGTAGCAAGTATAGAAAGTTCGCATCCAAGTTGGGCTGATTATTACAAGGTGTTTGTAAAGGAAACGGCTAATGAATATTATAACCTAGCTATGGGACGAGTGTATGACGCTGAAGATAGTGGCGTTTGGATTTCTTTTCCTTCAGTTGATAGAAATAAAGTAGATGAAGACACTTATTTAGTATTAAAAAAAGGTGTTGGAAACGAGTCTGACGTTGGAAAACCGAGTAATACCTCAACTAGATACAAGATTGTAGCTATTGAAAACGAAGCTCCGGAATACATAAAAACAGAATACACGCTGCTAGCTGAAGTAACAAAAAAGAACTCAGGTGCAATGGTTTTTGGGGGTATGCCTCATCCATGTGATAATGGCAATGCGAGAGTAGAATTACCTGCAGAATTCCCCGCTCCTGGCTCAAAAAGCTTTACGTTAAATAAAATTGATTGGGAAGAAGTAGGCGATCAACCAGCAGGAACAACACAAAATGATGTTGGTCCTACATCGCGCGTCGAACGGCAGCATGGGCTACCTCAACTAACAAATGATGAAAAAACTGGTCTTTGGGATACTAGGGGTGACGCTGAAATATACGTATCTTTTTCTAATAAAAACAGACATCCAGATGATACCGGCTCGCCTTTAGCTTGGAGCGAAGCACCAGTTCAAATGTCTAAAAAGTACAAAGTAATTGATATTGAAATTATTGATGGTACATTTCCTGATTTAGATCCTAAAACTAATCCAGCAACTGAAAATCCTGGATATTCTGGAGACGATTTATATAGAGTGTTGTTAAGCGACGTTATTCCATCATCAGAGTCCTACCTTACTGACTATGCCGCAATTGGTTATGGGGCGAAAAATCCAAATTATAATTCTAATGATCACCTGAATTATAGAGGAGGAGGACTAATACCTCATTTCTATAAAAAAGAAGTTAAAAACAAACCGGAGTTTGATGGTAGGTTTTTTGTAAAAGTATTTGAAGACGAAGCGCTGAAACAAGCCATAAGAGTTGAGCAAGATATTGAAACTACAGGCTACAGTAAAGTTGCTTCTATACCTAAATTATTCCACTTAAGAGATGGGACAGGAAGTGGTGACACAGGTCAAGATGCAAGTACTACTAGGGAACATTGGGAAGAAAATTCATACCAAGGAAACCAAAGTTTTGACACCACTGGTAAGTGGTTTATAGACGAAACGGCTTTTGCTGGTGTACAACCAGCAGACAAAAATAATCCATCAGAAAGTATAGTAACTCAAGATGGTACTGCTTTGTGTGATGTTACGACTCCAACGGCTTACGCTAAATTAACAGATGGTGATACAGACTCACCGTTCTTTGAAGTAGTAGATTACAGTTGGGGTACTGGATCTAGTGTGGGTAGTGTGAAGCAAAAAGGAGCCCACGACGCACAGTACACTGGCCTGCAAAACATGAGCTCAAGTGGAGAGAATACTAGTGCTGCGGACGCAGATAAATCGCATTATTTATCATTATCATTTACTGGTATTGGGCCAGCACTCAACCCTGAGTATAACCCCGTATCCCCTTGGAATAAAGAAGAGTCTGAATATGATAAGCCTGATTATTGGGATGCAAAATGGTATAGAAGTTATTATTGGGACGGTTTTCAGGATCTTAAAAGTTGGAACGTTGGTGGAAGTTATGTCAGTAACAACGTGGTTATGGATTCACAAGGCACTATTGTTGCGCAGTTGAAAAAAGACTCATTATTTAGGCTGCTTGGAGACGATTCTATATACAGAATTTTAGGAGTAACAAAAAGAAAGCTATATAACTACATGGGTAAAATTCGTTGGAATGACCCTGAGGTGTTGAGCTGGATACCAGGTACGTTGTGGTTCAGTCCATCTAAACGATATGTAGCGGAGGAAAACAATGCAATTGAGGTTGGAGATGATAATTACGACAGTCTTTCCGGGCTTGGTGGATACTTACTAAAGGGTGGTGAAGTAGCATGGGAAAGTCGAATTGAAACCGAGTGGAGAGATGCTAGTGATAGGGGTAATGAACCTATCGACCAGGGAGAGGTACCAGCTTCTGTGGTTAATACTATAAACCCCGCAGATCTAGAGGATTTGGTTTATAATCAAAACCTAGCGCTTCAACCTGGACTTGATGCAACGTTATATAATACGTCGAGGCGTATACAACACCAAAACATGACCTCTCCATTAAACTGTAGATTAAATTACCTTATTCAGTACGAGGTAGTAGGAGACAGTACTGGAGACGAAGATATCACAACCAACACTCAATTTAAAAACGATAATGGTGGTAGTGTAATGTCCGTAAGTAACTCTAGAAGACTTGATTTTTTACAGGAGTTTACGTCTACAGAACGAAATCCACTAACTAAAAACCCTGCTATATTTGAAACGGAGCCAAAAGAAGATTCTGGCTTAGATATATACTACGAGGCGTCTGGGAGAAATCCTATTAATATAAGCCCGGCAAATATACATCAAGTAATACAAATAGGGGCTATAATGCAAGTTATGATGCCTGCCTCGGTTTCACTATCATCTACAAATGTTCCTGCCTCAGGTATTTTTATAAACAGTATAGTAAAAGAACCTAACTACACTAATGTTTGGAGAATAAATTTGTCAGCTAATAGCCAAAGAGATTATTATGGCATAGAAGGGGAAAATGGCGCGGGTACAGAAATTAGATTTTATAATGATGACGGTTCTTTTGGAGTAACCACTCTTAGACACGTGGTGGGCTCGGGCTCGGCATCTTACGTTGATGAAAACAACCTGTTTGTTCCTAGAACCTCTTCAGCCGGAGCGCAGTCTGGTGAATATAATAATAAAATTTTAGTAGAAATTTCTAACGATAAAATAGGTTTAGGTTGGTTTAATTGCTGGTCTTTTGGAAATGGAGTTGAATCTAATCGTATTGGAGATACTTACAATAAACCTTTTATAACAAATGGCGTTAAAGCTTCAACAACTTTATTAGACTACTATAAAGAAGAACAAAGAAAACATGGGTTAATATACTCAGGTATATACAACTCAACTAGTGGAGTAAATAACTTAAATCAATTTATTGCTGCCGAAAAAATCACAAAAGATATAAACCCAATATACGGTAGTATTCAAAAATTACACTCTAGATCTACTGCTGATGGAGATTTAATTGTTTTGTGTGAAGATAGAGTTTTAAAAATTCTAGCCAATAAAGATGCGTTGTTTAATGCTGATGGAAACCCACAGTTAATAGCCACTGACAGAGTGCTTGGTCAAGCCTCACCTTTTTCTGGTGACTTTGGTATTTCTAAAAATCCAGAATCGTTTGCATCGGCTTCATATAGAATTTACTTTACAGATAAAGTTAGGGGAGCTGTTGTTAGGCTGTCTAAAGATGGCTTAACACCAATATCAAATCATGGGATGAAGGATTGGTTTAGAGATAATTTAAAATTATCAACTAAACTTATTGGTAGTTATGACGATAGAAATGACGAATACAATATAACTCTTAGCTCTACTGTTGCTCAACCATCAGTAGGAGAAACAGTTACTTTCAAAGAAGATGTTAAGGGTTGGGTAAGTTTTAAATCATTCATCCCTGAGAACGCTATTAGCATGGCTAATGATTATTACACAATGTTAGATGGAAAATTACACGAGCATCACGTTGAAAACGTTAATAGAAATAATTTCTATGGAATTGATTATAATTCAAGTGTTAACGTTTTGTTAAATGAAGGTCCTGAAAGCGTGAAATCTTTCCATACTTTAAGTTATGAGGGAAGTCAATCGAGGATTCAACAAAATCTTGGTCCTGATTTAATATCAAATGGAAGTTTTACATCTAGTAATGGATGGAGTTTGTCGGGAGGCACTGGAACCCAATGGATAATAGGCGGTGGAGTGGCTAAAGCTGCCAATTTCCCTGATTACGGGTTCATGGAGCAAAGTGTTCCTGGTATTGTAGAAGGCAAGTATTATCGAATAACTTATGACATTGTAGTGGCTTCTGCGGGTGGTCAGTTTATATTGGCAAACCACACTACTGTAGCTAGCACATTAAACTCTGACGCATCCAATAACAACGTTCGTCTTATAAATGAAACTGTTGTTGGTACACATTCAATCAGTTGGTTACAAGGACCTACCAATACAGGGAAAATATCACTATATAATGACTCAGCTTTTGATGGAACTATAGATAATATATCGGTTAAAGAAATTGGATTTGATAAAAGTAGTTATTATAATCTTATTCCAAAACATGGTTGGTACGTTAGTAGTATTGAAACCAACAAACAAAAAGGTAGCATACACGAGTTTATAGAAAAAGAAGGTAAATGGTTCAATTACATTAAAGGCATAGATTCTGACGTAACATCCGAAACAAATTTAGGGGCTTTTAACATTCAAGGTTTAGGTGGGTTAGCGGCTTTTGAACCAGGAGTTTACTATGTTTCAGGAGGACAAGATAGTATTGGTGAGCAATTAACCATCGACGGTGCGGTTAACCAATCGCTACAGATTGGTGATGTTATATATTACACGCCTTCTAATTTAAAATTCATAACCGTAACAAATGTGACACTCAGCTTAGTAGGTAATTCTGGAGAAGCTCTTGGTGGGTATGCTTGGGATTGGGACGTTAATTTATTTAGCGAAATGGTTTTAGATACCACTATATTAACGGCGAATTATGAATTTGAAGGCAAGCAGTATAGAAATGGTCAGTTAATATACAGTGGCCCTATGATAGCTCTTAACAATACTAACGGTATTCATTTAAGAAGAAATGACAAAGATTATGTTTCTGGGTTATTCCAGTTAGATGGTCAATGGGAGGTTGGCGATGTATTAACAACACAAGCGCAAGAAGATAAAGACTTGAACTTTACTTCTTCGGCAAATAGTATTATAAAGTATGGAACTGTTAATAGTATTGTTGGGAGTAAAATTGAGGTTATTAAGCCCGCTGAGGATTTGGAGATTATTACAACCGGCTCTGGAAATACAGCTACAGTAACCTACACTACTCAGAACCCTAATATTGGTGATTTTATTCTATTCAAAAAAAATAGCGCCGTTAATACGTCTAGTCTTTTAGGGTACTATGCAGATGTAAAATTTGAAAATAACTCTGACGTTAAAGCTGAAATTCTATCAATCAGCTCTGAAGTAACGCAAAGCAGTAAATAAATAAATAAAATATGTCATATCACGGCTCATCATCAACCACTTCATCAACGCGGTCTTCAACAAACTCGCAAGGCCAAATAGCGCCAACTGGATACCATTATATGCCAGATGGAACTTTAATGCTCGACTCCGCTATGGATCAAGGGATTATAAGAAGCGAACAATCATTGTTAAATGATATTTTAATAACAGATTTTGAAATGGATTTGTCAGCTTTAGCTGCGGCTGGAGAAGTTAGGCCATTTACTGTTACTGGTGATAATGGTGCAGTTTTTGAGTTAGTTATTAAAAATGAAGATGCCGCATATTATAATTTTTACACTAAAGCATTCCAAGTAGAAAAAAGTTTTTTAAAGAAAGAGTTGTTAGATAACGGGGAATTTGTAGGATCAGTAGAGTTTCCATTGGTAACTGATGACGACCAGTATGATATATCTATAACGGCTGTTGGAAACACACAGCACGATTATTATCGTGAAGTTAGATTTGGTGATGGAAGTTTAGACATAAACTCAACTAAAGGATCTAATTCACTTTTAATAACAAAAGTAATTTATCAATACGTAGATCTAGTGTTAACTATAAGTGCTTATTCACCTACCCAAGCAATTACTAACACAGCGGTTAACGATACTATAGCCGTATCATCAGGCATTGGATTAACGGAACCGGTTGAGTTTGAAGTAACTGTTACCGTAGCTAATGACAAAGCTCTGCGAATTATAAAACAACCCACGCATCTTGATATAACAGCGCATGTCGGCCCAGTAATTGGATCTGCGCCAATCAATATTCCTGGAGAAAATATATACCCAACAGCTACAGCTGCTTTTACGGGTGATGATGTAAACGGGGCAACTAATGGATTAAGTCTGACGGTTGACACAGATGCTACTGATATATCCGCCAATATAGCAGTTGGAGACAAGATAACTACACCTGTAACAACAGACACCGTAGATGGCGCTGTTAGCAGTGGTATTAAAGTTGTTATGGATAATAATGTCGCCACTAAAATGGCTGTTGGAGATCAAGTTACAGGTAACGCATTTTTAGATGCAAATTTAGTAACTGTAGCGGCTTTAAATCCAGACGGAGATAATGCTAAAGAATTTTCTTTGTCAGAGGCAGTTGCTATATCAGACGGTATAACACTTACATTTAGTTCTAAAGTAAACAGAAGCCTAACAACTGTAGGGCTTTTTTCCACAGACGCTTCCGCTTTTTCAACATCGCAAGGGATTGCGTTTCGTGACGGCGCTCCTTTAGTGTTTTTCAATCAAATGAATTATAGATGGCCAATAAATAATTTTGCGCATGTGCTAAAACCTGGGTTTCACATGGTTGGAACATCCCCAACCGACTTAGTGGCTGGATCGGTGTTAGCTGATTATCAAGATACTACTACCGTATTTGCTGGTACAGAGCAAGAAAAAATTTATATCAACCACGAAGTGCCAGCGGTAAGTAGTTTATATTTAAAGCCTACAATCACAAAAGGCGAGGTAACAGGGCAAGCTGGTGCTATTACTTTTGACAGGCAACAGCCCTTACTTTTAGCCGGCGAGACTATGAGAGCAGGTGGATACGGGCAAGGTGAAATATTCAATGTTTATGGTTATGATTTGGTTTTTTCTAATCTAAAAATTGAGTTGACACCGGTAATTACAACAACAACGGCCGCGGTTAATGGCAGCACTAGTGTTCCAGTAACATCTAGAAACGGTATACTTGATGATGTTAGCACTGTTAGTGGTATAGGTATAGATCCAACCGCAGTGAATCCAACAGTTGATACTGGAGCAGGCGCGGTAAGTGGAGCTGGTACATTAGTACTTACAGCAGCGCAAACCTTAGAAGATGGAGCTACGTTAGCCTTTGCTAATGCGGGCTTAGTGGCTACAATAACTGGAAGCGTACAGGTTTTAAAAGCTGGAACAGCTAGTCAGACAGTTAGAATAGACATAGAAAAACTTCTTACTATAACTTAATAGTAAAAAAACAGGTAAAACTGTGACTATTATAGATATAAATTAAATTAAATGAATGATAATATAAGCTTTAGATCTTTTAAAGAAGGAGATTATGAAACTTGCTGCGAATGGTGGAAATGGTGGTGGAAACGTGGAGGTAGAGATCCAGTAGGTAGAGCTTTTTTACCAAAAGATGAAAGGTGTTTTGTTATAGAAAAAAATGGAGTGCCAGTGGCTTGTTACTTTTTATTTATAATGGAACCACACATAGTAGGTTGGACAACTTATTTAGTTTCTAATCCTGAGTACAAAGAAAAAGATAGAAGAGAGCTAATAAAACACTTGATACTAAGTGTAGAGAAAGAAGCAGAAAAAATCGGTATAATGCAGTTGTTTACTATTTGTGGAAATAAACAAATGTCAAGTATACATGAAAGTATAGATTGGATGTTAATACCAGTACAAAACGAAGGTTTTAAATATCTAACAAACAACTTTATAAAAAATAAAACATAATGGGAGATTTTACCGGAAAAAGATCAAAAAGAAAGCAAACGGCTACAATGAATGATATGAATGCTATGATTCAAGATCAGACTGATGCGTTTCAAGGTCAACAGCAGGTAGCTCAGAAAAGAGCAGATACAACCAGAAGGCAGTACGAAGATTTTGAGTTTTCAAATCCGTTTGAAAATATGGAAAACAGTTTTGAAGATATGACAGTTGATATGCGAGCTGCTGAATTTCAAGTACAACAAGGACAACAACAAAGAGCAAATATAATGCAAGGCTTACGAGGTGCGGCTGGATCAAGTGGGGTAGCTGGTTTAGCGCAGGCACTCGCTAATCAAGGTCAAATGCAAACACAAGAAATAGCTGCTGGCATTGGGCAGCAAGAAAGACAAAACCAAATACTAGCCGCTCAAGAAGGTTCTAGAATAGATCAAATGGAAAGAGAGGGTCAAGCTGCAGTTCAAGCTGCTGAAGCTGGACAACAATCAACTCTTTTAGGTATGGATTACGG
>TARA_R110002153_G_scaffold119661_5_pt1 | contig 12203 bp, 13 predicted proteins | sample TARA_R110002153 | Tara Oceans TARA_R110002153 (sample SAMEA4398193) | marine metagenome | biome: Polar Biome; feature: [SRF] surface water layer (ENVO:00010504); material: water (ENVO:00002006), including particulate matter (ENVO:01000060) such as... | depth 5 m
ATGCAGATTCTTTAGGTTCTACCACGCCAGAGGTTCACCTGTCATTGGCGACCATAGGTTTAGGGATGTCTAGAATTAATATACGCGACTTTTTAACACATAAAGCGTTATTTCGAAAACACATCGTATTAGGTTTAACTCATCCAAGGTCTAAAAAAAATATCGCAATTAGAATTGATAATACGCAAACAAAGCCAATGGTGTGTGGCTGGCTGATGCAAGCCAAATCGTTATTAGTGAATCAGCTAAAATGTGGCTAAACACATTAGCCTAAACGCGCTTATTGTTAGTTTGAAGTGCAAGTGCCAGTATAACCATAAAAAGTGCCGTGTTTGCTGGGGCTTGTAAAGGAAAGTCCACCGTCATATGAATACTCATACCTATAACCGCCATAAGCGCACCAAAAGCAGTACCCTTCATTAACACATTTCTTCTGCTTTTAAGCGCCTTGATACAACTAATTGCAGCCAATAAAGGCAACATAAACAAGCATAATGTGACGGGTATGCCCGCTTCAATTGCAAACTGTAAATAGTCGTTGTGAGTGTGATCGTAAAATAAGTTAATGTCTTCGCTTTTGTACTTCGGAAATACGCTGTAAAAACTCCCCATACCCGATCCGGTAAAAGGGAAATCTTGTAGCAGCGGGATTGCGTCTCTTATAACTTCATCTCGTGTTTCTTCAGTTAATGTTGTTTGTTCAAGGCGGTTTTTTACTTTATCTAATCCAAACCAGGCACTTAATATAAACATATCGATAATAAACATGCTTACAATAAGTATGATTAACCCTTTTGTGCGTTTTTTTATTACTAGTAAACTGAATAATCCCACCACAGACATAGCAACGAAAAATGCGGTATTGCCCATGCGTGAATGAGACATAACCAGCGCTACTACCATTATAGCTAACGCAATACGTACTAATGCCTTCCCGTGCAATAGTGTTTCCAGAAAGCTACGTAGGCGCTGCTTTGCGCGGGTAGGTTCCTGCTTACTTAGTAGTGTACTAACCAAATAGCCTATCCCCATGCTTAGGCACAGCATTAAATAATTTGCATAGTGATTTCTATAAACAAAGGTACCCGTTGCGACACCTTTAATAGGTAATTGAAATACCAAACTGTGATCAAGTCGCAGTAAAACTTCAAGCGCACCATACATAGCTTGAAAAACGCCAGACAGTATTACGACGAGTAAGGTTATACGTATTCGGTCTGGACTATTACAAAGCAGTAATGTGCATATAAATATGGCACAATAAGAGAAGGTTTTGAACAGTGATATTGTTGATTGGGCAGGGTCGACAGACAACGTAGCGAAAGACACATTAACCGAAGAATAAAGTTTAGCTGCTTGCGGAGAAACATATTCCAGCACTCCCAAAGGCATGGGTATTATTTGAATAATACTCCACATCACGAAAATAACTATTACGGTAAGTGGCGTTTTATACTTAAGCAACTGCTGTTTAATGTCGCCAGCATGTGTGTATATCGTTGCTAAAAATATCAGGTAGCAAACAATATTCATTAAGCCCCAAGCCCAAGGCCTATTACTCGCTAATGGGATAGGTAGCCAAACCACTAGCGCTAATAAGCAATAAAAAGGAACCTTCCCTTGCTGCAAAATTTTATTACTATTCTTTGTCATTGTTTAAACATAACATCGCTATTTGAAGACTAGTCTAAGGTAAAACGTGATAAGACACAAAAAAGGCCCCTAAAGGACCTTTTTGAAAAATATGTAAACTTGGATGAAATGGTGATTTAGTTACCAGACGCTGTCGCGCTACCACCACCGCCGCCACCGGCACCAGTCCCAAAACCTATAGGACTTGAACCGCTGTCTCCGGCTGCCGTTTGAAGTAAGCCGCCTTGATCTTCTTCTTCTACAGTCTTAGCGAATGCCGGCGCAAAGGCATTATATAAATCTGTTCCAAGATCGGTGGTAATATCTGGTTGTGTCGATGCAGTGGTAAGTGCTGAGTCAGCGGCAGAAACACCACTTATAACTGCTTCGATAAAGAATAATTGTGCTCCTTCTGGTAGTACACTAAGCGCTACTTTCTGAGCATCTGAAAGCGTCTCATCATCAGCAGATAATAACACTGCCAATGCATCAGCTGTTGTGTCAGCTGATGCTACAACTTGAACAATTTTGGACTCAACACTGTCTGTTGTAAATGACTCGTCTTGCGCAAATGAATGCGTCGAAATGCTCATAAGCACTGCCGCTAAAATCAATAAATACTTGCGCATAAATCCTCCAAATCACGTAGATAAAAATTAGTCTTTCGACAGAGAGTTTTAGTTTAGCACTATTACAAGAAATTGCATAGTGCTATATTCAAACAAAGCAGGGTTGTACTTCCATCTATTTGTCCGAAACATTTGGGCATAAAAACGTAGTGAATTACGCCGTTTATATGTTTTCCCCCCATTTGCTTGGCTGGCAAATTATATATCCTTGAATACAATCCACGAATAATTCACGCAAAGTTTGTGCCTCTATTTCATCTTCGACTAACTCTGCGATGACTAAAATATTCAATCCATGGGCAATGTTGACAAGTGAACGCACAAAAAACTGGTTATCTTCGGAGTTTTGGATGTTCCGGGTGAAGCTTCCGTCTAGTTTTATGTAGTCTGGCCGAAGTCTTCGCAAATGACTAAAAGCAGCAATGCTTGTTCCCACGCGCTCTACAGTCAGCTTTGCATTTAGTTTACGTAAATTTTCAGCAAGAAAATGAACGTTGTCTGGCGCCTGTTGTAAACAAACTTCTTGAATCTCGATAACAATACAATGTGTAATTTTTTCGAACTTTCTCAGCAAATGCACAAATTTTTCGGTGGTGGATTTTTCTGCTAATGACGCCGGAGAAAGGTTTATGGCGACGGGTTCATCTCCAATATCGCTATAAAGTGTCAGGATTTTTTCCAAAATCACTAAATCTAAACTACCTGAACAATGCAAATGTTCGCTTTCTGCCATTAGTTGCGACATTGGCAAGTAATTTTGGCTATCTTTACTCTTAAATCTTGCATAGCACTCGTGATAGATATTTTTACCGTCAAAGTTTTTAACAGGTTGTCTTACGATATCGACAGCTTTGTTTTCAATAATAAAGTTAAACTCAGCCCGCCATTCGCTTTGACTAACTCTTTTTTCCAATTGACTGGCGAGTTGCCACCGTTTTGTCGTAGATCTTGCAGTCGTTAATGCGGCGTCTGCGTTTTCTAATAGCTTTGCCTTGCTTGATAGCTCGTTAAATCTGGCTGCCCCTATGTGAGCAAAACCATTTGTGTAGATGGGCATGGTTTGCGCGTTAAATTGGTTACTCAATTCATCAAGCATTTCACAACAGAGCTCTTCGCCGACGTTTTCAAGTAGCATGACGAAATCACCACCCCTTACTCTGTATGTTTCGGCACTTACTTTTGCACCTTGCTCTTTAAGAATATGACTTAATGTATTTATATAGATATCAGCGGTTTGAGCGCCTTCGGACTCATTTACGTGGGCTAGGCTAGAAAGACGTACAATAACTAGAAAGCCTGCGGGTGCGATCTCTTTGTCTGCAAATAACCTCGCAAGTCTATTATCCAGCGCTAGTTTATTGCCAAGTTGAGTCAAGGAATCGAGGTAAGCTGTTTGATAATAGCTTTGTGCCTGAGCAGTAAGCGCTTGGTGTTGCTTATTTAAGATGCCCGCCATTTTATTGATTGCGCGTACCATTAAGTTAAGTTCTTTTGTCTTTGGTACCTCAGAAATTTCTGTAAAATCACGATCACTAATTCTTTTACTCGCGTTGACGACTGCGAATACAGGGGTAATGATAACTCGAAGCACTAAGTATAAGAGTGCACTTCCAATAATGAATAGTAGTAAAGTCAACCGGAAGGTATCTTTCGCATTTTGCCATAACTGTGAATAACCTTTACCAGGATGGCTTTTTACCGTCATATTGCCAGCAATATTCCAGCCTGAGTTAATCTCAGTATTCGCTGAGGGCGGAGATAATGGGAATTGGGTCATAAACCAGTCTGGTATCATTTGTGGTGCGGTTGGATTGTGTTTTTCATACAAAACATTACCCTCAACATCTTTTAAAATAATAGACTGATAATAGCCGCTATCAAAAATAGCATTAACCATAGTCTCGACAATGGGTAAAGTGGAAGGGTCGCCCACGTAAGGGGAGATCGAAAGCCCCAGTGAAGTAGCAGTATCTTGTGCGTGAGAGCTGAGTTGGTCTTGAATGTATGTACGAAAGCTATTTACATTAATGTAAACAGTGCCGAAAAATACAAACAACAAAACAACTATAAACCCTAGGCTAAACTGTTTAGTAAGCGACATATTATTACCTATTATTTTAAAAATCCCGTTCGATACGGGTGGTTAAATCATCCCACATTTTATGGCGTGAATTACCTACTTGTGTTCCTCTACCCTGCGCCTTTGCCATCCACAAGCCTTCCCCATTAAAGCTATATACCGGACGTAAGTCTTGGCGTTTATTTGCTGGGAGAATTCTTTGATTAATATTATCTAGGATAAAAGGGATGGCGTTTGGTTCGGGATAGTAAGCCAGCACCATATGTGCTTGATTGTATTCTAATGCCGTTACAAACATCATACGCAGTTTGTCATCTGGAACGCCTAGGCCTCGTAAGGTGTAGTATTTCGCTATTACATAATCTTCACAGTCAGCTCCATTGGTACCTAGAACCTCCACAGGAGTGGCCCAGTAATCGGATTTACCCCAATGCTTTGCATCTGAATAATAAGGTATGGCGTTAAAGAATGCATTGACTTCATATAATTGGTCATCAATTCCGTCCGATTTTAATGACGTTAGTAAGCCTTCCCATTTTTGAACCCTACGTTTTGCACTATTTCCGTAGGTTTGTGATATCTTTTCGTACAACGATGCAGAAAAATAAATTGGGTCGTTAGCATAAAGAACCCTAAAAGTTAAAAAGAAGCACAATGCCAAGGCAGTAAATTTCCAAATTTTCATATGTTCAATGGACTCCTACGGCAATGGTATAAGTTTCAATAAGTTTAGGGGGGACTTGTTACGAGATAACACGTTACCACTTTAGCTTATTTAGGGTCATTAATTTTTCTTCCGCATTGCTTTCGGTAGATAATAATTAACATGAGGTTTATTTTTAAACTAATACCATGTTATCTACAAAGTAAAACAGTAACTAATATTCTAGCGCTCTTCTACCTCAGTGATTAATTTAGCTTGCTTATAAAAGATAGATTTAATAATGTTTAAATAAGTAGAGCAAAAGCTTGCTTTAGTGCTTAGTCTCTAGCTGCGATTTACGCTGTCAACGTGCTACAAAAAACTTAATTTATCAAGGACTCAACTACAAAAGGCGTAATATGATGGACTATAATCGTAAAAAAGTACTTGCAGTGGCGTCTTTTGGTGGACATTGGCGTCAGCTAATGTACTTGAAAGATGCCTTTGCAGGTTTAGATGTTTCATATCTAACCACTGTTGGGAATGAACCCACGGCTCCACACGTTGAAAAATATTACACGGTATCTGATTGTAATAAAAATACACCTATTAAGACAATTAAAGCACTTTTTCAAATAGCATTGCTCGTGTTTAAATATCGTCCGGATATTGTTATCACAACTGGAGCTGCGCCAGGTCTTTTAGCTATTGGTGCTGCAAGGTTAATTGGTGCAAAAACAATTTGGGTTGATAGTATTGCCAATTCTAAGCAACTTTCATTATGCGGAAAGCTTTCAAAATACATCGCACACAAAACTCTTTCTCAATGGGAACCTGTCGCACGGGATAATGGGGTATTATATGAGGGGAGTGTATTGTGACAAAGATTTTTTTAACTATAGGGACGCAGTTACCTTTTGACCGATTGGTGGATTGCGTTACATCGAGTATCTCTTCGCAAGAAGAAAGCGCCTTTGAATTAATTGTTCAAACACCAAATGCGTCTGAATATATTTCAAAAACAACGTCTAACATTGTCTTTAGAGACATAATTCCGCCCGCAGAGTATGACGAAATAGTAGAGGACAGTGAGGTGTTGATCGCTCACGCTGGTATGGGGTCGATTATAACTGCCTTAGAAAGTGATAAGCCACTTATTATTATGGCGCGTCTTGCTAAATTCAATGAACATAGAAATGATCATCAGTTGGCGACCATCAATGAGTTTAAAGACTTCAAGGGGATTTATTCCATTGAAAATGAAACTGATCTATTAGCGTTGCTGTGGCGTGCACATGATCTTGATGGTGCTGGCTCCAACGAATCTGTGCGAAGAAAAGAATTTTGTTCGCGTTTAAATGAAATGATGCAGGACTGGTAATGTTTCTATTATTAACTACAAGCATACTCAACGACGCTGCGATAGCAAACTTGCACCGATTAAATGCGTCTTTATTAACGCAGAACTTTCCAATATACCATGTGATTCTGACCCAGAATCCAGACTCTTATCAACCACCTATTTTGGAAGAGGCTGATAACTACACAATCGACTATATTTCTTCGGATACTATGATGTCGCTGTCATCGGCTCGAAATATAATGCTGAAACACTGTCTCGATAACGGTATTTTTGAGAAAGTTTCTTATGTCGCGTTCCCCGATGATGATTGTTGGTACACTGAAGACTTTTTGTTGACTATTTCTAGCGAACTAGCGAATTCTGGCTTTGTATTTACGAAGTATTCCAGTATTCCGCAAAAGTTAGTTGAAACTGATTATAAAGAAGCTGGTTACCGTGATGTCGTTCGACAAGCATCTTCCAATACTATCTTTATTGCAAAAGAGATCGTCATGGAAGTCGGGCTATTCGACGAAAGACTTGGCGTTGGTGCTGAATTTAATGGAGGCGAAGATCTTGATTTTGCGCTTAGAGCATATGTATTAACTAGAAAAGCCTCTTTTTTAGATAAACATTGCGTAGGTCATAGAGATAAAATTGATGACCTCAAGGCAAAATATTTTCAAGGAAGTTATATCGCGTTGGGGAAACAGAAGTTCAAAGCATTTGGTATATTTTTTCAGTTCCTTAGAAAATTAATGATCGGCATTTACCTGATCGTATTTTCGACACTTACTTTTAAAAAACTGCTAGTAGTTAAATAATTATGAATCTTAATAAATTTATCAAAATACAAAGGCTTGTCGTTGGTCTAAGACGCAGTTTTTATCAAAAATTTTGGGGCATGGATATTCACGATAGCGTTGTTTTTTCAATGACCGCTAAGTTGGACAAGACACATCCTAAAGGTATGCACATAGGAAAAAATACATATATAGCGTTTGGGGCATCTATATTGAGTCATGATATGGTCAGGGCATTAAAGTTAGACACTCACGTTGGTGAGAATTGCTTTATCGGTGCCAGAAGCATAATTATGCCTGGGATTAAAATCGGTAATGGCTGTATTGTGGCCGCGGGGGCCGTTGTTGTGAAAGATGTACCTAGTGGTTCGATTGTGGCTGGTAACCCTGCTAAAGTAATAAAAACAGATATTGTGACTACTAAATTTGGAGTGCTAGTTCGATAACTAAATCTTTGGGTATTCTCGTTTCACTATTTTTTGTTTTAGTGGAATATTCGTTTTCTTCAGGTTTAGAGGCCAATATAAATTGGAACCCAGACATAATGGAGCATAATTGGTCGGGAGATACCGAGTCATTAAGTTTTACTCAAAATAGCAATGGGGTAAAAAGGGTTTACACTCCAGGTTATAACGATATTGTTCAACTCAAGCAAAAATTTGATATTGATTATTGCCCCAAAATAGTTTCAGCTAGTGTTTCAGTTACACTAAGTGATAGATTTTTGGTTAATAACGGTATGCACAAATTAGCTCTTGGTATTTATGGACCTGAAGATTCCTGTGTATCTGGTGGATGTGCTGAAAGTGTCAATAGAGGTGTTTCTATTAGAGTGGTTTTATTCAAAGGGTTATGGTCGGTCTACACGTATGGAAATCAAGAAAGAGGGTTTGGAAAATTGTATTCAAGCAATGTCACCGCAAGCGGAACGAACTTTCTTCAGTTGGAAGTAACAGAGGTTAATTCATCAACACTATTAATTGTATTAAGCATCAACGAGGTGATATTGCTTACAACTGAATTAAATGTTGTCGATAACGTTGAAAGTTGTATTACTGGGGCCCTGTTTACTGATATGCAAGGTGGGAAGCCTCAACAAAAAAGTAATTGGTTCAAAAGAAAACAATGGATAATGTACGAAGATTATGAATTTGTCATTCGCTAAAATATTACTTTTCGCAATGTTAGCTTATTCAAGCATGTGTATATCTGCGCCCCTAATTGTAATTAAAGCTGACGATTATCCTTCGGGTAGTAAAGCTAGTTGGTTGTTTTTTTTTGAAAGAACTCAGAGGACTAAGGCAACTGCTTATATCGGGGTTGTAACATCTTGGTTGAGTTCAGAACCTGCCGAGCTAGCTATAGCAATCGACGACTTTTTGATGGGGAGTAATCATCAAGTGTTTTTTCATGGGGTAAATCATGATTGTTCTGAAAATAGTCCTTTTTTATTCGGCTTCCTAAGTACTCAAATGTCTTTGTTGGCGGAGGGAAAGCGAGTGTTAGAGCAAAGGTTTACGAACAATATTTCTGCGTTTGGCTCTCCATGTAATCTCAAAAACCAATATACTGAGTTAGCTTTATCTGCTTCAGGCTACACCGTATGGTTATTAGGGGCTAAATCTTGTAGGTACATCGAAATTCAATGCTTTTCATCTCGATTGCCATTTGAAACTAGTGATTTATCTCCTAGTTTGGAACTTGCTATTTCACATTTCAATGAAAATGAAATTATGTACGTGATTCAAGTACATCCTGGCTCTTGGGATCGAACTGAACGGAATGAGTTTACAGAGTTACTCAAGTTTCTTAGTTTAGAAGGCGTTGGAAAGTGACTCTCTCTAAACATAAAACTTTTAAACTTCTTTATTGCATAGCACTTTTAATTTTGATCGTAAATATCGATAACGTGATAGGTATCGCTAGATTCAATGTTATTGAAAGAGCTTTAGTATTACTTTTTGTAATTGTCGGGTATTTGGAAGGGAGGCATAACGCTATAACTATTCCGTTTGTTGGTATGATTACAGTGACGCTTTTTACAGCATTGATGAGTAAAAACCCTTCTTTTAGTTGGTCAATCTATGTAAATGGAACTATTCAGTTTTTGATAATCTATCTAATGTTATCTACTGTACCATCCGAAAAAACAAGAACCTTCTTACTGAAATCATTTTGTTTTTTACCAATTGTCAGCGTTGTACTAGGTACCGTGTACTATTTTGCTTTTGGGCGCCCTCTTTTTTATACTGAGTGGGCTTCGGGAATGCCACGTCTCCAGGGGTCATTAATACCAGCATTCCTGGCATCTTTATGCATTACTGCAGTCTATTCCAGCTTTCACGCAATTTACCGCATTGATCGCCGATATTGGTATTTGCTCATAGTAAACGGGCTTATCTTAGTTCTAACAGCAGCGCGCATGGCACTTTTTTTGACAGCTATTATTGCATTCGTAACGATATTTTTTGGAGTAAAAAAGAACGCAACATTGAAAGTATGGTCTAGTATTGCAATGATATTTGCTACATTAATATTTATAGCTGTATTTGGAGAAGTATTAGTAGCGCGTATGGAAAACTCTGGTTTGAATGGTCGAGATGTTTTGTGGAATTACATGAATGCACTATCTGAAAAATATAAAAGTTTCGGTATAGGTCTAGGTCATCAATATATTATGATTCCAGACAAAATTACGAATGTTACATCTACAGTTGCTGCGCACAATGAATACATTAGACTCAAGTTAGAGTTGGGAACCGTCCCTTTTTATATTTTCATCTCGTTGTATTTGGGGGCATTGGTGGCTTTGATAAATTCGAAGCTTTGTGCCAATAGGGTTGAACTTTTTGTTGGATTCGCGGCATTTATGATGAATGCTTTCGTAGCAAATTCATTCTCATCTGCATACGTTTTTATTATGTTATATGCGTTCTGGGTTATTAATCTTGATAAAACTCAAACTGGAACAACACGGAAGTATTCAAAGAGAAAATTGAATGAAACGAATCTACAAAAAATTAGTGTCTCATGAACAGCAAGTATTAATCAATCGTTGGTTAAGACGTGAACTTGGTGATCCAAACTACCTTAGAATTCAACGTTTTTTTAACGCTGGCGCACTTCAAAAAAGAGTGGTTAATTCTGGGTTATGTTTTATCCATGTTCCCAAGAGTGCAGGTACAGCGGTAGTTAGAACCATTTTTGGAGTTCGTGGTGTAGGTCATTTTAAAGCGTCTACAATCAAGACTGTTGATAGAGAATACTTTTCCCATGCATTCAAATTTGCTATCTATAGAGACCCAGTAGAAAGGCTACAATCTGCATATCGCTTTTTTATTCAAGGCGGAACCGAAGCCGTGAAAGTTGTAAACGAATGTAATAAACAGCGTGGCTTCTCAAACTTCGAAGAGTTTGTAATAGATTGGCTACCAAATCAAGATATAGAAAAACTTGACTATGTATTTCAACTACAGTCTGCATTTCTTAAGAGCGAAAGTGGAGATATTCTTGTTGATAAAATCTATCACATAGATAATCTTGCTCTTTTAGAGAATGATGTATCTCAGAAATTAGGTAGAGAAATATCATTTCCTAGAATAAATGCAACTAGTTCAACTGCAGAATCTATAAGCGCCAACTGTATTAAGGTGATAAAAGAAATTTACTCTGATGATTATGAGTTAGAGGATGCTGTGAGTGTTGAGTAAATTAAAAAAGCAGTTTATGGGCAACTTCGTTTTAAAACTGATTTTGTCACTGTTAGGCATAATAAATACTGTTTTTATAGCATATATAATGACAGGGGAAGATGCTGGGTATTTGTTTTTCTCAATAAACGCAGTATCTCTTTTGGCTATTGTTTTAAGGATGGGGTTAGACTTACCAATTACCCGTGATATCGGTACAGCTAAGGGCCGATCTTTCAAGTTTATTATAATTGATAACTGCTTTACAATAATAGTATCTATTTTTGCATTAGGGGCATTAGCTTCAACGTTATTTTACTTGTTGACACTGTTTTTGTCTGTTTCTCTTGAAATTAGACTCTTACAGCAATCATTAGTTTTTGCAGTATTTGTTGGAGTAACGGTTACTCTGGGGTACGTATACATTGGAATGGGCTATTCAAAATTAGCACAGTTTTCACATGGAGGTTACACAGCTATTACTCTCTTTTTAGGGTTGGTGGTATTGTTTTCTATTAAGGGGGTAGTTGATTTTAAGTCAGCATTATTCGTCTACTACATAGCTATCGTTTCAGCTTTATTGTTTTCACTTTACCCTATCTACTCAAAGAAAAGATTCATAAGAGCGCCAAAATCGTTTAATGCGGCTTTGGTACGCAAAGCTGTTTCATCATTTTGGTTGCCCAGAATATTATTTACGTCTTTCAGTTATCTGCCGGTGATATTAATTGGACTGATTGGCTCCAATGAGCATGCCGCTGTCTATGCAGTAATTGCAAAGGTAACCTTAGCAATTACAATGGTAAATGAAACAGTAGTTAATTTTTTTACTGCCAAAATTGCAAAAGCCTTCAATTCTGGAAATCTAAATTTATCCCAATCTCATTCAAAAACTGTTTCAACCTTAAATATTGCGTTGACTATACCTATATGTATTTTATTGATTTTTTTGGCTTTATATGGATTGGACGTGTTGGGTGCAATATATAATGAAGGCTTTATACCTCTTACGATACTTCTATTGTGTTATGCGTTGTCTCTTTCATTTGGGCCAGTGAGAATATTGTTAACTATGGGGCATCAAGAGAAAGTTCTTTTGTATTCGGCATTAATGTCTTTTTCCTTGTTTATTAGTTTAGCATTAGGCCTATATCCATTAATTGGTTTACTTGGTGTCGCGATAGCGCAAGGTATGGCTATTTTGGCTAGTGCTATGTTTTGTGCGTATCGTATATACTGCGTACAGAAATTTTGGGCGTTACCATCTTTTAGATTGATACTTAAATTAGTCCTTTGAATCGACCAGACTTCTCTAGACACTTAATTGCTTTATAATCATGTGTACTAAGGAGAAAAGATGTCTCAGCGATTTACAGAAGAATTTA
>TARA_R110002153_G_scaffold64861_1_pt1 | contig 12157 bp, 6 predicted proteins | sample TARA_R110002153 | Tara Oceans TARA_R110002153 (sample SAMEA4398193) | marine metagenome | biome: Polar Biome; feature: [SRF] surface water layer (ENVO:00010504); material: water (ENVO:00002006), including particulate matter (ENVO:01000060) such as... | depth 5 m
TTCAATTACATTAGCATACGACTACGCAATACTACAGTTCTAATATATTATTAGACACGTATTAAATTAAAATAAAGGGAAAAAAAGTTATGAGCGAAAACAGTAAAGTTACGGCTAAACACACAGACAAAAAGAAATTTCCAACCGAATTTATCGATCTTCCAAGCAAAGGGTGGTTCTATCCAGAATCCCACCCTTTAGCTTCTGGTCAAGTAGAATTAAAATACATGACTGCAAGAGAAGAAGATATTCTTACCTCCGCAAATCTTATTAGACAAGGTAAAGTGATAGATACACTTATTAATGCATTATTAGTAACAGATGTTACTTATGATGATATATTAGTTGGTGATAAAAATGCTATTATGATTGCTGCTAGGATATTAGGTTATGGTAAAGATTATGATATTGATCTTAACTGTCCTAAATGTGGTGAAAAAAATAAATTACAGATTGATTTAACTGGGTTAGTCAATAAAGAAATACCTTTCGATACTTACACTAAATATAGTAATGAATTCGAATTCCAATTACCATTATCTAAAAATACAGTTACGTTTAAGATAATGTCAGGTGGTGATGAGAAAGTGTTAGAAAGTGAGATGAAAGGTTTAGCTAAATTTGCTAACAAGAAAGGTCCAGGTAAAAATCTTACTACAAGATTAAAACACCAGATTATTGCTTTAGATGGTAATAGAGATACTAAGCTAATTAGAGAATATGTAGATAATGATTTATTTGCTCAAGATTCTTTAGCTTTACGTAACTATATGAGAGAAGCAGCACCAGATGTAATAACTAAATTCAACTTCGAATGCGAAAGTTGTTCACATACGGAGACCGTCGATATGCCTATCGACACCGGCTTTTTTTGGCCTAGCTCCGAGTCATAGACCTCTTATACACGAAGAAGTTTTCATGCTCTGTTACTATGGTAAAGGTGGATTTACCCATGATCAGGTATATAATATGCCTAAGTATCTACGTACGTTCTATCTCAAGCAGATTGAGAAAATTAACAGTAAGCAGATAGACGATCAAAAGAAGCAAGATAATCATAACTCAGGTAAGTCTGAAGTATTTGGACCTCCGCAAGTAAAACAGTAGGTTTTCTAGGTATTTCATATTTATATATGTGAAACTATATAAAGGGGATACTATGGACAATTCAAAAAAATATAAGATAAATGAAGGCGCTTTTAGCTGGCTTCTTAAAACGTTAGTAGGTAAAGATAACGCTGCTAAACTACTGTATTATAAAAAAATAAAGACTGACCCTAAGCTTTATAAGATGTCTAAAGATCTAGAAAAAAGAATAGATATTCTTAATAAATCTATAGAGCAATCACATTATAATGATCCATTATTTGATAAAGATGAACTAGATAGACTTCGTCGAGATATATAGTAGTATTCTATGGCTAAAAAGAAAGCAAATCAAGGAAGACGTGTTGTTAGCCCTCTAGCTGACTCATCCCAAGACTACTCAGGTCCATCATCAGCTGATATGAAGTCGGAGTTGGATTTTTATGGAAAAAAACGAGCTCAGTTAGTAGATATATCATCTGAAATGGAATCCATATTTTCTTTACAGCAAAGTCAACGTCGTGAAGTAGATCAGATGTATGGCATTGAAAAGAAGATGCTCGATAATATGGGGTATATGGCTAATCAGGTAAAACTGGTAGCTTTACAAAAACAAGCTACTAGAGATCTATCGTTAGAAGAATCTAATATACTTAAATCTACTGTATCTGATTATGAGACTTATAATCAAGAAGCTGCATCAGTAGCTAAAAGAAGTAGAGAACTTTTAGATTATCGTAAAGCAACTGTACCGTTTGAAGCCAAAATTAAAAGTATACAAGCAGAAGTAAGTGCTATGCAAATTACTGGTATTAAAAATCTTAATACACAAGAAAAACAGCGACTTGCAAGTTTACAAACCATGGAAAAGGGTTATAAAGCTCTATCTAAGCAAGAACAGATAAACGAGCGTATCGAGAAGGCACAAGGAAACATTAATGAATTAATGGACGGTCAGAATTCAGCAGCTGGTAAAATATTCCAAACGTTAAAAGACATTGTAACAAATCCACTAAGTTTATTTGTTGGTATATTAGCTGTAGGTTTACAACGGTTCGAGACTATGCGTCAGCGTGGTAATGAGTTAGCTGAAGAGATGGATCGAGTTAATAAAAAGTTAGCAGGAGCTGGTCCTTTCCAAGATAAAATATTACAAAAAGCTGAATTGATAAAAAAACGTTTCTATGAAATGGGTGAAGGATTTTCATCTAGTCTAGAAGGTTCAGTAGATGCAATTGTAGCATTAGAAAGTCAATTTGGTAAGATAGATTATGTATCCGGTAAATTGGTAAAAACAATGGCTGAACTTAAATTATCTATTGGATTAAGTGATGAAGAATCAGCTAAAGTTTTAGACAACTTCTCTATAGTTGGTGGAATGACAGATGAAGCAGCTATAAACATGACTAAAATGACATATCAAATGTCAGAACAAGCAGGTTTAAACCCTCAAGTAATTTTTCAAGATATTGCTTCAGCATCAGGTGATACATTAGCATCATTTAGTGGTTCAGCTGATGAACTGGCTAAATCAGCAGTAACTGCTAGAAGGTTAGGTTTAACTCTAGATGATATGACAAAAGTATCTAGTTCTTTACTAGACTTTGAAACTTCTATAGAAAAAGAAATGGAAGCTCAACTTATTACTGGAATGGATCTTAATTTCCAAAAAGCTAGAATGCTAGCTATGCAAGGTGATGAAGCTGGTGCAATGGAAGAAGTAATGAGACAGGTTGGTGGTTTAGATAAGTTTAATAAAATGGCACCTCATCAACAAAGAGCTTTAGCTGAAGCAGTTGGGTTAACAGTAGGTCAGTTACAAAAATCTACAGCACAGAGACAGCGTGAAGCTGCTTTCGCTAAAACGAAACAAGATCTAGTACAAAAGCAATTTGATCTAGCAGAAAAAGCATTACCTATGTTAGGAAAATTAGATGTAGGATTAGGTGTAATGGAGCGTATAGCTAAAGTTATTGGTGACCTATTCATGGATGTGTTTGGTGTAGGTCTAAAAGAATTAGAAGCTACCTTCTTTAAGTTTCTAGAGTCACCAGCATTTAAAACTGGTTTTACAAATTTATTATACACTATAAAAGGTGTAATTGTAGGTATTAAAGATGCAGTTATGGGAACAGCTGCATTTATAGATAAGTTGTCAGGTGGAGCAATAGGTAGTTTCTTAAAAAGTTTTGCATCTAAAGACTTTTCTGGTAGTTATGGTCAAGCAGAAGGGGTAGGTAATTCTATTGGTAAAGGTATTGCAGTACTGTTAGGAGCTAAAATGCTTCTAGGAGCTACACCACTTACACCTATGTTTGTATCGATGGGTGGAAAATTTGGTAGCATGTTTGGTGGTTTAAAAAAATTATTAAGTGGTCCACTTACAAAAGGTGGATTACCTGACAAGCGATTTGCAGCCAATCAATATGGTGGTGGTGTAATGCAAAACTTAGGTTCTAAAATGTTTGGAGGAGCTAGAGGACCTGCAGGTGTGAGTGGTATGTCTTCAAGTGCAGGAGCAGCTTTAGGTGGTTTTGCAGTTGGAGGAGCAATTGTAGGTAAAAGTATATATGATGTTGCAACACTAAAACGTAATGCATCAGGCAAGGAGACAGGAGCAGCTAATTCAAAAATGGTAGGAGCATCACTTGGAGCAGCTATAGGTACCGCAATACTACCAGGTATAGGTACTGCAGTTGGAGCTGGTATTGGGTATTTAGGTGGTTATCTAGCAGCTGAAACTGGTATATTTGATGATAAACTAGATACTGCAAGAAAGAATTTAGTCGAGCAACAAACCAAGTTTGATAAAATGCAGCAAATTGAACAAAATAAGATGATGATTACTGAACGTAAACATCATGGAATGATTAAAAACAGCTTTCTAAAATTGTCAGGAGGTACAGACGATTTAAGTAAAGAAGGGTTAGCTAAATTTAAAGATAAAGTATTACAAGCAGGTTATGTAACTGAAAAGCAATGGACAGATGCAGTATCTGGAGGCGCTACAGCTCAAGATCTACTTAATTTAGCGACTCATGGTGCAACTACAAAACTACAGGATTTTGCTACCGAAAAACAAAAAGAAATAGATAGATTATCAGCTGATGCTGGTATACAGGAAAGGCAAGCTGATATTGATATGAAAACCCTTACAATGGAAAGTATAGGTGGTATTAGTAAAGATGATATTAGAGCGATAGTAGCAGAACAAGGTTCAATTAGTACCAACGCTTTTACAAATCAAGGTGATGCACTCAAAGATGGTAGAAAAGAGGAGTACATCAAAATAGTTCAAGACCTTATTAAACAAAATACAGGATTGGATGTTGAAGTTGGAAAAATTGAAGCAGCTTTAAAGATAGCATCAAAGAAAGAAAGTGTATACTTTACAGGGCAGCAAAAAACCTCTGATATTATTGAAGATGTGCTAGGTAGTTTAGAAAAAACTATGGAAACTGACATTACTCAAATGGCAGTTACTAATAAGAAATTGCAAAATGAAATTCTACAGACGGTGCATAAAAAAAGTGATATCACTACTGCACTTGGTGATGGAATAGATGGATCAAAAGTTGTTAAAGTAGCTGATGTTTCTCTAAAAAATGAAGTACAGAAAAATAATCAAAAAGCTGCTGGTGGAATTCTAGCTGGTGGTGGTATAACTTATGGACCATCTCATGCTAATGGTGGTATACCAACTCGTTATGGTGAACTGGAAGGTGGTGAAGCGGTTATTAACAAACGTTCAACTGCAATGTTTGCAGGTGAACTATCAAGGATAAATCAAGCTGGTGGAGGTGTTTCATTTGCAAAAGGAGGAGTACTAACACAAGCTCAATTACAGGATGGTCAAGACCCACAAGCAACTAATTTTGCAAACGATTCAGCATATTATAATGTATCAGATGCTCACCGTGAATTCCAGAGACATAGATCAGCAGCTAAAGGTATGTCCAAAGAAGATGTAGGCAGCTTTCTATCACATATAGAGAATAACGAGAGTCAAGATAGTACTTTAGGAGATGATTTAGCAGATAATGCAATTGATTCAGTACTAAAAACAGTATTAAAATTAGCTCTCAAAGGTTTACGTGTACCACCAGCAGCTGCAGAAGCGCTGGCAAGTCCAGGTTACTATGGAGGAAAAGGAGCTTACAAAGGTGGTGGATGGCAAGACGCACTTCCAGGTATAATGAAAGGTGTAGCCCTAGAAGCAGGTACTAAAGGACTTATGAATTTCTTAGGTTCAGCTGGTACTGCTGCTAAAGTAGGATCTTCATTATTTTTATCTGCTATGTTTAGTTCCATGTCAGCCGGTACATTAGATACTAAAGGAGGTATACGAGCTAACGCAATTGGAAAAGGTCCAATGGGAATGTACAATCGAGCTTATGACCGCTCTAAAGGATTTAAAGGATTTCCAGGAGAAGCGGATCTAGGTGGGTTTGGGTTTGGAGAACAAACTGGTTACAGTGACTGGGGATCATGGTCAGGAGATAAAGAAGGTTTTGGTCACTTAACACCTGGAGATGTTATGGATGTGTTAGGTATATATAGTGATCCAAAACTTTATAAGCAAAACACTAAAACTCCTAAATATATTGGTCCACCTGACTTAAATTTTGCTAATGAATACTATCCTCGCTTAACTGGTACTAACCAACGTTCATCTAGAAAGCAAGGTTACAAAGGACCTCCCTTCAAAACTGAGTCTAAAGATTACAAGTTCCAGAAAGGTATGGGATGGACAAGCAAGGATCCAAGAACAGCTGCATTTGAAAAGTTTGGAGGACTACATCATGACATTGAGCAGTTTAGTGACGGAGGTGATCCGAGTAAATTTAATGTATCAATGAAACAATTGAATAACCAAATTTCAATGAACAAGTTTGCTCAAAACTTGCCTAAACGTAAATTTGCTGATGGAGGCGTAACACCTAAATCTCCTATTACTAAAGTAAACGATATGATATTGACCAAAGATGGTCAAATGATAGAAACACATGAAGATGATAACTTGATAGCTAAAAAAGGTGGAATAACTCAAAAACCTAGTTCAGGTGGTAAGAGTCGAGTAGAAGAATTATTAATGGAACTAATTATGGTAAGTAAACAGAAGGGTGATGTTTACATGGATGGAGCTAAAGTATCAGCTGCAGTTAATCAATCAAATTATAACGCATAATGGCAAACGAAAACAACATACCAAACGAAATAAGCTTACCAGGTACACTAACTGGTAGACATGAATCGTCATTAATCTCACCTATGGGATTCTCTGCATTTAGTACTAATATGAAGTCAGATATAGCACCTATGTCTACTCTATCATTTACAACTAATTTTAAATCAGATGTGTCTCCTATTCCATTTGCAAATTTTGCTACTGCAATGAAATCAGATATACCAACTATATCTTCAGTAGCATTTAGTACAAGACTGCAATCAGATATATCACCTATGGGATCGATACTAGGTAGCAACAATATATCATCTAATACAGCTCCAATGACTTCTATACTAGGAGCCAACAACGAGGCATCTAATACAGCTCCAATGACTTCTATACTAGGTGCTAACAACCAACTATCTAATACAGCTCCAATGACTTCTATACTTGGTGCTAACAATGAAGCATCTAATACGGCCCCAATGACTTCTATACTGGGTGCTAACAATGAAGCATCTACTACAGCTCCAATCAACTCAACATTAACGGGTAGGTTTGATACAAGTGATATTGCTCCTTTAGTTTCACAATTAACAGGTAGATTTGACACTTCAGATACTGCTCCAGTTATATCAACTTTAACTGGTAGATTCGATACTTCAGTTACTGCACCTACTATATCAACTTTAACAGGTAGACATGAATCAAGTGGAATAGATGATGCAATAACACAACTCGCAGGTAGATTTGACACTTCAGATACTGCACCTATAATATCTACCTTGACTGGTAGGTTTGATTCTTCAGATACTGCTCCTATAATATCTACCTTGACTGGTAGACATGAATCAAGTGGTGTAGACGACGGGATAACTACATTAAGTGGTAGGCACGAATCGAGTGCAGTAAATGACTCTTGGAATCAGGATATAATATTTCCAATACAGCAAGTTGACTTATCACCTTACGCGCAACTAGGTACTGCAAATTGGTTGGGTGACCTTGATACAGCAGGATTCACTATACAAAATTCAGTATTAGATACTCAATTTAAAGGAATCGCAGGTCAAAGTTATAATTATCCAAACTCAAAAGGATTAGGTTTTGGATTAGTTGATTCAAGTCAAGGTGTCAATTTCTTAGATATACCAAATCAAGATGCACAAGGATTTACTACATTTTTTGATACAGGGACACCTACACAATTTAAAGGAGCTACAGCAGGTGATTATACATACCCTGACAATCACGGTTTAGGTTACGGTTTAATAGGTAACAGTCTATTCTCTAATATATATCCAACTCCTTACACTACACCATTATTTCCGGATGGATTTGTTCAAAATCAACCTATTGAAGAATCACAGTTTAGTCTTGAAAGCTTTGCAGGTGGTGGAAAAATAGGATTAGAAACTGAAGGGTTTAAGCATTCCACTTTTGGTGGAGTTCAAGGACAGGTACCTATTATGGGTAACAATCCTACAGGTTTAGGTGAGTTTACTTCAGGTGGTAATACATCAGGTGATATTGGAATTGTAAACGCATTTGATGATACAACATCAGGAGCTAAAGGATTTACTCCTCAGATGTTTGATTTAGCATTGCCTAAGACGCAGTTTAACGGTGTAGCAGGTACTCCTGGTAGTTTAACGTATGAATATCCAACTGATGTTGGTCCTGCAGGGATAGGTAGGCTAATGTATGATGTCCCATTTGCTGATGCTGGTAATCCTTATGGAGGTGCTTACACATCTCACCTAGCAGCTCAGATACCAGTTAATCCCTCTATAACCATAAACAAGCAAGCACTTACTGATACAGTTAATTATAGTTTTTATAAAGCTGGACCATCAGGACTTGCTGGAATTGTAGATACTGATCCTGCTAGACCATATTTTAATGAAGGAAGTAAATATAGTGATATCATCAGTAACTTTACTACAGATATACTAATTAATGCTAAACATCCAGGTAGTTTTCTAGGTGATTTTGCATCCAGAGAAGGATCACCTACACCATTAGATAATATGAAAGTATTAATACCAGCTAATACAGGCCCAGTTGGTGCAGCTAGTGTAACAGCTAAATACACTCATGTTGATGGTTATCCAAATTATAACACTCAGAATCTATCTTACAGTTCAGCTGGTGTAGCAAATCAGCGAGAAGGTTTTGTTAGAAACGAGTTGTTTGCAAGAACTATTGATTATGATACTGATGGTACATATGGACACGATTTACAATTTGGAGGTACTGGTGATGATCCAAAAGGTTTAAAATCATATAAAAAACCGCATATTATTAGAGATATAGGAAAAAAATGGAATGGATTTTCTAATGAAGGCACTCCATTTGATGAAGGAGCATTTAGAGGTGGGTTCTTAACTCTAGGTAATAGAGCTCTACTAGATGTTGTTCGTAATACAAAACATATTATTTCTGATCCTATTAAAGGTTTACTGTGGGGACTCAAACAGATAGGCTTACAAGCTTCTAATCCTAAAGTAGAAACTGAAATGGCTTTCTTAGGCAGAAGAACAAGGGTATTTAATCTCGGTATAGGTCTTTTAGCTAACATGTTAACTGGTCCGTTTGGTATAAAATTATATAGGCATGGTTTACTTAACGGTATAGGTGAAGATAAATCAACTTATGAAACTGCAGTTAAAGCACATGGTGGTATTAACCCTTACGATGCTGATAGAGCTGAATTTGGACCTGCAAAGGTAGGTAAAGGTGGTCGTAATAGGTTAATGAGTCTTAAAGATGAACTACACTTTGGTGCATCAGGTAATGGAGCTGGAGGCTTTTTAGGTTTAGGGAATCTACTAGGATTTACAGGTCAAAAAATAGATCTACTATCAGATACCGCTTTTGGAGGCCCTAAATCATTATATGGTATTGGAGGTACAACAATACGTCGATATTATAATGCAGGTGAACATTTAACTGGTGAACCTTTAGAAAGTAGCCAAGATGAAGGGCAAGGTGGTAGAAGTAGTTTGCTAGCAAAATATTCAACTATAAGTCATTACGGTTTAGCTTTGGCATCTGATAACAGAGAAGGTTTTGAAAGTTCAGCAACCGATTTTCGAGAAGATATTTTTGAAGAAATTGGTGGTACAACTTCTAACGCTGACATGTTATCTCTAGGTGATAGCTACACATTTCCTTATTCAGAATTTAGTCGAGATGCTAAATTTGGGTACACACCATATACAGCTAACAGAGATAGAAACTTTCTACCTCTGGATGGTGAAGATCAAAACTTTGCTCTAGATCATGGAATGGATGAGTATATAGATTTCGATCAAGATTATGGTGATGTACAAACTGATGAAATAGATGGTAAACGTGATATGATTAAACTTATGGTTGAAGACATACCAGCATCTACAGGAGGTACTAAAAAAATTGTACGTTTTAGATCCTATCTATCTGAAATAAGTGATACTATATCACCAGACTGGCAAAAAAATAGTTATGTAGGTCGTCCTGATCAAGTACACTCCTATAGTGGAGCTAGTCGTGAGGTTTCATTCACTTTGAAGTTTGCATCCTTATCAAGGTTCGGTATGGTACCTATGTATAAAAAAATTAATTATCTATATGGCTTAGCATACCCGCATTACGATAGTACGACACCTAATCAAGCTTTTCGTTCAACTATGATAGCTCCATTAATTAAGTTAACTATGGGTGATTGGTTATATAGATGTCCAGGATACTTCAATTCTATTGCAACTACAGTAGATAATGATTATCCTTGGGAGATAAATTTAGAACAGGAAGCAACTCGGGTAGCCCAACTACCTCAAATAGTTTCAGTTGCATTAGGATTTACAGTTATTGGTGATGGTCCACATATGAGTGGTATATTTGGTAAAGATGCTGCATTAGCAGGCATACATATTGGTGGAGGTGTTTCACCTGAAACTGCCGAAGGTACATTTTTTGCTGAACTACCAATAGAATAGGAGAATTAAATGAAGCGTTATTTATACAACAAAGAAACAGAAAATTTAGATGCACATGAGAGTGATCTACATTACGGTGAAATTGGGTTAACAACCAACCTACTTCCAGAGATAATTAGACGCCCTAGTGATACTATTATTACAGCTAGATCAGTTGATAGACTGGATCTATTAGCTCATAGATTTTATAATGACCGAACTTTATGGTGGATTATTGCACTTGCAAATAAATTGCCTGGTGATAGCCTATTTATAGAACCAGGGTTACAGTTATTTATACCAAGTAACATAAACACAATAATAAAAGACTTACAAATAAAAAATAGTTTAAAAGGGTAGTTATGGCAGGTGTTGGAGATTCTAAAGCTCATAAATATGTAATTAAAGAATTAATACGTCGAACAATGGGTGTAGGTGGAAAAGCTGCAGGCACACAAGTAACAACCATATCCGGTACTGATAATTTAAAAAATTGGCACAACAGTAAAACGCCATGGATACGGATGTGTTCAAATGCAGTACCTAAAAAGGATGTAGATGGTAACGATATTTCATCACAATATGCTGAGTATGAAGAAGCTTCTGATTTGTTTTATGGAGCTCCAACCAATGAAACACGATTCCAGCATGTTTTGTTTGGTGGTATAGGTCAAATAGACCCAGAAGGTTTAGGTGAAGGAAATCTCAATCTTGCAAGAAATTTTGCTCAAAATTATATAAATCCATTTCAATATGGTGTGGATGATGAAACTGTACCTACTCCATTGGAAAATCGGTTAAGACCTGCTCCAGGTATTACTAATCTCGATGTAACATACAAAGGTGACATGGGAGCTTTAAAAAAAGCTGTAGTATCGTTTAAGTGCCACACTCTGGAGGATCTTGAACGTATGGAAAAATACTACATGTATCCAGGATTCAAGGTTCTAGTAGAATGGGGATGGTCAGTTAACACAGCAGGTACTGATTTTCAAAGTGAACCAATAACCGGTGTACCACTTTCAGATGATGTATTAAAATTTCCAGGAGCAGTTTATAGAGCTATACAGGAAAATAAGCAACAATCAGGTGGATGTTACGATGGGCTTTTTGGCACAATTGTTAATTTTTCCTGGACAATAAATAAAGATAAATCGTTTGATTGTTCAACTACTATTGCAGATATTGGTGATTCTATATTTACCGCAAATGTAAACACACCATTTCACTCGGTAAAAATGGTGGCAGATGAAACCACTGAAGATAGTTTTACCTTGTTAACTGCTCTTAGTAAAATTAAAGAAAAACTTAGTAAAGAAGGAGCAAACGATACAGTATCTGACGGAGAGATACCATTTGCAGAATCTATAGGGTTATTCAAATGCAAATTTTACCGATTGAATACAGGTGATACTTCAAAAGCATCCGAGGAAAATACAAAGCATCGAACTAAACAGTTATGGATTAGATTTGGTGATATAGTTGATGGACTGTGTAATAAATTGTACTGTCTTACATCTAAACATACTAGAGCTGAAGCCAATGGTGATTCTGTTGCTCCACCGATTGCTATGTTATCCATAAGTGGTAGAAAATTTGGTGAAAAACCAGAAGTAGTTGGTAACCCTGAAAAGAAAGATGAAGATGTAGATACAGTAACTCAGCGACCTATATCAGTCATTAGCAATCACCCTCAATTATTATCATGTGATCCATCAGTTTGTTTGTTACCTAACCAGGTTGGTACATCTAACAAATATGATACTAAAGATAAAATTAAATCAGGAAGGTCAGGATATATACCGAATGGTTTAAATGGAGGTGATATTGACTTCAATGTACTAGACTCAGATGCAAAAGATATAGGCGTACCAAATTATAACCGTGAAGCAGATTTTGGAGCGGGATACCTAGCTAACATTTTTGTTAATATTGATGTGTT
>TARA_R110002153_G_scaffold27063_2_pt1 | contig 12151 bp, 11 predicted proteins | sample TARA_R110002153 | Tara Oceans TARA_R110002153 (sample SAMEA4398193) | marine metagenome | biome: Polar Biome; feature: [SRF] surface water layer (ENVO:00010504); material: water (ENVO:00002006), including particulate matter (ENVO:01000060) such as... | depth 5 m
ATGCTGGACCATTACCCTTGTCATTCAATTGGGTATTTGTCTCTCTACCTGTAGGTAGCAGTTTGAGCAGTGCCAGTCTCACAATGGATGCACAAGGTAATGCTCAATTTCTACCAGATGTAGCTGGGGCGTATACGCTAGCTGTAACTGTAAGTGATGGTGACTTAACTGACATTGATTCAGTTGTTGTAACTGTAACTGAAAATCAATTGCCCGTGGCGGATGCTGGAGAGGATCAAAATATCGAGCTAGGTGCCAATATCGATTTAGACGGCACTGATAGTTTTGACCCAGACAATGGACCTCAGTTGTTATCTTATTCATGGCAAGTTCTAAGTCGTCCAGCAACCAGCACTGTGGATATAGTGAATAGTGATAGCGTACTCGCTACCTTTCATCCTGACGTAGCTGGCGAATATATCCTTGAGTTAACAGTCAGTGATGGTCAGGCATCTGATACTGATGAAATGGTTGTAGAAGTTATCGCAATTGTAGCGCCTAAAATGTGTGATATGGATGGCAATGACTTTATTGACCGTTTGGATATTCAAGAGATTATGCAGCGCCGCAATACACCAGCCATGTCTGGATTTGACCCAGCGGATTGGAACCAAAATGGGCTGATTAATATACTCGACGCAAGAGGATGTGTTTTAGAGTGTGACTTAGCACGTTGTGGCATCAAACCTGAGTAAGAACGAATGATAAGCACAAGGATGTGCTGCTTTATCTACAATTATCAAACTTTTAAGATCCTAGTTAGTGTTGAAATTACAATCAAAATAAGGAATTTATTCATGTCGCAAGTAACAAAATATTTGAAACGGATGGCCATTACTATTCTTTTTATATGCAATGTCAATCAAACTGCATTTGCAGTTCCTATATTGTCGTTTAATAACGCCCAAGCAGATGTGAGTCAAGTGGCAAATATCGGAGATGTGGTCACTCTTGAACTGTGGTTTTCTGGGTTAGAATTAGATGATGTTGGCGGATTTGATTTTCTGCTAAGTTTCAATAATATGGTTAGCCCGCTAAATTCAGCTCAGGCCAACTTAAGTTTGACCGATTTTGACGAGTTTAATATTACGCCTTCTCCAGGTGCCCTCGAGTTTTCCGGGCTTTCATATTTGTTTGATTTATCTGACCAGGTCGACGAATTTATGTTGGCGACAATAAGCTTTGTGGCAAGTAGTGTGGGAGTTAGTAATATCGTGTTGAGCAACTTGTTAATTTCCGATAGCCTTGCTGACCCAATCGATATTTCAGTTTTTGACGCTCAAATTGTCGTTAATGTAGATCCCAACATGACAGTCCCTGAACCTGCTTCAATAGGTATATTTATACTCGGCATATTGGGTTTAACTGCGCGCCATAGAACAAACAAGCTGGATTAATATACCTTATCACAATGCTCCCTTTTCAAGGGGGCCAAAATCAGGGGATGCAGCATAACCAGGGCAAATTGCATGTAATTTATCGCGAAAAATTCTCGCTCTTTGCTCATCCCCAAGGTACAACCAACTTAGCGCTAAATGATGCAGAGAAACTGGATCTACAACATCGTTTAAAGCTAAGGCTTGCTGTTTTAGTGATGCTAACAGTTGCTCTGTTTGCATATTTGGAGAAAGCACAGTCACTAATACATACATAGCGAGGCGAGTTGCTCGCTGCATGACATTGGCTTCTCCTTGGTTGACTTCACGATCTAGCTCAGTCATGGCATTACTATAGGCGCTAAGTGCCTGCTCATTTTTACCTTGAATACGATATATACTGGCTACATTTGCCCATAACTGATACAAACCTGGACCACCTGATTGCTGTAACTGTTTGATCTGTGGTTCGTAAATTGCTAAAGCCTGTTCGTTTTCTTCTAAATAGAAATGTAGAGTCGCAATATTAGAAAGTAATACGGAATATTCCGGTCGCATGGCAAACGCTTGCTGGTAGTTTGATTTAGCGCTTAGCAAATCCCCAACACAAAACTGCAATGTGCCTAAGTTATTGAGTGTCTGAAAATTGACTGACAAACGGGCTGCATATTCAAATTGTTCAATAGCAGCGTTTTGATCACCTGAAAAATAATATGCTCTACCTAAGGTAAAGGGTAATTTCCAGTTATCCGGTTCTATTTTTTTTGCAAAAGTCAGTCTATTTTTAATATCTTCGATTGTTGCTGGATCACGACTTTTTAAAAACTCTCGCAGCTGATTTTCTGAGTATTTTTGTATTGCTGGTATACTATTAGGTTCAATGTCCAGTGCCTGCAAGTAGTGTTCGCGAGCTTCAGAAAACTCCCCTTTTGCACGCGCCAGATTTCCTAGTGCTACATTAATAAAAAGTGAGTTTGGTGCAATTTCGAAGCCCTTGTCACAGTAGCGAGCCGCTTCTTCTAAATAGCTCTTACTGCTTGTTTCCATGCTTTGTTCTACGGATGCGAAACACATGCCGGCATATCCGTAAACTAAGTTTGGCGCGCTACCAATTACTCCTTGAAATTCAGCCATACCCCGTAAAATAGCTTGTTCTGATCGCTCTCCTCCAAAATGCCTCATGCCACGTAAAAAACGCTGCAAAATCTGCCAATCGGCACTTTCAGTCTGAGGGGATTCGTTAAGTAGTGTCTTAATGCCACCTTCGAGTTGATTCTGTATATATTTTTCTGACGCTGATTTAGCTACAATAGCTGACAATAATTGTCGCTTGTTTTGATCTTGAGATAAAAATAAGCGCAGGGCAAGATAGCGACCCACTTCAACTATTTCACCACTAATAACCAAATCAGCTTTTTTGCCACTGAGCAATTCTTGGGGGTTTCCAATACTGGCGTGCAACGCTGAACTGCCTGCAATATATTGAGTTTTGTTAGCTAATAGTTGCTCAACGTAGCGTGTTATGTCGACTCCACGGGGGCCTTTTATTGGGATCACAGCCACGACTTTATTTCTAAAATCGATAATGCCAGCAGGTACAGGGTTTTCTTCGAGACCAGCGTTGAAATACCAAAACCGGTCAATGACTAGACTTCCTAACAGTAAAAATATGATAACAACGAATGTGGCTTTAGGTTTTTTAATTTGTAAGCCAAAGATAGTGGATTTGGCATTCGATATTTTGGACGTAGGATACGAGGGAAGCGGTGTTGCAGGCTTCAAGGTTCGTGAGTCATCAAATAGCGCAGTGTTAATACTAGGCGTGTGGTTATTATTTAAATTTTGATTGCTAATATGTTCACTGCTGTCTTTAGTTCCATGGCTAGTGTCTGAATCGTAATTTTTCAATTCCGCAGAGTCTAGATACAATGCCCAAGCTTCTGTGTTCAGCGCTTTGGCTACCCGCTCAATACTCAAAGGGTCAACAGAATCACCATGAAATACACGTCTAACTAATGAGCGAGGAGGTTTTTTTAAGCCCTCGATTTTTTGAAGTTTATCGCTCACTTCCGTTTGTGACTTAAATCCTGCAGCTAACAGCGCTGTCCGCAATTTTTTCTGTGATGCTCGGATACCTCTGGAACGTGGGGCATTGCTTGGAGTGTCTGAGTCTTGTCCTTTCATCACTTTATTGTCCATTTAAATCATATTGAATAAACATAACACAGCCATTATTAAACTAACGTGCTGGAAAGTTAACCACTTTTGATGTTTTTCTAACATTTCCAAATTTAAGATGCCATTCCTGCGTAGCGACGCCTTGCCCAAAATTGGCTGAGGCTTTCTGAGAGAGCAATTCTTTATACGGATCGTATTAGAAGGAAACTCAGGAAATTTGCTTCTTAGTAAATCTTTAGATGATCCAGAGGTAAACGAGTTGGTTATCACATTTAGTGATACAGGATGTGTGATTTGATATGGATTTTATCAAGCATCTGGCTTGGTCTGTTTATTAGTCTTTAGACAACAGAAGCATAAGGGGTATTAGATCCCACATGGCTAATTTATCTAAGTTTTAAAGGCTAACTACTTATAATGCTTTAGTAGTTAGCCTATTCAGTAACTGGTTTTAATTAACTGTTTTGCTCACGAGCAATCGCACGATAAGCAATATCATCACGATAAAACATGCCGTTGCAGTTAATGGTTTTAGCCAACTTATAAGCATATTGTTGGGCTTCGGTAACAGTATTACCTAAAGCCGTTGCGCACAGTACACGGCCGCCATTGGTTGTCACTTTGCCATCAACATTTTTAGTGCCGGCATGAAAGATTTTACTATTGGCATCACCAAGTTCTAAACCGTTAATCACATCACCTTTGTTGTAACTGCCTGGGTAACCGCCTGCAGCAAGTACCACACCTACAGCCGCTCTGGTGTCAAAGGCAGCTCGAATATGGTCAAGTTTGCCGTCTAGGGCTACTTCGATCAATTCGACTAAGTCAGACTGCAAACGCATCATGATAGGTTGGGTTTCTGGATCACCAAAACGACAATTGTATTCAATTACTTTTGGTGTGCCGTCGGCCATAATCATTAAACCTGCGTACAAAAAGCCTACGTAAGTATTGCCTTCAGCAGCCATGCCTTCCACTGTGGGGTAAATGACTTCTTCCATTACACGTTGGTGAATATCAGGTGTGACTACCGGTGCCGGTGAATAAGCACCCATACCACCAGTGTTAGGCCCAGTATCACCATTACCTACACGTTTATGATCTTGGCTGGTGGCAAAAGGTAAAACATTTTTGCCATCGACCATAACTATAAAGCTAGCTTCTTCACCATCTAGGAATTCTTCGATAACTACGCGACTGCCTGCTTCACCAAAGGCGTTACCGGCTAACATGTCACGAATAGCATCTTCTGCTTCGGTTAATGTCATGGCAACAATGACACCTTTACCAGCGGCAAGGCCATCAGCTTTGACCACTATAGGTGCGCCTTTTTGTTGCACGTAGGCTAGAGCTGGTTCAATTTCGGTAAAGTTTTGGTATTCACCTGTTGGGATGTTGTGACGCTCTAAAAAGTCTTTAGTAAAAGCTTTTGAGCCTTCTAACTGAGCTGCCGCTTGAGAAGGGCCAAAGATGCTTAACCCTTTAGCTTGAAACGCATCCACTACGCCAAGAACAAGCGGCACTTCTGGACCTACTATGGTCAAGTCGATTTGGTTTTGTTCTGCAAAGGCTATCAAAGCAGGCACGTCTTCTGCGCCTACATCAACATTGGTGAGTTTGTCTTCAAGGGCAGTTCCAGCATTACCTGGTGCCAAAAATACCTGAGTTACTTTTGCCGATTGCGCTACTTTCCAAGCTAACGCATGTTCGCGACCACCGCCGCCAATAATTAATACATTCATAGGGATAGTTATTCTTTAGTGTTTTATTTAAGGCTTAACAAATTTAAGTGTCATACGTGAGCTTTCACCGATAGCTAGATATTTAGCTTGGTCTTTGTCACCTAAACGTAAACTGGGAGGAAGTGTCCATACGCCTTTTTCATGATCAGTAGTATCCAGTGAGTTATGATTAACATCACTCTGGGCAACTAACTTAAAGCCTGCTTTTTCAGCAGCAGCAACCACATAAGATTGTTTCATATAACCTGATTTTTTCTGCACTTCGTCAGCAAAACTTTCTGGTAGTTGGTGTTCAACCACGCCCAATACGCCACCTTTTTTAAGGGCTTTAAAAAAGCTTGAGAACGCACTATCAATACCTTCTTGTCCCGTTTGCATATACCAATTGTGCACGTTACGAAAGGTTAGCACTCGATCCAGTGAATTTGCAGGAGCAAAATCTGTCGCTTTGGTTGGGTGAAACGCTGTTACCTTAGTATTTTTGTAGTTAGCATCTTGACTAACTTTCTGCATAAAACCATCAACAGATTTTTTGTAGAAAGAGCTGCCACCTTCTTCAATATAAAAATGCGCGGCATAAAACTGGCCTTTCTCCTTTAGAAGAGGCGCAAGAATATTACTGTACCAACCGCCCCCAGGGGATATTTCTGCAACGGCCATATCTGGCTGCACATCGAAGAAGCGTAAGGTTTGTTGAGGATGGCGGTATTCATCTCTAGAGCGTTCTGTAATTGAACGGTTTTCATGGTTAACCGCATCGCTAAGGGCGTCAGCAAATACTAGAGGTGAACTGAGTAAAGATAAGGCAATAGCAACTTTTAAGGTTCGTTTAAACATAATATTCTCTCATTTAGGTGAAAATGGATTTGAATAGATTGTAACGTTATTGCGCGTGATAGGTAACAAAAACCGGAGTCAATATTTTGCGTAATAACTCCGGTTTTTTTTCACAATATTAGTGTTTAAAGTGACGCATACCTGTAAAGACCATGGCAATGCCATGTTCGTCAGCAGCGTCTATCACTTCTTGATCACGCATTGAGCCGCCCGGTTGAATAATTGCACTGATACCAGCAGCAGCTGCAGCGTCAATGCCATCACGGAATGGGAAGAATGCATCAGACGCCATTACCGAACCTTCAACCTGCAAGCCTTCATCAGCTGCTTTTATACCAGCGATTTTAGCTGAGTAAACACGGCTCATTTGCCCTGCACCTACGCCGATAGTCATGCTGTCGTTACAATACACAATTGCGTTAGATTTAACGTATTTGGCTACTTTCCAAGTGAACATCAAGTCTTTTAACTGTTGTTCAGTAGGTTGTACTTTAGTCACTACTTGTAGTTCGTCTTCTTCGACCATACCAAAATCGCGATCTTGGACTAATAAACCGCCATTAACACGCTTGAAGTCATGACCTTCAGTTAACTGACCTTGCCAATCGCCGCACGCCAATAAACGTACATTTTTCTTGGCAGACACAACTTTAACGGCTTCATCACTAATTGTTGGGGCAATAATTACTTCAACAAATTGACGATCAACAATGGCTTGCGCCGTGGCTGCATCGAGTTCGCGGTTAAAGGCGATAATGCCGCCAAAGGCTGAAGTTGGATCAGTTTGATAGGCACGATTGTATGCACTTAAAATGTCATCACCTAAGGCAACACCACAAGGGTTGGCATGTTTAACAATAACGCAGGCGGGTACATCAAATTCTTTAACACACTCTAAGGCTGCATCGGTATCGGCAATATTGTTAAAAGACAATTCTTTACCTTGCAACTGAGTCGCTGTGGCAACCGATGCTTCTTGAATAGTATTTTCAACATAAAAAGCGGCACTTTGATGACTGTTTTCACCATAACGCAAATCTTGTTTTTTAGTGAATTGCATATTGTAAGTGCGTGGAAATTCGCTGTGCTGATGACCACAGTTTGTTTCACATTCACTTGATTCAATCATGGCGCCAAAATAGTTAGCAATCATGCCGTCGTATTCAGCTGTGTGTTCAAATGCGGCAATGGCTAAGTCAAAACGTGTGGTTTTGGTAACTGAATTGTTGTTAGCCTGCATTTCTGCGATGACACGAGCATAATCTTTAGTGTTAACCACAATAGTGACATCGTTATGGTTTTTAGCAGCAGCACGCACCATAGTGGGGCCACCGATATCGATATTTTCAATGGCATCTTCTAAGCTGCAATCGTCATTTGCAACAGTGGCTGCGAATGGGTACAAGTTCACTACTACTAAATCGATAGGTTGAATGTTGTTATCAGCCATAACTTGTTCGTCTTGTCCACGGCGAGCCAGAATGCCGCCATGGATTTTTGGGTGCAAGGTTTTAACCCGGCCGTCCATAATTTCAGGGTGACCTGTGTAATCTGATGCTTCAATTACAGTTAGGCCATTGTCACTTAATAATTTTGCTGTGCCACCGGTTGATAATAGTTCTACACCCTGGCTAGCCAAAAATTGGGCAAACTCAAGTAGTCCGGATTTATCAGATACGCTTAACAGGGCGCGACGAATAGGTGTTGCTGGTAAGTCTTGTTGCATGTTTGTTCCACTATAAAGGGCAAAGATAAAGGGCAAAGATTTTGTATGCTTGTTTGTGGACTATTTGGTCATGCTTGTCACAAACAAAAAGAGCACCATAAGGTGCTCTTTAAATAAGACAAAACGTTTTAGTTCATGCCGTATTGTTTAAGCTTCTTACGCAAAGTGCCACGGTTGATACCTAACATAGTTGACGCTTTAGTTTGGTTGCCACGTGTGAAAGTCATTATTTCTTCTAACATTGGCGCTTCTACTTCGGCCATGACTAGCTCATATAAATTTTCGATGTTGGTGTTATCAAGTTGTTTAAGATACTTGTTTACCGCTTGTTTAACAGAATCACGAAGAGGTTTTTGAGCCTGTGTTTGCGAAGGAGTTGTTACCGTAGTGGTAAATGGAGAAGTTACATTTTGTTCGAACATATACAATCGAGCTCTTTAAGTTAGTCATATTAAGCAGCAGGTGAAACGAGTTCAGACACCGATGAAAGTGCTGGTTCACCTGCCAATTTATCAAAGTACATAGTTAACGCATCAAGTTGCTGTCCTGCATCTTCAATGGCGTTGAACTTTGCACGGAACAGCCTTTGCTGGTCGTGTTCGGCCAAATACCAGCCCACATGTTTGCGGGCAATTCTGCATCCCGTAAACTCACCATAAAACTGGTGAACATTGGCGACGTGTTCAAGCAAAACGCTGCTCACTTCTTCAATGTTAGGGGCAGCCAGTACTTGGCCTGTTTGCAAATAGTGTAAGATCTCGCGGAATATCCAAGGGTGACCCTGTGCTCCGCGACCGATCATCAGCGCATCTGCTCCGGTGTATTCCAATACGTACTTAGCTTTTAGCGCGCTGGTTATATCACCGTTGGCAACAACAGGTATAGACACGGCTTGTTTAATAGCCTTAATGGTGTCGTATTCTGCGTCGCCTTTGTACATACAGGCTTTGGTGCGACCATGCACCGCTAATGATTGAATACCGTTGTCTTGCGCAATTTTGGCTATTAATAAGCCATTGCGGTTTTCAACATTCCAACCTGTGCGTATTTTTAAGGTAACAGGTACATCGACTGCTTTAACTACCGCCTGAATGATTTTCTCAACCAGTGGTGGATCTTGCAGCAATGCCGAGCCTGCTAACTTTTTATTCACTTTTTTAGCCGGGCAACCCATATTGATATCAACAATTTGCGCGCCGTTACTTACATTAAATTGTGCCGCTTGTGCCATTAATTCAGGATCAGACCCTGCAATTTGCACCGAACGCACACCCTCTTCACCTTCATGATCCATCCGTTGCTTGGATTTATCTGAATTCCATACCCTAGGGTTGGACGAGAGCATCTCTGATACCACTAACCCAGCCCCAAGACGTTTACATAATTGCCTAAAAGGTCGGTCGGTAACTCCCGCCATGGGAGCCAGTATCAAATTGTTTTCTAAAGCATATGGACCAATCTGCATAATATAGAATGATTATCCTTCACATTTAATTGTGCAAAAATCGACCGTGCTCTAAAAAGGGGCGCAAGTTTAAGGGTTTTTTGTTGGCTTGGAAAGGCTAGTAATCAAACAATTTTGTACTTTTTTTAAGCAAATCATATTGACATTATAAAAAGAAGCTATTTATAACTGGTTAACCAGTAGTTGAAATAAAATCGTTATCAATTTGTAAATTATTAGGTTAAAAATGCTAACGTTTGATGTTACCTAATAAGATATCTTTAAACATGACCCAATCACCTAATAAGCTGTAAAGGGGATATTTAAAGGTGGCGGGTTTGTTATGTTCAAAAAAGAAATGCCCTGTCCAAGCAAAGCCATATCCCAAAACAGGTAATAACCATAACAATGCCCATTGCTCTGTAAGTGCAACGTATGCGATTAAAACTAAAATCAAAGTTGAGCCAATAAAATGCAAACGTCGGCAGGTTAAGTTTTGATGTTCAGCTAGGTAATAAGGATAAAATTCAGCAAAACTGTTAAATTGTAGAGGCGCTTGTTGGGTCATGGCGGTTAACTTTTAGCTTGTTATTTAATTATAAAGTTAGCATAGCGAATCTCCGCAAAATGTCTACTAGGCGACATTTTAACATTGCATCTAAATCAACGAATTGCTTGAGTTTCAATGATTTGACCCCATCCAAAGTTCAAGCAAAAGTATACGGACTCTATTATGAATAATGTGGTTGATATTACCCCAGAAAATTTCCAGCAAGTTATTTTGCAGGACTCGCAAACTCAAGTAGTGATGGTGGAGTTTTGGGCCGAAGGTTATGAACCAAGCCAACAACTGGCTCCAGTGTTAGCTAATGTAGCCGCTAAATTCAGTGGCAACCTGCTGCACGCTCGAGTGGACTGTCAACAACAGCAAGAAATCGCCGGGCAATTTGGTGTGCAAAATTTACCTACGGTGATTTTGGTAAAAGAAGGTCAACCCATAGACGGCTTTGCGGGTGTGCAAACCGAAGCAGAAATTATTGCCATCTTTGAGAAACACCTACCCAAGCCAGAAGACGCCTTATATGAACAAGCAGTTGAGCTAGTTAGCGCAGGCGATTACCAGCAAGCTTATACAGTGCTAAAACAAGCCCATGATATGAATGCGCAGCGCGCTGATATCAAGTTGTTACTTGCCGACTGCCAAGTCGAGCTAGGTCAAATAAAACAAGCCAAAGCTATATTAGAAACCATTGGTTTGGTTGACCAAGACGCCTTATACAATAGTATTTTAGGTAAAATTGAATTGGCCGAACAAGCGGCGGATTCACCGGAAATCAAAGCCTTACAAGAGCAACTTGCGCAAAACCCTGATGATCTAGAACTTAAAGTGAAACTTGCGGTGCAATTGCATCAAGCCAATCAAATAGAAGAAGCCTTAGAGCTGATTTTGTCGGTTTTATATAAAGACCTTAATTTTGGTGAAGCTAAGAAGCTGACTTTGGATATGATTAATGCTTTACCTGATGGGGATCCTTTAAAGTCGAAGTATCGTCGCAAGGTTTATGGGTTGTTGTATTAGAAGTTGTTGGGTTAGGCTTTAGCTACGAGCAGAGAGTAAGCTCGCTTCGGGATTTTATTTTTATATGGAGACCGGCAGAAGCCGGTTTTTTGTTGGTTATGTCAGTGTAAGATTAGGAGTAACAACAAGGATTTTACTGCGTACCTTAAGCTGTTAATTTTCTAGAGTAGAACTGGGGTTAAAAATAGAGAAACTACCACTTGCTTTAGCTACTATTATACCATTTTCACGTAAAACACTTTCTGTATAACCAAGGCGTTTGCCGCACTTTATTACTTCTGATTCACACACTAATAGTCCTTTATACAAAGGGTTTAAATAGGATATTTTAATTTCTATTGTTGCACAGTACTGGTCTTTATTTAGTAGTGAAAATAATGCGGCTCCCATACCTGTATCTGCTAAAGCATAAGCTACCGCGCCATGTACGGCTTTCTGCGGGTTCATATGTTGAGCTTTGATCTCGAGGCTACATATACTTTTGCCATCCTCCATTTTATCCATGTTAAAACCAATTAAATCTGCGAACGGAAAATCAACTTTGTTCATAAAACTTCCTAGTGATTAAAAGATACTTAATAGGACAGACAAACCTACAACTCTGCAAGTGCGTATGCCCAACGGCAAAGTCCCTGCCCTATATTCAATTATTCGGCTGGAATACACAAAGTGATTTATATCATTTATACGAATGTAGGCCCCTAAACAATGTTAATTCGAAGATGCTTAACAGACGTAAGCCATTTTCAGAGAACTGACATTTCCTTAGATTAATACCCATTCCAATAAAGAAGTGTTCACTCAGAACACCCTGGCCAATTTTGTACTGCGCGGTCACTACTTGAAAGGTGATTGCTATTGTAAGCAAGGTCAACGAAGATAGGCGCAATAATTGTGCTGGACTGTATGTATTAGCCCAAGCTCAAGTTATTTTACTTATTATTAAGGTGCATTATCGCTATAGGCATGATGTTCGTTTTTCTGGCTTTTAGGTAAAGAGTTATGTGTCGCCGTATTTCGACAGCATATAAATAGCTATAATATTTTAATTTACAAATCATAAGGTTCAACAATGACCAAGATTAATGGAAAGGTCGAAGAGTTACTCGCCAAACATCCTAACTTATCACAAGAAGAAGCAATCAAGATCGTAACTGATAAAAATGAGCGCAAGAAGAAAAGGAGAATCGAAAAAACAGCTAGGAGCAACACCAAAAAACTTAAAAAGGAGACAACAACCCCTAACGAGGATGAGGCTTGATCATCAAA
>TARA_R110002153_G_scaffold49454_1_pt1 | contig 12142 bp, 10 predicted proteins | sample TARA_R110002153 | Tara Oceans TARA_R110002153 (sample SAMEA4398193) | marine metagenome | biome: Polar Biome; feature: [SRF] surface water layer (ENVO:00010504); material: water (ENVO:00002006), including particulate matter (ENVO:01000060) such as... | depth 5 m
CTGTATTTACGATACCACTTATTCCTTGTGACATAGCTGCGGCAGATGCTGCCGAACTTTCTTTTGCTATTAGGTCTTGATCCTTAGCATAGCCTAAATCTATTTTTTTCAAATCTTGATTTATAGCATCTTTAGCTTGAGCTTTCATTTTTGCATTAGCTTCTAAATCTTTTTGTAAAGCCAAACGAGTAGCGTCTGTAGTTGCATCAGAAGATTGTTGAACTAAGCCAACGCCTGCTGCTAAATTACGAGGATCTCCTTCTTGAAGAGCTTGAATATTTTGTTGTTGCGTAGCTAAATTATTTTCAAAAGCTTTATCATAAGCTTCTGTGGAAACATTTAAACCTGCATAAAAATTCTTTTCAGCTTTAGCTTTTGCTTCTGCCATTGCTTTTTTTGAAGCACGCGCTGCGTCTTCTGCTAATCTTCCTTGTTTTGCTGCTTGACTAAATGATTGAATTGCGCCTCCTGCTGATGCCGCTACTCCTACTGCTGCTGCTGTTGATACTGCCATATTATAATTTTTTTATCATTTCAATAGAGTATGTAGAAGCTTCTTCATAGCCTATTTTTTTATATACATTAATAAGTGGTTTATTTTTTATCAAAGCGTATACATATTTTTTATTTAAATCTTTTGCTTTAGTTGTTATTGTTTTAATTAATAAAATTAAAGCATCTTTCCTGTTCTGACGATTTTTATAATTTACATTGGATATAATCCAATCACACCAAACTGCTGTAGAATTTGTAGTATACATAAACCCAGCACATATAGGAGTCTTATCGTCATAAACTATATATCCACCAGTCCCGTTCTCTGGTAAAAAATCTTTTGAAGGTGCTGTCCATCTCCAATCATTCCACCATTTAACAAGAATATTATCGTAATCACTTACTTCTAATGGTCTTATATTTAATTTCATTTATAACAAAGATAATGAAATTTTATGGATAACTTTTCATCACACTACTACCCACTGCAAATAGTTCAACAGGGCTTGTAGAGTCATTTTCTAATTTAAATTGTAAGAAATATCCTCTTGCTCCATGAGATTCGGCTTGACTGTTTTTAAGAGATATAATAAACTGTCCAATTGTTGGAAGTGTTCCCGTTACATTCACTGTAACGCTTGTAGTTGTTTTGGCTATAATTACTCCTGCTAAAGCTGGAGTTCCAGTAGCAGAATCTCCAGCTGTAGTAACTGAAAATATACTATCACCAATATTAATTACTGTACTTATAGGAGAAGCAAACTCTATTAGTGTTGTTGCTGCTGCTCCTGAAACACCTGTACATAAGGCTATACCAGTTGCAGATCGCATAGCAAAATTTACTACACCTTCATTAGTTCTAATAAAACTAAACCACTCACCTTCTTTCTCTTCAAAATAAACATCAAGCATAGATCCAGGAGTACCATCGGTTAAATCTGTAAACAAACTTGTACAAGCCCATCTTGCTTGATCTGTATCCGCAACAGTAGTATTGGACTCAAAAGATAAAGTTTTAAATAATTTAATACTTAAAGTAGGTTCTGGATTAAAAACACTTGTAATTGTAGAGTTGTATAAAACATTATAATAACTGTTTCTTGTTTCATTTGTATTATGCCTCCATAAATTACCTCCTTTAAAGCTGTAATAAAAATTATTCATTCCAATCATAAAGTCTGGAAAGAAAGAATAAAACGAAGGCCATCCTCCCTTCATTGATTTTTGTGGTAATGAAGAAGAATCTTTGTTGTATGTTAATGTATAATTTGGCATATTAAAATTTTAAATTTATTAAGTACAAGATTGAGAGCTAACAACTACTCCATTTCTTACACCAATTGCAGTTAAATTTGCTATTATGTAATACTGTATAGTAGACGTATCATTTAAATAGGTTGAACCATTAGATGCAGTAAAAACAAAATTACCAATTTCTGGTATTGTATTAGTTCTAACAGTATAAGGCACAGAAGTTCCAGTTGCATTTCTAACAAAATAATATGTTGTTGTAGCTGTTGCACAGGCTATTGTACTTTGAGCTGCTGATGCGCTAAAACTTGGTAAAGCCACAGGACAATCCACCTCCCAATTAAAAGCGGTTCCACAAAGTGGTGCAAATATTTTTAAATTTAAAGCTGTTGGAGTAACAGATGTTTTAGGAACAACCATTGTAAATACAGGAGATATTATAGTGCCTGAATCAGAACCATAACCTATGGCATCAGAAGCAATTGTAACATTTTGAGTAGTCCCCTGGTCTATATACGATCCAGATATTAAAGAAAAATTAGATGGTGAAGTGCCTTGAGTTGGACAAGATCCCGCGCTATCGTAAGGGCTGTTTGATAGTAAAGCTGTATTTTGGTTACCAACATAAGTAGGTAATCCCGTCCCTTGGTTTCCAATACCAGCATAATCTACTTGTACATTAGCTCCATTAAGCAATACAACACCATTATGATTATCTGCTGCGGTTAATCTATTTGTTGTAAGACTATTCCATGAAGCAATTATACCATCAGGTATAGAGCTTCCCATAAAACATCGTATTACTACCGCTCCTAAATCATTAGCTAAATCAATATTAGCATCAAACACTCCGTTTTGATTAGAAATAGATGCTGAAATTCCTGATCCACATGCTACTAAACAAGCGCCACAATTTTGAGCGTTCAATAAAACACCACTAAGTTGTTGTCTTACTATTAATCCTTGTGCATAAAATCCATCTGCTGCAAAAGTAGTAAGAGTATTATCTGTATATAAAGCAGATGCTTGAGAGAAGTTTTCTCCATCAAAACAAAATGTTCCTAATGTTGCCATATTTTTATTTATTTTATATTAAGGACAAGTTACTAATTCTGACACTATTCCACTTGCGCTTACTCTTATATATTTATTAGTTTCTGATTTATAAAATCCTGTTTGTAATGGCACCGCCTGACTGCTTGTACACACTGAGGATGAAAAAACAAAATCACCAACCGCAGGAAAAGTTCCTGAACCAGTATGGTAATAAGTTTGTGACAAAGGTTGATTACATATTATTACTGCATCTTCTCTAACTGTACTCCCTAAAAACGCAACACATGGTAAAGTACATTCACAACAAGCATCTGCCGCAGAAACTGCGTCAAAACAAAACTGCTGACAAGAAGTAGTTCTATAATCATATATTAAATATAAATATTGATTTCCAATAGGTAAAGTTAATGACGATATAGTAGCTTGATATAAACCTGAAGATGGACTTGTTACGTCACTATTAGGTATTGTTGTTGCAGCCGCTAACAAAGCAACTATTCCTGCTTGATTATTAGCATACGATGTATTGCTTGACAAATATTTAAAATTATCATCAGGATAAAGCCAGTCGTAATCATCAAAATTAATTTTATTAGAACGGATTGTTAAATCAACACCACTGTATGGAAAAACTCCTAATGATCTAACACCAACTTGAGCGTCATATGTAGAAGCTATTAAGTTAGAACTACCAAACTGACATAAGTCACTATCTACGGGACTAATGTTTGTTGAGTTTTGCCATATATATTCTGTGTGAATATATTTATTAGCATTTACCGCAGAGTTTAATACCACTTTTACAACTGTAATATTTACTTGATCAGGACAATTGAAGTTTATAACAAAACTTGCAGATGCGCCTACAGCAGTTATGGTGATTAAAGCATTTGTGGGTGTGTTTAGTGTTTTTGCCCAATTATAATTTCCAGAACCAGTTAAACTTCCACTTGTAACGCTAACGCCATTCCAAAGAACCGTAATTGTAATTGTTCCAGAAGATATATTGTATCCAACTGGCACATTACCTATTACATTTCCATAGTTTATTGTAGACACAAAATTATTACCAGAGGCTAAGTTGTTTTTATTTACTGAAGTTCCGCAAGCAATAATTTGTGGAGGAATAGGAACTGGTTGTTGATTCATTGCCAATACATATTCATCCATATAAGGATCAAATCCTCCTAATTTTTGGTTATTTAAATTATTATAAAATTCATCTCTAAAAAAAGATCTCATTCCAGAATCAGAAATAACAGTTAAACTTTCTCCTTGAGGCACTCCTGATAACATAATAACCGCACCTCTTTTAGAGTCTGTAAAATATGTATCAAATCCATGAATAGCAAAGCTTTCAGGATTAAAACTAATACCATACTCTTCTATACGAGCCACTTGTTGTCCTAAAACCTGAGGCACTGAAGTTACAACACCTCCACCAACAGCATCTGTTAAAATGTTTTTACCTGCTTGTACATAAGATATTTTATCTTCTTGTAAAGTAAGTATGTCTGTTTTTCTTGCGTATAATTTTTGTATAGGACCGTAAGAAGTTTCTAAATCTTTAAAATTTACTAATCCTAAATTAAATTCATTTAAATTATTTGTTCCAGAATTACTACTGTAAACTCCACTGTATGTTAATCCTTCAAATCTATCTGTTTCTTTATAGTCTTGATTTGAAACAGCTAATGTTCTTTCTCCTAATTGAAAACTTTTAGCTGCTAATTGATCTTTTATTTTATAACTTTCAACTCCGTTTCCAAAACAATAAACATCTGCAAAATTTAAATTAACTATAGCGTCTTGCGTAGCTGTTTGTTTTTGATCTCCACCGTCAATATCTGTTCCTGACAGATGAAAACCATTTTCTATATTAAAAATTTGACTGGAGTCATAATATAAATCTGGATTAGCATCTAATGGTTCACTTTCAAATACCATTAAAGTATCAGCTCTAAACACTATAATATCTGCCTCTATTGATGATTTTCTATCACTTGTATAAGCTCTAAAAGCTCCAGGAATACCACTGTTTATACCAAAATATAATGGAGAAGTTGCATCTCCTGGAATATCTTGAACAAAACCTAATTTTACTCTAAATCTTGTACAAGGAAGATTAGTAGCAAACCCAAAAGGATTACTCGAAGGAACACTTGAGACGTTTACATATTGTGTATCATAAGATGCAACAACAGTATCTGCATCAAAACCAGCCATATTGCCTGGTTGAGCTATAGTAACATTTACATTATCTCCATCATACCATTTTTTTAAATCCGTATAATCCCTACTTGCTACATATTGCTGATCCCATTCCCATTCAAATTCTTCTGCTGCTCCTGGAAAACCAGTTTGTTTACGATACGCTCTAAATTTTAATTTAATAATTGAACCACCTGGAACAGTATAATTTGTAGTCCCTGTTACAGCGCCAGAATTATCATATTGTGTTGTAAAACAAGGATATCCGATTTGTCTTCTTGGATCACATCCAAGAGTTGTATATGAAGCTTTTTGATTTCCGTATTCTATAACTGAATCATCTTCAACAGTAACATTAAAATTTTGATTTTTAACATTCATGTATAGCCCAGGTAATTGACTTAATTCCTCAAAACCAACTTCACCAGCTAACTTTAAAAAATCTGTAGATTCTGCTGTTACATCTAAAACAGTAACTTTTTCTACTCTTGGCAAGGCACCATCTACATCTGCTTTAACTATTAAAGTTTGACCTTTTGTTACTTTGTTAGCATTATCTCCCTCTAACTTAAAAAATATTACATTGTCGGAAGGACGAACATAATAAAAATTAGAAAAAATAGTTTCATAATTTCCTAAACTTGGTTTAAGAACAAATTTATATTTCTTAGCCCAATAAGGAGCTAAACTATTTATTTGAACTTTAATTTTATTTATACTAACAGAATTAGCTGGTTCGATATAAACCGTATTGTATTCAGAAACTAATACAGTTGAAGCACGAGCATACTCATCCATATAAACAATTCCTGTTTCATAATCTCTATTGCTATGTAAGCTACTTGTGTCTTTAATAGAAGAGAAACTTGTTTCTCCTGATACAAATCTAAAAAACTCAAACATATCAGTTACAATAGAAGGATCAGAAGGATCAGTTGCACGATAATTCATTGCAATAACTTGCAATTCAAATGTATTAGATCCTGGAGCAACTCCAGTTAGAGCAAATCCTTGTTGATTTGTAGCGTCTGTTATACTACTATTAAATTTATTAAAGGTGCAAGTGTTTGGTGGTTTAGTTAATTGATTATTAAATAAATCAGTTAAAGAACTTCCAGTGTCTGCTGCTGATAAAATTTTAAATCTTGCATCAACTAACGTACCCGTTCCTATTGCATTTTCAAATTGAGGAGAACTACAAAAATCATATACACTACTATAATCTTGATCTAAAGTTATACTAATACTTAAATTAAAGTTTGCATTTTTAAAATCTTCATTAGCTTCGTAACAAATAGTAGTGGTTGTTCCTGTTAATTTAGCCTGTTCAAAACTAAAGGAAAAAGACACAACAGAATTAATTTTTAATTTGTCACTAATTTGTGTTAAATTAAATGTTATTTTAGAATTATTTATATTTTCTGTTGATCCAGAAATAGTGTAAGCTGCCCCATTACCAGGCACAGGAGCAATTAATGATATAAAATCTAAATTAGACGAAACATATTGAGTTGAATAATTTAAAGCAATTGTAGAGCCTTGTGCGCTTCCGTATTTAAAATCATAACCATCTATAAAGTTTCCATAAAACAATCGATTGCTCATTATTGTTTGCGCTTTTGCAAAACGCGGAACATTATCGTATTGTCTTAGTAATTCATCTGCACCAATAGTAGTATATATTTTACTATTTGTAAACGAATAACTTTTCGATGTATTATCTGCCCATCCATAATCTTGTTTTTTAAATCTTTCTATTACATAAATAATATTAGAAGTAGTGTCTTTATATAATAAGTCTATTTCAGAAACTCTGCTACTACCAGTGCTAAAAGTTATAACAGCTCCGTTATATCTATTTACCATACCTGAGTTTAAGTAATTTCTTGTATCAAAAGCAAACGTGCTTGTAGCAAATGCTGGTTTAGAAAACAAAGAAGTAGCACTATATCCATTGTCTAAATAACGATATCTATATGCAAAACATACAAATCTTTCTTTTAAGTAATTTTCATTACCTGGCAAATTAACAAGTTTTACTCCAGGAACAGTTAAAGGAACGTTTTGACCTACAACATCTTCAAAACCAGGAGGTTTTACTACTACAGACAAATCTTCTTCTACAATTTGATCTACATTAGCTACAGGCTCTGGATAACTTCTTCCAATATTTATTACACGAGGAGGATTATAATCATCCGTAAAAAACAACAGATCTCCATCAACTAAATCAACACCAGTTATTAAATAACTTTCGTTAAAATTTAATACAGAAGTAGAAATAACGTGATATTGAAGAACTTGATTTGTAGTGTTAAAAGAAAGAATTAAATCAACTACTCCAGTATAATCAGCACTACCTGGTTGCGTTGTAAAATTTTTGTCATGTATAAACCAATAAAGATTTTCTCTTGTTCCATCTTCATAAGCTCCTATACAAACTGCTGTAGGACTTAAAGCTTTGTTTAAGAACTCTACAGTTGTTAATTTTTCATTTCCTTTAGAGTTTTCAACAGCTCCTATTTCAGTAGTTTCTGTTGCTCCTAAACGAACATTAAGTGCATCAATATATTCGCCTGGCGGAAGAAGTCTTTCGTCTATAGACTTATTCATTCTACCTGCAATAAAATTTGTTGTAACTATTGGCATATTATTTTATCCATTTATTCTGGCCTCTTATATTCATCAAGAGTCTTCCAGGGTGTATATTACTTAATCGTATTTTTGCATTTCTTAATAAAGAAGATTTATCTTTTCTTGCTCTATTAATAACATATTCATTTATACCCAATCTTCCGTTTAAAATAGAATATTTTATGTAAGCATAAATGTATTCTTCAAAAAGTTTATTTACATGAACATCCACATCTACTCCATTTTCCATTCCATCAGATACATATTCTAAAACAACTGAGTTTGATGCTGTCATGTTACTAAAGTTTATAACTCCAGCTTGCTTGTTTATTGTAAAAGTTGGATTAAAATTAGCTGTTTCTGTATTTAAACCATATCGTCCTCCTACAGCATAATCAAAATACCAACATCCATCTATACACCAGCCCTCAGCTCCATCATAAGCACTGCCTGAATTTAAATATATACTTTTAGCTGTTGCAGACATTTGATTTAAATTTAATTCAGAGTCTTGAGGTCTTAAAGCATTTCCGTTTTGATCAAACAATACATTAGATTGATTGTCTTGCAAATAAGCAGAAGACCAATTTGTTTGTATGTTTTCTGATAAAGGATATAACATCCCGTTTCTAAATTGAGAAATACGAATCCAATTTACATAATCTGGAGGTAATACAAACCTTAATTGATCAGTAACATCTAATTGAAGTATTTTTATTTCCTTCATAGCGTCATAATTCAACTCTTGTATTCCACGTTTTGCATGAAATAATATTTGATATCTTTCAATATTATTTATTAATTCATGGTTTCCTTGATACATTAACATAAAATTGTTAACTATATCTGCTAAAGAAACAAATTGATAAGAACCCCAGTTTGCATCTGTTGGGTTTGTTCCTGAATTTTGGTAATATGCGTAATCGTTTATATATGCCATAATATTTATTATTGTGAATTATCAGACAATTCTTGTGCTTGTCCAAATGCTACTACATCTGCTTCTCTTATTTCAACACCTACATATTGTAGTATTTTAGCAATTAAAACAGGCTCATCAGACAACGGTAATTCAAAATCTTGATAATCTGCTGACGAAGAATCAAATAAAGGTTCTCCATTTTGAAGAATTATAAAAGTCCAATTTGGAGGTAAGGGATATCTAACGTATTGAGCATAGATTGTCCCTGGTGTCGTTAAAGTTTTTGGATACACATTTATAATGTTACCAGTAATCGTTGTTGTAGCGTTGCCTAAAACATATGCAGGATACCCTGTAGATGGTGCGGTAAGTGGTGAAGAGTTTAAATAAAATATTTTATTTTGATTAACACGTTCTACCTCTACTATATTGGTTTCTGAAACTACAGTATAAGAATTTCCTATTGTAGCTGCTGTTCCAAATAAGTTTGCACTTAAAGTTAATTGAGTATTACTGTCAATACTTACAATGTAAGCGCTTTGACCAGCATTAACACTTGTTGATGCAGTAGATGAAACCAACTGTCCAACAGCCACTCCATTACTTAAAAACAAAGCAGTATTATCTGTAAGATTTAAAGCACCTACAGCTGCGGTTGTTACTCCTGAACTTATTACAGTTGGATAATGATTAATTTTATTAATTAAATAGTAGTTATTAGGCAAGTTATAAAGGTTTGCTCCAGAACTTATTAAAGTTTGTGTGGAAGATAAACTATCTATTACTTCTACTAATCCTTTTGTAATGTTTGCGTATCCAGTACCTGATTGTCTTAAGTTTTCTTTTACTATCTGCGAGTTATACTGATAGAAATAATCTTCAAACATATCCATTTGTGCTTGTTCGGCATATAGATTAAAATCAGCTGGAGAAATATATCCGTAGTTATTTTTATTTGCTATTGCTAATACGGTATTTCGTACTTCGTTTATTGGCATAATTAATTCTTTTTACAAAGATAGCAAAAAAAAAGAGGCTACTTTTTTTTGTAGCCTCTTGATTAATTAAAGTATAATTGTATTACTGTATTCTTAAAAAGAAAAAATCTTGACCTGCTAACCAAGTTGCATTAGTTACTGAGGCAGAAGGATTTAAAAGACCTGGGAAATTAAAAGATACATCTGACCATTCTGTTTCTAAAGAAGAAACTATAGCATCTTGTATTGCTGCTCTCATTGCTGAATTTGCTCCAACAGTAGAAGAGTATGCGTAATCAATTTGAATTAATGGACTACCAGATGCATTATATGAAATTTCAATTTCAGAAGAAGTACTTGCATCATTTGACACATCTGCTATACCTGATGATCTTATTATTGTATTATGATCATCAGCTCCTTCTTTGTACACAAGGTAATTTTCACCATTTGTAAATATATCTTCTGACACTCCAAGTGTAGTTTTAGTTACAGAACTAATTCTTGTAACAAGTCCATCTGTAATATTGCGAACAAAATCTCCTGATTTAACACCAGCTAAAATAAAGTTAACACCTGATTCATCAAGCAAAGAATTTGCTAAAGTACCACTTGTCGTTCCATATTGTAATACCTTATATTCTGGCATATAAATAAAATACCCTACAGCATCTGGCACTCCTGATCCTTGATCAGATGTTGGTCCAAAAGATATTAAAGTTAATTCTGTATCAGAATCAACAACTGTTACAAGATATTTTTGTCCTCCATTAGCAGCATTAGTAGTTCTATCCCACACAATTGCATTAACAAGAACAGTTTGCGTAAAATTTGCAGCTGAATCTGTTAATTTAAGCGTACTTGATCCATCCGCTGTAGATGTCCCTGTTTTAACAACATCAAGTTGTTTAAAGTTTATAAATTTTTCCATTGTTTGATTCATTATGCTATTGCAATTGCACTTAGCGGATTAACATTTAAAAAAGATCCTGCCTCTAATTGATAATTTACAGACATTCCAGACAACATTCCTTTTGGTTGATAAGGTTCTGAAACGTTTGTCCATCCTTTTGTTAGGGCTGCTACTATTGCGTCTTGTACAGAAACCTGTAGTCCTGGAGATGCTGTAGCTGATGCTGATGGCCAAGTTAAAGTAGTAACTTTTCCTCCTAAATATTTAATTGTAACCGATGTTGTTGTTGGTTGACCTATACTGCTTATTCCAGATATAGATACCATTTGTGCTTGACTATTTGTCCCATTAGCATCTAATACTGGGATATTTAAAAATTTTTCCATAATAATAATAATTTATGTGTTAATAATAATTTAAACAGTAGTGATATCACTTACTGCGTATTTAGGGGTTAATACTTCAGCTACATTAAACCAAGCTGTACTTAATGCATCGCGCATTGCGTCTTGCATTATAGACCTAAATTGTGTTCCAGAATTTGTTCCTGAAGCTGCTCCTACTGAAGCGTGAGTAATTGTAGTTACTTTTCCACTTCCATAGGTAATAACTGTTGATGTTGCTGTTCCTGCTTCAATAAGCTTAACATCTGTACAAGAGACGATTTGTTTTCCTTCTCCAGTAACTGCAATATTTAAAAATTTTTCCATAATAATAATAATTTATGTGTTAATAAAGTACAAATATAACAAAAAAAAAGCCACCCTTTTAAGGTAGCTGATTTTTCAGTTAGTTAAATTTTACTATTTTTTATTCTTTAATTTATTTTTTAAAAGTTTAAAAACTTCCAATCCTTCATCAGATTGTAAAAAAGAACCAATTATATAATTAGGATCTTCTCCATAAGGAACTGTAAGCATTTTCTTTTTGTTGTTATGTAAGTTATAGTATACATCTTTATTATTATTTCTGTATGCTATAAATCCTGCCATTACAAATTGATGAACAGTGTCCATTAACTCTAACATAGGATCATTAATAGTACTCATAAAATCCTCTGGTCTTGATTTTGCATATAAAAGAATATCTCTTTTTAATTCAGGAACAGTCATGTTATCAATACCATTACCCATCAAAACTCTACATACTGAAGTTAATCTTTCTACATTACCTGTAATTTTTTTAGCTTCAATTTGAGCTTCTAATTCCATCTCTACCCATTCTAATTCTTCAGCTGCATCTTTAGCATTATTTATTTCCTCAAATACCATGTTTTTACTTGGATGATAATATAAGAATTGTTGTAATACTTGATTTTGTTTTTCAACTATTAACATTCCATCTTCAAAAACAATTGGTTCTAAAATTGCACTACCATCTTGTTCGTCTTCAAACGGACTTTTTTGGTTTCTTGCATAACGAAGAGGTCTATTAATACCTTGTTCTTCGTCAAAATGTAATAAAGGTGATCTCGATGAATGCCTTGAAGCAAGCATGTATGAGAGTGGGAATTGTTGGCCTGTAAGTTTATAGGCTTTAGTTTCGTACTTTTCTTTTTGTTTTGCCATTATAATATGATTTAATTTGATTAAAAAAAATAAAAAGGGAGAAATTAATCTCCCTAATTATTACTACTTATTTACTATGCATCTTGGAATAAGAAGAAGTTGTTTGCACCTAAAG
>TARA_R110002153_G_scaffold162933_1_pt1 | contig 12140 bp, 5 predicted proteins | sample TARA_R110002153 | Tara Oceans TARA_R110002153 (sample SAMEA4398193) | marine metagenome | biome: Polar Biome; feature: [SRF] surface water layer (ENVO:00010504); material: water (ENVO:00002006), including particulate matter (ENVO:01000060) such as... | depth 5 m
TTTAGAATTTGAAGTTGCTAGAACTTTCCCTTGAGGTGATACTATGTATAAGATTTTAACTGGTAAGCAAAGGGGATTAGTGTTTCCTGTAATGTGCAACGGCCATATTAAAATTGATTATAGTGAAAATGTTCCAGACTCAACTTATGATTTAGGTTATGGTGTTTTTTCACATGTTGGTTCTTTTACTATTGAAGCGATAATTACTCCTTTTGATATTAACGGAGATGGGCAAAAAACTAAAACAGCACACTATGGCGGTAAAGATAGACATAGTGAAAAAATAATTCAAACTGCTGACTATGATGATGGCACAGCAATAATTGATATGGATTCAACTGCTGACTTGAAAGTAGGTATGCTTGTAGTTTCTGACCATTTCTCCCCATTTACTTTTATTACTGTTATTAATAGTGCTACTCGAATAACAATATCAAGAGTATGTTCAACTGGCGGTGCAGACCAAACAAATGTAACAGTTACTTTTAGAACACCCGACTCAATTAAAGTAATGCCTTCTCCACCAACAGTAAATAGAGCAAATGGAACTGCGGCCATTACTCAAACCAATTATCAATCTTCGTTATATTTAACTAATGCCGCAAGAATTACACATGGTATGCAAATTTTTGCTAGCACTGGTATAAGTTTAAAATTAGAAAATTTTACTAATACTAATGTAAATCAACCTGCTGAATATAGATTAAATTGCGCTGTTAATTTAGGTGGAACTATTAACACTTTTCACTCAGATGTGTTAATTAAACCGGCTTTAGGTAAACAATTCTTTTATAAAGGAACTGATGATAAATTAGGATTTGAAGCAGACGGTCTTATGAAATATAAAAAAGTAACTACCTTTACAGGGTTTAACGGAAGTAATTCTATTACCGGAGTTAATTCAATTGATTCAATTTCAGTAGGCGAAGAAGTATATATCAAAAGTGGCTCGTCTTTTGTCTCGCTTGGCCGTGTAACGGGGCTTGCTGGTGCTAACGGTTTAACGACCACAGGGGCGGCATCTTCGGCTTCCATTAGTAGCACTACCACAGACTTGTATTTGCCTCTTGAGCGAAATGCAGCCTACATAAACCAACAGTTTCATATTGCTTGTGCTTTTAACGCCGCTACTTCTGCGTTCAAAATGTTTTTAAATGGTAAAGAAGTTAAACTTTATAATGAATCAAATGAATTAGATAACTCTCATAGTGGAACTGCTGATTTTAATTTCGGTAATGGTGATATTTATATAGGTTCTTCTGGTAGTGCGGTTGGTGCTGGTAGTGCTGCTACTAATAATCAATTTATGGGTATTCTACATGAATTGTCTATTATTAGAACAATTAAACAAACATTCAATATACGAAATTTATTACCTAATTATGACGATACTTTGCTTTACTTAAGATTTGAGGAGATAGACCTATGACAAAAATACTTGCTATCTCTAGAGGGCCGCCTACTTTATCTCTTTCTAGCATTACTGGTGGTAATACTACACTTACTTTAACTGCTTCTAATGTAGATAAGTTATGGGTAGGTATGATTGTAACAGGTGATGGAATACCTGCTTTGACTAGAATTACAGCAATAGCCAGCACCACTACTGTTACTTTAAGTTCTGCTGCAACTGATTCAACAACAGCAAATAGAACTTTTGAAAAAGTGGCATATAATTGCCCGACCAATCCAAAATTAAAAGTAATTGAAGCAGCAACACTAAGAGATAACTTTATTGCTATTTATAATAATTCTCCCATAACTAATGAGAGCAACCCCTCATTCACAGCATTAAATAATACGGCTATGAATGGGGCAATTACTGAAAACAGTAATGCAGTAACGGTTGCATCAACAAATGGATTATATGTTGGGCAATCCGTAATTTCAACAAGTGATAATTTCCCGATTAATACAGTTATTGAAAAAATTGTTTCTTCAACTGTATTTAATACTAATAATGACTCTAATGCTACGGTGAGTTCTAGGGCATTAAAACTAGGATTACAGTTATCTAATTTAGAAACTACTAGTGGATTTAGATTAAAATGTTTTGATTCAAGTTCTTCAACTGGTTATGCTTTTACTAGCGCACAAGCCACCCAAATTAAAAATGAAACAGATAATTATTATTTTGTTTTAATTCACTCAGATAATTATTTAAAACATCACTTTGCTAGAATAACTGAAATAAACTATGATGATATAGGTGAAGATATAACTTCTTCACAAGGGGATTCTTTTGATTTTGAACCGAAACTAGGTAGTGAACTACCAATAGGAACTAAATTTAAACTTTATAGTTTTCCAATACCTGCTTATAATCATCCTGTTGCTATTTCAGCAGGTGTATTGTCATCATTAAACGACTCATTAGTTTGTTCTCATCCATTGTTTTATTTCTTTAATGAATATTTAGATAAGAAAAATGAATTAGACCATAATGAAAAATATGCAATTAGATTCAATACTGGGTATGAAACCAGTGTTATTTCGTTTGATAGTTATTTTATGACTATGCCTGACTATGGAACTAGCATTGTAGATTATAGTAGATACTCAATGAATCTTAAATTGGTAGACAGATTAAAAGACCAAGATGACCCATTAATTCACACTAGTAATGAAAGTGTGACAGTAAGTGCGTTTAATCCATTTGATAGAGATTCTTGTTTTCTTAATGCTAAAAGAGATGGAGAAGGGGCATTAAAAAAGGGTTATCCTGATTATAGTAATACTACTTTCACTAATAATACAGTAAGTCAAAATTATGTAGGGCCGGATAGATATTTACAGTATGGTTATTCTCCAACCATTTCTAATTTCACTGAAAATGTTATGGATTGTGTTATCAATGAATCTGTTGGTATGAAGGGGGGCTATGCTGAAATTAAAGTTGTAGATTCTTCAAGAATGCTTACTTCTAAAATACCCGAATATTCACCTATACGAATAAGACATCATGTTCATAGGGCTTCTTTTATGGATTGGATGCCACTACCAATTTTTATTACTAATGTCAGTTCCCATCCAGAATATAGCACTTCTGCTAATTTTGATATTAGTAGTTTCTTAAGTGTTGGTGATGAAGTTAGAGTTGGAAAAAGAATACTTATTGTTAAGACAATAGATGCTTTTTCAGGATTCACCCAAGACATAACTTTTGAAGACTTTACTAGATTAGAAACAGAATCAGTATTTACTACAACTACCTATTCTTTGGCAGTAGATGATGTGTTATATCGTAGAGCATATAATCAAAATGATAATACTCTTTTAACTGACTATCCAATATTTGATGGGCGTGAATCAGTGTTATATGTTATATTAGGTAATCCTAAACTAGAGGCGTTAGAAGCAACAGTTATCGGTTCAGATGCAGATAAAAAACTACTTACTCTAAAATTCTTTAATGCTTCTAATGTTTTAGAAAACAGTCTTGCTTATGCTAACGGTAGTTATAGTATAGAAATTGAAAGACTTAATGGTGAAATAGAAAGAATAGAAAGTGCTAGTGAAAGTAGAACTAATATGATGACTCTTCAAGTGACGAGTCAAATGAGAAAATTAATTTCTCCTATTATTAATAAAAATACATTATTCGCTCAAGATATTGTTTATTCAAGTGATAGCCCATATAACAAATTAACCCCTTTATTAGACACGGGAGGAAACCAAGTAGAAGCAGTTCTTACCTTTGCTCTTAAAACAATTACTTGGGCAGGTGTCGGAGTAACCGCCACAGTGCCTTTAGGAACAACTTTATTTGGTAAACATTCTAATGGCTCTATATCCTATGTAGGTAGAGTTAAGACAGGCGTTACTAATTCGGCTACCGCATTAATTGAAGACTATTCAAGAGCCGAAGGAAGCGTAGAATTATTAAAAAGTGTAGATAAACATTATATTTTTAATAAGGCTTTGGCTTCTAATCCTTTTGAAACCTCCACTTCTAGTTTAGATGGGGTTTCAAATAAAGGATTGTATTTTGAATCCGGAACTAAAATTACACACGCTGGAATTACAGGTGCTAATGATGGAAAAGAAGAATCTCTTTTATCTGGAAGTTCTATTTCAGATAATTCCGAAGCAAGAGGCTATTTCTTAAGCAGCGCAACTAAAATAAAAAGCGATTTACCGTTCCAAGCAAAATTAGATAATTTAACACATACTTCTACTGCTAGTTTTGATACTATTAACACTTTAATGGACTTTACAGTAATAAAAGTATCACAAGGAGATTCGGAAACTGTTATTACAGTAGCACCTTATATTCCATTAACTTTAGGTAGAGTAGATATTAACTATGCTAACCAACAAGATACTTTAATTTCTAAAACAGTTTTATTTAAATGCAACGCTATTACAAGTGCTCAAAACTATTTAACAGAAATTACTGATAACTCAGGATTACCGTTAGGTGGGCAAACTCTCCCTAGACAATATCACAATAAACCTGTATTTGTTGCAGGAGTATTTGTGGGGTTGTTTGTTGGTTCAGTTAATAATGGAACAGATACTACTATTTACTTAGATAGAAACATAACTGATATTGCTACTAATTCAGAGGTATCTTTTTTAGATTATAATACTACTACTAATGAGAGTTCTAAATTAACACATGAATTAAACTTTTTGAATGGTGCACATTTACATACTGGTAAGATAATAAGTTTACTTTATCCAAAAATAGGTGCAGTTAATACTAATGGTTCAGCCAGCGTTTCAGATAATACCTTAAGTGTTTTTGATATGCCTTTGGCCTATTCAGCGACTAATTTAGGAGTTACTAGTTATTCACAAAAGTTTGGTAGTGCTTATTATAGGTTAATGAATATTGAAAAGGGTAATTTTAATTTAATTAACTCTAGTATAACTGGCTACACTTCCTCGGAAGAACATAATTTTTATGGACAGACGCTAAGTAATGTTAATTATTACTCATCTGGTTATCGGTTTAATCCCGGTTTTTACATTGATGGGGTTTTAAATAATAATATTACAGGAACTGGAAAGACTAATGTATTTTATAGCGGGTCAGTTGGGCATGATTTAGTAGAATCAAGAGGACATAAGGCTTCGACAGGTTCAAGATATGGTAATGAAGATAAATTTAGTTTGAATGATAGTCAAATTATAGACTCTTTATACATACCGCCATTACCCAATAGATACTCAGATAATGCCAAGCACCATAGTTTTTATATTGCTGAAGATGTATTAGATAACCTTGACCCTAAAATATCTAGAATGTTTTTGTTTAGTAATTGCGACCTTTTACCCTATTCAGGAAGCCGTATTGATAGTTTGTTTAATACCAATCAAACTAGGGATTTAACTAAGTATAATATCATGCTTATTAATGAACCTACTGATACCGATTCATCCGACCTTAAAACAAATGTTATTGGTGAAACAAAAAGATTAACCTCAAGAGATGCTGCTTATACAGTAGGTTCTATTAAATCTGCTTCTAAATCTGTTGGTAGTGATAATCCTAAATTTACTAATTTTTCAGTGATGCGCCTTACTGAAATGGTTTTAGATTTTGCCTTTAATCAATTTGACCCCGAAAATCCCCCTACTACTGATAGAGTAGTTCCTTCTTTTAACTTAAAATCTCACAAGATTGATAGAATTACTAATTCTTCTTCAAACCCAGTTTATTCTAGGTCGATTTCTGGAAAGGTTATTACTTTTAGTGGCGCACCTGTTGTTGCCGCTAATGATGTTATTTGTGATGATGTCGGTCATTTTATGGGAATTGTGGCAAGCGTATCAGGTAATGATGTTACTTGCGATGATAATGTATATAAGACCGTAAATACTACTGGAACTGCTGCGTATTATGCTGCGGCATCAGGAACGGCTAATTTACATTTAAGGAAACTGTTTGCAGAACAAACAAGTAATGCTGATGGTGGCTGGGGGCTAGTTTCGGGGCATGGTGCAGAAGATACTTTTATTAAATTCGGTGAAGACATTAACCTACTTAAAACGGCCATAATGGTGCCATATAGTAATAGTTACTCAGAGATTGATAGTGCGTTTTATGAGGTTTATAATGATAATACATTACATGGTAATTCAGCCCAAAGCGACGCACCACAAACCAATGTTCGTCGTTCTTCTCTTTGGCTTCCTATTGATGTAGATTCTGATTCTGTTTTCGCAAAAACAAGTGTGGGAAGAAATCCTTGGAAGTTAGCAGATAAACTTTATACTAGCACTGGTGGAATATCAGTAATGCATTCTGCTTCTGGTTTTAATGCTAGTAACCAGCATTATGAAGAAGTAATATATGAACACTTTATGCCTATTATTTTAAATAGATTCACAATTGAAGAATCGGGAACTGCTAATGCCAGTATAGGTATGTGTGCGCCTAGAATTGCAGGTCTTAGTAGAAGACATATTGAAGACTCCTTTAATCTAATAGGAATATCAGTTTACCCAAACAATTATGCTTCGCTTGAAACCAGTTCTGACGATGCTGCTGGAAACCCTATACTTAGAGTAACTTCTGATACTGACGCTGATGGTATATTGATGGGTTTAAAGCCTATATTAGTATTAGATTCTAACAATGCTATGGCTAATGATGTTGGGCCTAATAATACAACTCTTCATAGATTTGGAATACCTGATACCCAAGCACAGTTTTTAAGTTTTGTTGATTTAACTGGATGTTATTTAGCCCCAGAAAACGGAAAATATCTTCAAAATGATGGTGATGTTATTTCACTAGGAACACAAGCCGATAGAGAAAGTTTAAATGAAGTAACTCCTAATAGTTTAATTTATATTTTATCACATGAATTAGATACAACTAATGCGACAAAATCCCATATACTTACAGTTGATTCTCCCTTACAAAGTTCAAGTGCTACTGTATACAGAATACTTCAACCCAATCATACATGTTTTCATGATGCGAGTCCTAATACCATTAAATTAAATGAACTCTCTTCAAAATATACACAAAAACCAGATTCAACAGAAATGTATAGTAACCCAAATAGTTTTTTTGTTAGTGGTGGAACAGGGCCAAGAACTTTTGAAGGAGAAGCGGAAGCAGTATTATCTATGTATGTTATTGCTGACCCTAATGATGTTTCTACTTCCGACCATGTAGTTATTAGAACACCGGATAAATTAGCAAATATTTGGAATCTTGATGCCGAGGGTATAAGAAATACTAGACTAGTCATCGCTGATGGAGAGAATGTTAATCTTACAGATGTAAGATTTACTAAAGATACTACAAGTATTGGTTATTATATGAACATTACTAAGATGAAAAAAATGATAGGAATACCTTCTGTATCTGAACCTATTGAATTAACAGTAGATGGTAAAGTTTCTTTTAATGCTAAAAGAGCACTTATTGGTTCAGTTGCATCTATTTGTAGAGAGACTGAAGATTTAATTGAAGAAACTCTATTAGATAATAACATAGATTTTTCATTAAGTAGGAATGACTCTTATCCTTTCTTCATAGCCCCTAATTTTCAAGGAGTGAATCTGTTTAGTGCAATTAACTTTTTGATGAGTAAAAAAAATAAGTCCTTAACTGAAGTAAATGGTAAATTAACCATACTAGATAGAATTGATTCTTCTAATTTTTCTCATGTTAATTTGAGTCCAGAAAATTCAGCCGTAGATATATTCTCTTATGAAAAAGTAAAAACCATGTTTGATTACTTTAATCACATAATTGTATTAGGCCAAGCCCATAAATCTGTAAAAAAGAATTTGAGAAGCATAAATAAACACGGTATTAAATCATTACAAGAATACGATTCCCAATTAGTTACACAAGAAGATGTTAATAAAAGAGCAATAGAATTACTAAGACTACACAGTGATTTTAACTTTAAAATTACAATTGAAGTGGGTCATAAAGGAGTAGGGCAATTAAAAGCCGGAGATATAGTTTCTTTGGAATTACCCCAAGAAAATGTAGAATTTGCTGAGTATTTAGTTTTACAGATTACTCATACTATGCAAGGTATGTTAATATTAGAGTTAGGTAAATATAGCAAACAATTAGAAGATAGATTTGCTGAGATTGCTATGAACCAAAGCAGAACTATTTCTGCAATTAGGGATAATAAATTTGATGGAACTAACATTGAATTTGATTTTATAGAAGAAACTAAACTTAAATTAATTAAATTTATTGCTCAAAAAAGGTCGGCTGTTGCTGGCATTCCTCTTGGGTTCACGGGGGCTTTAAATACAGGAACCTATACACTAGGTCATGTTGGTGCTGGCACAGTAAGCACCGTTTTATTGGAGGAAGAATTTTGATAACTGATACAATGAAATCTTTAGTCGCCACTTATATTCAAGGAACTTTAATCAATAATGGTAAAATAGGGTTAGGGGGAAACTCTACTTATTCTACCCAAACAGGATTAGATGTTGATTTAGGAACAAGTGTTACTTTAGTGGCTACAAAATCAGATGTAAATGTAATTGAAGTTCACCTTGTAATTTCAGGTAATGCAACTGGTATGACTAGTTCAGTTATCCGAGAAGCGGGTGTTTTTGATTCTAGCGGTAATTTATTGTTTAGACATAACTTTGATGGAGTCGGCCCAGTCGCCTCTAATGAAACTCTTGAGTTTTTTTTCTTCTTGGAGGTAGAATAGTATGGCCGTAACTGATGCAGACAACCCTTATTTTTATAGCACCCTATCGGGAACGCCAACTACTCAAATTACTGATGCTGTGGATTTTCCACACTCAGGTTTAATTAGAGCACTTAGTCAAGGTGTTAGAGGTAATTACGCAGTTAAGACGGCTAATGATTTTGATATTACTTTTGCTGCGGCTACTCATTCAACAATTGCTGTTACTGCTGGTAAAGTGTATAGAGATGGTAAGTTACACACTGTTAGTGCTTTATCCGCATTACCCCTAAATACTTCTTATAATCCGGGAACTGGTGCAGTTAGTCTTATTCCAATATCCGCAGGAGATGTATATTTAATGCTAGTCTCTAAAGATGGTGGCAGCAGTAATGATACTATGGTATTAAGAGGAAGTAATGGAACTCACAGTGTTGTTCCTGCTTTAGTAGAAGGAGATGTTCCTATTGCTATAATTAAAATTACAGCAGGAAGCGCAAATGGTTCTGCTGAACAGGCTGATAGAATGGTTCAATACCTTACAACAGGTAAAGTAGAAAGTAGTTTAAGTGTTGGGTATAATTCATCTGGATATACTGAAACTTTAGCCATTGAATCTAATAGTGGCGACACTAATATTATTGCTTCGGTTGCAGATAAGGACATTAACTTCAAAGGAACTGATGGAAGTAGTGATATTACTGCTCTACAATTAGATATGGCCTTAGTAGGTAAAGCCACATTTAGTGGGGCTATTGTATCAGCAGGAACAGTTACGGCTACTGGTTTTACTATTGGTAGTGCTGCAATTACTGAAGCAGAATTAGAAATTATTGATGGTGCTACTATAACAACTGCTCAGTTAAATAGAGTTGATGCAACATCTAGTATTCAAACTCAATTAGATTCAAAAGCAATAAGGACAGGCGACCAATCATTCGGAGGTTCTCTTGTAATTGATAAAGATAGGGCGGGTAGTGTGGGGGCTGAAACCTCTAAAGCATTACATGTTGATTTTGATAGATTGGCACAATCAACTGGAACAGCCGCACATAATGACATTGGTATTGATTTAGATGTAACTTCTTCAAGTAAAGGAACTTCAACTGCTATTGGTATGGATATTGATGTTGTTGGTTCGGGAACAGGAACTCAAACAGTAAAAGGTTTAACTGTTGATGTAAGTGGTGGAGATACTAATATAGGAATGCACATTAAATCTGAAGGTGCTGGCGACCATTTAATTTTAGAAGCCGACTTAGACAATGCCGCTACTCACGCCCCTAATTTAGTTTTATACAGAAAAGGTAGCGATACCCCTCAAACAAATGAACTTATAGGGCAAATTGTATTTAGGGGAGAAAACAATAATAACCAAGATGTAAATTATGCTAGTATAGAATCAGGTATGGATGATGTAACCGATGGTGGTGAAGACGGAAATATGACCTTTAATTTAATTGAGGCTGGAACTCTTACGGAGTTTATTAGACTTAGAGCCGCTACAAGAAGTGTAGTAATTAACGACCAACAGGATGATATTGATTTTAGAATTGAAGGAGATAGTGCGGATAACTTATTCATTACTGATGCTAGCACTCAAAGAGTTGGTATAAACACAGGAAGTCCCGCTACTACTTTAGATATTGGGGGTAATGCTCAAATTACTAATCCTGACGGTATAAATGCAACTGCGTTTAGAATAGATAATGCAGATGCGGGCGAAATAGCCCTTGAAATAATAGCGGCAAACATCGCTACTGATGTAATAGACATTACTGCTGATACTGTAACTACTGCAAATGTTATTGATATTACAGCAGATGGATTAACTGACGGTTCCGCATTAAACATTATATCGGATTCTGCTTCTACTGCTACAAGAAACATAGCGTATATTAAAAACGACCATGCTTCCGCCGTTAATGCCACTACTCTTAAATTAGAAAGCGATACCGCTACGGAAGCAAGTGCGCCGGTATTGCATGTTAAATCAGCAAGTGCTGGTGGTTCAATTCTCCTTGAATCAACTACTAATTCTGCTGATGCAGGGCCGGAAATGCACTTTTATAGAAATGCTGGTGCTGGAACTGCAAGTGATGATTTAGGTGCATTGAAGTTTTATGGACAAGATGATGGTAATAATAAGCACCTGTTTGCACACATTTTTGCTGATATGCACGCTGTTACTAATGGTAGCGAAGCAGGGAGAATACTGATTCAAACCTTTACTGGGACTAATCCAAATAATAATATTCAAATTGAACAGGCACAAGTAGTTGTAAACGCTTCGGGTGGAGATATTAATTTTAGACATAGGGGAGACAACGACGATTATCTAATTCATTCGGATGCCGGTCTTGATAGAGTAGGTATAGGAACAGGTTCACCTGCTAATAAACTACAAATAACCCATACTGGTGCTGATGGTTCTAATGGACTAATGATTGTTAGAGAAGATGCTACAACAGTTGATGGAGAATTACTTGGTGGAATTGGTTTTGATTCTAGTGATGGTAATGTGCCTTCTTCGGTTTTAGAGTCATCGGCTTTTATTAGTTCGTTTGCGGTTGAAAGTCATGGCCCTAATGATAAAGGTGGTAATCTTAAATTCGGGGTATCTTTAATTGACGAAAATGATGATACCGTTTCAACAGTTTTAGCAAGTGTAGGGCCACCCGATACTCTCGCTAATGCGGCTTGTCATGCAGGTTTTAATTCAAGAGCGACAACTGCTATTGTTGCGGCGGCTACTTATGCCCCTACTATTGGGGATTCGGGAACATTAGTTATATTTAACCACGCAAATTCTAATTTAACTTTACCTTCGGTTAATAATACTACAAGTGTAGGAGTTCAATTTACAGTGTTTAATCAAACAGGTTCAAAAATTGAATCGCAAATCGCTACAAGTAATTCTGCAACAATAAACGGTGCAAGTGCTGGCGCACCTAATGACGATATAGACACTTTCAAAGCCGCTACATTTGTTTGTAGTGGTAATAATACTTGGATAAGAATTGGGTGATTAAATGGGTCTACATTGGCAATACGGAGTTGTTCAAAATGCTAGTGGGGCGGCGGCTCTTTCTGTTGCATTAGACGCACCAGAAACAATTTTAGGCATTAATTTACCGCAACCCGACCAAAGTTCCGTTGTAGATACTAGTGTGAGTGATTTAGATACTACCGTTACTGCATCCGGTGGAGATGGTTCTTATTCTTATGCTTGGACTGTTACTGAAGATGACGACATAGATAACCTTGTAACAGTATTATCCGCAGGAACACAAAATGTTGCTCAATATGATGATATTACATGGAGAGTAATATGTCCTAAAATATTTGACCCCGCTACTGGCCCAACAGGTTCTCAAGGATTTCAAGAAGCAATTTATACATTAACATGCACAGTAACAGATGGTAGCGGCGGTAGAGTAACAATTAATCATGGTGTAACTTTAAGAGGACAATGATATGAAAGTATTAGAGTTATTAGCAAAA
>TARA_R110002153_G_scaffold940_2_pt1 | contig 12127 bp, 11 predicted proteins | sample TARA_R110002153 | Tara Oceans TARA_R110002153 (sample SAMEA4398193) | marine metagenome | biome: Polar Biome; feature: [SRF] surface water layer (ENVO:00010504); material: water (ENVO:00002006), including particulate matter (ENVO:01000060) such as... | depth 5 m
AGCCTTTATACATTTGGATAAAGACGAACTACTAGCTTTAGATTTTGAGTCAGAGACCCTCACTAGTCTGTTGACTAAAATTGCTGAGAACAAGGATGCTGATACACTAGAAAAATGTATGATGGTTTGGGAAACGCTTGTTAATGTGGGTGACCGAGACATACCCCGCTACAAGTCGTGGAACAATAATCAGTGTGCCAACATTGACGCCCGCAAAGCTCAAGAAAGCATAGCCGCCGAGTTAATTGAAGAATTTGGTGATACCTCGGTGATTTAATACCCATATACAAAACGGTATGTTTGAGTACAGGTTATTTAGGTCTTTATTGATTTTTGAAGTAAGAGAAAAAACCAAAAATATTTGAACCACTGAGATCACCAGGTGCCGCACACAGAGAGCACAGAGGTAAAAAGATAATTGGTTAAGATTAACGTGTACTGATTAATGAAATCAGTATTTTATTACCAATCAATCTTTTTATTTTTCTCTGTGTAGCGCAGCGCTCGGTGATCTCTGTGGTGAATAGCTTGCTATTTGGGATTTTAAAATAACTTCTTTGAATTTTCAGAAACTAGAGTGGTTCAATGTGTCTGCATTTGGGAAAACCACTGCAACCCAAAAACTCATTACCAAGGTTCGTTCCTTTTCTAGCGATCCGTTTCACCATAGGCGAAGCACATTTTGGGCATGTGGTGGTATTTGTTGGTTTAACAACTGGCTTATCGATTTGTTTAACTGAAGCTTGCAAAGGCTTAGTGGTTTGCACGTCAGCAATTAATTCAAGCAATTTATCGCCGTTTATCAGCTCAATAGGCAGACCTTGTGCAAACTTAATTGCATCATTTGTAAAATTCCCAGAACTGACCACATAAACACTCACAGCGTTTGATGCAGTCAGTACACCAAACATTTCACGTACAATCGATACACCAACCTTAGATCTGCGCCACTGCTTGCATTGAACTATATGCAATTTGCCATCTTTACGTAAACTAAGGTCGATACCACCATCGGCACCACCCACCATGTTTTCTTGTACCGCAAAGCCCTTACGACGAAACGCCTCACCAACTAGCACCTCAAAATCACTCCAAGAGGTTTCTCTCAGGGTGTCGATACTGCTTTGTTTTTTAATCAGTTGTTTGCGTTTTTGGTGGTTAAAAATTGATAAAATAGCAGGAAACAGGAATATACCACCAAACCACTCAGCCACCTTTTGCGCAGCATCCACAAACGATGATATGAATAGATTGCTAATTTCCATATTTGGAAACACAAACTTAAGCGCAACATACACACAGATGCCCACAATGACACTTACCCACCAAGGTAAATAAGAAAGTTCTTTTAGAAGTGAAGGGTTTTTGCGACTCATGATCAATCCGTGATTTTTAAATTGGAGTTTAAATATACCCGCAAGCCAAAGTTGATCAATCTGGCGTTTGATAACTGGTTATTAGATTTTATATTTAGGTGCGCCGTTTGTTGGGAGTCATTTTATTGCGATGGGTGTCTTCGTAATTCTACTAAAAACAAGCTGGGTGTGCTGAAACGTTAAATGCGGAAATAGTACTGATAAAGCCTACAAAGCTGGTTTCGTTATTTACAAGTCGGTTTATTAAAGCATTTACTGCCTGACTACTTTTGACTCTAGTGGTTAAAAGGAATGCGAAATATATTGACCTTCACCACAACAAAATTATTTGAGCTAACTGGACTGAACTGCGATTTAAAAAGTGAAAGTGTTAAAAAATTAAGGTTAAATGTTCGGCGCTCATATATAAACCCAATTTATAAAATAGGTAAATAGCGTAATGACCATGAAATTATTTTTTATCACCCTATGCATGATATTAACACTTGGGTGCAGCAATACGCCCAGTTCAGACGAATGGATAACACTGTTCAATGGTAAAGATTTAGACGATTGGACGGTGAAAATTCATCATTATGAAGCAGGTGATAACTATGGCAATACCTTCAGAGTAGAGGAAGGAATGCTTAAAGTGCGTTATGACCAATATGACTTTACCGACGAATTTGGCCATATATTTTACAAAACTCCCTTTAAAAACTTTCACCTTACCGTTGACTACCGTTTTAGTGGGGAATTTGAAGTCAATGCGCCTAGCTATGCTTTGCTAAATAGCGGTGTGATGTTTCATAGCCAGTCAGCTGAATCTCAAAGGAAAGAACAAAATTGGCCCGTGTCGGTAGAAATGCAATACCTAGCAGACCTGGGCGATGGTAAGCGAACTACCGGAAATATGTGTTCGCCTGGTACAAACATTGAATTTAATGGAAAGGTATATCCGGGGCATTGTTTACAATCACACAAAAAAGCCCTGCCTAAAGATCAATGGGTAACGGCTGAGTTAATTGTTAAAGGCCCCAAAATAACACAACTAATCAATGGCGAAGTGGTACTTGTGTATACCAACCCTACAATTGACACTAATGACCAAATGGTAAAAGGTGCTGCAGCCGAGTTTACACAAGGTGGTAAGGCATTAGACTCGGGCTATATCGGGCTACAAAGTGAAGGTCATCCTATCGAATTTAAGAACGTAAGAATTAAATTACTAAAATAAAGCCTTTAGTCGTTGATACAAATAAGCCGCTAATGCTAGCGGCTTGGTTTACTTAAAAATAATAATACCTGCAGGGTCAGGTTCTTTAAAAAAATATCGGGGGCAGAACAAGGTTATTTTAGACAACTAGATCAAAACCACATTAAGGACCTAGATCTTCGGGATCAAATTAATTCAATTCAACAGTAAAATAGTTAGATCAGGGCTGGGGCTTTACTATCCCATTTTTAGATCTTTTCTCCGTGTTCTCCGTGCAGCGTAGCGCTCTGTGGTGAAAAGCTTTAGTCTTTTGCTTTTTTCTATCAACTATTTATTGCTTTCAACAGAATGGATTCCGGCCTAAAAGCACACCGGAATGACGGGTGGGAGTTTTGTTGGAACCTCAGTGTTCTCTGTGCAGCGTAGCGCTCTGTGGTGAATGGCTTTAGTCTTTTCGGCGAAGCCGCAGCATTAATCTCTGTGTCACTTTGTGACAAGATTTTATCTTTTGCTCGAAGCTGCTTTTATCTGCCCAATACTAGTTGTAATTTTAGTTAAAACAGCCACTTAACAAGATTATTCACAACTCTAAGTCAGTAATTTATTCTGGAATAACGAAATTATTTATCTCGATTGTTTTTTTGTGTTTTTTGAATAAATGCAAACGGGAGTAATTTATACTCCTGTTATCACCCATCCTTAAAAAAGAAAGTTTATGACAAAATTATTGATGTTTTTTGCACTTGTTTTAACCAGTTTTACTTCACTAGCTGAGCCGGAGTTTGATACGCAGCCGAAAGATTCAATTCTTTTAACTGTATTTTTGAAACACGACCAAACTAGGATCTTAGCTGAGACTCAGGAAATTTTAACGGAACAAGGTTTCTTTGACACATTTCCGCCTAAAGGGGTTTCTGTTGTAAGTTGGTATGTAATGATGGGCATTGGGCAAGTTATTACTTTAGAAGTTCCTGCACATCAACTTAACGAAGTGAATCTTGCTATAGAGAAAACGGCGTGGAAAGCATTTACGAGTGAGTTTTATCCTACCTATAACTTATATCCTGTTTACAAAGATAGGTTAAAAAATAAAGCTAAGGTGTCTTACAAGTAAAATATAGACAAAACCTGACTCCGCAGGTCCAAAAAAGCCGCTATTGTTAGCGGCTGGGTTGACTTAAAAATACAACCATTGAAGGTCAAATCTGAGCTACTACAAATAAGGACTTTATAAAGTATTCAACATAGTTTCAGCATCACTCACTTCAAACTTGCCAGCTGCTTCAACATTTAGGGCCGTTACCACCCCGTCATCCACTAACATCGAATAACGTCGCGAACGCACGCCGCCAAAGGTAGCGGTTTGCACTTCTAGGCCAATCGCTTGAGTAAACTCTGCGCCGCCATCAGCTAACATAGTCACAGCCTCAGCGTTTTGCGTGTCACCCCAAGCGGCCATGACAAATGCATCGTTGACCGACAAACAAATGATATCGTCAACACCTTTAGCCTGTAACTTGTCGGCTAGGGTGATGTAACCTGGCAAATGTGCCTCTGAACAGGTTGGCGTAAACGCGCCAGGTACCGCAAACAGCACCACTTTTTTACCAGCAAATAAATCACTAGTAGTGGGATTACTCGCTTCCCCTGCCTTGCGTAAACTAAAGGATACTTCCGGTAATTTTTCACCTACTTTAATCATGTTTTATCCATTTAAAGTTAATTAATCTGTGTACCGTGATAGTACATTATTCGTAAAACAGGTATCACCCAAATCGTCTTTGTTTTGATATAAAGGTTATTGCCCCATCCCGAAACGGGTAGGAATAACTTTATTTGAAATAAATAGATGATTCTAGTTTATCAAGCCACTGTGTTGCACTAACCACACTAACCACACTAACGCGACAACATTTCCCATCACAGTTACCCAGAATGCAAATCTGAATTCTTTTTTCTGTGATTTATGTCGCAGTAGTTGTTGGGCAAATGCGGCGCCCGGCCAGCCTCCGGCTAAAGCTAGTGCGTGCAAGGTGCCTTCTGAGGTGCGCCAATTTCCCTTTTGGGCGCTGGATTTATCCATTGCATAAACAATATAGGTGAGCAAACTTAACACGCTATAAACCACCAAAATCATTTGTGGAATTTTACCTAGTAACCAATTAATAACAATTGTAGCCATAAAAAATGCCGCCAGATATAAAGAAAATTTATTACTTTTTGCAGCAGCTTTCTGAATGAGTTTTTCACCACTAAAGGTTGCTTCAGTGGCTTTTGAACGCCCATTTTCATCAGCAGAGAGGGTATAAGTGATGATGTCGTTAATTGCAGGCACTCTGGCTTTGTTATTGAATCCACTTTTGTGGATAAAGATATGTTTACTATTATCAAATGGCACAATAAAGCCAAACGCTTTATCTGTATTCCAACTAATTAGCTTTCCTTTACTTCGCATCTACAGGCTCCTTTATTGTCGTAATTTGTAAAATGTTAGTTTTTGTTTAGCAATGGCATTAATTCTTCAGTTTGATCATTCCATCTGGCATTGAATTGTTTAAGTTGTTGTTTTCTGATTTTTGCACAGGCGACAATAAAATTACGAAGACACCCACTGTAACAAAATAGTAAAAACCAAATTAAATCATATTGTTATAGTTTTTTATGTGGGTGTTGGATTTTACCTTGTCCCTAAAAAGCACAATGAAAGCGAGGCGTTGTTAATTATTCGTAGCCCTATATCTGATGCGTAAACTTATCCCCCTTTGCTAACCACCTCGAAAATCTATTTTGTAATTCTGTGTCGCTCATATTAAAAATTTTCATGGTTTGTTGAAACGACAAGGTATTGCACAGGTTTTGTTGTTCGGCTTTTAGCATTTTTACCAGCTTGGCTTTTCGTTTTGTATCGTCCATTAAGAAATAAATAAACGCCCAACTTGTACTGTATAAGTTACTTTGTGATTGGCTGTTCCAGTCCTTTCTTGAGGCGCTTAATGCCTTGCGTAAAGGAAGCGGGCGGTATTTGAGTTTGCCATTTTTATACCAGCTTTCATTACGTGTGATTATTGCACTACTGAGATTGATGGTGATGTTTTCTAGGTATTCGGCCATGCCTTCATTAAACCATTTATTGCTATTACCTATGATACCGCGATTAATGGCATGCACTGATTCATGTATGGCAGTGGTAATGGCTTGCTCTGAGCTGTAGTACATAATCACGGCTTCATTTGTGCCATTGTCATAAAAGCCTGCAGTGGGTTTAAGGCTGGGGGCATGTTTTTTGGAATAGGCGAGAAAACGCTGTTTAGAGGTGAAAAACCGTAAATTGACGACTACTTGTCTTAGATCTTCTTTGGCAATTAATTGGCCGTATAGCGCAAACAATTTATTGATGGAGTGGGTGAGTTTTTCTTTAAATTCAAAAGGTACATTTGCACCACTGATATTCAATTTAAAGTAATCAAATATTTTAGACCCAGCTAATGTCAAATGTTGCGAGTCAGTATCTTCTGGTTTGCTATCGCTAAAATTGGTGACGCCACTTTTGTCTTTCCAAGTGTAAATCTTGTTTTGAGGTTTGACTGTTACCTTGCCAAGAGAGTGATCGATACAACTAGCATTTTTGCGCTGTGCTTGAGGTAATTCTTGCGATCCGTATTGCTGCGATGATGAAGGTGATTCTGCTGTTTCTTTTTCAATTGAGGCCAAGTCTAAAGGTGATGTGCCTTCAAAGTTGCTGTTCTCAAAATAGCCAAGTAACTGGTTTAAAAAGGGCGGTAAATAGAGTTTTTTATCATCTAGGTAATAGGCAAGTTGAAAACTGGCTATAAATGCTAGCAGGATCAGAATTCCGTTTCTTATAAATTTTAACAAGGGCGTGCCTTTTTTAATTACAAACTAGGAAACACAAACTTAAGCGCTACATACACACAGGTGCCTGCAATAACACTTACCCGCCAAGGTAAATAAGAAAATTCTTTTAGAATAGAAGGGTGCATATGACTCATGATCAATCCGTGATTTTAGATTTAGGGTTTAAATATACCCTTAAGTCAGAGTTGATCAATGTGGCGTTTGATAACTTGTTATTGGATTATATATTTTGCAATATCTGATGCCGTAGAATTAGCATCATGTTTTGATACATTGAATGTTAGCGGTTGCAGTAACCAGCCTGATTTATTATTTGCACATCAGGTTTTAATGGCTGGTTTAGTTACTGACGCGGGTCACTATCGCAATGGTAATGTTGGTGTGATGAATGGTAAGCAAGTAGTACATATGGCGCCGCAAGCTGATCGTGTACCGCAACTAATGGCCGATTTGTTGGCGTGGTTACAACAAGCCGCTTAATTTTAGGTTTTAAAGCATTTGAATTGCAGACAAAATAGCTAAACTGACAGCATCATTTAAAATGGAACACTGTCAGGTTTGGCTTTAGCTAAGGTTTATTGGCTGAGTGGGGTAGGCCTTTTTTGAATTCATTAAATTCTTTTTCATATTTATCGTATTTTTTACTCTTATCAGAAAACCAGTCCATTATGTCTAGATTAAAAAATATAATTTGGTCGTCTCCTTTGCCAACGACGCCAAAGGAATACTTATTATCTATATGCAGAGTTAGCCCTAGGGGAAACTCTTTGCCATCAGGCCTGTCGTTGTATAGCGATGTGATAGATATTCCAAGAGGCAGACGGTTTTTCCACCAGTTGATACCAAGCCATTCAATAGCCGGTACTGGTTTAGCTTCTTCTCCACGTGATGCGTCAGGCATGTAGCTGTAAACTAAAGTTGGGTGTAAGGCAAAAAATTGAATAGGTGGCGGGCCCTGCAAATCTGCTTGTTTCCATTTATCTGAATAGATCCAAGTTGTAACCATGACATCTAGTGATGTTTGGAACATTGAATCTTGCATAAAGTTTTTCCAGTCGGCTTCTATTAAGGCTGCATGTAGGGCGATTTTAGAATAGCGTTTGTCTTTTCTAAATACGTTTACTGCGTCTAAGGATTTTTCTAAGTTTTCCGATACTTTTTGGCAAGATACAAACGGCTTAGTGCCATCTCCGATTTTGACGTTTTTACATTTTTCAGTAGGGTCAAATACAATGGCTACATCTTGGTTTTCTATTGGTAAGATATCAGGTAAAACTATTAATTTGATTTTTTGGCCAATGCCCTCGCCAAGGGTATCCAAAGACACCATACGGCCTTTGTTTACATAGTCACTCCATATTGTTGCAAACTCAGTAAATCCATTAAAATTCATTATTGAAGTTCGCATTTTTTCTACTACTAATTTAGATAATTCATTTTTTTGCTCAAACTTGCCTTGGCAATCTAATACAGCCATTTCTTTGGTGATTTTGTCGATGTCGGTAAACAAGGTGTTGAGTTTATTTAATTCAGTTTTATCGCAGGTTAAATAGGTAACATTTGTTTCAACAATTTCTATGTTCGATAGTTCTGCCGCGACTGACTCAAGTGAAAAAGTTAAAAGCAAAAGTAACATACCCATTTTATGTGTTCGATTTAAATGGCTTAGCTTTTTCATATATTATCTCCTGGCATCATGGAGACTAGATTGTCGGCAAATAAAAGGGATTCTATTCTTTGTTGATAGGCTTTAACTGAGTCTATTAAATGTATCGCATTATCAATTGCGATGATCGGGGCATCAATTGAATCAACTAAATCATCCCACAATGTTTGAAGGTTAGCTAAATCATTATTGAAGGTTGTAGCCTTATGTTTTTCTATCGCTGAGGCTAAGTTATTCGCATCGATACCTGACTCAGTAGAATACAAGTCATAAATTAAGTTAAGGCCAATTTCGGGATGAGCTAAGTAACCTGTTAAATCATGAGTGTTAGCTTGAGTTATGCCACTAGGATGATGAAAACGACCATTGACTGGTACACGTTCATAAGGCTTGACCAACATAAAGGGATCATATTTGTGAGCCGCAACTGTCATCTTTTTAATGCAACCACCTATATTATCGGTCACTACATTTGTTTTTGGATCAGCTCCGTTAATATCATTTAACGCATGTATGATCCTGCTAACGTTGGCAATAGACCAATATTTTTCTATCTTGTCATGGTCGGTACTAAAATGTTGGTCGTCACCATCGCCATCTCTATATATCTTAGACAGTGAGTCGTTAATTAACGCGGTACCAAGGCTGTAGCCTAATATATGTATTCTTTTACCTTGGAATAAACCAGCTCGTTTTTGAGCGATTAGATCATTTATAAAATTACTTCTAAGTCGTTCCCCCCACATTGTTAAACCGTAATAAATGACATCTAAAAGGTGGGAATAAAAAAACTTATCGCTGGATAAATTGGTTGCGTAATCGTTCAATTTAGCAATGACGCCAGTGTTAATTCCTAGCTGCGAAAATTCGCTTAGGGCTTCAGATTCTTTTTTTCTAATGCCATCTAACATAATTCCATAATTATGCTCATAGAACTCTACATCTTGCATATAATCAAAGTCTAAACCAGCAAACTCTAATGATTTATCTAGACCTGCTTGTACTTCTTTTGTCATTTGGCCTGGTTCATAAGTGCCCATACCATGCACTAAAATAATCAAGTTATTAGCCATTATTATCCACTCTTAAAGTATTTGAAATTAACAAATAAGTTTGGAAAAACAGTGCTGAATGAACACTTCCATATGCTTTCTTGCGTCGATTGATGTGCCCAATACCATCAGTAATTAGTATGTGCTGCTGTATGTTTTTTATCCACTTTGTTTGTGGTTTTATCAAATATAAATAGACACTATAAAAAATATCTTAGCTAAACTAAATATTGATTGGGCATTTCAATGGGTGTTTGATAAATGCGCAAAAGCGCAGTGTTAGTCAGATACTAGATACCAAAAATATAATTTGAGGTAATAATTATGACGATCCAAACCTCCTTAAAACGTAGAAAAACAGATGCGAATAGTTGGAACTGGCGTTGGGGCCAACTCACTTTTTTTCCATCGCTAGTCGCCATATTGACAACTTATTGGTTGGGGCTAATATGGTTCCTTGAATTATTAGAAAAAATGAATTTTGCGCGCTTGGCCAAAGATGACAATCTAATAACAGAGATATATTTGAAGCAGCTTTTTTGCCTAGGGGTTTTAGGGGGAGCGATGCATTGTAGTATTTATATTGCTAAAGAATTTAATTTATACCATTCGATGAAAGACCTATCTACAGCGCCAATGTTATTTGATTTTTTAGGATACATAATACAAATTATTGGAGCTGGATTGACTGGCATGTTATTGCTATTTGCATTAAAAACAGGTTTGGTTGTTGTTACTACAGGCTCTACCGATATAATAAAAAATATTCCCGCATCCCATATACCTTACTCAGAATGGTTTATCGCTTTTGCTGGTGGCATGGGAACACACCATGTAAAAGCATTTCTAGATAAGTTTTTGAAAAAATCAACCGGGACGGCTGGTAAACTAGGTGGAGGTCATGACGATAAATGACCTAAAATATAAAAGGAGTAATAGTCGTTTTATACAAAGTAAAATTGCCTAGATTTATATGGGCGAACCTGTGATGTCAACGTATAACCTATCTCTTCGTGCTGTATTTCAGCACGAATATCCCGTCCTGAAAAACATCGACATGCCTATGGTAGTGACAAAGTCACCCCACAAGTTACCCATCACCATTTATCTTTTAAAAAAATAAAATGCCGGTATGGCTGTTACGCCTTTTTCTAAAATATCGTTGCCATCAGCTAAGTGGATTTTAGGCGTTGGTGCAAAAACATCACCATAGGATGCACCTGTTACTATCACTTTTTCAGATAGTAACTTTTGCAATTCTATGGGTAATCTACCGGTAAAAACGATAGCCTCTGGATCGAGTAAGCTTTGAATGGCTTTTAGTGGAAATTTCATGGTTTCTACACAAGCCGTTACCCAAGACATTATATTGCTATCTTGATTATCTATGGCTTCTTGAACTCTTTTTGGGGTAGCTTGTTCGCCCCAAATGGCAGTTAAATGTTTGTAAAGTGAGCCTATCGTTGGCCTTGGAAGGGATTTGTCACTACTAAAGAGAGCAGATATTTCACCGGCGTTACCAAAAGCACCATCGACTACTCCACCTTCAAACACAAAACCACCACCTATATCTAAGGTAAAAAGCATGAGATAAAAACTTTGTAGTTTTGCGCCTTTCTGGGTAAGTGAAAAGCCTATAGACGCTGCGTTCCCATCATTTTCAACAAAACATTGTTGTTGATATCGTTTGGCAAAGGTTTCTTGAAAATTAACTTTTGACCAACCTTGCGGATCTTGTTGCGAACATATTCGACCTTCTGTATCGGTAAAAAAACCAGAAATTGAAATGCCAATCCCTAACACATTAATCGAAGGTTTTATTTCAGAAAATAATTGGTCGAGCATAGAAATTGCGGCTTCAATAGCCAGTTCAGCAGAAAGGAAAGTGCCGTCTTTGCAATACCTGATGATATTGGTTCGATCAAGATCGTCCAGCAGTACCACCACTCGGTCGTGTTCGAAGATAACACCTACACTTGCGAAAACGCCTGGCTCTAAAGTCAAGTAGGTAGCGGGTTGACCACGTAATCCAGAAATTTTTGAATGTTCTGAAACTATGCCTAGGGATAGGAGATGTTGCGTAAGCCTAGTTAGTGTTTGGTTAGATAATCCTGTTGCTTTGGCTATTTCTGCTCTTGTGGCTTTTCTGTTTCTACGAATATTCTCAATGACTTTTTTGTGACTGCTGTTTAATTGTTTTTCTATTGTTGAAATAGAACTAACCTTTTGATTTGTATGCACCTTTATCTCCTTAAATGACTTGGATGATATATGCCAAGGACACCAATCATTACAAGTCATTAGTTAGAATAACAACTAGTAAATTTAATTACCACAATGATATTTAAATACTGAGATTTTATACTTTTATGAGAATTAACCAATAAGTTATAATTATAACAAGCTGATAAATAAGAGCTTTTTTAAAGCTAATGTATGTGGCTACAACTAATAAGTACTGATGTGTGATTTAATTGTTGACAATTATTGGCCTCGTAGTTAGTTTAAGTACCGACGTGGTACTTAATTATAAAAACACACTACAATGTTGAGGAAAATTCATGCATAGAACAATTGTTAATTCCAAACAAAAGAAACTCAGTAAAATTTCTACAGCCGTTATCTTAGGCCTACTAAGTGGCGCTTCGGCTAACCTTTACGCTCAAGAATCAAGCGAAGGTGATATTGAAGCCATAACCATTACAGGTGTTCGTGGTAGCTTATTAAAATCACTTAATCAAAAGAGATTTTCGAACAAAGTTGTTGATGTTATTACAGCTGAAGACATCGGCAAGTTTCCAGAAGCTAACCTATCAGAAGCGATACAACGAGTACCAGGGGTAACATTGAATCGTAACCCTACAGGTGAAGGTACGGGTATTAACCTTAGGGGACTTGGGCCAGAATTTACCTCAACAGAAGTTAACGGTATGTTGGCTGGTGGCAGCGACGGCACACGAGG
>TARA_R110002153_G_scaffold274212_1_pt1 | contig 12099 bp, 12 predicted proteins | sample TARA_R110002153 | Tara Oceans TARA_R110002153 (sample SAMEA4398193) | marine metagenome | biome: Polar Biome; feature: [SRF] surface water layer (ENVO:00010504); material: water (ENVO:00002006), including particulate matter (ENVO:01000060) such as... | depth 5 m
GAGCGTCAAGTCGTCAAATACCAAAAGAATATTGACCTCGACAGGCACACGCTAAGAGTAACTAACAACTAAGGAGCTGACTATGGCTTACGTACCGCCCCCTATAGCAGACCAAGCACAATCGTATCAAATGCCCTACGGTCAAGAAGGCGGTTACTTCGACGCCATGCCGCAGTACAGCCTCCGCAACTACGGCCAGCCAAGAGAGCCTAACACGGATACCTTACTGCCTGACGGGTGGAACGTCATGCCTGAACGGGCGGCTCCAGTAGAGCAGCCCAGAGTATCTGGCCCGATTGCAGAGGCCGCAGAGCAGGCTATCCTCGACATAAACGAAAGCCTTGAAGACACGTTTACCGATATCAACGTAGACGTAGGCAACCTCGGTGGTCTGACAGGCGTGACAACGCCTTACGATCCTTTCGGCTCGCTTGGTACGCTCAACGACAACATATCGTTCGGCAGCATTACGGACGCGCTGCGGGGCGGCGGCACATTCACGGACGGCATTGGTGGAGAAGGCATCGTCGGCGCTGTTGGGGATGGCATCGGCGGATTCTTAAGTGACACTGTCGACGACGTAAAAGAACTCGGCGTCGGCGACGTGATCGACTTTTTTAGAAACCCCGCAGAAACTATTATAGACGCTGCGGTTGGGTTAGGTAAAAATGCGCTTGATCAGTTTGGCTTTGGCGATCCAGAATTAAGCTTTGAAGAAGCCCAAAATGTGGCGGCGGATATGGTGGCGTACTCCCCAGAGATAAGCAGCATTACCACCCCCGAAGGGTTTATTCCCGCAGGCATAGGCGGCGAAGGTGGTGCAGGCTCTATAGCGGACTACTCAGGCGCAGATATCGGGGGCGGTGACCTTGCTGCTGCTGACGCGGCGAGCGCAGCGCAAGTAGAACAAGCGGAAAAAATAGCAGCTATGATAAAAACTTTGCGCGAGGAAGGCACCATAGACACTAGCTTGTTCGACTTGAACTTAGGGGTCGACGGTATAAACACGCTAGGAAGTATGTTCAACGGCTTCGGCGGCTTTAACGGCGGCTTCGGCACAAACTTTCAGCTAGGCACGGGTAATATGGGCACAACTTATGTAGAAGGTGTTGGCGGCGGCATGTAGCTAGGCTACTTCAACGGCGCGTAGCCACGTTCTGAGTTAATAAAACTCGCAAGAGTGAAGTCGGTCGGGTCAACGGGCGGCTCGGGTTTTATCCAAGGACGCGCCAGTAGCTCGGCGCCTTCCTTACTGAAACCTTGTTGATACCATGTCCGGTTTATTAGCTCTTTATCAGACAGCGAGTCTTTAGCCTTTAATGCTTTAGGCGGCATACGTTAACCCCTCACCCAGTTGCCTTTTTTATCTCTTACCCACGCTTTTTCTGCTGGTGCAGCAGGCTCAGCGCATGTGTTCTTTTCAGCGATGTTTGGGAAATGCAGCTCGTCACCGTTGCTGTATCGAACGATCACTTGCTTTGCTCCGGTGCATTCCGGTTGCGTCTAGCGAAAGCTTTTAGTTCATTTACCTTTTCTTTATGTACCCAGACCGTCACGCGCGAGCAGCCTCTAGTTTGCATTTTCTTCGCGTAAGTTGCTTGTGACGGGAATTTTTCTACTACCACAATAATTTCCTTATGTTTGATTAGGCGTCTATTATACGTCCGCGTTACATTTCTGCAAGTATATGGGCGATTATTTTGGCGGGGTCTACAAGCGCGCAACTTGTTATAATAGGTTCAATAACGCTCTCGGGTACATCCTTCACGGATAACTTCAGCATGTCCTTTTCGTAGCCGCGTATTCTACGACTGAACAACCGTGGTTTTTCCACTCCGCTCGTCGTTCTAACCGAAACAACATTAAACCGGACGCTAAACTTGTTTAAACTCCGTTTAAGCATGACAGACGTTACGATGGTCTGCTCGTTCTCCATCATTATAAGAGAAGTCAAAATGTGGTTCGCCTGCTTGTGCCCTACCGCAACTATTTGCTCTTCTTGTAGGTGCTCGGAAAGCAGCCGCGCGCATCTATCCGCTGTATTTTCGGATGCCTCTGTCATCTCCGATTTAGCGTCTGTATGTAGGGGTAACATGCAAGTATTTGTAGTTGTTCGTTGAGCTAGATACCTGAAGACGTGGCCCGCCCAATCTGTGTTCTTCCTCCAATCGTTAAGGGCTACAAAAAACTTTTCGCTCTCCGGCTCATCCGTGTTCGTCAGCACCGTTAGCCGCCTGTCTGACGGTGGTATTGCAACTGCGTTGACGTGATTACTCAAGATAAGGTAGCTAGAGCAAACAGTTACCTCGCGCGCCTTGCCGTACTTGGGGTTGAGCGTAGCGGTGGTTGCTGTCGTATCCACACGCTGTTTTAGTATCTCGTAAGATGAGTGTTTTGCGCCAAAAGAACTGTTGTCCTCCGCCTCATCGACAACGACAAATAACTTGTCTTCCCAGCTATTGAACGGGGAGCCCGTCAAAGAAGCGAAGTCAACACGCGCGGTATTTACTTTACCTAGCATCTCAGCGACCATCTTTGCTAGCGTCGATCTACCAACGCCGAACTCCTGCGCGACCATGATGATACCTGTACCCCTGAAACGCGGGTCGCACATTTTATGCGTCAGCCAGTCTAGGAAGAAAGTCGCCTCTTCAACACTAGGAATGAGGTAATTGACGTAGTCGAGAAACCTGTCTACGTGCGTCTGGTCATACGCGCCCGTGCCCCAGTCCGGCAAGACACAAGAATTAAGCCAAACACCGCCGTCCTTGTCGTATAAACGCTCCGCCCCCGGCTCAGACCCGTGCCCGTTGACCGTTATCCTAAAAGGCGAGTCCAGCCACAGGTCGACGGGGTTTACCTTTTTAGTTTTTCCTTCCCAGTTCACCGCAGGCATAGACGCCCGTTTCAGGTGTGTTCGCATACCAACCATAGGCGTGGCTATCGGCGGGGAAACTAGCTTCAGTATCTCGTTGGCCCCAGTGTCGTAGGCAAAGTCGCCAAAGGGTAGGTGTTCAGTCACGCGGTAGGGTATAAGTGCTATGTTAGAGCTGTTTATTACGTGAACGAAAAAGTCTTTTGTGTCTTTGTCCGCGCAGCCGTCGTGGAAGCAATTAAACCCCCGTTGAAAAGGGTCGTCGCCGTAGCCTAAAGGCTTGTATCCTGCTGTCAGGGCACCGTCAGAATGTTTGTGGTGCCAAGGGCAAACTATTTCAACCCAACCGCCTGCGCCGTGAGCCATTACTGCGCCTTCTTGGTATAGCCACTCAAGCACTTCATCTACGGTGCCCTCTGAGCTTTGTCCTTGGGGCAAAAGCGGTAAAAACTTAGAGTTGTGCTTTTTTGCGACAGGATCGTAACCTGATTTAATTCTGTCCCACGTTATATCTCCCGATTCATCGGTAAGACCTATGCGTTCGACTATCTGTTCTGGGGTGTAAGTCAGCCCCGTCCACTTGTTTAGATTCACGTGGAACATCTGCTTTTCGGATTTCTTCTTGCCGTTTATACCTTCCGGCAGCCTTACAAGTTTCACGGGCACCTTACCGCCTGCGTCGCTCAGCCCCGCGTGAGATATTAGGCTAATCAAAGATTTAGCGTGCTCTATGTCAACAAGCGGCTTGTCGAACAGAAAACCCCATTGATAGTTGCCTTCGCTTGACTCGATTATGTAAGAGGGGACTAAACTTGCGGGCACGTCAGCCGCGTCGACTTTGGTGCCTATGTCGTCGAAAATGATACCGTGCATGGCCGCGAAAGCCTCAGACTTGTGGTGCAGTTCGCCATTAGCGTCTGGATAAACAGTTGTGAGGGAATAGTACATGGCACGCGGTGCGGTCGTGCGAGCCATTATCTTATCTAACTCGTCGACGCCGCCTAGGGGATACTTAGGTATGTTTGTGTCGGACGTATAAACAAGACGGTGCGCTCCCGTAGGTATGTCCGTCAGCACGTCGTCTATAAAGCCAAGTACCGCGTCTCTATCGTATGCGTGCGCGACCGCGCCTAGTAGCTGTATTTTTGATTGACTTGAAGGGACGCCCCCGTTATTGTTCCCGCTTAGGCTATTTTTTAGGTGGTCTAGGTCGATATCATCCGATTTGTGTGAATTGGATGTGTCATTTTCTTCTGTCATGCGTTGCTCCGTGTGTAGTTGAATGAAGCCCCTTCCGAGGGGCTTTTTTATTTCCCATATCGCTTAACGATTGAAGGCTTAGCCTGTAAAGGTAAACCCTCGGCCCATGAAGGCGCGTTAGCCATAATATTTTCCAATCTTTCGGCTGTCCAGTCTACGTCAGAGTCATTGCACTCCGCTACAATTTCATCGTGACAATGCAAGTTTACTTCTATCCCGCTCTCGTAGCATGTGAACAACGCTTCTCTTAACAAGGTCGCGCACTCCGCCTGCGTCGCGTTTTCCGCAAGCAACCCGCGCCATAGATTAAAACGAGGCCACTCCGCCGCGCCTGCCGCTGGCGTTAAGTTGGCTTTCAACGCGGTAAGCGTTATGTACTTCCCGTCTTTTTCTATTCTCGCTTGGGGATACGTCAACAGGGTTCCGCTGGGCAGCGTGCAAAACAGATCAGTGCCATTGAAATGGTAAGCGACGCGGCCTGCAGTGAAGCTCATGTGCGGATGCTTTACCGCTGCTTTAGCCGCTTTCTCTAGCTTGTTGCCGAAGTCTACAGCCCATGCGTTCTTAACTCTCCATGCCCCGACTATTCGGCTTACTTCTTGCTCGGGGAGCTTTATACCGAACGCGCGGGCCATTGAGTTAAACGCGCCGTTAGCGCCTAGAAAACCAAGTGACAGTTCAATAACCTTCCCCACTTGTCGGTCGGACACGCCCGCTTCTCTCGCGGCGAGTTGATAGGTGTCCTCTGCGTTAGGGTCTGCGTCTATCTCTCTGAACTTGTCGAGCTTGTCATCTGCTCTTCTGTCGTCGGATAGCCAAGGTAGCATACGGTTCTCCACAGAAGACCAGTCGTTCACAACAAACGAGTTGCCCTCGCAAGGTATAAGCGCAGGCCGTAGCAGTTTACCTAACCTGTCCATTACGGAATCTAGCTTGTGCCCCTGCATCATTATCCTACTGATGCTGTCCGCGTCGCTGACGCTGTAACAGTCGCGCTTAAAATTGTGCAACTGCAGCCCGCGAGAAGTGAAGCGCAGCGTGCTGGCACCCGCATAAACAAAAGCTCCCCTTACTTTTTCATCGTGCATCGCCATATCTGTCATGCGTTTAAACTTAGCGACGCTAGACTTGTTAGCGTTGTCGTAGCAGCAAAGAACGTCGTAAACTTCTGTACTGACGGATATATCTTGCGCGGCCACTAGCGCAAAAAAGTTCTCTCGGGCGGCTTTCTCAAGCGTAAACTTTTTCTCGTCGTCTACATACTTAGTAAATACAATTTCTACATCGCCGGATACGCGAGCCTTGACCCATTTAGCGACACGCGCGCGTTGGGTTGCTCGGCCAACCTCCCCACCTGTAAGCGCGGATATCTCTTTGTTAATTTCGTCCGTCTCGGCGGTCGCATAGTCTTGGGCGCGCGAGGCAAGCGGAATATCTATCCTGACGCCGTTGTCGTTGACCCATTCGTTTACTAGCCAATCGCGGTGCTCTACGTCCGACATACGCCTTGTAGCGGCGACTATGTCGCGGGTAGCCCTTACGTCTTTGGTGCAATACTGGTACATTTCCGACATCAAATCAGGGTCGTTGTTAAACTGGCCTGTATCTTTGTCGGGAATGCTAAGCTTGCGAATAAGGTATGAGCCTCGATGATCTTTCTTGTTCATCACGTTTAAAGCGATGCAAGCGTTTTCCAATGAAGCGGGCAGCGCGTTCACACGCATCTGCGCTGAAGAGCAATACCACTGCTCGCGGGGCACCTCTGGGAAGCCGTATAAACGCACAGCGGCGTATTCCCATATCGCCTGATCAAATCTGGCGTTGTGCGCGCAGATAAAGTCAGTCCGTTCTATCGCAATGTCTAGCGACACAGGCAGGGCACCTAGAGCGGGCGCCCACAGCCATTCATTATCTGTTTCAGTATCGTAAGCGGCCATGCACAGGACTTCTGTACTTGGGTCGGCGGCGTACTTATCAGCACCCGCCTTCGTTAAGTCACATCTGCTGCGCGTCTCAAAATCAACTATCAGCATCGTCGTTCATCACGTCGTCTAGAAAGTCTTTTAACGATTCTTTGCTTTCAAACTCATGGACTCTTACCTCTGTATTTTCCTGCGCGTCCAGTTTCTCTGAGTTTTCTCTTAGTAGCTCTACGTCTTCGACAAAGTCTGCCTGCGCGTCCACCAGCATCTCTACAAGCTCGCGTATCGCTTTCGCAGCGTCGCCTTCGTGCCGCCCGACAAACGAACCAAACAGCGCGTATGCGGTGATAGCCTCGCCCACCAATACGGGTAGCATAGGTATTACTTCCCGCATGTGTTCTTCGGTCATCACTACGCCTTCGTGGGACGTTAAGTCTTCCCCGACGCACTCGCATAAGAATTTGCTAATAAACGCACGGCACATTACTCGGGCTCTTTGTATTTTTTTGTCTTCTATGTTAACTACGTTATCTACCATTGTTACTGCTCCGTTTAAACTTTAGGGAAAGAAAAGGGGCGTTGCGCCCCCGTTCTTGTTTTCACTGGTACTGCGTTTTTGCTAGGACGCTGCAGGTCTGCGGCGTCGTGGTTCATCGTCCTGCGCTTCGGGCTCCGGCTCAGCTATTGCTGGCGCTTCGCTAGATTCCATCGCTGTCCAAGTCTGTATATCAAACACTGGCGTAAAGATTTTCCCATACGTTTTGTGCTTGTAATTTTCATTCCTAAGAATGACATGCGGCACGATAGCCGTTGGATCAAGATTGATCTGCTCGACCACTGTTTTCAGCATAGCGCGGATAGACTTGATGCCGCCTTTTGATGAAGACTTAAAAACAACCTGTGTTCCTTTGTCTTCTCCGGTCACGCATACAAGTTGAAAGCCCATCTGCTTTTCCCAGCCTCGTTTGGCGGGTGTCGGAGCCAGATTAGCCGCGATAACAGGGTTACCGATCATAGGCGCCATTTCCTCGCCGTGAACCTCACCTTCGCCCCATGCAATGTAGCCCTCCATAAACGATTGTGGATTAATCGCCCAGTGAGACTTATCTTGAACAGGGATTTCGTCAGCACCGTAAAGCCACTGACCAGTCTTATCCATGCGGATAAAAGATGAAGAGTCATCGCTTGATGAAGATCGAGAGCTTGCAGCCGCTAGAGCTTGGCCTAATTGTGTAGGGTTAACTACGGGTAGATTCGACATAATAATACCTTTTATTAATTTAATTTACGTTTACGCTATCCGGTCAATTGCTGCTTGCATTGCTGCGGCGGATATCGTTTCTGGCCGTGGATCATCTTCTCTTGCGAGGGTTGTACCCGACGACACAGATTTAATATAGGCGCCTACTTTATTAAAGTCAACACCTTTTTTCTTAAATACTTTCTCCGCTTGCGCGGGGGATATAAGCTTCTTTGTGTACATCTCGCCAGCTTTAATTTTCTTGTTGTTTCGGAGCGCCTGCTCGACTGCTTCTTCGTCGCCCCATTTGCGGGTGGCGCGCTTGTCGACCAGTTTAAACCCGTCTAACTTTGTGCCAAGTTCCATTTGCGAATGGGCTTCTTTCTTTACTTCCGATATCCACGTCTCTAATTCTAACGCCTTAGCCAAGTTGTCGGATAACTTAGCGGCTAGGTCTGCGGATGCTAGAAGCGCGGCTGCTGCTTTGCCTGTTTTCTCGTCGCAATAAGGCGCGGCGGGGCACCACTGGCAATGATCACCTGCGCGTAGCCCTTTTTTCTGAGTAGCTGCCCAGAAATTCTTTTTGAACAGCTCGTACATATCTAATGGCACGGCCCAGTTGCTCACGGTGTCATGCCCGTCGCGTGTGGGTATAGGCTGTATAATAGAACACGTCAGTGAATTGAAAGGCCGCCCGCGTTTATGCTCTACCAACATCGCGTAGAACAAAAGCTGCGAGTTGCCGACTGCTTTGACAACAATTCCCTGACCAAACTTGAAGTCCGCTATCACAACATCATCAGGCAAACTCCAGCCGACTATGTCGCATGTACCTCCAACGTCAGGCGTGATTTCTATTGTCTCTTCAGGATCGAAGTCAGATATCTTATACTCGCGGCAGATGTCGTCCCATCCGTCTATAGCAGCGTTTAAACGGTCTAGCTGCTCTTGGTCTAAGTGATCTAGAGACGGGTCGTCGCCCAGCAATATCTGCTCTGCCAGTTCGTGTAGCATTGTGCCTTCTTCAGCGAAAGCCGATGCTCTTTGTTCAGGTGCTTTAGCTGCGGCGTCTACCCAGCTTGGACAGGCTAGCGTTCGTGACGCTGTCGAGCCACCGTATTTGTAATGAATAGTCATATATGCTTCCTTTTACGTTTTGATTTTTTCTCGCGGCGCACGCGCTGTAAGTAGTCTTTTTGTCCTTCGTAGATAAACGCTTCAGCCGCTGGCATACCTTTGGTGCGTGTCTCACTGCCTATGACAGTAACGACTGCGTCGTTGTGTACGACCAGCACGCCTTCGCCTTGTTTACCAATAGGGTATTCTCCGTTGCCAAGTACACTAGCAAGCTTTAGCGTTTGGGATTCTCCAAGCTGCCGCCGTAGGTCTTCTATGTCGAAGCCCTCCACGCGTTCTAAGTAGCGCAACACGGCATGATCGGTTACACGCATGACAGCTTGCCTCTTGGTTTATCTAACGCCGCAACAAGGTGCCAACAATTCGACACTGCTTCGTGAAGCGTATCTCCGTAGCCTAGACATACCTTGCCGCTCCGGTGTTTAAACGTGGCGTGGTACGTTCCGCTGTCCATTGAGACTTTCATTTTGATTCCTTAACTTGATATGGCCGGAAGTTGAACAGAGGGCAGTCTGACATCACGCACAATCTAATCTCGCTGACCTGATGCCCCGCGCAGTCATAGCATTTAGCATTAATAGCTGCCCGCATAGAATTAGGTTTAGCAAGTGCTTTTTCAATAGGGTTTTTATTGACAGGGCGCTCTATCTCGCCTGATGCAATCTTGCGTCGGTACTCTTCAAAGTGGTCTACCATTTTTATTGCTCCGTTGTTGACTGAGCTACTATAGTCGCCTATTATATTAAACGAGTCAACACTAACGGAGAAAAATATGACAACCGAAAGAGTCTTGCAGGCTAGATGCTTGAAATACGCTAGAAAACAAGGGGTTTGGGCGCGTAACATTACAACGCCAGCTTACGCGGGTATGCCTGATTGCATGTTCCTATATAAAGGTATGACTATGTTTGTTGAATTTAAGTCACCAAAAGGCACAGGCAAGTTGTCCGCTATGCAGTGGCACAATATAGAAGAACTTCAAGCTCAAGGCTTCCCTGTTTTTGTTGTTAACGATTTCGACATCTTTTCAACGTCGTTAGATATTTTTATGAGTGAAGCTGATGAAGCCTAATAAAGATCAACAAAAAGCAGTCACGCATATTTATGAAAACGAAGGCACTTTTCTTGTCGCGCCGATGGGATCCGGTAAAACAGTCACGGCGCTAACGGCTGTACATGAGCTGCTACGCGATGAGGTTGTAACGCGGGTGCTTATCGTGTCGACTAAAAGAATATGTAACGAAGTCTGGCCTGCCGAGCCTGCTAAGTGGCCGCACTTGAGTGTACAAGTCACAGCCTGCACGGGCACCCCAGCGCAGCGTTTAAACGTTCTTCAGTCCCCGGAGGCCGTCGTCGCGGTGAACTTCGAGAACTTGGCGTGGCTCATGGCGCAGAAAGAATCCAAGACTTTTGACATGCTAGTCATAGACGAGTCGACCAAGATGAAATCTAACGGCGCGGCGACGAAAGCCGTCAGGCATAAGCTTAAACAGTTTGTTGTGCGGCTAGCGATGACAGGCACGCCAGTGAGCGAGAACTTAGAGCAGTTGTTTTATCAAGTCATGCTGGTGGATGGCGGCGCAGCGTTTGGTAAAAACTTTACAAAGTTTAAACACGCTTATTACGATCAAGACCCCTACGCAGAATACCAGTGGGAAATGAAACAAGGCGCAGAAGACGACATGATAGATAAGATAAAGCATTTAGTTGTTACGCTGCCTGAGTATTCTGCAGACCTACCTAAGTTAACGGAAAAGGTATGCCGCGTAGAACTGCCGCCTATGGCGCGTTTAACTTACGACCGGATGGAAAAGGACATGATCGTCGACGGCATCGTGGCGGTTAACGCAGCGGTGTTGGTCAACAAGCTGCAGCAGATCGCGTGCGGCTTTGCGTATGACGAGAACCATGATGTGAGCATGTTTCACTTAGAGAAGCTTAGCCTCGCTGAATCAATGGCGGGCCCGCCGACTGTTTGGATTTATCAATTCGACTGGGAGAAAACTATGCTGAAGGAATTTGTTAACGAAAGTCAGGATATGATACTGCACCCTAAGTCAGCAGGGCACGGGCTAGACTTGACCAGTTACGCACAAATGGTATTTATGTCGCCAGTGTGGTCGCGAGACTTGACGCGCCAGTGTATCGCTAGAATATGGCGTCGAGGGCAGGTTAACCCCTGCAGTGTTTATACACTCATAGGGGCCGACACTGTCGAAGAAGAAATAGTGCGGAGAGAAGAAGGCAAGGCAACGCACCATGAAATTTTGATGGGCCGTTTGAGCAAGTAAAGTACATAATTTTTAGAATTCAAAAAAACGGTAAGTCAAAATGAAGGATTCAATTTTGAAATGCTTCCCGTGCGCGTGTGCGTGCGTGCGTGTGCGCGTGTGCGCGTGTGCGTGTGTGCGCGTGTGTGCGTGTGCGCGTGCGCGCGAGTAACATACCTAATTTTTTAAATAAACCCCTAAAAAGTATTTATTTCAAAAAAAAATTTGGTTCTGTGGCGTATTCGCGCCCGTCGCGTAATGCCGTTTTAAAGCGGTTTCTGTGTATTGTGAGCGGTTTTTAGCGCAAGTTAACCCAATGCTATAGGTTTATGGTAAAAACCGCTTAGAATGGCCCCTAATGAGTTTGGGACAATGCCAGCGTATATGCGGGCATTGTTCCAAGCTCACTATTTAACGAGTAAGTCTAGACCGATCTTTGATAGGTCGTCATATTGTGACCATAGAATTAGGGCGCTCGCGTCGCTTACGTCGCCTAGTCCGGTATCCATACCAATCATTATGCTTATAACGTCGCTCACGCCGTTTTGTCGCGCGTATTGAATCGCGCGTTTGACTTCATCGGGCCCATGATCGCACGCGCCGTCAGTAATGATTACAAGACGTCTCGCCGTTACGGGTTTAGGAAACCGTGCGCGATTTAACGTGCGCGTCGCGTTGTATATCGCGGGCGACAATCCAGTACTACCCCATACCATGTTTACAGATGAAAGCGCGCGGGTTTCCGCTTGTTTGCTGTTTAACGTCTCGTTAAATTTCTTTCGTATTTTTACGTTATCGTCAAACGCCATCAACATATAAGGAATGCGCGCTTTTTGCATCGCGCGGACTAGTACGCTTTCGAAAGCTGCAGCCGCTAATATCTCGCCGCTATTCTCCATTGAGCCGCTAACGTCGGTCAAAACCATCACGGCGGCATTTTCGGCGGGCGTGCTTTTTGTCCGTTTGAATGCGCGCGCATCACCTGACATAACCCGCGAAAAGCTGCGCGCGTCTAGGCGCCCAGTCTCTTGTCGCGTCAAATTGCGCTTAGTTGCGGGCGCGCTTAGAAGTTTTCTAAGCTTGTTCTCTAATCTTTGCGCGCCTTTCGCGCGGTTTAGAATGTCGGCGCGCTTGTCCTCTGACAATGGCGCACTGGCGTTCGCGTTTATGTTTTCTTTTTTCTCGTTTTCACTTTCTAAAAAGTCTTGTATTTCGCTTGTCCATTCGTCGCAATCAAACTGCTTTTCTATCGTCGTTTGATCGTCGCTGAATAGCTTGTCGACATTTTCGGCGCCCGCTAAGTCGTCGCCGTTATCTTCTGACATAAATTTTGCGGGCGCGCCTTGTCCGCCTTGCTCGTCGCCTTGCTCGTCGCCTTGCTCGTCGCCTTGCTCG
>TARA_R110002153_G_scaffold79117_6_pt1 | contig 12093 bp, 7 predicted proteins | sample TARA_R110002153 | Tara Oceans TARA_R110002153 (sample SAMEA4398193) | marine metagenome | biome: Polar Biome; feature: [SRF] surface water layer (ENVO:00010504); material: water (ENVO:00002006), including particulate matter (ENVO:01000060) such as... | depth 5 m
TACTTCTGATGCTGACGAGATGGTTGTAAACTTCTTGTCAGAAAGATGTCTTTGTGTACAAGCTGCGAACAACTTCGTATTGCTTAAAAACTAGACAACAACTATTTGTAGATATTTACCCTCGTCTAAGTGGCGAGGGTAATATTTACTTTTTAACTTTTTAACTTTTTAAATTATATTATATCATGAAAATTACAAAACCCAAAGATTGGGAAATCAAAGACAGAGTTTATATACTCAATAACGAAGCTGCTCCGGTCGCTCTAGTAGTGGCATCTAAGCATAGTAGAAGAAAACCTTTACTATGGTTCGACGAAGAAAGCGGAATGCAAAGAGAACTTAGATATGCTACCAACCAAAACTCACCAATAGTTGATGAGCAGATGGGTCAGTCTACTTTAGGTCACATTGTATTTAGAAACGGTCAACTTAATGTCAAGAAAGAAAACCAATCATTACAATTGCTGTTATCATTATATCACCCTAAGCGTGACATAGTGTATTCAGAATTCCAGCCTCAAGTAATAGCTGACAATCAAGTAGATTGGATAGAGCTAGAAATAGAGGCCTTAAATCTAGCACAGAGCTTAGAAATAGATGCTGCCGAAGCTATACTAAGAGTAGAGCAAGGTTCTAAAGTATCTAAGATGAGTTCTAAGGAAGTCAAAAGAGATATACTAGTGTATGCTAGAAATTATCCTCAAGCCTTCTTAGAGTTAGCTCAAGATGACAATGTGCAATTAAGAAACATAGGTGTTAAAGCTGTAGAAGCTGGCATCATAAAACTAGCTGACAACAACAGAACGTTTAAGTGGGCTAGTAACGGTAGAAAATTATTCACCGTACCCTTTGAAGAACAACCCTATTCAGCTTTAGCCGCTTGGTTCAAGACTGACGAAGGAGTTGAAGTATTCAATGCTATTGAAAAGAAACTAAATTAATAGTTACTTATATGAGGTGGTTGCCTCTGTAGGTGACCACCAAATATAAAATAAAGAAATTATGGCAGTAAATATAAATACAGTTTATTTAAGAGTTTTAGCTATAGCCAATAAGGAGCAAAGAGGCTATTTAACACCGCAAGAGTTTAATACTCTCGCTAATCAAGCTCAATTAGATATATTCGAGCAATATTTTTACGATCTCAATCAGTTCTTAAGATTGCCAGGTAATGATACAATTCATGCCGATGCTGCTGACATGCTCGAAGAAAAGATAGAGAAATTCTCTATAGTAAACGCACCGGCTACTAACGCTAACTTAGACGTATTGAACGTTTATAGACTTGGTGCTGTGTTTGCTAGATCATCTACAAACAACCTCATTGAATACAACGAAGCTCAACACATGAGCCACAGTGAGTTACGGCAATATCTAACATCGCCGCTAACTGCTCCTACCAAAAGAAGACCTTTATACACTATTGCAAACAACTCTATAATTATGTATGGCGATGGTATAGACGGTACGAACATTAATTATATAAGAAAACCAGAAGATGTATACTGGGGTTATATAATAGTTAATGGCGAAGCACTTTACAATCCAACAACAACAACTAACTTTGAGCTACATGCTGCAGAAGAAACCGAATTGGTTTTTAAAATACTAACACTTGCTGGCGTAGTAATAAGAGATCCACAGCTATATCAAATAGCTGCTACTGAAGACGCTAAAAACACTCAACAAGAAAAACAATAAGAAATGGCATTATTCAACGGAACACAACAACAATACTACGACAATAGTAAGACATTTACAGGTGATGGAGCAACAACAGCTTTTGTCCTAGGATTCAGTCCTGCGCCTCTGCTAGAATCAGACATAAACGTTTTTGTAAATGGAACTGAAGTGGATAGCGGAGACTATGCTTACGCTGCAGGGACGCTAACATTTACTACAGCTCCTGCAAGTGGTGCTCTGATACTAGTAAGAGAAATAAACGTTGAAGATCAATTAGGAAACTATCAATATATAAGCTTACGAGATATAATAAACAACTTTAGAGTGTCTTACGTTGGTGAAGGCAAAATGATATCTAAGGCAAAAATACCTGATATAAGCTTCCACGCTCAAAGAGCAATGCAAGAGTTCAGCTATGATACTTTAAGATCAGAAAAGTCACAAGAAATAGAGCTACCACCTTCCTTGAAAATGAAACTACCACATGATTACGTTAACTATGTGCAGTTCTCTTGGAAAGATAATGCGGGCATCGAAAGAATAATATATCCTGCTAGGAAAACTAGCAACCCAAAAGCTCTGTTGCAAGACGGCAGCTATAACTACGCATTCGACAACGACAATACATTACTTACGTTGAATGATTCTGAGACATGGAAAGCTTTTAGAAGCAACTCAGGAGATAACACAGACGACGAAACAAATATAGGTCCAGATACAGATGTTACACTAGCTTTTGGCCAGAGATATGGAATGACGCCAGAGCACGCTCAGTTTAATGGGCTGTTCTTTATAGACAATGCTAGAGGATATGTTTTCTTTAGCTCAGACATAAGTGGCAAAATTGTTACAATAAAATACATAAGCGATGGCTTAGGTACTGAAGAAGAAATGCGAGTGCACAAGTTTGCTGAAGAGGCAATGTACAAGCACATAGCTCACGCTATATTGGCATCTAGAGTTAATACTCCAGAATACGTAGTTGCTAGATTCAAGAAAGAGAGAAGAGCAGCTATTAGACAAGCTAAATTAAGATTATCAAATCTAAAAATAGAAGAGATGAATCTTATAATGAAAAACAAATCTAAAATAATTAAACACTAAGCATGGCAGAGTTGAAAAGAACGTTTAGCGCCGGGGTAATGAATAAAGACCTCGACGAAAGATTGCTACCTAGCGGTCAGTATAGAGATGCATTGAATGTTCAAGTGTCTACGTCTGAAGGATCCGACGTAGGTGCTCTGCAAAACATATTAGGTAACAAGTTGCCGTATGCGGCTAGCATAGCAGCTAACTTAGGCGAAAACGCGGTTTGTATTGGTTCTATAAGAAGAGACGAAACTGAATGCGTTTATTGGTTTGTACAGTCTTCTACAAAAAGCTTGGTTATCGAGTATAACCAAACAGAAAACCAAGTGGTTCCAGTACTAGTTGACACTAATAGTGTTCTTGGTTTCACAAGAGAAAACTTAATAACTGGGGTAGAGATATTAGATGACTTTTTAATATGGACAGACAACGTTACAGAACCAAAGATAATAAAAATAAGCGATTGGCGTGATACTTTTGCTAACGGATCTTGGAACCACACTCAGGTAGGTGGTGGAGATTTTCAAGAAAAACATTGTACAGTTATAAAAGAAGCGCCAAAAACGCCTCTAGCATTGAAGATGTTTAAGACCACTAGAAGTGGTCCAATATCTGCTACACTTACAGATAGACCTACATTCGGTAACGAATCGGGTGGATACTCTTTTACTTATAACGATCCCGTGAGCAAAAGATGGGAACCTGTAGCCACTGGACCATACACAGATCAAAACGGAGACGGAGTTGACGACGTGGATTACTTAGGCACTTCGCCTGTTCCAGATGCTAGGCAAAGTCAAATACTAATTAGTGGCACTGCACCTGATTTTAGAGTTGGTGATAAATTAAAAATAACGCTAATAAACAAAGCAGGAGAAGATGAAGACGTAGAAGCTGAAGTTATAGTGTCAGTGACTAGAGTGTATCCAGCTAATCCAAAGTTATTCAAGATAAACATAGATTCTGTAAGTGAAAACATAGAGCAAGGTGAGCAGAATTGGAAGATCGAGCTCATACAGAAGCCGGCTATGTTTCCTACTAAGTTCGTTAGATTTGCTTACAGATGGAAGTATAAAGACGGAGAGTACTCTACTATATCGCCTTTTAGCGACGTAGCGTTTATTGGTGACACGTTTGACTACGAATATTCTAAAGGATACAATCTTGGCATGGTTAACCAGCTTAGAAAGTTAGAAATAAGAAACTTCTCTCCATCATCGCTAACTGGAATGTACGCTCCTTACAATGTTGCGGAGGTAGATATACTATACAAGGATTCAGTATCTAATAACATATACGTCGTAAAAAGTATAAAAACTACAGATCCAGAATATACAGACACAGGTAGCTTTTTAGATGCATACTCTGGTAGACTAGAGATAGAGTCTGAGCTAATATACAAAGTAATTCCATCTAACCAGATACTTAGACCATATGACAACGTTCCTAAAAGAGCAAAAGCCTTGTCGGTGTCCGGGAATAGACTTATGTTCGGCAACTACACGGAAAACTACGATATGGTTGACCAAGGCCGGGATATAACTGTTAAGTTCGCTATCAATGTATATTCTGATAACTACCCTGTGAAAACAGCGTTACCATCTGTTAAGTCACAAAGAACATACCAAGTAGGAGTATCATACAGAGACAAGTACGGAAGAGAAACACCTGTGTTCACTGACCAAACAGGATCTTTTACATTAAACAAAGGTTTTGCTGAGTCAAGAAATAGTATAACAGCTAGAGTTACTAGTCCTATTCCCTCTTGGGCGGACAGCTTTAAGTACTATGTAAAAGAAACATCACAACCGTACTACAATATAGCTATGGATAGATACTATCCAGCTGAAGACGGTAATGTATGGGTCTCTTTTTCGTCTTCTGATAGAAACAAAATACAAGAAGATACGTTTGTAGAGCTAAAGAAAAAGCACGATTCAGACGAGTTTGTAGGAGTTGAAGCCAAGTACAAGGTACTCGCTATAGAGAACGAAGTCCCCGATTTCGTCAAAGACGAGAATGTTTCTAAAGGTGTCATAAGTAGGGATATAGTCTCAGGTGTGCTGGGTGTAGCTGGCACTATCTTTGGGACTACGACAGGTTATCCTACCTCATTAAATAATTTTGTCGATATCAAAGCTGATGATTGGCAAAAGATATTCGGAGGGGCAGGAGACGAAGTCACTTCTTCTACACCCGTACATCAATTGAACAACTTGAACCTTATAATGTTCAACAGTGATAACTCTACTAAAAGGTACGAAATAACAAACATACAATACTTTGCTCATTACTCTCCTGCAGTTTACAGAGTTAACCTAACAAATCCTTTTGATTCAGATGACGTACAGTTCTTTAAAGAGTATCCACAAGAGGATAATGCACCGTCTATATCTATAGAGGTGTTCCAAAAGGAGTCTAAAAACAAGCCAGAATACCAAGGTAGATTTTTCACTAAGTTACAGAGAGACTCTGTTTTAGAAGATGCAATAATACTAGACACTACATCTAAGTCTAACTTGTTAATTAAAGCATCGCAACCTTTTTTCTGCATGCCTGCAACACTCCAGCCTAACAATTTAAGCTTTTGGAGCAACATGGTAAACAAACTAAAAGCTGAGGATAACACTACTCCTGGCTGGTTTATTGACCGCAACACGTACTGGCGTGTCGCTAAGTCAGATGGTCCTGCGAACAACTACCAAGGCGGTAAAAGAGATACTTGGCAAAGATGGGGCGCTGGTGTAGGAAATAAATTCATGGACATATCTTGGCACCACGTGGGTAACTCAACAGACACACTAGACGCAGCTGTTGTTGAGATGGAGAGGTTTGGTAGGTCTAACTTTGACGCAAAGGAATATCACCCAGACCAAACAACCATGTACAAAGGTCTAACGAAGGTTGGCACAAAATTCCGTTTTGAAGGTGATCCAAATAAAGAAGAAAATGTGTATACTATAGTTTCGTATGTTAGGTCTTATATCATACCTTATAGAAGACACAATAAAGACTGGAAGAATGGACGAGACGCTCAGAATAGAGTAATAAACATAGGCCTACGTCTAGATAAAGAGATAAAGTGGTCACCTGAAGGCAAAGGCTTCGATTATGATGGTAGCGGCAAAAAACCTAACAAATCTTTAATACAAATAGTTGAACAATCTTTTGAAGAGAAAGATAACAACGTTACAGATAATCCTGCTGTGTTCGAGACTGAGCCTAAAGAAGCAGCAGAGCTTGACATATACTACGAAGCTAGTCAAGCTTTTGGTAGAGGCGAGCATGGATCTGCACCTAGGTTAGCTTATAAAAACTGCTATAGCTTTGGCAACGGCGTTGAGTCCGATAGAATAAGAGACGACTTCAATGCTCCTACCCTAGGTAAAGGAGTAAAAGTATCTACTGTAATAAAAGATCAATACAAAGAAGTTACAAAGAAGTCAGATATTATATTTTCTGGTATATACAATTCAACTTCTAGTACGAATAACCTTAATCAGTTTATACAAGCAGAACAGATAACCAAGTCTATAAATCCGTCTTACGGATCAATACAGTTAATGCAATTTAGATTGGGTAAGTTAGATGTATACATGGAAGACAATGTGGTAAGCATACTGTCTGACAAGGACGCATTGTTTAACGCAGATGGAAGTAGGAACGTTGTTGCTAGCACAAATGTACTAGGATCTATACAACCTTATGCTGGCGACTTTGGTATAAGTAAAAACCCAGAGTCATATGCTAGATATGGTAATAGAGCCTACTTCTCTGATAAGAATAGAGGAGTTATTTTAAGGCTATCCGGTAATGGTTTAGAGCCTATATCTAGGTACTACCTAGAAGACTACTTTAGAGACAAGCTATCGGTATCTAGTGCAAAGGTTATTGGTAGCTACGATGAGAACAAGAAAGAATATAATATAACTTTTGTCGGTAGCACCTTGTCTAAGGATACCAACGGCGAGCTAGTTGACTTATCTAAGTATAACGATACTACTTCATTTAAGGAGAGCACGAACGGGTGGAACACTAGAAAGAGCTTCATACAAGAAAGCGGTGTCTCTTTAAATAACACGTATTACTCTTTCGGCAATGGAGAGATATGGTCGCACAACAACGAGGTAAGAAACAACTTCTACGGCCAACAGTACGAGTCTTCAGTTAAGTTTATATTTAACGATGCACCAGGTTCTGTTAAGTCGTTTAAGACATTAAACTACGAAGGCTCACAAGCTAGAATATTCGCAGACATCCCAGACTCAGACAACAAGTTTGAGAATAGATTAGCTAAACCAGGTTGGTGGGTAGAGTCTATTGAATCAGACCTGCAAAGCGGGCAAGTGAAGACGTTTAAAAACAAAGAAGGTAAATGGTTTTACAACATACTAGGAACAGAGACAACAGCTGTAAACCTAGATACTAGAGAGTATTCGGTACAAGGTTTAGGATTAATAACTGCAGTGCAAGGAGCTCAAGGTCAAGAAGTAGAAATAATAGTAGAATAAATATGGCATTAATAAATTGTAGCATGAGCAAGAGCACCGTTCTTGTAACTTCTGGAACAAGCAACGTGACTAGCGTCGAGTTAGAAATAACTCCTAACACTGGTTTTGTTGTAGCAGCTAGAGATTTTTTAGCTGGGAACAATCCAGATGCAGTAAAGATACAGAGTATAACTCTATCAGACAGCTTAACGGCAGGTGGACCTCAGAACGACGGATCTTATGCTACGGGTAATAAAGTCAAGGTTACTGTAGATTTTGTTAATGGTTATGCCTTTACAGAAAACACTACCTTAGACATAGATCCTAGCGGCAACGCCACAGCCGACTACTTGGTTCCAGTTAAAGTTCAAGGGACTTTTGCAGTACCTGCTTCTCCGAGTAAGGTTGCGTTCACTCCTTCCAGTGTTGTTGATTTTGGTGCTACAGGATCAGCTGTTGATTTTTATGTATACGATAATCCAGGAAAAACTGTAGATGTAATGACGATGACTATAGATGCTACTAGCGGCGACTTCGTAGATGAAGACACGGCTATATCTATAGCAAACTCATCTTATGCGCTTGTTCAAGAAGAGTATGTTGTTTCAAGATCAGAAACGTTATCAGCCGGCAGATTGACACAAGTGGTTTATACAGTTAAAGTTAAGATGCCAAACGCAAATAGAAACTCTGACGTAATAACTTTTAGCGGATCTGGCTTAGATATACCTGGAACAGATAATAAAATATATGGTTTCAGCATGGACACTAGCGCAGCTAGCGCAGATACAATAAACAGAAGACTAGAAATAGAAGCAGATGCTGGCTCTAAGTTTAGAATAAAAATGGAAAGAGGAACTTTGTCTGGCTCTACATTTACTATAGATGCTAATGACGGTATATACGTATTCGACAACACTCGATTAAGCATAGCAACTGCATTTGAGGCTTCTTCTTCTACTACAACGTACCCTTCTGAAATAAACCAAGCAAACGGCACTTATGATCCTGCTACGGACCCTTACACTATGGGTGCGTCGGGTTCGTTTTATAAAGATATATTTATACCGGCGGATTCAACAGACAAGATATATAGGTTCACTATATTGCCTCAAGGTACCACGACCGTAGACTTGACAGCCGTTGGTATAAACACCGTGCCGGATCCAGATACTATAACTTTTGACATAGTTAGAGTTGCGGAAGTTTATATAGAAGCCACGTATAATTCAGCTACTATAAGACAAGGACTTACAGCTACTACGGAGTACTTTGATTATAAAAACGAGTCTAAAGGAACTACAAAGCCAGCAGGGTTGGCTAACAAGGAAGTAAGTAGTCAGATAAACAATTACAATTATGAAGTAGTTATAACTGACGATGCTGACTTCCATCTTCCAAACCAGAAGAATGCGTTTGCCTTGTCAGACCTAAACTATACTAAAACATTAAACTCCGGCATAGTTTCAAATCCTGTTATCACAGCAGAACTAAAACACAACTCAGATGGATTCAACGTTGCAGAAATAGGTACAACGGGCTATAATTCACATACTCATGCTCAAGCACACGAAGTAGACACTGTAACTGCTATAACAGAGAATCAAAGAGAAGCTCTTACTAATAAAACTTCTTTTAGTTTGATAAATTTAAAAGATCTTATTTCAATAGTAGGAACTGACGTGTATTTCAAATTAGCGTTCTTCACTACAGATGATATACCTGCATATAAAACTCAAACTATACGCATACTGCCTGATTATCAGGTACAAGGAGAAGAAGGACAATCTAATACTACAGCTCGCACAGCTCCGGCCGTTGACAGAACTAAGCTGTACTTGAAAGGAGATAGCTTGTCTGTAAGCCAATGGGGAACTAGCAATATGTCTATCAGGAAAGATTTAGATACCTTTGCTTCTACTTCTGCTCAAGTTGTCAATACTCTAGACGTTTCACTGGATGTGGCACAAGGCGTTAGGGAGTTTATAAATAGCACCGCTAGAAGCGTAGGTTACGTATATGACTCCGCGTACTATATAGACAGACAAGTGTCTACTGACGGAGGCTCTGTGTATGGCAAGCAGAACATAACTTCAGACAATGGTAGTGGCGTTTATACAACGCATGTTAAGTTTACAGTGAGTGGCGCTTTTTTGATAGCACAAGACGGACTTCCTGCCGACTTCAATGTTAACAACTACGAATTAGTATTTGAACCTTCTAACTTTAGCAATGAACTTAGTAATGTTACTGTTGCAATAGCTGGCCAGCCTACGCTAACTCTCACAAATAGTGGAGGCACTAATAGGTTGCTCACACTTTCTAACTTCACGGTTGTAATAGATTTTGGTAGTACGCTATCAAGCTTAAGTACCACTCAAAGTTATTTCTATAACACAGCCATAATACACAAACTAAGCAACCAGTATAGGTTGATAAGTGAAATAGAATCAGAGTATTATCCTGATTTTCCTGAATCTCCTTTAGCTTCATATTAATAAGAACATGCCAAGTATAACATTTACATTAAATCATCCATTAAATCAAGCAGTACAGCAAGGAACTACGGACGTAGCTTACTACGCTAGTACAAGCACTTACACTCTGTCTGACTCAAGTACGGTAGACTATGCCGACTCTTTTGTCAGACTTGGTGCTATAACAGGTGTAAACTACGACCTGAAACAGATCACATGTGACGTATCTAATAATACGACACTTCCATCAAACAACGACTTCTTGTTTTTTAGCAAAGACAATAGAGCTAACATGACCAGTCTGCTTGGATACTACGCCGAAGTAGAAGTAAAGAACAATTCAACAGAAAAGGTAGAGCTGTTCGCTATGGGATCAGAGATATTTGAAAGTAGTAAATAATGTGTAACTATATAGATATTAAATAAAATGAAAAATTCACCTTTAAAATTAGTAGATCCATTATCGATGCTGGTAATGAGTCAGGCAGGCAATATAGCAGGAGGAATAACCGGCATAGCTAGTGGTATAATAGGTAGCAAAGCCAGAAGACAGGAAGAAAGAGAAGCGCAATCAGAATACGATAGATATAAGACTAGGTTGGAAGATAGAGACACATCAAATCCATACGCTAACATGGAAAACGTATATGAAGATTTAACTGTAAATACACAAGCAGCGGACTTTGCAGCGCAGCAACAGAATCAAGGTATGGCTAACACTATGGACCAGTTCAGAGGCTCAGCTGGAGGAAGTGGCATAGCTGCGTTAGCTCAGGCTATGGCTGGTCAACAAGCTATCAATGCTCAAAGAGCCTCTGTAGATATAGGGCAGCAGGAAAGATCAAACTTGATGGCTGAGAGAGGTATGGCTAGTCAGCTCCAGACTCAAGAAAGACAAGGAGAGCTTATGTCTAGACAAATGGAAAATCAAAAAGTAAATACGCTGTTAGGAATGTCTCAAGGAAGATTAGGTGCAGCTAGACAAGCAAGAGCGCAAGCTCAACAGGCTATAATGGGTGGCATTGGACAGCTAGCAGGCGGAGCCTCAAATGTAGGTCAGATGGCTACAGATAACTTGCAAGCAGCAGAAGGCTTTAATGAATTATTTGGCAAAAAGGGTTAAAAAATGACAGATTCACAATTAATAAAAAACGCAGAAGATCCTAATATCTATGGTAGATTCGTTGACGTTGGGACTGCTTTCAACAAAGGGCTTATGGTTGGAACTAAAGGCAACCCTTCAGCAACTAGCAATCCAGTTAGCACAGTTAAAAATAACTATGAAAATAAACTAAACTCTTATTTAGATGCTTTACCTGCAGATACAGATATAACAGGTATACCTGACAAGTATAAGAACAATATACACCAGTTCTTACAGGCGCAGAAGCATAACTATGTAGTCTTTGGAAGACAACTTGCACAGCATCAAGTAGGTAGTGATAAGTACATGGATCTTCAAAGTCAAATGACTAACATAAAGAACTCTTTCACTAACCTGAACGACCACATGAAAAATTACGGTCAAATGAAAGATAAGCTGTTCGAAGACATAAAGACAAATAGAACTTCTTTGTCAATAGAGAACCAAGCAAACGTCAATATGTTATCATCTGTGTTTAGCGAAGAGTTTGAAATGTCTATAGATGAGTACGGCAATCCTTCTTTCGTAGGAGACGATGGAGCTATACAGATGGGAAAACTACCAGGATATGAGTTAAAGTCCGTCACGGCTGCTAATAGCATGCTTAAGATGGCAGACTCAGTATATAGGTCTGGCGAAAACCTATCACCTGGTCATCCTCAATATGAGATTAAGAAACGCGAGCTACATAACATGATAGAAGGTGGAGGTAGAAATACGCTGATGTCTATTATATCAGATGGTATGGTAGGTGATGTTAAGATGAGCGAGGATCCTTATATTGCAGAACAAGTGGATGCATTTAAAGAAGGAGCATTAAGCTTCGAAGGCTTGAAAGAGGTGGTAGTAGAAAACTACATGAGTGTGCTATCATCTATGTCTAACTCTGGTTACAAAGCTAAACAAAGAGCTGCTGCAATAAGAAATCCTAAGCCGCAAAATCCAAATCCGAACGACACTCCTAGATTTATAATGAGCAAAATGCGCTTTCCAGGCGCAATCGGAAACCCGCCCATAAACGGTATAGAATACACTATGGTGTACGATACAGAAGGCAATGCTTATTACAAGAACCCACTCAAGCCTGGAGATGGCTGGATATCTGAAAAAGATGTTGTAAATATCAAAATTGCAAGCACGCCGGGTAATAAGACTAGCCCTAATGGAGGTGCGAACAGCAAAAACGCTAAAAGCAGTGGTGGTAATAAAA
>TARA_R110002153_G_scaffold48899_3_pt1 | contig 12069 bp, 14 predicted proteins | sample TARA_R110002153 | Tara Oceans TARA_R110002153 (sample SAMEA4398193) | marine metagenome | biome: Polar Biome; feature: [SRF] surface water layer (ENVO:00010504); material: water (ENVO:00002006), including particulate matter (ENVO:01000060) such as... | depth 5 m
GTGCTGCTTAACCCATGTTGAGGTTAAACAACATTATTCGAAAGTTTGATCTCGACCTAGTAAGGCCAAGGCTGCCTCTTTGGGGGATTTGTTCTGATAGAGCACTTGATATATCTGTTCGCATATCGGCAGTTCAACCCCGACTCTGGCTGATAGGATTTTAACTTCTTTAGTATTTTGGTAGCCCTCAACAACTTGGCCGATTTCTGCCATAGCTTGTTCAATGCTCGAGCCCCTTCCTAACGCTAAACCGAATCGTCTATTGCGAGATTGATTATCGGTACACGTTAGCACTAAATCACCTAAACCTGCCATTCCCATAAAGGTTTGTGGTTGCGCGCCAAGCTTAATACCTAAGCGAGTCAGTTCTGCTAGACCTCGAGTTATCAATGCCGTTCGAGCATTTGAACCAAAGCCTAAACCGTCAGCTAAACCAGCACCAATAGCAATAACGTTTTTAACTGCTCCGCCTAGTTGAATTCCAATAAAGTCATTGTTGCGATAAACCCGAAAAGTTTTGGCACAATGTAATTTATTCGCAAAGTCTTCAGCCAGTTGATCATCGGTAGATGAAAGTGAAATGGCAGTGGGTAAGCCCGCTACCATCTCTTTGGCAAAAGTGGGCCCAGAAATCGCGGCTAGAGGAATATTGTCGCCAAGAATGTCTAAAGCAACATCTTGTAATAAACGGCCTGTTTCTGGTTCCAAACCCTTAGTGGCCCAAATAAGCCGATGATGATTATTAAGTAAGGGTTTTATCTGTTTTAACAGTGAAGAGAAGGCATGACTAGGCGTCACTACTAACAAATCGTGGCTTAAATTTACTGCTTCTTTGAGGTCGGTGATAATGTGCAAGGCTTCGGGAAACTTTGCATCAGGCAAATAGCGCACATTACAACGTGCCTCAGCCATAGCTTGCATCTGCAGCGTATCTCGGCCCCATAAATAAGTGACTATACCATTGCGGGCGAGACAAAAAGCAAGGGCAGTGCCATACGAGCCTGCCCCTAATACTGAAACGGATTGTTTCACTGCTGTTCTCTTACTATGCGTCTAACTTAGCAGGCTGGCCTTCTTGAGCCTGTTGAGCACGCTTTTGTAAATAAGCTGCAAAAATGGCATCAAAGTTAACCGGAGCCAAATTTAGTGCAGGGAAAGTACCACGATTGACTAGATTTGAAATGGTTTCACGTGCATAAGGGAATAAGGTATTGGGACAAAAAGAGCCCATCATATGTGCTTTATTCGCTTCTGGCATTTCACCGATGGTAAAAATACCTGCTTGTTGAACTTCACAAAGAAACGCAGTCTCTTCGCCAATTTTAGCGGTTACGGTAACAGCTAAAACAACTTCATAAAGATCTTCATCAATTTTATTGCTTCGAGTATCAAGATCTAATTGAACTTCTGGCTTCCATTCTTTTTTGAATATCTCAGGTGAATTAGGTGTTTCAAAAGAAATATCTTTAGTGTAAATCCGCTGAATAGAGAATTGCGGGTTGGCAGCTGCATTTTGCGCTGGTGCTTCGTTGATGTTCTGTTCGTCAGCCATGTGGCGGTTCCTATTAGTAATTTAAATGATTATTTGGTAAGTAGGCTGTCGAGTTTATTCTGTGATTCCAAAATAAACATGTCGTCACAACCGCCAATATGCTGATCATTGATGAAAATTTGTGGCACGGTTGAACCACCATTCGCCCTTTCGATCATCTTAGGTCTTAACTCAGGGTGTTTATCAATCGCAAATTCTTCGAATTCAACCCCTTTTTGGGTCAACAGTGCTTTTGCACGATGACAATAAGGGCAATGACCCTTAGTATAAATTTCAACTTTACTCACAAAAATACCTTATTTATTTAGATGTTGGTAAGTTAGCGCCTTGCCAAGCATTCATGCCACCTTTTAGCACAGTGACTTTTTCAAATCCTGCTTTGAGTAGCTTAGATGCCGTTCCTTTGGCGCTAGACCCCATGTTGCATACAACAATAATGGGTGTCGCTTTGTGTTTTTCAAGGCTACTAAAGTCACCTTTATTTAACAATTCGCTTTTTACCTGCTTGGCGCCTAATATATGGCCTTTTTTGTATTCAGCCGCTGCGCGTATATCTAAAACAAAGGCATCTTCTTTGTTCATTAATAAAGTAGCTTCATGTGTAGTAATTTCTTTTAATGCAGATAAGGCACTAGCAAAAAATGAGTAGATTAACGCAACGATAAGAGCGACAAACACGCCCGATAGTACGTAATGATTAGTAGCAAATTCAATCGCTTGATCCATAACAGCTTAGCCTCACAGAAGAGTAACAAGGAAAAAAAGAGTGCAAAGTATATAGATTTTACAGGGGGAAACCAGCCCTGAGTGGGTCTCAATTCAACATACTAGAATAAGTTATGGATAAGCATTTGGTTTTTAATTAGATTTGACCGTGACGGCAAGAGCCGCAAAAGGTTAATATTAGGTATCGCATCACTTTTGGGAATATACGAAATGAGTCAAGTTAAAAAAACGACAGCGTTAATCATCCTAGATGGTTGGGGATACCGAGAAGATAAAACCAGCAATGCCATTGCACATGCCAAGACACCAGTGTTAAACGGATTAAAGGAAAAATACGCCAATACCTTAATTTCTGGTTCTGGCATGGATGTTGGCTTGCCACCCGGCCAAATGGGCAACTCTGAAGTGGGCCACGTTAATTTAGGCGCAGGACGAGTGGTATATCAAGATTTTACGCGCATCACCAAGGCGATTGCAGACGGAGATTTTTTTGAAAATACCGTATTGACTGACAATATGGATAAAGCGATTAGTCAGGGAAAAGCGGTTCACATAATGGGCTTGCTCTCTCCGGGTGGAGTACATAGCCACGAAGAACACATTGCAGCGATCCTAAAAATGGCAGTACAGCGGGGAGCTAAAAAACTTTATTTACATGCGTTTTTAGATGGCAGAGATACGCCTCCCAGAAGTGCTAAGGCCTCATTATTAGCAATGGATGCCCTGTTCGCTGAATTAGGGACAGGCAAAATAGCCACAATAGTGGGTCGCTATTATGCAATGGACCGAGATGAGCGCTGGGATAGAGTAGAAGCGGCATATAATCTTATTGCTAATGGCAAAGGACTCCATCAGGTAAATTCTGCACTCGAAGGCTTAGAATCCTCATATGCAAGAGAGCAAAATGATGAATTTGTGCAAGCAACCGTTATTGGTGATGCTGCACCCTTAGAAGATGGAGATGCTTTATTTTTTATGAATTTTAGAGCTGATCGTGCTCGAGAAATAACTCGTCCCTTTGTAGAGGCTGACTTTTCTGACTTTGCTAAAACAAAACATATCAAATTGAGTGCATTTGTCATGTTAACTCAATATGCCGATAGTATTGATGCACCAAGTGCTTACCCACCAGTGCCCTTAGTCAATGTGATGGGTGACTGGTTGGCGCAACACAACCTTACCCAATTACGCATCTCTGAAACTGAAAAATATGCCCATGTAACGTTTTTTTACAGTGGGGGTCGTGAAGAGTTATATCGCGGAGAAGAGCGGATATTAATACCATCGCCAAAGGTTGCTACCTATGATTTGCAACCTGAAATGAGCTCAACAGAATTGACTGATAAGTTAGTCGATGCCATTGACTCAGGCAAATTTGATGCGATTATTTGTAATTATCCCAATGGCGATATGGTAGGTCATACGGGGAATTTTGATGCTGCGGTTAAAGCATGTGAAGCGGTTGATGCATGTATCGGTAGGGTGGTTAGTGCCATAGAGCGTAATGGTGGTGATTGTTTGATTACGGCTGATCATGGTAATGCTGAAAAAATGCAAGACGAATCTACCGGTCAAGCTCACACGGCTCATACCAGTGAGTTGGTGCCATTCATACATGTCGGAAGTCGTCATACTACCGCGCGTAAAGGTGGGACATTGAGCGATGTTGCTCCAACTATGCTGCATTTGATGGGATTAGAGCAGCCCAAGGAAATGACAGGGACACCGATTGTTACCTTGGACTAGTCAACAGCCTATTAGTTTAGCGAAAAAAATAGCCACAAAATCAACCCTTACAAGTTGCTTTTGTGTGGTATTGCTTGCGTTGTTGCTTAGTTCAGAGAGTTGGGCACAGCAGCGTGAAGATCTTGAAGTCATCCAAAATCAAATTAAAGCTAAAAAAGAGCAAGTCGCTGAGCAACTGAAAGAAGCCAAAAAGCTCCAAATTAAATTAGAACGTTCAGAAGTCAATATTGCCATTGCTGTAAAGGCCCTGAATAAAACAGTGGCAGCCTTAGGTGCTAACGCGAGTCAAAGTAAAGAGCTCAATGCTAAACGACAGGATGTGCAATCGCAGATAGGCCAGCAGCAAGAAGGTTTGGCTAAACTGATTAAAAGTGCTTATATGACGGGGAATTATGATTTTGCTAAAATGCTTTTAAATCAAGAGGATGCAGCAAATTTCGAAAGAACCATTACTTACTACCAATATTTAAATAATGAGCGACGCGCAAAGATTGATGCATTTAGGCAGCTTGTCTCTGAGCTAGAGTTACTCAATATTGAATTAGAAAAAAAGCAAACTGAATTACGCACTTTGCAAGGTGAACAAACAGCGCAACAAGTGCAGCTTAATGAGCAAAAAGTTGCGCGTGAAGCAACCTTAGTCAACATAAGAAATGCCATAGAATCAGAAGAAGCAAAAATTGAAATTCTGCAACAAAATGAAAAAAGTCTGCAAGAAGCCTTAGCAAAAGCCCAAAGAGAAGCGGAAAAACAAAAACAAACATATTCCGGCCTAAGTAAAGAAAAAGGGCGCTTATTAAGGCCTGCACAAGGTGAGATGTTGAGTATGTTTGGCCGGATTAGGCAGGGCCAAATAAAATGGAAAGGTATCATAATAAAAGGTCAACTAGGCAGCCCGATTATTGCCGTGCATCAAGGAAAAGTCTTATACGCTGATTGGTTACGCGGCTTCGGTTTAGTTACTGTTGTGGATCATGGTGATGGTTATATGAGCTTGTATGGGCATAATCAGGCCTTGCTGAAACAAGCTGGCGATAACGTCGATGCTGGTGAAACTATTGCGCTACTTGGGCAAAGCGGCGGCCAAAACTACCCTAATTTATATTTTGAAATCAGGCACAAAGGTCAACCTGTTAATCCAAGCAGTTGGCTAAAATAGTACATACTATATTTTGCACGCTGTTAAGGCGTATACATGATGCGGTGGATAGCCTCTGAGAATCTCGCTTGCCGCTTTTCGTTTAATGAGCCAAAATCCGCCATGTTAACCCAGCATTAGGCTAAGAATAATAATTAAAAATGCAAATTTACCTTATCTTATTTTTTATTTTTCTGACTTGTTTGTCTTCTGCTTCTGATGGACAGGCGGCTGAAATTGCGTTAATCATCGATGACATGGGTAATAAAAAACAAGATGCCTTAGCTTTTAATTTGCCGAGTAATGTGACATTTGCAATCTTACCCAATAAGCCTCTGTCTAAAACATTTTCTGAGCGAGCTGACCAACAAAACCGTGAAGTTATTCTGCATATGCCTATGGAATCTTTGGCTGGTATTAAACAGGAAGAAGGTTCACTGCTAGTGGGGATGTCAGCTGATAATATGCGTTCGACTTTAGTTGATGCCCTAAAGTCAGTGCCCTTTGCGACCGGTTTAAATAATCATATGGGTAGTCGCCTAACGCAATTAGACGAGCCTATGGCAGTGACAATGGCCTTTTTATTAGAGCATGGTTTGTTTTTTGTCGACAGTCGCACCACTAAGTATACTTTAGCCGAGAAAATTGCTTATAAAACAGGGGTTTTAACTACCAAGCGGGATGTGTTCTTAGACCATCAGGCTGATTTACCTAGCATATTAAGACAATTTAATCGCTTAATTGCGATAGCGAAAAAGCAGGGTAAAGCAGTCGCTATTGCACATCCTTACCCACAAACACTGCAATTTTTGCAAGAATATTTGCCAGTTATTGAAGAACAAGGTATTCGATTAGTTAAATTAAGCGATATAGTGCTAGAAACAAACCGTATTGCTAAAAGTGAAGCCCAAATTCTGGACGTCGTCACCACTACCCAATAATTAAGGAATACCCATGCCTGCTGCCAATCTTCTAGCTCTGATTGATGATATTGCGACATTACTCGATGACGTTGCTGTGTTATCAAAAACTGCAGCCAGTAAAACTGCAGGGGTATTGGGAGATGATTTAGCCCTAAATGCTGAGCAAGTGTCAGGGGTAAAGGCGGATCGGGAATTGCCCGTTGTCTGGGCTGTTGCAAAGGGCTCCTTTCTCAATAAACTAATTTTGGTACCTTCAGCCTTATTAATTAGCGCCTTGGTGCCTTGGCTAATAACAGTATTACTAGTGCTTGGTGGTCTTTATCTGTGTTTCGAAGGCGTCGAGAAGATTTATCATTATTTAAGTCATAACAAACAGGAACTTGAAGCTGAACACCTACAAAAATTACAAGCCATCGCTGACCCTAATGTCGATCTGGTTGAATTGGAAAAAGACAAAATAAAAGGGGCTATTCGCACCGATTTTATTTTATCGGCAGAGATCGTGGTTATCGTACTGGGAATAGTGCAAGAGGCAACATTTACTACACAGTTAACGGTGCTGTCACTACTGGCCATAGCTATTACAGTTGGGGTATACGGCATTGTTGCTGGAATTGTAAAGCTTGACGATCTAGGTCTTTATCTTTTAAGACGCTCGCTTTCAGGTTCATTTAGTGCTCTGCAACGTTGGTTAGGCAGAAGCTTATTGATCATTGCCCCTTTGCTGATGAAAACACTCTCCTATGTCGGTACTGCGGCCATGTTTTTGGTTGGAGGAGGCATATTAGTCCACAGCATTAGCTATTTTCATCACATCATGGACCCCATTAGCAAGAGTGTCGAAAACATCAGTATTTTATCTACCCTTGTGCCTGTTCTTAGCGAAGGATTAATAGGCATATTTGCCGGAATCATTGTATTAATTGTTGTATCGATGGCACAGAAATTATGGTCTACCAAGGAGGATAAAAAATAATTTTAGTAGAGCGCAAATTTTTAAACCTTAGACTTGCTTTTATTAAGTAATGTTATATTATAACGTTATCTTTGGGTGGGACGACAGATTATGCAAATTAATACCGATAAAACGTTATTAGACAAACTAGGCATTTGGGCTTCAAGCTTGTGTGCGGTGCATTGTTTGTCTTTGCCTATTCTTATTCCACTTCTTCCATTAGTTAGTGCCAGCTTTTTTGCGCAAAATTGGTTCGAAAGAACTATCTTGTCAATATCAATGATTGTTGGATTTTGGGCACTATTGTCGGGTTTTTATCGTTATCACCGTCAACTTTATCCACTTTATAGTTTAATGCTTGGTGGGCTTATTTATTGGAATAAGGGAATGTTTGGCGATGCATATGAGCCCTTTACTGTTGCAATTGGTGCCTTTTTGATAGTAGCTGCTCACGTTGCTAATTTGAAATTATGCAAAAGTTGTCGCAGCTGTGAATCAACTTGCTCTGGCGCTAGCGGAGCTGAGAGTTAAGAGATTTAATGTACGTTTTAGCTGCCCCAGGCTTATTACAAAATACTCCATCAACTTTCCAAGAATATAGCATTTTTAGATCTTCAGGTTCATCTACCGTATAAACATATACTTGCAAGCCGCGTTGATGTGCGTCTTGCACGAAAGCTTCGTCTAAAAAAGCAATATCTGCGTTAACTGAAAAAGCGTCTAGCTGGGCCGCAAATGCAGCATAATTTATAGGCTTACTAGCGGTTAAGGCACCAATTTTTATGTTGGTATTAAGCGTCTTTATTTGACTGATGAGATGATGGTCAAAGGAAGAAACGATAAATTGCTCAAGGTCAAAACCCAACTCAGCTTCAGCTTTAAGTAGCTGCGTAATAAGCAATGTCTTATCTTTAAGGCCTTTAACCTCTATGTTTAACCTGCATTTACCGCCTATCAAAGCCATGACTTCCCAAAGAGTTGGTACTTGTTCTCCCTGTCCGGCATCAAAGGTGCGAATCTGCGCAAAGCTCAGATTCGCTAATTGTCCATGACCATTTGTGGTGCGATGCACCCATCTGTCATGGATCACCACCAGTTCTTGTTCAATTTGATGTACATCAATTTCAATTCCATCAACGCCTTGTTCAAGGGCTATTTTGATGGCTAAAAGGGTGTTTTCAGGGGCGTGTGCGCTGGCACCACGATGTGCAAAAATTTGCATATTATTACGACTTTTTATGAAGTTTCTGGGCGTTAATAGTTTCGTATATTGCAGCCGAAATAACCAGTAGACCGCCACAAAATGTTTGCCAAGTGGGTTGCTCATCAAGAATAAGTATCGCCAAAATCACTCCATATAGAGGTTGCATACAGGCGACCAAAGAGAAGGTTTTAGCACGCAGATGCTTAAGACTTGTAGCAATTAAGGTATGTGGTAGGGCAGTGAGTAGGGTACCAAGTACGGCTAACCAGATATAGGTCTGTTGACTGGCCGCAACGATATTAGGACTGACAAAAAAGCTCAAGCACAAAACAATGACGAGGGTTTGATAGGCCATCGAATGTGCGCCTGAATAGTGCGAAAAATACTTACGCATGGTTAAGTTTCTAATTGCATAAAGAAAGGCCGAAGCAATACCGATAAGTATGCCGAGGGTTATATCGTTTTCAATACTCACTTCTGGCACAATTAAGTAGATACCAAAAAACACCACTGCAGCACTCAGTAAATCTTGCCAAACTAAGCGTATGCCCTCAAAAAAGGGTTCAAGCAGTACGGTAATAACCGGAAAAGTAAACAGGGCGATCATGCCTACGGACACAGTAGAATACTGCATTGCAGCAAAGTAACTCACCCAATGTAAGGCCATTAATAGGCCCAGAGCGATTGCAACCAAATAGTCTTTAGCACTGGCTAAACGTATTTTACCACCGGTTAATTTAACAATACTAAACAGCATCAAGCAGGCTACAACTGCACGACCAAAGGTAATGTCAACGGCAGATAAAGGGATTATTTTTGAAAACAGAGCTGTGGCACCTAGCAGCACTACCGTGATGTGCAGTGACCACAAGCTCTTCTTGATGGGGTCCACGACCTACTTCGTTATTGTTGCGAACAATTCACCCAAGCGAGTTGGGTCTCCTTCGGCCAAGGCAGCAAATTCAAGACTGCCTTCTTCAAAGCAAGCAACGATAGTTGAGCCTAATTTAAAACGCCCCATTTCTTGACCTTTTTTCAACTCAACAGCATGTTCACCTGCAAGGGGATACTGCCAATGTTGCACATTTTTTCCGGCTGGTGGTGTTACTGTCCCCGCCCACACCGTTTCAATACTGGCGACAATGGTTGCCCCTACCAGTACCATGGCAAATTTACCGATTTTAGTATCAAAGATGGCGATAACACGTTCATTACGTGCAAATAACCCCGGCACTCTCTGGGCTGTGAGTGGGCTGACAGAAAATAACTCACCAGGTACATAAATCATGTCGGTTAACGTGCCATCTACAGGCATATGAATACGATGATAGTCTTTGGGGGCTAAATAAATAGTCGCAAATTTTCCGTTTTTAAATGGCGCGGCAATGTCTGGTTTGCCGCCAAGTAAAGTGGTTAAACTGTAATCATGACCTTTGGCTTGAAAAATGCTGTCGTGTTTGATGTCACCTAACTGGCTTACTGCACCATCGACAGGTATAGCCAGCGTGTCATCACCTTCACAAATAGTCCGAGCATCTGCTTTTAACTCACGAGTGAAAAACTCGTTAAAACAGCGATAGTGCTCAGGCTCTGGATGCAGAGCTTCAGCCATGTTGACATGATACTGCTTGATAAAAAGTTTAATTAAACCGGTCGTGAGCGCGCCTGCCTCAGCGGCAGCTAAATAACCCACAAAACGAGAAATTAAATGTTTTGGCAAAATGTACTGCAAACCAATTTTCAACGAATCCAACAAAATAACACCTTAGAATAAAACCTAACCACGGAAGATTGTAACCCAATAAACAAAAATATCGCACAGTCACTAAGTCAATTAGGCTATATGCTAGTCTTGTTTAATACAGTCTGGTCTACCTCTTAGACTTTTATATGGGCTGGACGTAACTCATCCATATTACTGAGTATCTTGTGATAGTTATCAAAACGTTGGGCACTGATCTCTCCGTCCTCTACTGCCTTACGAATGATGCAACCGGGATCATTACCGTGTTTGCAGTCTCTAAATTTACAACCACCAAGATAATCTCTAAATTCCTTAAAATTATAGGTAAGACGGTCGATAGGCAGGTGCCATAATGCAAACTCACGTACTCCAGGGGAATCAATCAATTCGCCGCCTAGTTCAAAGCGTAATAACTTAGCTGAAGTAGTCGTGTGTTGGCCTAAACCTGAAATATCCGAGATATCACCAATTGTTTCATTAGCATCGGGTAGTAAGGCGTTGATTAAACTAGATTTTCCTACACCTGACTGACCAACAAATACGCTGGTTTTATCTTTTAAACAACTTGAAAGTTGCTCAAGCCCGGTTAAGGTCTTACAACTGGTATAAACGATTTGGTAACCAATTTTTCGATAAATATCGAGTTGCTTATCCACATCTTTGAATTCTTCATCACTCAATAGTTCTACTTTATTGAGTAATATGACGGGGGTAATTTCGACATCTTCTGAGGCTACTAAATAACGGTCTATAAGATTCAAAGAAAGACTCGGTATCACCGAGCTAACAATTATAATTTGGTCAATATTAGCCGCAACAGGTTTTACCCCATCATAGTAGTCAGGACGAGTCAGTACAGACTTCCTGTCTTCAACAGCCACAATGACCCCGGCAACATTAAGCGTTAGATCTTTGCCTGGCCTGAACAAAACATTGTCGCCGCACACCACACTGCCTATAGTGCGGCGCATATGACAGCGATGCACAACGCCTAGCTGATCTTCTACATCAGCATGTTTGCCAAACCGGCCAATGACCTTGCCAGCTTGTTGCTCACCTAACTGATTGTCATCTAATTCACTGGTGGGTCTTTTACTGGCCATTCGACGAGTGCGATTGCTCGAAACTTGACGTTTTTGTTGGAGTGTAAGTTTTGGTTTTTTTGCCACGATTAGCTTTACTTTATTTGGCGCAAATTCAGCTTACATGTTACCGTTTGCCGAACTATCTGCATACCGATAGTTTTTACCTTTTAGTTTAAAACTGGTTTCAGGAGCCTGTATGACAATAAATAATGACAATTTGGTGTGGGTAGATATGGAAATGACAGGTTTACATCCTGAAACTGACGTAGTGCTAGAAATCGCCACCATAGTCACAGACAAAAATCTGAATATATTAGCCGAAGGCCCGGTTTTAGCTATTCATCAACCCGACTCTGTATTAAATAATATGGACCAGTGGTGTATCGACACTCATGGTAAATCTGGTTTAACTGCACGTTGCCGTTCCACTAAGGTAGATATAGAACAAGCCACATTGCTCACCATTGAATTTTTAAAAAAATATGTGGATAAAGGTGTATCACCGATGTGTGGCAATACCATCGGCCAAGATAGACGTTTTATGGTGAAATATATGCCACAACTTGAGGCTTATTTTCATTATCGCAATATCGATGTTAGCACAGTTAAAGAGTTGGCTAAACGTTGGAAACCTGAAGCCTTAGATGGCTTCAAAAAGAAAGGTATTCACCTAGCATTGGATGATATTAGAGAGTCAATTGCCGAGATGGTGTATTACCGTCAGCATGTTTTCTGTATCTAATGAGCCAGTGTTTGGGTTTGTAGCCTCAAGTATCGAGTCTCAAGCCTAGTTTTAAATGGCCAGTTCGATTGATAATTAGGCAGTTAAATTAAAAAAGCAGGCCTTTTAGATAAAAAATTCAATTAGCACTTGCATCAATAATATATTTTTGTAAAATGCGCGTCCGGTTTGAGCTGACAAACTTTCAAACCATAGCAAGACAAGCCATATTATGCGGGAATAGCTCAGTGGTAGAGCACAACCTTGCCAAGGTT
>TARA_R110002153_G_scaffold798_10_pt1 | contig 12068 bp, 28 predicted proteins | sample TARA_R110002153 | Tara Oceans TARA_R110002153 (sample SAMEA4398193) | marine metagenome | biome: Polar Biome; feature: [SRF] surface water layer (ENVO:00010504); material: water (ENVO:00002006), including particulate matter (ENVO:01000060) such as... | depth 5 m
ACCGCTAGACTTACTCAAAGATGGCGTTTCGTGGCTCGCGAGCAAACTTGGATTTGAGAATTTCTCAGAGATGCTTGACGGCTTCTCCTTTGAAGAAATGTTTAGTGGTTTAGTTGATGGCTTGGAAAGTATATTGAGAGGTGTCGGCGATTGGTTCAACGATAAGGTTGACTGGGTGAAAAGCCTTTTCGGAATGGAGACAAGCAAAGAAAAGGAGATGCGCGAGGGAATTGAGAAAGAGCAGGCCGCAAATCAACCAGCGCCGCCGGTGAAAGTTGGAGTTCTGACCAAAGACGGGATGCAGAATCTGACCGAGGAAGAAATACGGGAAGGTAAGAAAGAAGGAACTATTAAACGATCACTTGCCAATGATGCTCTGAAAAGGGCCGAGATGAAGAAGGAACGCGAAGGTATCGAAGGCAAGGGGACGGAATCGGGCGGAGGTACTGGTTCGGAAGTGAATAATAGGTCATCAGCTCAGGGTTCTATGGGAGTGAATGTTATCACTACAAATGCCCCGACAGTTGTTAATGCCCCGTCATCTACAAGTATGAACAGTCAAACCGTTCTCCCGTCAACCGCATCAAGATCAAGGCAGGTGGGTCGACAAAGGTATGGAAGAGCAAGCTAAAAAGTAAACCGCACCTGGGACAGGAAATTGACACAAAAAAAAGGGCAACTCTAAGGAGCTGCCCTTTTTGGTATTACAGATTAAAGATTAATCTTCTTCAGCTAATTTCTCGAAGAACGATAGATCATCTTCTTCCTCTTCAGCAACAGGAGCCGCAGCAGTTTTAGCGACTGGAGCCGGAGCAACTCTAGCTGGTGCTTCAAACGGAATGGTGTCAGTTCCGTCATCATCCATAGCACTATTCGTCACAGGAACGCCGCCCAAACCAAGAACGCGATTCAGTTTAGTCTGTAGTTCAGCAAACGACTTAAAGTTTTTAGGATCAACGAAATCCTGAAGAGAATGTAAAGACTCATAAACCTTTTCTAAACGGTCATCATCACCATCAAGAAGTTCGCCTTGTGAGTCAAACTCAGACTTGTCATAGTTACGATATCCTTCAACTTGACGGATCTTCAGTTTAAAGTCAGCACCTTCCCAGAAGTCAAACGGGTTAATCGCTTCTTCATCTTCGAACGCAGGGTTCATGGATTCGTTCAGCTTATCAAAGATTTTCTTGCCGAACTTATACAGCATTACTTTCCCTTCTAACTCAGGGCGAGCAGGGTCTTTGACAATCATGACGTTGGCGATGTAGGAAAGTCTACGCTTTTGCTTTCGGGCTTGATCTTTACCAGCGTCAGTACCGTTGTTCCAAAGGCTGGAGTTGTACTCTGAAACTGGGTCTTTCTGGTTAATGGTTGTTAGGGAGTTTTCGATGTACCAGCCGCCAGTACCTTGGAAGCCGTGATCGAACATACGAACCCATGGTAGGTCTTCGCCCTTTGGTTCGGGTAAGAAGCGCAGGACAGCATAACCGTTGCCCGCTTTATCTACTTCTGGTTTCCAGAAACGGTCGTCGCCAGATTTGTTTTGTTGGTTACCTGAAGATAGCTTGGTTGATTCTGATAGGAGTTTGTTCAATGAAGATGAACGAGTTTTTTTAAGTGATGCGAATGATGATGCCATTTAAATTACCTTTCTGTATGTAGTTGTATTAAGTTTATTCACAATATATCATAATATTGATTAGCTATTATACTAACTTTTAAGGAGTTAGTCAACCTTTTTTTATGCGGTATATGAGTTTATTTATATGTTTTTAAAACTATGCTTTTCAACTTGTCCTTCGTGACTGGAGAAAATCGGCTGAGGAACGGTGAGTACTTGGTCATCAGAAACAATGTCCCATTGAGTACAATGTCGTCATACCTTTTCCACAGCTTAGAGAACCCAATCAAATCATTAAGCAATACCAAAGTCTCGATTGATATTTTATTCTGAGCATAGTGTCGATAGATGATAGGGTGTGACCCATCGTTCATAGTAAACAGACTGTCAAATGTTTCCTCAATATCATAGAGGTAATCCATATCTTCAGAGAACCTGTATGAGAGTGATTCCGTATTCTTCTTCCAGTTCCTCATGATCAGATCATTAGGTGCGCTGAGTAAGTTGCCTATCCATGGAGGTTTGCCAGTGTTCTGGCTATAGTTGGCAACTAGAAACTTGATGAAATCTTCTCGCTTGAATTTCCTAGAAGCCTTCTCGAAAAAATACTTATCCTTCCTGACTTCATAAGAAGACTCCTTCGCTCTCACCTGTCCATTATATTTGAAGTAGTCATAAGAATCACGCGTGAAGTGTTGGCTCACCGCGAGATACGTTTTGTAGCAATCAAATCCTGACATAGTCTCGCTCATAATAAATTAAATAGGTAGTCTTGCGCTCTTCGCAAGGTAGTTGAGGTCTTGCGCTTCAACTTCAAGTTTCGCTTTGATCACAGTGTTTAACAGTTTCGCTGCAACCTCAATCTCCATCTCATGTTTCTCACACCACCAACAAACCGCATCCATGTAAGATATCCTTTTTTCCATCACAACAGTCTCAATTATATTAGAGAACTTTGCGGTCGATATTACTTCAACCATTTACTACTCCCATCTGTAAAAAATATGATCTTCAATCTCGATCGTTTTAGTTTTTGTGTTTGCCCAATCAGGGTAAACGTAATCCGCGTGATAGTGAGTCGCGCCTTCTGTTATATCTATTATACTACTATTAGCTGTAAAAGTATACATTAATTTTTTAATTTCATTAAACAGTGGCCAGTTAGCTATCACGTCAGGCTTACCGTCACAGTACCAAGAGAACTGACATTTATTTTTTATCGGAACTGGCATTCCATCTAACCAAGATTTTCTAGTCAACCCCTGAGTCACCACACCTTTCACTGTGTTGGGAAACCTTTTATCAGCAACCCTATTCAACGTGACGTGTGCCACTGAAAGTTGGCCAGCTATACCTTGATTGCGAGCTTCAAAATACACATTCTTAGCGAGCCATGTAACATCAACATCAGTATACGATTGAGCTAAACTCGGAAACATTAAAAGAAACATCAAATACTTATTCATAATATCCATCCCCATCACTTTCTAAAAGCCAAGACATCCACTCTCTAACACGTACCATATCCCGAAATCCAATCAAGTGTGTCTCTTCGGTGTAGTAATTGGCAGCAAAGACCATGGGCCTTCCTTCGAGAGCGGAGATTTTAAATACCCAACCGTCCATTGTGATTGGGGCGCATGAAACAAACGTATCGCTTTCCCAAGCACTGTATTCGTCCCAATCATTCATCGACATTGAGACTTTCCTTATATTTCTCCATAGTCTTGATACATTCTCCTATGTAATTGTCTCTCTTCTCGACAAACACCTGAGCCTTATCTTCATTCTCGACCGCGACTACAATAACAATTTGATCTACGGGAATCTTAGTTCTTTCTTCGAACATCACGCAGTAGGCTGATGCTTGTTGGAAGTAGTTGCCAATCCATTCTTTCTTCTTCATCTTGCCGGATGTCTTATAATCAATAATAGACAGCCGACCATTATACTCAGCCACACAATCAACTCGCCCAGCGATGCCTAGATAGTCCGAGTATAGTGGACACTCTTGGGCATAAACTAATCCTAAACTTTCATCGAGAACTTTTTTGATTGAATTGAACATAGCCTTTTCGTGCGGAAGGAACTTGGTTTTATCTAATTCATTATTCACATAGTCTTCGCACATTTGGTGAACATTAGTTCCCCGACGAGCAGCTTGAGTAGAGATGCGGTTGGCTACTTCTTCACCAACACGCGCTCTCCACTCAGCTATTCCTTGTTTTGATAGAACACCGAGAACTGTAGTGATGCTAGGGTAAGCGCCGTTCGGGGTTATATAATGACGATTGCCGCCAATAGACTCAGTGTTCAATTCTTCAAACATCATTTTCTTGTGTTCAAACATAATATAGATCCTTATCAATATATCAATTATACTATAACATCATACAAAAGTAAAGCTATCCTCCGTAAATACCCATCTCATAACAAGTTTGGATGTATTCCCTAACAAAGTCAGATCTGACAATGTCATCTGGGCCGAAGTCTACAGCCGCAAAGCTGTCCATCTGCTTCAGCACATTAACAAACTTGGCAGCGCCTGACTCAGTGCTATACCTTGTGCTAGTTAGATCATCCTGTTTTCCGTCACCAGAGAACATTATCCTAGAGTTCTCGCCCACACGTGTTATAATTGTGTTAAGTTCTTGCCAGCTCATATTCTGAAATTCGTCAACAAGGATAATCGCATCATCCCAAGTTTGGCCACGAACGAAAGAAGTGGTGGTGAATACAACCTTGTGCTTCTGTTTAAGAACTTCATAGGCATCACCTCTGCCAAATAGTTCGGTAAAGATTGCTTGATACGGTGCCTCATACACCTTTGATTTTTCGGCTATAGATCCTGGAAGAAACCCCATGTCGCGAGTGGGGACTACGCTGCGTACAATTATCAGCTTTTGTTTTTGATCTACTTTATTCATAATGTCACGTATGGCTAGATAAGACGAAAGGAACGTCTTGCCTGTACCGGCGCAACCGTGGAGCACAGCGTTGAAGCCGCTGTTGTATGATTCAAATACTTCCCTTTGAGTATCTGTTAATGGTGTTATATCTCTCAATACGAGGCCAGATTCTTGGCGCGTTCTGCCGCTGGCCTTTCTTTCTTTTTTCTTTTGCCTCTTATCAATGTAGTGGTCTGACTCAGATTTATTCTTATCTACATGCGCAAAAGTGGATGACATAGTGTCTCCTTGGTTGTGGTTAGAGATCCATATTATATTGCCCTTTCTTCCGCAGCCCGTGCTTGGATGCGAGTTCCTGGACTTTGGCCGCTTTCGCTGACCGTCCGCCGTGTTTTTCCGCAAATGCGGATCCTGGGTGTGCTTCCGCGATGCGGGACATATTTTCTTTCCAGCCATCGTCTAATTTTGCAAGGTGGTTCGTGCCCGAAACTAGCGTCGGAGCACTGAGAATAATTTGTTTGACTTCGGGGTTGAGTTCTAGGAACTTTTCCCGTTTTGCTATAGAGAGCATCAGGACAAATCTTTCGCCTGTGTCTTTGTTTTCAAAATCGTATAGGGGCATATCATCTCCATTAATGTATTTATTTATACTGCCTTTATTCTGAACCAAGAAGGAACAGGCCTCTTTGACCAAATCATTTTAAACCTATCCTGCTTCGTGTGATAGAAACTTCTGTAAGATTCGACAGGGTCACTAGACATACATTCAGGGTTACTGCCCATAGCAAGTTTAAACGGAGTACGGTCTAAGTTCGGTATGCTCTTTGGGATAGCAGAAAGTACATAGCGCAACTTGGCGTCAGTCATATGCACCTTTCCGTACCGATGGGTATACTCGTCACACAAAGCTACAAAGTGTGTATAGTGCCAGCGATAGTTCGCGCCCGACTCCATTGTCCATACTGTACAGGGATGTCCCATGTGTACAGCCTTGTATAAAACGTGCTCCCTGCCATCAGGTAACTCCCAATACTTACTCATAGTTTTGCCGGACTTTGACTTGCGCTTGTCCATATTGCCATCTAGCATTCGATGCGCAGTAGACAACATCTGCGCAGACTCAACTATCATTTTCACGACATGCTTATCGCATTGCTCCTGCGCAGATATTATAGGGCTTTCGTCCAAAACAAAAATATTCAAAGTCTCTCTCCTAAGGTCTGTTATCCCAAGGCTCTCTCGCTCGGGGAGCAACCTCATCAATCTTCTCTTCCGGCACTTCAACTTCAGATGGCTCTTCTTTCTTGCCGAAGATTGCATCCCAATTATCAGAATACGTCTTAGCGTCTTTAGTGCGGTTCTTAGAACCCTTACCGCCATGCCATTGGTTAGTCATCGCTATCACCTTCACGCAAATCTTTTAATGCGAACCAGTACATAACGCATATTACTGTCGCAGCAGCTATCGCGAGCATCCACTCTATCATCGAATCAACCTCAACATATTATTCAAACCCAGTGACGTCTGCAGTTTTCGCAATACTGTAGGGCGGTACGGTGGGCGCAACTGAAGCAAGACGTCTTTAATTTTCTGACACTCTTCGGGGGTGACTGTAATCTTCACGCCGTCATCAGTCAGCACAGTATTCACAGCTTTGAACTTCGCAGGTTTTACAACCTCACGAGCAGACTCAGAATCTTGAATCTTGCCCAACTGATCCCACATCGGAGCATTGATATACTCAACATCAAACTTATCATCAAAAATTAACTTACCACTCATATCATTACCTTCTTAAATTTTCTACCAGTTTTGGAGAACTTCTTCATCGGATTCTTCATCTCGATCAAAACGTCCGTTCCGCTTTTCATATACGCGACCATCCAACCTTGCGCGTTCAAGACATAGGTATGGTTGATAGTGTTATCAGGCCATACCGTCACTTCTTGTAATGCTTCCATAATATTCCCCTTAAAGGTATCTTGGGCCAGTCCAGCTGACGGTATACTGTTCGTCAAAGATATTACCGCGAGCCTTATTGCGGGCTGGGGCATTGTATCCAGCAGCCATGAGAATGTCACCTTTCTTAAACTTCATATCATCCCCCAGAACCACGAAGCCCCATACCCGAGAACTGGTACGCTGGCCGTCATGACTCACCTCTTCGTTAGTGATCTTCATGTACTTGCGGCCAGGATTGAGAGTCAATTCTTCGGCAAATTTGTCGGCACGGGAAATGTCAGCATTATCTCTAGCGCCAACCCATGCGCGATAATCACCAGCAATGTTAGTTAAGAGGGTATCAATAGCAGTATTAAAGTCAGTCATAATCATATCTCTTATCAGTTATTCAATACAAGTATTATACTCTTATTTGGGGGGTATGTAAAGCGTTTATCCATTCTTTTAAGTTATAGTCGCTATTCGCCAAACTTATGACGGTGCCATTCATCCAAGAGGAAGTCTTTATTACCGTCAGCATAATCATCAAAGGCTAGATACGGCTCACCGAATGCCTCGCGCTCTTCGAGTGCGGCCATCCAATACCTCTTTACAAACATCTGAAACTCTTGTGCAATACTCATGCTTATCTCCTCTTCCCAGTTCTGGGATCTTTTGATTCATCATTAGTTAATACTACAAGGTTGCCTTTGTTGTAGGCTTGACCTATGGTAATGGTAGGACTGCTTGCGTAGAATCGCTCAGGGGCTGCTGTAGAGCCTCCTATGGCGTTATTTGACGGGTAATCCTGAGTTTCCCTACGGTATCCGGAATCGGCACCGCGAACATTAAACTCTGAAGGGTTGGTGATTGTAGTGGTGGTACTGGTGTTTGAGAAGAGGGGGCGCTCGGCCCTCGCCCTTTCAATTACTCTGGCTTTATGCATAAGAAGGATATCCCTTCTCTGCGAACGAGCCTTTTGATTAGATATCCTCATTGTTCTTCTAGCCATATCAAAACCCCATACTATAAAGTAGTAGTATACTACTATTTCAAAGGAAAGTAAAGGGTTTTTTAAACTATTTTTCGGCGGTAGAGATATTCCCGTCATCGTCGATTGATATGAGTTTGGCAGAAGATAGGGTATCGAGAACGGTATCTACCGCAGTTATGGTTCCGTTATTGAATCCGGCCATATATGAGAAGTATCCACAAGCCGAAACAAACCCTGTAAATATGATCATCCATTCTATGCTCATTTACTATCCTCTTAATCTTCATTAATTTTTCTAGGAGACGTTCACAATTATTTAGTCGCGAAGGTTCTTAATGAATACTGACATAGCCATACCCGAAACATTGTCAGCATCAACACGCTTAGTGGCCATGCCATCAGGTATGACCATTACGAACTTAGTGTTGTGATAATGATTGGCGAACCATTCAAAGTATTTGACACGATAATAGTTATCGCTCTCATGGGCATGAGTCTCTGGTCCATAATTCTCAGTGTTCTTGTAGATGTTATCTACAGAAGATGGACCCTCTAGAATGAAATCAAACCCAAGGCAATAAAGAATGTTATGGTCGAGACGAATCGCTTCTATCATAGCATTCATGCCAGCGTTAGAACGCCTGCGCATAAGAGGATTATATTCTGCTATCTCAAACTGCTCGTCATAAGGTGGTATGATTACTTCAGAAGAACAGTCATCCGCTCGACGTATCTCTTCTGCCATACCGTCATCAATAGCAACCAGATAATCCAAGGCGGGGAAGTCTCGATACAGGGCATTACACCCAAAGGTCTTTCCCGCTGGAGTTAATTGATTCAGTTCTATTGGCGAACGGCTTGGACCATTACCTATTATGAATGCTATCTTCGTCATCATTATCTACGTTGTCCCAATCTTCATTATCAATTGACTGCTCGAGCGCGACCTTATAGTTGTGTCGAGATTCTTTCTTCAATCTTTTCTTAGAACCAAAGTCTTCATTCTCTTCGGTATACTGTATAAAACGCTTTTTGATTTTATTGCCCATAATGAGCGATCATCCTTTCACCAGTTTGCTGACATGTTCGGGAACGCTTCGGCGACGAGCTTGCGCGTTAAACCCTTGTATGGCAATTTGCCATCTTTCATCCCAAGAACAACAAGAGCATCTCTCGGGTCAACTACCTCAAGCAAGTTAATGAACAGGAGTTCACGTTTCGCTTGCTTCAGGTTTCGCTGAGTCTCAGTTGGACCTTCAACAAAAAGATACATCTTCTTCAGCTCAGAGATCAATCGCGCTTCCTGATCAGCATTAGGCGGCAGTGCTTTATACGGAGGGTTCGTTTCAGGCAACAGCCACTTAACTCCAGGATCAAACGTGTAACCAAGAACCGTCTTCAGCGCCGCACTACTGTACGTGTGTAGTACTGCTATCTTTTCTTTCTTAGTTCTAGCTTTATCGACTTGATCGAAGATTTCATGAAACGTGTTATACTTTTTACTGCTCATACTATTAATTCCTCACGAAGATGCGTCAGCACTTCTGATTCAGTTTCTATTACCACTCGTGCACCGCACGATAAAATGGGCTTATCAGTTTCAGAATATCTCAGAACACTCGGCCCGAGAATCTCTACACTATGACAGTATTTATTACTTTTGCCTTCTTTGACTGTGATGACAGGTTCGTCCGTACCGTGCTTTAGATTAGCCCGAATCTTATGCTGATTGACATGGATATACTTCTTAGCCACTATGACACCTTCTCAACAATAACCATATCATATCCGCCAACTGTAGTGAACTCTTCCATAGCACTCATCGCTTCCCTCAAACTATCGTATGTACCTAACCTTCTATCAGCACTTGATATATAATACATTAGAAATCTCCGATATGCTCAACTAGATTCTTCAGCTTGAACTTGATAAAGTAATTCAAAAGGCCACGCTTCTTAGCTGGTTCATAGTTATCATACTCAGAGTTAATCTTAGTGACGATTTCAGAAGGAACCATATCCAGATCTACAAGGACTTCATTCCTACGATAGTTCCGTAGCATATCACCAGTACAGAAGTCTTCCGGCTCTTTATCTACCCAGACATCAACCTTCTTAGTGGCGAGCGCCTTTTGCCTTTCGCCCGTCATAATACAACTATCAGCGGAAAGAAAATTTGGGATGCCATCTCCACGGTCGCCTCGCATAATATGCTCACGAAGGAATCTTCTCGCATCAGGGATGCGGATGAATTTTTTTAGAACAGGACTATACTGATCAACGTTGGAGAATTTCTGAAGTTGGCCAAAGTCTTTGTCGCCCGATAGCACAAGGATTCGCTCAGTCGTAGCATTATTCAGATACGCGCCAAAGCGATTAGTGAGTACGCCGATTACATCGTCAGCCTCCGCGTGCGCCACTTGAATGACCTTATACGGGAAGTGGTCTTTCAACTCATCGCGAATGCGATTCAATGATGTAAACACTTCACTCCAGTCAATCGCTGACTTCTCGCGGTCTTGCTTACGATGCCCTTTATAGTATGGGAAAATTTCTTTCCGCCAGTAGTTACGGTCATCACAGCATATAATCAGCTCACCATACTCACTAGTAAACTTCGACTTGTATGCCCGAATACTATTCAGAATCATATGACGAACTAAACTCTCGTCAAACGCCTGACCACTTATCCCTAACTGCTTCATCATGTTAGAGATCATTACTTGATTTAAATCTAAGAGTATCATATTAAAATGCTCATTATTTGTTTGTATTACTATTATATATTACAAACGGTGGAAAGTAAAGTTTTTAACTGTTACTCTTCTTCCTATTATTGGAAGATAACATATATTGAAGATTAGACAAAGCATACCCACCACCTTTAGAGGCTGGATTCTTATGGTCTATCTGTACTCCATTCTCGCCCAATAGTTTAGCGATTGCATTCCTACCCACCACAGACATCATGTCCCAATCTTTCTTTGGCACGCCTTCGGGTCTTTGATTGCCTAACCACGCTGTGGGTGTGCCAACAAAGGTATGCATCACAACCTTATGCATCATTACATTGCTCTTCCCACCACAAGGTTTAGTTATGTTGACCTTATGATAATGAGAGTTGGTTGGCAAGGATGGGCGAATCTCTTGAATCTTGAATAGCTTACCTTCTTCATTGATAACAAGATCATCCCGCAAAACTTCACCATCGACCATGGCAGGCACAAATCCAATATCTTTGATCCTATTGATAATATCATTCTTATTCATTTAATTCACTCCTCTCACAATATGTAAGTGCCAATAGCATAGCCAATAGGCCAGCCGATAATAAACCCTATCACGCCCCACTTCACAAAAAAGATTATATCACTCATCATTACCTTCCTCTTCCTCAAACTCTACTTCTAAATTCCAAACGCCTTCGACCATATCAGACTCTTCGTCATAGCTAACACTAATCATTGTATCAGCTACATCCTGTATGAAGTGACCGTGCCCACGCGTGCGGTATACCAAAGAGCGAATCGCTTCAGTGGCGAATATAAAGTCACGACTAAACTCCATGCTTTCATCCGCCACATCAAGCTCCTCCATCTCATCGAGCAAGGTATTGATCCAACCGTTTACAATCTCCTCGGTCTCTTCGCGATACACATCTACCTCAGCCTGCATCTCGCTTACCTGTTCTTGGCCTCCCGCTTGTTCGGTCGCAGCCTCTATTCGCTTTTCAGTCAATCGACTATTCAGGTCTAGTACCTTACTCATAGGAAGTCCTCTAATGATGCTTCAGGTTCAGGAAGGTCAGCTGGCTTACCACCACGCTCTTCAGATACGCCCCACACATAACCAAGGTCAATATAGTATACGCCATATGTACGCTTGGGGGTGCCGTCTGGGTTATAGGAAAGGGTGGTACATACACGGTTCATGGGCAGAGTAGCGTTCTCGCCATAGTAGGCATCCGTCCATACGCTGTCCTCAAGGTAACGGTTCATCGCGCGAGCATACCCTTCAGCTCTACAACGCTTGGCGGTCGCACCCTTAATACCCGCTCTCTCATTCTTCCGCTCTTCTGAGGCGACCACGCGCCATGTCTTAATCCAGTCCTTCACGCGCTCCATCGCTAACGGATCCTCGGGGTCAAGCGCCACGACATCCGGATGAATGTTCTTATAGGACGGGGGATTATCCTTCGCTTTCTTTTCCCGTGCTAGTCGCAACCGCTCAACTGCCGCAGTCTTCTGCTCGGCTGTCATAGGCTTACGAGGTTTGCGAATCTTTTTACGTTCATACTTTGCTGGTTCTTTAGCCATGATAATACCCTATACGAAATACATTGAGTGGAGTTGGTAGGACCAATTGGTTACCGAGTATGCTACACAAGCCAATAGCCCAACTACAATAATATACTTAGCGAATTTGCCTAGTATGTAGAATGTCAAAAATATAAGAGTCAATACTGAGATTACATTAATCATACTTGAGTGTCCACCTTGCTTTCTTCAATTTCATTGGAGTCTTCCACCTTACCATTAGAGTCATAACTAACGTGCCGCGTTTCACTGACCGTAGTTGACCCTCTCTCACTTACATGCTCGAC
>TARA_R110002153_G_scaffold57695_8_pt1 | contig 12031 bp, 23 predicted proteins | sample TARA_R110002153 | Tara Oceans TARA_R110002153 (sample SAMEA4398193) | marine metagenome | biome: Polar Biome; feature: [SRF] surface water layer (ENVO:00010504); material: water (ENVO:00002006), including particulate matter (ENVO:01000060) such as... | depth 5 m
CGAGCGCGGCGAGGATTTGGGGCAGTGTTTAACGGCTAAGGGCCGCAGAATGGCGGCACAAATGAGGGGTGAACGATGAGAAAGGCAGAGATTAAGTTTAGAGCTTGGGATTTGACAAACAAATGGATGGATGATCACTTTTTTGTTTGTTCAGTTAGCGGGGTTGCGCACGATACCCCAAGTAAAACTTACGACACACCAAACACTGAGGTGGAGGAAAACCTTAACTTAGTGGTAATGCAATACACAGGCTTAAAAGATAGTACCGGCGTTGAAATATACGAGGGTGACATTATTTATATTGCGGGTTTCGGAAATTATCAGGCCGAGTTCCCATTTATAGAGTTGTATGAATCGCAATTCGAGAATGACATCGGCGCTATTCTGGGCAACATATACGAAAACCCTGAGTTATTAGGTGGTGACTTATGAGCCAGTGCAAAAAAATATTAGCCTATTTAAAAACAGGGAAAACATTAACACGCCGCATTGGTTTGGATGAGCTGGGAATCTGGGAATCACCGGCGAGAATATCAGAGTTAAAGCAGCGAGGCGCGAACATTAAAACGCGGCGGGTCAGTGTTGTTGATAGGTTTGGCGAGACTGCTGTTATAGCTCATTGGACGATTGAGGGTGAAGTGTGATTGATTTAATGCAGGGCGATTGTTTAGAAAAGATGAAGGGTATACCAAGCGGCTCGATTGATATGGTGCTGACCGACCCGCCTTACGGAACTACAGCGTGCAAATGGGACAGCGTTATTCCTTTCGATTTGATGTGGTTAGAGTTGAATAGAATCATAAAACCAAACGGGGCGATTGTTTTGCATAGTTCACAGCCTTTTACAAGTGCTTTAATTATGAGTAATGCTAAAAAATACAGACATCAATGGGTATGGAATAAAAATAATAGTGCTGGATTTGCTACTGCAAAAATAAGACCTTTTGCTATATGTGAAGATATTATAGTTTTTGGATTAAATAAAGTTAATTATTACCCACAAATGACAACAGGAAATATGAGAAAAAAAGGTGGTTATAGTAGTAGTGATAATTATGGGTTAAAACCTACTGTAAGTTATAACGACCAATACTATCCTAAAAACTTGATAAACATATCTAACGCAAGCCAAAAAGGGAAGCAACACCCAACCCAAAAACCCATTGAACTAATGGAATACCTAATAAAAACCTACACCAACGAAGGCGAAACAGTTTTAGACTTTACAATGGGTAGCGGCTCTACTGGTGTAGCGGCTAAGAACCTAAACCGTGATTTTATCGGTATCGAGCTGGACGAGAATTATTTTAAAATAGCTGAAAAGAGGATAGGTGAAGCATGAAGCGCAAAAAATCACCACTAACGGCTGTTAAAGGGCTTGTTATAAGCTGGAAAGATCGGTCAAAGGATTTGGACAAGGCCGACATTTTTGATCACAGCACGAACCACAAAAACCCAATTTATCGGCTTATGTCAAAAGATATTTTTGACAGGGTTCACAGCCTGATAGTGAATAAGCGCAGACTATTTTGGAAAATAGAGGTAGATGTGGTTTTTGATTATCCCAATGGAACGCAGCAGAGAAGCGGTGGGGAGTTTGAATGCTGGTGCTGCTTTTCTGAAATTGCGCCGCATTGTATCGAGATACACTCAGACGGATTGCGAGAAGGCGATGAGCAGTATTATCAATATACAGAGTTTCGCGCCGAGTGTTTGAGAGTCGCATGAAAACAGGTTAAGAATAGATTATAATGACTGCGCGCCTAGGCTTAGCGGCTGAAACCGAGACTTCAATTACCTCGCGGCGCACTACTTTCATAATTGATAGCCCATTATTGGAGGCTGCACCATGCTTACGCAAGAAGCACTCAAAGAATTACTATCTTACGATCCCGAAACTGGAATTTTTCACTGGATAAAAAAGCGAAGAGGATCTTTTTGTGGGTCTATTGCTGGGACGATATCTCACGGATACATAATAATATCTATCAATAAGAAGCGTTACGGCGCTCACAGATTGGCATTCCTGTATATGAGCGGGTCAATGCCAAGCAGCCATGTTGATCACGTAGATAGAAGCCCATCAAATAATAAATGGACAAATCTAAGGCTTGCAACTAGGTCTGAGAATATGCGAAATGCAAGCATGAGCAAAAACAATACTTCTGGCTATAAAGGGGTTGCGTGGGATGCAGGCAGAAGAAAGTGGCTTGTGGCTGTTGGGATCAACGGGAAATCGAAGTTCGTAGGTCGTTATGTGTGTGTGCATGAGGCTGGTATAGCAGCTAGAAACGCAAGGGATGCTGAGGGTTATAGTCCTGGTCACGGTGAGCGCCGTGAATAAGCAGGTAATTATTATTGATAACGAAATAGCAAGGCGTCACGCCATAAGCCAAATAGAAAATAACACAGACTTAACCGTCACAATCGAGCGCACCAAGCGCAAACGAACCACAAGCCAGAACGCCGCAATACACAAATATTTCACATTATTGGCCGACCAGCTCAACGATGCTGGGCTTGATATGCGAAAGGTACTCACGAAGCGCCCTGATATCCCCTGGAGCGGCGAAACGGTAAAGATTCATATATGGCGAGAGGTTCAAACAGCAATGGGGTTGGGAGAGTCTACAGCGGCGTTAAACAGCGATCAGGTAACAATGGTTTATGAAGTTGTGGCGCGGTTTCTATCAGAAAGGTTCGGCGTGTTCGTGCCTTTCCCATCAGACGACAAATTAATTTAATAAAATAGCTATAATATGCTTTACATATAGCATGAATTTGCTATTATGTACTCAAGCCAAGGGGATAACCCAAACAACAACAGAGAGAATATTATGAAAAACTTAGAAGTAACCAAAATAGAAAATGAGCTTTACGAAATGATTCGCAAAAATAAAACGCTACAGAATAAAAATACTGTTGTATGCGGCGGCCCTAAACTTAAAAGAACCTACAAATACAAGCATGGAAACGCATTTTAATGCCGTCTACCGTCATTGAGTACCTGACTAGCTACGACCAGCTAGGCAGGTGTAGATTCTTTTTAACATGGGATGAAAACGGAAAAAAACGATCACAAGTTTTTTTTGCAAGGCCGGAGGATTACGGCCATTCTGGCGCGTATTAAATCAAAACGGGGCTTCGGCCCCACAATTAACAACGGGGCATAACATGAAAAAATTTAAAGTCGAGTTTATGGATTTCACCGATATAGGTGGTCACGGTTCATATTTAATGCGCGTAAAGGCTGACTCAAAAGAAGAGGCAGAAAAGAAAATCTTGGCGGCGTATGGGTCGGCTTGGGATATTCAGGCAGTTTTAGTAGATTAAATCAAAACGGGGCTACGGCCCCACAATCAATAGGCGAGAATATGAACAACAAGCAAAAATGTATTATGCGCCGAAAGCTCGACATGGCTTGTAAAAGCGCCAGGGTGTCAGGGTTAGTTTCAGAGGCGGTTCAGCACGTTATTATCGAGGGTATAACGCCAACGCAAGCCGAGAGAGAGTGGCTAGGCGGCGTAACGAACACGGTAGGCAGGGCGGTTAATAAAGTTAAGGCCGAGCTGCTTAGGTTTGAGGCTTTCAAGGCTATTAAATAATAACAATCTGAGGGGTTGAGATTAACCACAACCACAGAGGGGAAGGTAATGCAAAATAGCACAGAGTTAGCAGTTCAGGATGGTCGCGCAATATCAGAGTGCAGGTATTGCAAAAAATTTAAAGCGCCGTCTCGAATGAAATCACGCCATGCTTGCCGAGAATGTATTAATGCAGCAAACAAAAAACGCCACGCAAAGATTAGGGCGGATTTGAGGGCGGAGCGGTATGCAGTAATTGACGCAAAAGTATACCCGCTCTCACAAAGCTGGACAAACCTAGCTTTTGTGGTTACAGCGCCATGAAGCATAAATTGCAGCGGTTTATGGTATCAAAAACACGCTTTTTAGAGAATAAAATTAGTACCTCGAAACCCGCGCCACCACTGGGCTGTAGCACTAAGTGTCCCATATAATGTACAGAGTGGGAGGGGGTAGGTTGGCGATTTGGTAATAAGTTGGTATTAACTGAGCGGGCAGGATATGAAGGGTAGAACACCAACAGCAGACGAAAAGCGTTATATGTCTTGGGTGGCGTCTAAAGGTTGTCATTGCTGCAATATTTTGGGTGTGGAAAATCGGCTAGAAGATGTCGGCATCCACCATATTAATGGCAAAACAAAACCCGATGCTCACTACCAGGTTATAGGGTTATGTGACGGGCATCATAGCCGATACAAGCGAACAGGCTTGCATTATAATCAGGCTCGCTGGGAGGAGGAGTGGGGTAATCAGGAATCAATAGTCGCAGCTTTAAGGGGTGAATATGAAAACTTACAAATTTGTGATGCCTTGGCCACCAACTGTTAATCATTACCATCAGCCTGTGAGGATGGGGCGAGGCGTTAGAATTATCAAAGGTAAAAAGGCCAAAGAATACGCGAAACTTGCAGCATCAGAGCTTGATAAGCTCGGAATGACTGGCGAGTGTTTAACAGAGCGGCTTTCTGTGTCGCTTAAATTAAACCCGCCAACGCTTAGAAAGTACGATGTAGATAATAGACCAAAAGGCGTCATGGATGCGCTGACAGAGGCGGGATTTTGGCTAGATGATGAGCAGGTTGATAGACTTGTTTTGACCAAAGGCGAAAAGATAAAAGGCGGCTCTGTTGATGTGATGGTTAGTTGTTATGAGTAATGATTATGATGAGTTACCGACAAGCCAACCTATACACGACAGCAGCACAGTCGAGGCTGCCATAACAGCGGCAATTTGTTTGCTTGCTTATGGGGTGTTATTATGCGCTATCAAATAAACCTAGTTAATAAATGGAATAGTTATGGCAGGCGGAAACCCAAAAACCAGACCGAAAAAAGCTGAACCTAAAAAGCGCGTTATTAAATTAACGGCTCGGAGACCGTCAACACGAACAAAGAAGCCGGCAGCTCCAGCAAAGAAGCCGGCAGCTCCAGCAAAGAAGCCTGCAACACAAAAAAAGAAATAACAAAATGACCCTATACCTGTTTTTGCTGATTGTTGCGGCCGCTTTGATGTCTAACTCTGTATCTTTGATGATTTCAGGGTTAATCTATGCCGCTATATCAATGCTACACCTGATGGTATTTGGCCGGTTAGATGGCAGCGATTATGGGTATTATTACGCGTCGGCAGCAATGTTTGATTGTATTTGTGCTATATGTATCTGCATGTCTGCGGAGTGTCTTGATAAAGATTGGCATCTTTTCCCGCTTTCTCTTGTTATGATTTTGTCGATGTTAGTAAATATGGGCGGGCTATTCATCTGGTATTATGGGTGGGATAGCGCAGTATATAAAGTGGCTGGGGTAACGGTATACCTTTTAGCGGCCATAATTTTGTTAGGGAGTTCGTTAAATGTGGGTCGATTCCTTGGTCTTAGTCGGTTCGGCCCTGTTCATTTTGTCGCAGATAGTGACAGCATATTGCTGGATAGCAGGAAAAAAGACTGATGCCCCATCGAATATTGGAAAAAATAAACCTCGCGGAAATAACAAGCGCACCATTGACGCAGTATGTGACTGCGGGGGCGACAGTTAGCGCGGGTTATGCTTCATATGCAGAATATTTGTCGACAGTTACAGGGCTTGTGGCTACGATCTCAGGTATTGTCCTGTCATTAACATTTATTAGGATTAATCTTGTTAGCCTAAAGTTTAAAAAACTGGCAGAGATTGACCGACAAGAGCAGAGCGCATTATCAAACGTCAAACTTGAGTTAGAGATTAAACGCATAAAGGCGAGCATTAAAGAGGCGGTGTAATGCTAGGCAGGCGGAAAAGAGTGCTAATGGCATTGGCCGCAGGTGGTATAATGTGGCTATTATTTTGCGCGCTTTGGTGTATAGCCATTGAAAGCAATTTGTATATATGATGCTGTTATAGGTAATTACTTTATGACTATTTCAACTAAAAACTTTAACCCTGAAATCGATATTAAACTTCGATGTACTTGCGGGCATGAGAGGTGCGACCGTCGAAGTGTTGGCCAAGAGGAGCTTGATAAGGTTCAGTTTATTAGGGATGACGCCAAGCGCGGTCTGGTTATTACATCAGGTGGGCGATGCCCAAATCATCCTGATGAGGTAAAGCGAACAAAGCCAGCCGATCACCAAAACTGTGTCGCGGTTGATATTCGAGTTTATGGCGGCGTAGAGCGCATGGAATTAGTGCGACTTGGATTAAAGCATGGCGCTAATGCTATCGGTGTGGCCAAGACTTTTGTTCACCTTGGATGGCGCAAAGACTCGGCCCCTGTTATGTGGACGTACTAATGAGCCTAAACCCACTAGATTCAGCTTTTAATTTTGGCAGCACATTGCTTGATAAGTTTTTCCCAGACAAAGACGCGGCAAATAAAGCCAAGCTCATGTTGATGGAAATGAAGCAAAACGGTGAGCTGTCTAGGCTCCAGGCAAGCGCAGGCATAGTAACGGCAGAGGCTAACAGCGATCATTGGCTGGCGGCTAACTGGCGACCGATAACAATGCTTACTTTTGTGTTTATCATTGCCAACAATTATATTTTGTACCCTTATCTGGCTTTGTTCTTTGAGGAAGCGCCTAAGCTGGAGATACCGCCGGATATGTGGGCGCTATTGAAGATCGGGCTGGGCGGGTATGTGGTTGGCCGCAGTGTTGAAAAGGCTGTTACTGGATTAAAGAAACCGAATGGCTAACCATTTAGATAAATTTTTAGATCAGGTACAACGCCAAGGGATAGCGGTATCATTAGTAGTCGCTGCTAGTTTTGGCGGCTACCACATAATGACTAAAATGAATGATGACGGCGTTAAGGTTTTAAAAGATCATATCACCGAATTGAACAAGGATAAGAAGCTACTATTTGATGAGCTGCTAGAGTGCCTCAAACCGTAGCAATGTTATAATGTAACGAAAGCCTATCAGCGATGGGCACAACTCAATCCTGCGGATTAGTTATGATTGAAAAAAAGAAGGAAGGAAGGCCAACAAGCTACAAGCCAGAATATGCCGAGATGATTATTGATTTCTTTGCTGCGGCTAGAGTTAGTGAAGGCGAAGAAAGGGCAGAGGCTACAATCTTCCCAACGCTTGCTAGGTTTGCCTGTAATATAGGCGTACATCGTGAAACCCTGATGAATTGGGCCAACGCTAAAGACTCAGAAGGGGCGCTTATTAACCCAGAGTTTTTCGACTCTTATAAAAGGGCTAAGGAGTATCAGGAGGCGTTTATTTATGAGGGTGGGATGAGTGGCGCGGTAAATCCTACCTTCGCCATATGGTCAGCTAAGGCTATCTTAGGCCATAGAGATACGGATATTCAGCAAACAGAAGAAGCCAAGCCGTTAAGTATCGTATTCAACACAATAGATGCGCGCAAAGATGCCTGATTTAAATGTGCCACAGTCAAAATTCCTGCAAATGGATACCAAATTTCGAGCGTATGTTGCTGGGTTTGGTAGCGGCAAGACTTGGGTAGGTTGTACCGGCTTGCTCGAACACTTCTGCAAGTTTCCTAACATTGATGCCGCCTACTACGCGCCGACTTACAAGCTGGTTAAAGGTGTGTTTTATCCCACTATTGAGGAAGTGGCGCACAATATGGGGTTTGATTGCCGTATTAAGTTGGCAGATGCCGAGGTACATTTGAGCTATGGCGGCAAGCATTACGGCGTCATTCATTGTAGGACTATGGACAACCCAGAAAACATTGTCGGTTTTAAGTCTGGTCACGCCTTAGTTGATGAGCTAGATATTTTAACGGCTGAGAAGGCAGAGCTAGCCTGGCGCAAGATACTTGCCCGAATGCGCTATAAGGTTGACGGCTTAAAAAATGGCGTAGATGTAACCACGACGCCGGAAGGGTTTAAATTTACACATGATAGATTCGTTAAGCGTGGCGGCGGTCAGTATGGATTGATACAGGCCAGTACATACGATAACGAAGAGAACTTGCCGCATGATTATATTGAAACGCTGAAAGAAGATTATCCAGAGCAGTTAATTGAAGCGTATTTGAACGGTCAGTTCGTAAACCTTACAAGCGGTACTGTATATCAAAACTACGACCGTGTTGCTCACAACTCAACTGAGACAGTTAGAGAGGGTGAGCCGCTATATATTGGTATGGATTTCAACGTGACCAAAATGGCGGCGACTATTTACGTCAAGCGCGATGGTGGCAGAGAGTGGCACGCTGTCGATGAAGTCACTAATGGTTATGACACTCCTGAGATGATAACGATACTCAGGGAGAGATACCCAGATCATCATATAACTGTTTACCCTGATAGCTCAGGCAAGAATAGAAAAAGTGTATCGGCATCATCATCTGATATCGGTTTGCTAGAGGGGGTTTTCTCTGTTGTCTATAATACAACCAATCCTTTTGTTAAAGATCGCGTTTTGGCTGTCAACTCAGCGTTTCACAGAGGCGTTTTATTTGTTAACACTAGGGCTTGCCCAACAACGGCGGACAACCTAGAACAGCAGGTTTACGGCAGTAATGGCGAGCCTGACAAGAAGGGCGGCAAAGATCACCAAAACGATGCCACTGGATACCCAATAGCCTACGAGATGCCAATCAATAAGCCTTGCATTGAAACTAATATCAGGATGAATTACTAATGAATAATCAGACATTAACCTATGACAGACACCCACAATATGATGCCTCTGTTCGTATCTGGGAGCTTACACAAGCAGCCTCGACACCAATGGCTGTAAAAGATGCGGGGCCAAAGTATCTGCCACTAGCTGCAAACCATGAAAGCAAGTTAGACCCCAGATATGTTGCTTATTTAGATCGCGCTGTATTTTACGGGTTCACACAGGAAACTATTAGCGGATTGCTTGGTTTAGCCTTTCGCCAAGGTGTGACCATTGAGACAGATGCGGCCACTGATTACATAAGTAAAAACATTGACGGCGATGGCATAGGATTAGAGCAGCAGGCCAAGGCATCAATGACCGACCTTATAAAATATGGTCGCGCTGGTTTGTTTGTCGATTTCCCGCCTACTGATGGCGAGGTAAGCAAGGCAGAGCAGGAGCGACTGGCATTATCTGCAACTGTTAATTTATATAATGCATTTTCAATTGTTGACTGGGCGTCTGTTCATGTTGGCAGTGTGTCGATGTTGTCGCGTGTTGTTCTTTGTGAAATTCAGTATAGGGATAGCGAGGCAGGTTCAACAGAAGAAGTTGAGGTCAAGCGAACACTGGCACTAGATGAAGAGGGTTATTATTTTGTAACGGAAGAGGTTGAGGGCGCTGATGATAGGATTTATCAGCCTACTAACTCAGCAGGCCAGCGGATAAATTATATCCCGTTTTATTTTGTTGGCTCGACTAACAATAATACTAATATTGATGATGCGCCAATTTATCCAATAGCTGATTTGAATATCGCCCACTACAAGAACAGCGCAGACTATGAAACAGCCGCGTTTCTTGTATCTCAGCCACAACCTTGGGCGACTGGATTAAACCAAGACTGGGTTAATCGAAACGTTAGCGGGTTTCTGATGGGTTCAGGCTTGCTGGCATTACCACAAGGGGCGACATTCGGCATAGAGCAGACACAGCCCAATATGGTAGCAATGGAGGCTATGAACCATAAACAGCAGTCTATGATCTCGCTAGGCGCTAAGCTAATCAGCCCTGATATGAGCTTTAACACGGCATCAGAGGCGATTATTGCGAGCGCGTCAGAGAACAGCAGATTGCAAACGCTTATGGATAACGTAGTAATGGCTTATGATTCGGCAATGGCTGCGCTTGCCGATTTTAATGGCTCTACTCAGCCGGTATTTACTATCGACACTGACCTGAGCGCGATAATGGCCGACCCTCAGATGGTTGCATCTGTGACTGATAGCTGGATGAAAGGCTTAACACCTGCGCGTGATGCGCGTGATTATCAGCGCTCGGTAGGAGTATTAAAGCGCACAGAGGAAGAAATAGAAGATGATCTAGCTGATACAATTTCGCCATTGGAATCAACGAATGTCGAATGATATGCTCGACGCTTTCACGCGGCATCAAATATTCGTGCAGAGATACGCGACAGGTCAGGCGAAGAAGTTTGACGCCTACCTGCGCAGGGCTGACAAGGTTATCAGGGATGTATTAAGCGCTCAGGATGACGTCATAAGCAGCCGCAAAGCGTTAGCATCTGTTATTGCTGACATTACTGCGGGTATTGGCAAGGATGGCGTGTATGGCGATTACGTTGAGCTGCTAGAGGCTGACTTGGCTGACTTTGCAGGTGAAGAGATCGGCTTTACTGTTAAGACTCTAGAGAATGGAACCACCGCGACTGTGTTAGCACCAGAAGCGGCTGCGGTTGTTGCGGCTACTTATCGCGTCCCATTAGGATTGCCCGGTGCTATGCCGCCATTGCTTAATGGATTTATTAAGCAGATGACAACCACAGAGGTCAGGCGCATTAATAATGTGATTACTTCGGGCTTCTCTGAGGGCAGAACAACAATGGAGATGACTCGGCAAATCAGGGGAACTAGAGCTAACAGGTTCAACGATGGCATTTTAGCGACGACTCAGCGCAACGCTTATGCAATAGCGCGAACCTCGGTTAATCATGTGGCAACTCAGGCGCGTGAAGCAACCTACAGTGATAATAGCGATATTCTTGATGGTGTTGAATGGTCTAGTACATTGGACAACAGGACATCGAATATTTGCCGATTCTATGACGGTAAAGTATTCCCAGCTAATGAGGGGCCAAGACCGCCGGCGCACGTCAATTGCAGATCCGCAACGCTTCCATCAGTTAAGCCCAGCCTATCTATATTCACAGGCAATGAGGAGCGCGTATCTATTGGTGCTGAAGGGCCGGAAGTAGTCAAAGCGAGCAAGTATTACACTTGGTTAAAAACTCAGCCATCAGCGTTTCAAAATGAAGTGCTGGGCGTTAGCAAGGGTAAATTGTTTCGTGATGCCGGACTAAGTCCCGATGAGTTTAGAAAACTGACATCTAACAACTTCGGTAAACCGTTAACACTTGCTGAGATTAAACGCAAAGACGCAGCCGCATGGGGCAGTGCCAACCTTGATTAATACTGTATAATGTGAATGATTAACCTATTATGATATAACGTAACAGGGGCAGCGCCTCTAACAACTCCAGCGGAGAGAACGATGACAGAAGAAACAACTACAGAAACGCCAGATTACGCGGCACAATTAGCATCAATGCAAGAATCAATTGACAAGTTGAGTGCAAAAAATCAAGAACTACTTGGCGAAAAGAAAACGGCGTCAGCAAACGCTACGGCAGCGGAAGAAGCAAAGGCCAAAGCGATAGAAGAGGCTGCGCGAAAATCGGGCGATGTTGCTGCGCTGGATAAAAGCTGGCAGGAAAAATATGACGCCTTGACACAGCAAACAAGCGCAACTATTAAAGAGCGCGACAGTCAAATAGGCGGCTTAACATCAGGCGCACAATCATTACAGGTTGCGGCTGAGTTGGCGGTGGAAGGATCGAGTGAGGTGTTAAACACGCTGATTAAGTCTCGATTTAAAACAGAATATACAGAGGGTAAGCCGGTAACGGTTATTCTCGATAAGAACGGCGAACGGTCAGCGATGACAGTGGCCGAGCTTAAAAACGAATTGGCCAACGATACGGCCCTTGCGCCATTAATCAGCGGTTCAAAAGCATCAGGCTCCGGCGGAGCTGGTAATAAATCGAGTGGCGGCGCTACTTCGACAGGTAATAACACTTACTCAAAAATTGTCGAAGGTTTCGACGCACTCCCCCAACGATAGGAACTAAATTATGTCCAGTTCAGATATGGTAAATTACGACCAGTACTTCATGCCAGCAATTGCTGAGGCTTACGCTCAGAAAATTGATATGTTTAACGCAGCATCAGCCGGCACTTTGCAGCTATCAAGCAATGGTTTCGATGGTAGCTTAAACCGCGAAAGTTTCTATAAGGAGATTTT
>TARA_R110002153_G_scaffold18380_2_pt1 | contig 12025 bp, 5 predicted proteins | sample TARA_R110002153 | Tara Oceans TARA_R110002153 (sample SAMEA4398193) | marine metagenome | biome: Polar Biome; feature: [SRF] surface water layer (ENVO:00010504); material: water (ENVO:00002006), including particulate matter (ENVO:01000060) such as... | depth 5 m
TATTACGTTTATAAATTGTCCTATTATTCTTCCTTTATGTTCATCATTAAGGGCTTGACCAATAAAAGGGAAAAGTCTCTCCCTATAGTCTTGTTGTAATCTTGATAATTTTTCGTCACTTTCATCTCTTGTTTTACTTTCGTAGTGGTATGCAACGGCATCAGACACAAATAAATTCATTTTACCTTCCAGTAATATGGAGAAGTTTAACTCAGCGTCCTCAAAACACTCTATATAGGTAGGGTTAAACCCACCAACTTTCTTAAATAAATCCTTCGAAACTAATAGAAAGGCTCCAGTGTTACCAACTATTCTACTATACCCTTCCTGACTATGTTTATATGATTGTCTAAGGTTGTAATGAGATATCTCTATTTGTGATAGCCCGTTCTCTGTTAACCACTCCTTTTTTAACCATAATAACATACCACCATGTTGTACAGTATTATCCTCAAAGTGTAACCTAGCACCAACAGTCCCAACCTTATTCTTATTCTTTATCCAAACTGAAACTACCCTACTTATCGCGTCGTTTATTAGTTCTATATCGTTATTACAGAATAATAAAAGTTCAGTATCTTTGGAAATGTATTGAGACACAACTTCATTGTTAATCTGGGCAAAGTTATAATAATCAAATTTTATTAATTTTATAAAATCCTTATCTTCGCAGAATTCTTCAATCTTAATCATATTTTTTTCACCACTACCGGTGTCTGCTACTATAATTTCATAATTTTTATATTCAGACTTTTCTATTATAGAATTTATACAACCGAAAAGAATATCGATATTATCTTTTGTTGGTATTATTATTGATAGTTTTGGTTGGTTCTTTATCATAGGGATTTTTTCAGTGTAAAATATCTCTACCCCCACAGAAGCTGGTAAATAAGTTGACTTTTCTTTAACAAATTGTAATCTATTTTTTTCCCACTCTTCATTAGTCTGACCAACAGATTTATGAGTAACCCGTACATTTGTTACAACCCCAACTTTAACCCCATCAAGATGGTTACTAAAAGTAAAATCAACGTCATAAAAATGGAATCCTTTAATCTCTTCGTTGAAGGTGGATTCTATTTTTGTTTTATCTACTGCGAAAAATAACCCATCTAACATAACCACCGGGATTATGTTTTCCCCAACAGACATAGAGTATTTAGATTCCCAAGTCTTCCCATCTTGGGAATGGTTAACTAATCCAACCATATTACTTAGTGGTTGGTTAATATCCTCCCACCATCTTCCGGTTTCTGGTAATTCTGTTGTACCGGCAAGACCAAGTACCCCATAATCAGAATTATCGAAATGTTTAAGAATTTTTTTCCCCCACTTTTTTGTGTTAAATATTAGATCATCGTGGCAGAAAACAACGATGTCGTTTTGAGCTTTTTCTAATAATTCGTTATATACCTCAGTTAAAGAAACACCGTCAGGGTTCTCAAAGGGTAAAACTTCAACCCCTTTAACACCACAAGTATTCTCTATATGTTTTATATATGTTTCGTCTATTTTTCTTGTACTATATACTACAGTTAATTTCATATTATTTACCAGTTGAACCGAAACCATCACTTCCTCTTTCGGTTTCTTTTATATTATTATTTATTTTTATTAGGTTTATGTATTCACCAGTAACAACTGGACATAAACAAGCTTGAGCGATTCTGTCACCTTTCTTAATTATTCTTTCTTCCTTACTAAAATTAGCCAATATTATTTTTATCTCTCCTATATAACCTTGATCGATAGTTCCGGGTGAGTTAAGTACAAAAAGTCCTTCTTTTAACGATAGTCCTGAACGACTTCGAATTTGGACTTCAAATCCTTTCGGAATAATTAGACTAATTCCGGTGGGTATCAACTCAACCTCTTTTGGTTTTATTATTATGTCCTCCGAAGACCTTAAATCAAACCCACTATCTGTTTTATAAGAATACGACAAGTCTTCAGTACTAGACATATTCTTATACTCTAACTTAATCATTATCGATTCTGGAGTGATATCCATACTGTGTTTATTAAATTCTTCAGTGGTTTGGGTTATTTGATTTGTTAGGGAAGTTAGTTCTTCTATGGAAGCATCCTCCGAAAGACTTTCGTACTTATCAATTAATTTACCGAATACTTTTTCATAATCATTAATATTATTATTTTCCATTTTATAAATTTTTAACTTTTTTAATTAGTTTAATTAGAGAACTTACATCTTTTTCACAGTAATACATAATTTCAGTCTTTTTATCATTGTACCAAGATTGGTGCATATTTTCTCCGGTTACTTCACCTTCCTTAGGTGAGGGTATTCCCATAAGGGAAGTTACTAAATGTAAGGAAGATAAACCTTTATATGACCCAAAGTTCCAAAGTTCTTTTGTGTCAAGAGCCCTAACCTCCCAAGGTTTTGTATCGTGAGAAGGTAATAAAGATGGTGGGTTAATACCGTTAATTAACATTCTCTTACCTAAATAAGGTAAATCAAAATTCTTGATATTATGACCACATAAGGTAAAACCAACTTTTTCTATTTTATTTAGTAGTTGTGTTACTTGAATTAAGTCGTCCATCTCATTACCACTACAGAAAGATTGTAACTTTTCTTCTTCTCCATTTATAAACCCGACACTAATACACACAATCTTACCAAACTCAGGTAACAAACCAGAATATTTTTCATATAGAAACTCACAATCCTTATCCTCATCTTCCGGATAATGTCTTCTAAAATAAGAACACCCTATTACGTCCCACAAATCCCAAAGGGACTCATCCATTTTTTTTAATTCGTGAGAATCTTTATAGGAACCAGCAGTTTCTATATCAATAAACAATAATTTATTTTCATTTATATTTTCTAACATTTTACAAATATACTATTTTTTAATTAAACTTTTATACCATTCAGCTCTCTTTTTTGTAACTTCTCTAATATGGTATTTTTGTACATCTTCATAAAGTTGTTCACCTAAATCTGTAACCATATTAGGGTTATTAATAAGAGTCTTAATATGTTTATACCACCATTTATGATTTTTAGACGTTGGTACTAATAAGGAATTCTTACCGTGAACACAATCAATATTATAGGGACCAAAGTCTTGTGCGATTAGGGCTTTCTTATGAAAACCAGCTTCAATAACTTTTAATTGTGATTTAACTCTATTAAAGGTATGTTCTTTTAGTGGAGCTAAAGAAACGTCCATAAGATTATAGTTAGAAGCGTAAGTGGTGATTGGTTTTGTCCAAACTCTATTATATTCATCAGTCCTATTCTCCTTAGACTTCTTAAAGTCAAATAATTTTTGTACGTGGTTTTTATCTGAAATTAAATTATAATCTGAAGTCATGATTTGTTCATATTGATACCATACAGATTCCTTTGGTGTTATTTCTCTTGTGGTTTGTTTTCCGTCAGGATGTACTTCTGTTATTGCCCCTCTTAAATCATAACCACATAAAACCATTTGGTATTTATTTTTTACTGTGGGGTCAGAACCTAGTTTTTGTAAACCATCTTTTAATAACATTAAATCGTGAAGGTGAGAAGAACCACCTAACCAACCAACCCTAAGTCTGTCTGATTCTTCAGGTTTAGGTTTGTGTTGTCTTTTATCGGGATCAATAGCATTAGGGAATATCTCTATATTTTTATTATATTGTAACATTAATGTTCGAAAGTCCGGAGTTGTAGTGGTAACGTAATCCGCGGCTTTTAAGTTTTCTATAATCTTAGGACCTATCTTGTGTTCCATTATCATTGGGTATGCGGGGTGTTCTTGACCCGGCATCCAGTAATCATCCAAATCCATAATGACGGTAATGCCCCACTTTTTACAATCTTCGATAAGTCGTAAACAATTACCCCAATCACCCATACCTCTATGAAAATGAAGGATATCAAAGTCTTGCCAGTAGGTATCGCGGTTATCCCAAGGACTATAATTTATTTCTACTTGGAATTCTCCAGGGTAGTATTTCTCTAATGCAATGTGTGGGTCGATTGACCGGTATGACCCCACTCCAGTTCTATCTGAAGGGTGTACTAAAATCTTAATTGGTTTGGACATAGTTTTCTTTTTAGATAATAATAATAAACAAAATAAATAATTAAATCAAATAAGGTGGTAGATATTAACACACTTAGTAGACTAAATATATTTATTAGTATAAAAGAATCAAATGGCAATACAAAATTATTACTTTAATAACTTAGACGCAAAGTTAGCAAGCGACTCATTTTGGGATTTTAATCTAACAGATGATGAGAGAAATTATACAAAAGAAGTGATATATAACTCAGATGTTATGTATTATAGTGGGGGGACAACATTATTCGGAACCACCTTCTATTCTTATAAGTTTCCAACTTATTTAGATTTACACGACCCTAAATGTAGTGAACAAAAAGACATACCCTCACTATCGAACCCAGAGTCGGGAGGGATATCACTAATCACTAACCCCTTAACAACAGCGGCGGCAAGAACTCCAGGAACTTACAATATTGGAGTTTCAGATTATATCACTAGTGGTGTGGGATATGGGGCTACTTTTGATATATTGGTGACGGTGGGTGGTGTTACCTCTTTGGTTGCGTCCACTGCCTATTATAATGGATGGTCTGGTGGACGGGGTTTTGTTAATGGTGATACCATAACAATAACTGACGCTAATTTAGGTGGAGGGGGAGCCGCTAATCTAGTAATGACAGTCCAAACAGCAACTATTACAACACCAGAAAATTCAGGTACATTTTATTCGGGGAATACTCTCTTAAGTAAAATGGCTTGGAGTGAAGCTGAGGTAACTGATGGTCAAAAAATAAAAGATTTCGGTCTAACTTCTATCGATAACGGACTAACGGACTCATTAACTGGGAGTGTGTTTACAATCGCTACCAGTATACCAACATCAGAAACGTTTAATCCCGAATGGTATGATTATAGATTAAAAATGCACGCTGTAACGGGGTACACAAGTACTCATGACCCTAGAACTAATGGAGGTATATTAACTTTTATTGTCGTTCCAGGGACAGAAACAAACTTAAATAGACCAGCTGGAAACTATACGGTTAATTATGGTAACTATACTACGACTTCTGCTGCGGGAATAAACGCAGATTTTAGTATTACAGTAGATGCTTTAGGTACGACAACAGTAACTGATGTAATAATACAAGACCCTGGAGAATTTTATGTGATTAATGACGTAATAACCATCCCACCCGCTATGTTAGGGGAATTCCCTGGGGGAATATTAACTTTTACTGTCGTTCCAGGAACAGAAACCGAAGTAAATAGACCAGCCGGAACCTATACCGTTAATTATGGGACTTATACAACTACTGGGGTAGGTGTAAATGCAAACTTTAGTATTGTTGTAGACGCTTTAGGTACAACAACAGTAACTGATGTGTCTATATTAGATTCTGGCGAAAACTACATATTAAACGAAACAATCACTATTCCACCTACTATGTTGGGGGATTTGGTTAGTGCAACAAACCTACAATTACAAGTTCAAACTTTTATTGTTCCTGTTTTACCTGACCCAACCTTACAACTACAAATACAAACTGTTACTAATGAGGCCAATGGAACGGGGGTTTTTGATAAGACAATAACTTACGGAATGAGGTCAAACTATGATAGAAGTGGGTTCTATTATGATTTATATGGTGGGTTCTTCCAAGGATTCTATAATCTATTTAGTTATGGTTATTCTATATTACCTATTAGACCAGATAATGGATGGACTGTAGAATGTCTATTAAAGGTACGTTCTTCTGGTAGTAGTTGGGATAATAGAGTAACAAACACTCTTAACACCAAATATCCTGAAAACGAAGGTATTTTTTGGTATATGGGAGCGAGAGCAGAAAATAAATTTTGGAATTGTTTTCATGGAGAAACTGGTTTTACAACTTCAGTAGGTAACCCCTTATACAATTGTACCGGTACATGTGTACACACTGGATTTACAGGAGACACATGTATTGGTGCTGCAAATTATGTATGTGATGATCCAACCTATACAGATGAAACTAGTTGTACAGGGGCTGGATCAATATGGGATACTAATGGTACAAGTACTGGGTGGACATATAGTCAAAGTGTTTTTGGTGGTAATTACTATTCAAGTGCGTCAACAGAATATCAGATACTTAGTAATAACTTAGCTTTGAGATTAAGTGGTGGGTCAGCAGAAGGTTATAAGTTATGTTATAGAACATTAAGATATACTGGTAATACTTCAGTTACTGGGACTAGTGATAATTTTGCTTGTTCTGGGGGTACATTTGCTACTGGATTTACATTAGAGGAAAAATGTACAAAATACCCTATATGTACGGGAACAACGGATGACTCTTGGATGAAAGTGGATGCTGTTTGGAGAAGAAACCATACATACGAAACCGCGTATGAGAAGTTGTGGCGCGGTGGTGTAAACTTAATAACAACCCTAACTTGTGAATCGGAAAATAGTGTCGATAGTGGATCAACAGCAACAACAATAACAATTACTGAGGGAGAAAAACTATATCTACAAAATATCGCATGGATACAAGATATAAAAAATAGATACGGCACTTTAACCCTGTATTCAAATTCAAGACCAGTTCTTACAATTAATGATTTTGAAGAAATAATACCTAGAAGATTAAACGAAGTTGCAGAAAAACAACTAGGAGTCCCCTATAGTATGAGTTTTGGTGGTGGGTCGCAAGGACTTTACGAATCTTTAACTTATAGTGGTAGTAGTAATCTAGACGCCTCAGTTCTAAAAAGTAACTCTATTAGTGATACTAATTATGACCCTGTGATATACGGTAAGTTATTTTCAGCGGGGATTACCGCAGGGATCGCAGACATTTTACGAGTGGCGGGGACATATAATATAACCCCTGCAGTTTATACAACAAGTGGGGTGGGACAAGGAGCAACTTTAGACATAACAATAGATACCGCAGGTGATGTAAGTAATATAATAATACCGGCACCACCTAATGATAGAGGTTTTGGGTTTGTTGTAGGTGACACCATTACAATACCTGACGCTAATCTAGGGGCAGGAGGTGCGGTTGATTTAATCCTATCTTTAGATAAAACTTCGACCGGAACAGTTACTTATGACTCAGATGGAGGTGCTTTTTTAGAGTCTGAAATATATGATGGGACACAAAGACAAAACTCTGTAATATTTTATAAAGCTTATAATAATTTTGCGATAGATGATCTTAATTATAACCACCCGATAATTTCCGCAACTACCTATGATGTTATAGTAGAAGCTAACATTATTAGTAATGATAGTGGTGGAAATCCACCAAAGTTAGATTTAGGTTTTTCAGGGGCAACAGCAACCGCACCAACTCCAGAAGTTACCTATCTTATTCAAAATGAAATATTAACAACAACAAAAATGACCCTACATAGGGAGTATAAACCATCCACTATTACTGGTGATTTATTTATTGCGATATCTCCAAACTCTAGTGGTAAGATAGAAATTACAAATATGTCAGTTATTAGAAGGGCATATAAGAGAGACCCAGCAGATGAGAGTATGTTAATAGAGAAGAATTTCGCAGGTACATATATGGGAGGTATTTCACAAATGAGATATTATAATAGACCTTTAGATGCTAGTGAACTTAAGCACAATTATTATACTAATGTTAATAGATATGGATTAATAGATTGTGATTGTGGTAATGATGATATTTTTATTGAAGGTTGTGATACCGAATATGCCACATATACCTTTCCTATTGGTGCATCACCTCCAACAGGAAACATTGATACGGTCTCTTTAGATTTTGGAGATAAAATGGTTAGGTGGGACACATTCACAAGTGAGAATGTTGCAACTTGGAACGGTACCTCTAATTCCCACCCACTACCAATGAGGTATAGTAGTGTAGACCCATATTGTTGCTCGTCAACAGATGTGTCGTGTAATGAAGATAATTATCTTAATTGTCAAACAGAGGCGGATTGTATTAGTACTGCGTGGGGTAAATGTAGTGCGACATGGTATGATAGTGGTAATTTAACCCCAGCTATTGTTAAATTCCCATTTACTAGTGTACCGAGTAAACCTTTAACAATAACAATAACGAGAACCGACCCCACTCAGCTGTCAACAATAACATTTACCGGTAAGCAAGTAAGGTAACAAATTATAAAGTATTTATATACATGGACTTTTACATTAGAAAAAACTCAACAGAACCAATTGTTAAAATGAAAGTGATACAAGATGGTAGAAATGACTTTCAAAATTTACACGACCAATTAGCAAATTCGTCTATTAAATTCTCTATGAGAGATGTTTCAACAGGGATTTATAAGATATTAAATAAATCGGGGAGTATTGTTTCAGTTACATTAGCTGATGATAATTCACCAAGAGAATATTATATATATTATAGGTGGAAAGATGGAGACACGGCTAAACCAGGTAGATACCAAGCCGAATTTAGTATTTATCTAAATGATGACTGCGCAGAACTAATAGTCCCAATTAGAGATAATTTATTTATAAACATAAGTGACAGTTTCGCAAGAAGTAATTGTGCAAATTGTGTAGAAAACTCATAAAAAAAAGAAAAGAATGGCTTGTAAATGTACACAAACAACAGCAAACGCAACCGGAGGAGGGGCGATAACATCACCATTAAGTGCTTGTAGCTATACTCTGTGGGTTAATCAAATAAGTGGATGTACTGGATCAGCATTAGATGTTCATTTTGGTAATCCTGGGGCTAATATATTATTTAATCTTGGGATTGATGGTATTGTAGCAGGACCTGGAACCCCTGGGTATACAACTAAAGCGTACGGAACGAATAATCTAAGTATCGATAAACCGTACCCATTACATAGGTTCTCAATAGGTAACCAAGGTAATATTGACGTGGAAGAATATATTCATTTTGGTGATGGGAATTTTACTGGAAATACTGGTAATAATAAAACGGGTACCGTTGGTGATGTTTATTTAGGTTATAAGGCTGGTTATACAAGAATGACAAATACTAATAGTTCGATTAATACAGTAGTTGGTCATAATTCATTGGGTTCTATTGGAGTATTAAATGTAGCACAAAATAATGTAGCTGTTGGTGCAAATACAATGATGAACGCCACAAACGCTAGAAATAATGTAATAGTCGGTACTACTGCCGGAAATGCGTTAACAATAGGGGATAATAATGTTTATCTAGGATATGGTCAAGGAAGTCTTGAGACCACAACAAGTGATGAATTACGAATTGGTAATGAAACACAAACTGCAGGAGGTAGTAAAAGACCTTTAATACAAGGTAACTTCGCAACTTCAGCTACAACTTTATGGGGTAGTGCAAGAATTACAGATTTACCAACAACATCTCTTGATTCCTTTGTTACTATAGGAACTGGACCCATAAATGGTGGATATCTAACCACTTCCAATTATGGTCTGGATAATACTGGAGTATGGACGGCGAATACACAAGACTGCTCAACATCAAACGGTTGTGATTGTACGAGTCCTGATTGTGATTGTGGATATTATGACGGAACTGGAGCAAATGGATATAGAAGTGTTTCTATTTCTGGAGGTACAAATCACACTGCAACACCTACAGATTGGGCAGGAACTAGAGTAGGTATAGGTACACAATTTCCAGAGGTACCTTTACATGTCAAAACTCCATATGGTTATATGGTAGTCCAAAGTACGGTAGGCGCTTCTTATATAGAATCAAAAGCATTTGAGACTAATGCATATATTGGACTCGCAGCACAAAATGGAGTTAATAGTGGGTCAACCACTTGGAGGATGCACGCTACCAATACCCCTTTGTGGGTTCAGAATTATATAACTGGAGTTGCGCAATCAGCAGGTACTGGTTTTACTATATCTCATCGTACACAAGGTAATGGTGTACAAACGGTAACAAACCCAATAAGTATAGTTGGTGATCATATAAGTGATAGGGTTAAAGGTTTAGATGGGGCGTTAGTTCTTAGGTCTGGAGACGGTTCAGGTGGTAGTGGTGGTATTGGAGGAAATCAGAATCCTTCCCATGGTGTGGGGATATTTACATCAACCCCAACAAAAGAATTAACAATTATTGGAGCAATGAGTGCGACAGGATCCATACACTCGACTGATTATATAAAATTCCCTAACCCCGCAGTCTCTACTTATATCGGATATGGGATATCTTCAGCTACAACATCTAGTATGCTTAATACGTTCTTGGGTTACCAAGCCACAACTGTCTCGAAGACAGCAGCCTCTAGTAATACTGGTGTTGGTACTTATACACAAAAAAACTTAGAGACTGGTGATAATAATACATCATTAGGGGTTTCTACCTTAGCCGCTAATACAAGTGGGAACGCTAACGTCGCAATAGGGTCACTTGCTTTAATGTCGTCAGAATCTGTTTCTCATAATGTAGCTGTTGGTTATAGGGCGTTAACTACCGTTGCTGAGGGGGAGTCAAATTTAGCGATAGGTTCAAACGCGTTATTTGCTAATCTTTCCACATTAAATGTTGGTATCGGTAATTCATCTGGTTCTGAGATTACCACTGGACATAGAAACACAGTAGTGGGGGCTAATACACATCGTCAGAATCAAACAGGACATGGAAATTCTTCTTTAGGTCATGCTTCTTTACAAGGAGGAGGTGGTAGTCATAGTTATAACACCGCTTTAGGTTCAGGTTCTATGTCTGGTATAACAACTGGGGGTTGTAACGTTACTGTTGGTAATAATGCTGGAGCTGGTATTACTAATACACTTGGCAAGATAACAACAGGTTCCAATAATATAGCAATAGGATGTCAAGTCGACATTAAGGATGGGACCAGTGATAACCAACTGAATATAGGAAATTATATATACGGGAAAGGTAACACGTTTGTTGGTATTCTAAAACCTATACCAACGGTGGCGTTAGATGTTGATGGTGCTCAGAAGATTTCACAATATTCAACTGTAGAAGGTGATATAAACGCCAATGGAAATATTGTTGGTGACGGAGCCACGAATATAACTACAATGAACGATGGTACATTTGCCGGCACAGTAACAGCGGAGCAATTAACCTCAACAGATGATATAACAGCGGCAGGAGACATTTCAATTGTTCCAGTGGGAGATGGATTTTTCAAAGGTAATCTACAAATACCATATCCTTATGCTATTTATGCGTTGGACAGTGAAGGTGTAAATCGTGCTGTAATTACTAATGCATTACCAATCGGATTACAATTGGGTCACGTTACATCAGTTAATACGACCATACTTGGAGTAAATGTAGAGCTTAGAGGACCAACAAAGGTTACGTTAACCACCCCTTCTACAATATTAACAGGTTCATTAACAGTAGCAGATGATATAAACGCTAATGGAAATATTGTTGGTGATGGTGCGACCGACTTAACTAGTATGTCAGATGGTACATTTGCCGGCACAGTAACAGCGGAGCAATTAACCTCAACAGATGATATAACAGCAGTAGGTACTATAACAGGAGAACAAATAACATCTACAGATGACATAACAGCGGTAGGTGATATGACATTCGGTGGAAGAATTACTCTGAGTAATAATGTAGGTAATTATATTTTAGGAAATGGAGGTGGTGGTGGTAATGATGTAGAAATATGGTCCGCTAATGATATTGAACTAAAGTGTGCTGACGACATTACCCTTGAAGCGACCGGAAGAGTTGAGTTTACTCAATTTGGTGCCAACGAACCATCAATGGCAATTGATTTGAACGACGTACCTGGACAAGCTTTTATTGAGAATTATTCTGGTAACGAGGTTGCTGGGGTTATTGCATCTACTAGAAGACTCTACCTTTGTTATCAAGGAGGTATTCCAGCGACTAAACAAAACTGGATTAGTGGGGATGAGAATTGGGGAGCGGGGACTCCCGACTTAACTCTAGGGTCAAACTATAATATTGTAATGTCAGCAACTAGTGTTGGTATAGGAACTACTTCTCCAG
>TARA_R110002153_G_scaffold104022_2_pt1 | contig 12024 bp, 10 predicted proteins | sample TARA_R110002153 | Tara Oceans TARA_R110002153 (sample SAMEA4398193) | marine metagenome | biome: Polar Biome; feature: [SRF] surface water layer (ENVO:00010504); material: water (ENVO:00002006), including particulate matter (ENVO:01000060) such as... | depth 5 m
GATCGCACTGCGTAAAAGTAGTGAAATTCTCAATCATCTTAATTTAAAAGATGACAACTATTCGTTAGGCCACAATGTTGAAAAAATCAATTGGTACCGACCAGATGGCGAGCGCAAGCTAGAAGACGATTGGCAAAATCACAACAATCAATCTTTTGCTGTGGAATTATGCGGGCCACTTAACGAAAGTAAATCACACCACGAACATTGGTTGTTGGTATTTAATGCCAGCAAACACGATGTACGTTTTCATTTACCCGACTTAGGAGTTAACACGGGCTGGCAAATCATGCTGGATACGCGGTATGCGCGATGGGCTGATCAACCTGATGTGACCATCAAACACGTGCATATGCAGGCATTTAGCAGTATCTGTGTGTTTAAGTGCTCGGTTGATGATTGATAAAGAATAAATAATATGAAACATTTGCAAGAGCATGGGGAATATGTCGCTGGTCGTTCTCAACAAACCATACTGTTTGCCGCTAGAGGCCCGTGGAATGATGAAACTTTGGTGAAGGGAGCCAAGGAAATGGGGCAAAACATCAAACAGTTAAATTTGTCGGAACCTTGGGGCTTTATTAGCTGTCTGTTCGGTGAGAGCCTTATGCCACCCTCTACTTTTGAACTCTTCGTCAAACATACTCTTATTCGTAAGTCTATGGGAATGACGTGTCTGGCTGTGGTGATCCAAGATTCAGATATTACAAATACTATAATGAACCAACTAACTCAGGCCTATCAACATGCTGGTTTAGATTTCGCCTTTTTAATGGATGTTGATTCTGCCATTGCTTGGCTAAAAAAACGTGAAATTGAGATGGATTATCAACAAGTGACTGATTTTTTTCAACAACATCTGTTTGTTCGTCCAGCTCACGAGTAATTATGTTCGCAGACTATTGATTAACACAAATAGCATGCAATAAGTTTGGAAATAGTATGGAAAACTTACTTTGGGTTGGGGTGGATTAAATGCTATTACTCAGTGGTTTTCAAAATTGATGCTGATAAATGCTAATTTTGGCAATTATTGATATTTTTTAAGTGAAAGTTAATTTCATGATTACACTAGAAAAAGTCCTAGTTTCTAGTCAAAAACGCAAGTTTTTAAAATTAAGCGTCTCCCTCCTAGATTTATTCTCAATAATGAAGATTAATTACCTAAAAATAGAGCCTTTAGTGACTATTTTTAGGTAATTGGTAATTTTTCAACAATTTGGTTCTTTGTCATTCCTTGATTAGAATGCCCGCGAATTTGGTATGACTATCGGGAATTAGGCAACAGTTTATGAATCAGCAGTTAGAGCAAGAACTCAGTAGTAGTTGGCAAGAAAGGCAAGAGTACGCGGAACAAATGCAGCCGGTATTGGGCAAACTTTATCGTAACCGTGCCATTGAAATTTCGGTTTATGGTCGACCTCTACTCGGGGCCAGTGCCATTGAAATCATTAAGGCTCATCGTACTGTTAGGTTAAAAGAACAAAGCAAACTTAGACTAAGAGAGAGTTGGCCGTTGTTACAAGTTCTCAACGAAATGGAGTTGGCTCCAGCGCAAATTGATTTGGGAAAATTGGCTTACGCTTATCACTATGACCCTTCGTTTAAAACCCAAACAATTGAAGATTATTTATCTGAGCAACTCAAAAGTATTGTGAATGTCAAAGATAATCAGGCTCCACAAGATGTGGTGTTATATGGTTTTGGGCGTATCGGTAGATTGCTAGCTAGGCTGTTGATAGAAAGACAAGGTACCAATAACAAATTACGCTTAAAAGCGATAGTCGTGCGCGGTGGTAAAGAAGGTGATTTAGAAAAACGTGCTAGTTTATTAAGGCGTGATTCGGTGCATGGACCATTTAATGGCAGCATAACCATAGACTTAGAAAAAAATGCTATCAAGGCCAATGGCTCTTATATCCAAGTTATTTATGCCAATAGTCCAGCTGAGGTAGATTACAGCCAATATGGGATTGAACAGGCAATAGTAGTAGACAACACTGGAATGTGGCGAGATGAAGCAGGGCTTGGCCAACATTTACAGTCTAAAGGTGTTAAAAAGGTATTGTTAACTGCACCTGGAAAAGGCGCTATTAAGAATATTGTCTACGGGGTAAATGACAATGACATATTGTCGTCAGATTTGATCTTGTCTGCGGCCAGTTGTACCACTAACGCCATCACACCTGTTCTCAAAGCGCTAGATGAAAAATATGTGATTGAAAGTGGCCATGTTGAAACCGTGCACTCCTATACCAATGATCAAAACTTGATTGATAATTTTCATAAGGGTGATCGTAGAGGGCGCAGTGCCCCGTTAAATATGGTGATTACAGAAACAGGCGCTGCTACCGCAGTGGCTAAAGCTTATCCAAAATTAGAGGGTAAATTGACTGGTAGCTCTATTCGAGTGCCAACACCCAACGTTTCTTTGGCAATATTAAACTTACATTTGGGTGAGTCCACAGATAAAATAGCGCTCAATGAATACTTACGGGATATTGCGTTATTTTCGCCGCTGCAACATCAGATTAATTTCACTGCTTCAAAAGAAATTGTATCTACTGACTTAGTGGGGACTCGGGCTCCTTCGGTTGTTGATTCCCAAGCGACAATAGTGGCAGGGAAGAGAGCGACTTTATACGTTTGGTATGACAATGAATTTGGCTACAGTTGTCAGGTGATGAAAGTACTGCAACATATGGCAGGTTTAGTATATCCAACATTGCCAGAGTCTTTACCTAGCAAATTATAACGTTTGTGCAGTTATTTGAAAATTAATGTAATAAAATCCCGCTTCGGCGGGTTTTTATTACAAAGCAAAAAAGACGTTATTAAGTGTCGTTATAAAGAGAACTTATTTTTGAATAAAATACTTAACAAAGTTAAACAAATTAAATGGCATATTTGGTTCAGAGATCTTGGCATTCTATGTGGAATATTTGTTGCGATAAGTGTCTGGCAAGCCCGTGATATGCTCGACGTTGATAGTCATCTGCTGGTTAATGATCAATTGCTGGTCAGTACGGATGGACAAACTAATAGAATATTAAAAACTGACAAACCTACCCTGATTTACTTTTTTGCGCCTTGGTGCAAAGTTTGTTCTCTTAGTATCGGTAATCTTGAGTATCTAGATACCAACAAATTAAATATTGTAAGAATTGCATTAGATTATACAAATGTAGAAGAAGTCCAAGATTTTGCTGATAAACACAATATTTCAAGTCAAATATTGTTGGGTCACAAAGGAATAAAACAACAATTTAAAATTCAAGGTTACCCGACCTACTATATTCTGGATCAACAGCAAAAAGTGCTGGCAAAGTCATATGGCTATTCAACTGCGTTAGGCCTAAAACTAAGGCAGGTTTTTTCAGGATAAACCTTTATCTCTAGTCCTTTTTTGATAGTGATTGTGATAAATTACTGCAGTAAAATTTCCATGGGAACAAAACGTGAGAATCAGTAGCAATTTTGATAGCGGAAATATCCAAATTATCCGTGCAGACGATCCATTAAATATTCAACTTAGTATCCGTAAAGATAACCAATCTGATTTTTATCAGTGGTTTCACTTTAAACTTGAAACTCAAAGTTTTGTTTCCCATCAAATAGCTATCACCGATCTTGAAAAATCTGCTTATCCTGGTGGATGGCAGAACTATGGGGCTGTTGCATCATACGACAGACAAGAGTGGTTTCGAGTAGATTGCGAATTTGATGGTGATACCTTAACCATTCAGCATACGCCTGAATTTGAAAATATCTATTACGCCTATTTTGCTCCATATAGTTATGAACGGCATTTAGACTTACTCAGTTGGGCGCAAAACTCCTCTGCTTGTCGTCAGGAGTATTTAGGAGAAACCTTAGACGGACGGGATATGTCTTTGCTGGTTGTGGGTGAACCCGAAGAAGGCAAAAAAGTGATTTGGGTAACTGCTCGTCAACATCCCGGCGAAACTATGGCCGAGTGGCTCATTGAAGGATTTTTGGAGCGTCTATTAGACGAAGACGATGGATTATCCAGACAATTATTAGATAAAGTCGTTTTTTACATTGTACCCAACATGAATCCAGATGGCTCGGTGCGAGGACATTTACGTACTAATGCCAAAGGTGTGAACTTAAACCGCGAATGGCAAGCCCCCAGTATGGAAAACAGCCCTGAAGTGTATTTAGTAAAACAAAAAATGTTAGACACCGGTGTCGACATGTTTTTGGATGTACATGGGGATGAGGCATTACCTTATAATTTTGTTGCTGGCTGCGAAGGTAATCCTAATTACAATCAACGTTTAAAAGAACTTGAAGATAAGTTCAAAGCAGCATTTATGGTAGCCACACCAGAATTTCAAGACGAATATGGTTACGATAAAGATGAGCCAGGTAAGAGTAATTTAACAGTTGCAACCAATGCGGTAGGGCATCAATTCGATTGTTTGGCTTACACCTTGGAAATGCCATTTAAAGATAATATTGATTTACCAGACTCTGTTTATGGATGGTCACCAGCTCGCTGTAAGCAACTGGGTGATGATGTATTGATTGCCATGCGCGCAGTAGTTGATATTCTTCGCTAGTAAAAAATAATTATAATAAAACAACTAAAAATTAAGGGGAAAACCGTTGGAAGCTTTTCATAATTTACTGAAATCTATGGATGGCATGTTGGGGGGCGCTTGGTGGTTCCCATACGTGTTATTGGGTACAGGTTTATTTTTCACTATCTACTTAAAATTTCCTCAAGTGCGTTATTTCAAACACGCATGGAAGGTAGTGACAGGTAAATATGATAAAGCCGATGCGCCTGGTGATACCTCACATTTTAGAGCCTTAACTACTGCGCTTTCAGGCACTGTTGGTACAGGTAATATTGGTGGCGTAGCCTTTGCTCTGTTTTTAGGTGGGCCTGCAGCTTTGTTTTGGATGTGGGCAACGGCATTTTTTGGTATGACAACTAAGTTTGTCGAGGTGACGCTTTCACACAAATACCGTGATAAAACCCCAGATGGCACTATGGCTGGTGGCCCCATGTATTACATGGACAAACGTTTGAATATGAAATGGTTAGCCGTTGCTTTTGCGGTTGCCACTGTTATTAGTTCTTTTGGAACAGGTAATCTTCCACAAAGTAATAGTATTGCTACTAGCATTGAATCTACCTTTGGTTTTGATCCTCTAGTCGTAGGTAGCATTCTAGGGGTACTTTTGGCATTGGTTATCTTAGGTGGTATTACACGTATTGCGGCTGTTACGTCAAAAATAGTGCCGCTAATGGCCTTAATCTATATTGTTGGTGCCTTTACTGTCATATTTGCCAATTTGGAAAACGTTGGGCCAGCTTTTGTTTCAGTGTTTGCTGATGTGTTTACTGGTTCAGCTGCTACTGGTGGATTTTTAGGTGCAACTATTGCTTATGCCTTTAACCGCGGTGTCAACAGAGGCCTGTTTTCGAACGAAGCAGGGCAGGGTTCTGCCCCTATCGCTCACGCTGCTGCAAAAACTGATGAGCCTGTTGCTGAGGGCATGGTGTCTATTCTTGAGCCGTTCATCGATACCATTCTTATTTGTACTGTCACTGGTTTGGTTATCCTTTCTTCTGGTGTCTGGAAAGAAAAACATCTTAATACCTTCGATCGTACTGATATGTACATATTAGCGGGTGATTATGTTGAATCTGACCCTGCAGATAAACAAACTCTTTTTGCCTATATTAATGGTATTGAAGGTCATGGCGTCAGTGATTTTAATGGTGAGATACAAGTCGTTAATGGCAAGGCTGTGAGTAAAGGTTTTACAATTTTTAATGCGCGCTCCTTTGCAGATAATGTGGTTTTCTCTCTAGGAGATCCAGAAGATAACTACACAGGTACATTAAAAGTGGTAGATGGTAACCTACTCAAAGATAGCATTATCGTAAGAGGTGAGTCGTTAATTCATTCCGCGAGTCTTACCGCCCTAGCTTTCACTAAAGGTTTCTTAGGGGAATCCGGCAAATATATCGTCTCCATAGGATTATTATTATTCGCGTTTTCTACTGCGATAGCATGGTCTTATTATGGTGATAGAGCTATGACATATTTGTTTGGTCCGCGCTCGGTAATGCCTTATCGCGTAGTTTACGTTGCTGGGTTTGTATGGGCCGCAGTATCAGATACCACACTAGTATGGACCTTGTCTGCGGTGGCTATAGTTGTGATGACCTTGCCTAACTTGTTTGGTATTTTCTTACTACGTAAAGAAATGAAAGATTCAGTTGCAGAATACTGGACCAAGTTTAATAAAGAAAACAAATAACCTTTGATGGTTTGTGACAGGCGCGGCTAGTAGCCGCGCTTTTCTATTTTGTCCCTATGTTGGATATCAAAGATTGGAGAAAAATATATGGCATTGATAGATTGCCCTAGCTGTAATAAAAAAATATCGGATAAAGCACAAAGTTGTCAGCACTGCGGTTTTGCCTTAGGCGAAGCGGATGCTGAAGACATTGCGCGTAAATTAAGTTTAAATAAGTATTTAAAAAATCAAAGGATCCAAACCCAATCCATGGTCGCTATGTTGTTATTTGTAGCGGGTTTTGGTTTTATGTATTGGGGTGGGGCAACACCAGGCGATTTACAACATAATCTTGCTATAGGTTTGACGATAGTTGGCTTTGTTTGGTACATAGTGAACCGTGTGCGTTTGATACTTTTAAAAAGGTCTGATTAAAAAATGGATAGTAATGCGTTATTAACCTCGATGTCTGAGCCCGTTTATCAGAAATTGCTACAAGCAGTAGAAACAGGTAAATGGTTAGACGGTTCGCCGCTAACAGAACAGCAACGAGAAACGTCTATGCAAGCGGTGATGTATTATCAAGCCAAAGTATTAAAGTCTGACCAACACATGACAGTCGGTGCTGACGGTGAAATTGTAGAAAGAAGCCGAGAGTCATTACAGCAAGAGCTGAAACAAAATTCTAATAACATTCAAACAATAGCGCGGTTTAAACAGGATGATCTTTAAGCACCTTTTTCGTTCCAAACATCAAAATCCTGATCCTCAGGTACGTATTCAAGCAATAGAAAACCTGAATCACCAAGATCCACAACAAAAATCTGTTTTGCATGAACTGGCTTTTAACGACTCCGATGTGGGCGTTAGTTTGGCTGCCTTGCAGAAACTCGACAGTTTTGTGCTTTGGTACAAAATGGCTGAGATTGCAAAAAACGATAGAGTGCAGAAAAAATCACAACAATTTGTTGAAAACACTTTGTTAGATGAGCAAAACCCAGCGTTAACTGTGCAAGAAAAACGTAAGTTTATTCTTGAAACTCGTGACATACGCTTAATCGAAAAACTGCTTGGGCAGCAATGGATACAAAAAGACACACAACTTGCGATGATGTTGCTGCAAAAAGCTGATAAGCCGCAATTACAAGAAAAACTCTTGTTTGATACCCAAAATGAAAGTCTTCAAACCGCCATTTTGCAAACCCTAGCAGATGCGGCTCCGACCCGTAAGTTACTTAATAAAATCCAAAAAAAGACATCTTCAAGTGTATTAAAAGACTTGGCTAATGAAACGCTTCAAGGCTGGTTGACGGCGGAACAAGCGCCAATTGAAGTTGAACAACAAGTAAAAATGGTGTTGTCTCGCATGTTGGCTCTGAAAGATCAAAGCGATTTATTACGTATTCAACAACAGCAAAAAGAATTAACACTTCAGTACAATCAAATTGCAGAGCGCTTTGTTTGTTTACCTGAACTTAAACGCATCGAAATTGAACAAAAATATAGCGATATTTGCGTACGTGTTGAACGCACTATTGCGTTATTAACACCACAATGGCAAGCGCAGCAAGCCGAATTGGCGTTAAGCCAAAATATGCAAACCTTGCTGGTTGAGGTTGAGCAAAGCTTGGCTGAATTATCTATACAACTAAGCACACGCATCAGTGAAATTAGTTCATCAGAGGTGGATACTTTTGTTATCAGGATCAATCAGCACATTGAGAAGTTGCAAAGCCTAACTAACCAATTGCCAGCCTCTAACCAAACTGCCCACAGACGTTTGGAACAAATAAACAATCAGTTGTTGTCTAGTTTAAATACCTTAACAAACCTTCCAGCATTCCAACAAGCCATTCAACTTGGACAGGCATTGTTAGAAAAATTTGCAAGTTTGGCACTACCAGATGATGCTAGCCAAATTGAAGCCGCAGAAGAGTATCTCAGAGAACAAAAACAACTATGGCGAAATACAGTTGCCAGCTATCAGGCGCATATCCCAGCTACCTTGTCACAGCAGTGGAATGAACGTTTAAAAGGTTGGCATCAGGCAATAAAAGTTTTAAAAAACCAATTAGATGCTGAGCTTTCTCGTTGTAGAAACAAGTTAAAGGCCGTTGAAAGCCTGATTAACCAAGGTAAGTTTAAAGCGGCAATGATGTTGTATCAAAAGGTACAAAAATGGTTCGATGTTTTGCCAGAAAAACAACAAGGGCAACTAGAACGCACTTTTGTTTTCGTAAAAGAACAAATTGAAAACCTAAAAGACTGGCAAGATTACATTGCGGCTCCTCGTAAACCGGCGCTGCTAAACGAAGTGGAGGCGTTAATCGCTCAGCCTTTAGAAATTGAAGCTCAATCTACAGCTATTAAGTCTTTGCGTTATCAATGGAATAGTTTGGGTAAAATAGACTCTGAGTCTGACCAAGCCTTAAATGAAGCCTTTGAAATAGCCATAGAAAAAGCCTTTGCGCCATGCCGTGAATTTTACGATCAACAACAACAGCAACGTGAACAAAATATGTTGGCTAAGCAACAACTTTTGGCTGAAATTCAAACCTTAGGTGAACAACAAGTAGGCGTTACCGAGCTCGCTAAAGCCTTAAGAAGTGTGCAGCAAAAATGGAAAAATATTGGTGAAGTCGACTTTAAGCAGCGCAATGCGTTATACGATAGTTATCAAAAATTGCTTAACCCACTTAGAGACAAAATATCAGCGTTTTATCAAGACAATGCTGAGCAAAAGCAGGCACTGCTAACAAAAGCGGAAAAACTCTCAGAGTTAGAGTCTGTGGATGAGGCTATAGAACAAGCCAAGAAACTACAGCAGACCTGGAAAACTATCGAACATGCCGGTAAAAAAGCTGAAGCAAAATTATGGCCCGCGTTCAGAAAGGCCAATGATAGTCTGTTTGCCAAAAAATCTGAGGCAAATCAACAACAGATATCCGAACTTAAAGAACAAGTCGCATTAATCAAAGAACAAGTGACACAGTTCGAAACTTCATTTAATAATGTCGATGATAAAGCTAACCTGCAAAGTGTTATGCAAGATAAACAAGGTGTTGTAGATGCCATCAATACCCTGCCTACTCGTGAACGCAGAGCGTTAGAACAAAGAGTGCAAAATGTTGTTGAACAACAGCAAATAAAGTTGGGCGAACTTGCAAAAGCAGCTAAAAGTCAAACCTACTTAGATTTGTTCAGTGCCTTAAAAGAGTGGCAAACGGATAACGAAATACCCGCAAGTGTGACTAGTTTAAACAAACAATGGCAACAATGTTTTCGTGAGTTAGTTGCAGATACCGACCGTCATGATTTAACCATTAAGATGGAAATAGTGGCGCAACAAGATTCTCCTAAAAAAGACTCAGCAAAACGTCAATCTATTCAAATGCAATTGATGGCGCAGAAGTTACAATCTGGAGACAGTCTAGACTTACTGACTTTGCTTAAAGATTGGATTAGAGCAGGTGCCTTAAGTAAAAGCGACATTACTTTGCTGAAGCGAATTGAACCTTTGTTTGTAAACTCATGAGTACCTTGATCCGGCTAAATAAATTTATCAGCGACTCAGGTTTTAGTTCGCGCCGAGAAGCTGACAAATTAATAGAGCAACAAAGAGTTAGGATCAACGACAGTATCCCTGAATTAGGTACTAAGGTGGCGCCTGGTGATGTGGTGACCGTTGATGGCCAGCTTATTCAAGCCAGTGCAACGGATAAAGCAGATAGGGTGTATATCGCTTATCACAAGCCCGTAGGTATCACTTGTACCACTGAGTTACATATCAAAGGCAATATTGTTGATGCCATAGGCCATAAAGAAAGAATTTTCCCAATAGGTCGTTTAGATAAACCTTCTGAAGGTTTGATTTTTTTGACCAGTGATGGCGATATAGTTAACAAAATTCTAAGGGCTGAAAACGCCCACGATAAAGAGTATGTAGTGACAGTAGATAGGCCGCTAACGGAGCGTTTTATCCAAAAAATGGGCAATGGTGTGCCTATTTTAAACACTGTCACTAAAGCTTGCGAAGTGACCATGCAAAGTAAAATGGTGTTTCGTATAGTGTTGACCCAAGGCTTAAACCGCCAAATCCGCCGGATGTGTGAATATTTAGGCTATGAGGTAGTCAAGCTTAAACGTACTCGCATTATGTCGGTGCGTTTGGCTGGATTGAAAGTAGGGCAGTGGCGGGATTTAACTGCTGCTGAGATGGATGAGATTAATGGGGCGGTAGAAGGGTCTTCTAAAACGGATATTTAATTTTACTGCACTGGCGCTGATTGCCATCTCGATAACTGCTCCTGCGTTATTCTGCCATCCGACATCCATGTCGGTCGCAGGCAGGTTTCTTACAAAATACTTGGGGTACGACTTACTTTTTGTCAAAATCGGCAAAAATCATTAGTAAATAATAGTTGCAGTATTATCTTTAAAAAGGCATTAAAAGTGTTCGTAGTGCTGGTTTCAGCGCCAACAAAATAGTGTCTTTTTGAAGTTCGGGGTATAAAGTCGTTCGTAGTAATAAGCCGCCGAACATTGCAAAAAGAACATTGATACGGCCATCTAATTCTTTATCAGTTACATCTTTAATTAAGCTGCGTTCGCCAGTTAATAGTCGGCGCATTTTATCTCTGGCATGGGTATCTGATTGTTGCAATAAAAAGGCAACTTTTGGGTTGCGGGCTGCTTCGGCCAACATCTCTAGTTGTAGTGCTCCTTGTTCTTTGTCCATACTGTGTTCCACACCTTCATCGGCGCCTTCGGTCATCACGGACACCAAATCATCAGGGTGATCTTCAAATTGTTGAAATATCGAAAACATCTCTTCCATATCGCGCTCAATAATAGCTTCGATTATGGCTTCTTTGCTGGCGAAGTAATTGTAGATATGACCTGCGCTCATTTCTGCGGTTTTTGAAATCTCTGCCATTCCGGCGCCATGATACCCTTTACGGCGAAAGCAATCGGCGGCGGCAATCAGAATTTGTCCTCGTCTTGCCTCTGCTAACGCTGGATCAGCATGCCGTTTGGTTATTTTTTCTGCCATTTGATACTCCTTCTCTATAAATTCAGACTGTTGGACTCTATTCAGCTGGGTTTATAGAGTTCTGCCAACCGCCGCCGAGTACTTTATACAAACTAATTTTGCTAGCAAGTACTAATTTCTGACCATTAATGAGTTGCTGCTGCGCAGCATAGGAGTTTCGTTGGGCATCCAATACCTGTAAAAAACTGTCAGCTCCCTGTTTAAAGCGTTGTTCCGATAAATAGAAACTCTGCTGGTTACTGTCGACCAATTCATGTTGTGCCAGTAATTGATTAACATAACCTTGGCGATCGGCCAGACTATCCGATACTTCGCGGAAAGCTTGTTGGATTTTTTGTTGGTAACTTGCCAAGGCCATTTGTTGTTGGGCATTAGCAACATCCACGTTGGCCTGTGTGCGGCCCATATTAAAAATGGGTAGGTAAATGGATGGCATTAAGCTCCAACTGCCTGAACCACCTTTGAATAAATTATCTAGTTCAGAGGATGCTGTGCCTGCATTGGCGGTTAAACTGATGCTGGGGAAATACGCCGCTTTGGCAATACCAATGTTAGCATTAGCCCCTAACAAGTCATGCTCGGCAGCTTTGATATCTGGCCTTTGCTGCAACAAATCAGATGGCAAACCAACGGGTACTTCAGGTAAATTCAGCAATGTTTCTATTGGCTGGTCTGGCAATAAGTCTGCA
>TARA_R110002153_G_scaffold4688_1_pt1 | contig 12019 bp, 14 predicted proteins | sample TARA_R110002153 | Tara Oceans TARA_R110002153 (sample SAMEA4398193) | marine metagenome | biome: Polar Biome; feature: [SRF] surface water layer (ENVO:00010504); material: water (ENVO:00002006), including particulate matter (ENVO:01000060) such as... | depth 5 m
GGCAATGGGTTGCCCATCTTTACGAGCTGGTTTTGCAGATTCGTAAGCGAGTCCTAGTGATATGGCTTTTGAGATAACAGAACGGTATTTTTCCGCCATGCCAAATTCCGCCGCTAGTGATTTTGCTTTAACCAAATTAAGTGGTTCCGCAGCCTCGATTTTTTGGATCATTGCCTTAGTGTATTGTGAAGTCATATTTAGAGCCTTTCGTTGAATGTGGGGGGATTTTATCATAGTGGACGATTTTGTCAAGCATCATCATCCTTAGTTATCTAGTCCCATAAGCGCAGGGGTTTCGCCTTGCGTTCTCTGGAAATCTGTGCTATGGCGAGCTGCAATTTTTGCGCCTCAGTCATTTGGTTAGCGAGTTGCTTTCTTAGATTTTTTGTGCTAGTGGTTCTTTTCATTTTGTCAAGCCTTTTTTTAATATATGTGCCGGATTTTACAGGAAAAATGTCAAAATGTCAACCCCCTGCTTAGACCGTTTTGGAATAAGAAAAGTGACCAGGAATGCCCTAGAAGGCATAAGCAAATGAGAATCATTCGCATCTGGCGGCAGGACCATCACCAGAGCTTATGGGGGCGGTTAGGAGACATCATTCTTAGTGATGGCGCTGCGCTCCCCCGCATGTACAACTTTGGGTTTTTGGTAAACGAGTAAAGGTGCTTATTAAACTTATGTAACTATACCAAAGAAAAATAACCCTTGACAATTTTTTTAATTTTTGATATACTTGGCCCGAAATCAAATAAGATTTCACGGAACCTATAGGAGGTTAATAAATGAAAGAACTGTTTTTAATTATAGCACTGCTAACCCCAACTCTTGGGCTTGCAAGTACCTATGTAGCGGAGAAAAATACAGAAGGTAAGTATTGTGCGCGAGTCGCAATGAAAGTTGGAACAACTACTTTTAAGAAATATAAGTGTAGAACCATATCGGAATGGAAAAAGGCGGGATATACTGTAAATAAGTTTATATACCCCACTCCTGCTGGTTTAGACATGATGATGGCGAATGCTCCAATTATATATTTCAATGATGTAAAAATTTAAAATATCCTTTATAAGATAAGAAACTAATCCTGACTACTATGTAAAAGTTTAACTATTTTGATCCACTGGTATGTTACCAAAGGTAAACTTTAACAATAGAATGACTTGCCAAAAAAATAGTTCTTGACTTTTTGTTGTTTTTCAATATATAATGTAAACCATGAGCAATGAAGTATCAACAAGAATTAGCCCTGAAGGGATCGAAATAGCAAACTCGTATTTGGAAGCTGGGAACGTAGACTCTGTAAGCAGAGAACTGGCTATACCTAAAGATGAGGTAGTTGACTATCTTAATAAACGGGAAGTTAAAAAATACATAGATTCTGTGTACCTCGATGCAGGTTACAGGAATAAGTTCAAACTAGCGTCGGTATTGGACGCGATGATCGAGAAGAAATTAGAGGAAGCCGAAGAAAGTGACATGTACACTAGTAAGGATTTGGCCGATTTAGTACTAATGGCTCATAAGATGAGGATGGACGAGGTGAAAGCCCAGACGGAAATGGAAAAAGTGTCTTCTGCTTCAATCAAAACACAGAATAACGTGTTGATTCAAGGAGAGGGCGCGTTTGGACAGGGAAATTATGGTGCTTTAATAGAAAAACTTATAAATTCTCCTGAAGTATAGGAGGTAGCACTAGATTTCTAGTTTTAGAGTAAATCAATGGAGGAGCAGGATAAACCGTTAACAGTAGATAAGAATTCATCCCTAGTTAAAGCCGATATAAATGGCGATGGGCACATTTCAGACGAAGAATTGGAAATGCACTTGGAATTTAAGAGAAAAGAACTAGAAGACCAGGACGCACAGCGAGATGCAATGCGTAAAATGACTTGGTTTGCTCTTTTCGGGATGTTACTTTACCCTTTTGGTATATTTTGCACTTCCGTTTTCGGTTTCGAGAACGCTGCCAGTATAATAGGTGATATTGCGCCTACTTATTTTATTGCTATATCGGCTCTTGTAGCCGCCTTCTTTGGAGCTAATGCATACTCAGGTAAAAAATGATAATGGCGTTCCTGCTCGTTGTTACCCTCGGGGACATCGAAGCAGAGGAGGAAGAAGACTTCCTTTTCAAAGACATAACTAGGTGTAATTACTTCGCCTATAATATTGAACATAACTATAAAGGATTAAAACAACTAGATATATCTGCGTATTGTATACCTAAGATGGTCTCTAACGACTCCATATTCTGGGACTAACATGATTGGAGAGGTAGCAATGGTATTGTCTGCTCTCAAAGCTCTTAACGAGGGAATTTCTACCGTTAAAGAGTCTGGGGGTAATCTTTCTTCTATTGTAGGAAAGTGGGCAGAGGCTGACGAAAAAGTAAGAGACGTTGAAGTAAAGAAGACAGGTAAGATGTCCTATAAAGAAGCACTTGATATGGAGAGTGCCAAGAGACAGCTTGCCAACTTTGATCAGCAATTAAAAGACATTTGTATGATGCAAGGTCAATACGACTTGTATACGTCTATTAAAGCTAGAATGGAAGAATCACGATTGCAGCACTTAAAAGATGTTGCAAGAGTGAGGAAGAAGCGTAAAGAGCAAAGAGAGTTGCTCAACTTTTTAGGCGTAATTGTTTTATCCGTGGTGTTTCTATGGGTAGTAGCGTACGCAGGATTCGCTCTATGGACTAGAGCGTAAAGGAGTATCCTATGGAACCGTATGAAAAGCACGAACAAGAAATACTAGAAATGAGGCTGGACTTTGTTGCCCATGAAACGCAATGCACCGAAAGATGGAAGACTATCTTTTTAAGGCTTGATGTTATGGAGCAGAAGATGGATAAATTACAGTCTATGTTGATGACCGCAACGGGGACAGTAATTATATTTTTAGGCGGAATAATTTTAACACTACTGAATGGGTAGAATAGTCGCGGATATCACCGCTAATTCCTAGGAGGGAATTTATGGAAATGTTACTAGAGTTAGCCGTTACTTTTTGGCAATGGATTATTTTCGCAGTTTTAGTACTTATAGGTTTCGTAGCTAGCCACTTCGATGGCCAGGGGGAAGCCCGAGTAGGTTTCAAGTGTTCAGAGATGCCTAGAATGCAACCTATCAGTATTGAGACTAAAGAAAAAGGATTTTGGAAGGCTATCTGGATGTGGATGATGGGTTCACGACACTGGGAAATCTGTCATGACTTTGTTTATGAACTAGATGGAAAAGAGTACGTTGTACCTAAAGGCTTTCAATTCGATGGAGCCAGTGTTCCAAAGTTCTTAGCTATGTGGCTCTCTCCAGTAGGAGTACTCCTTATGGGAGGTTTAGTACATGACTACGGTTATAAGTACGGGACCCTCCTCAGAAGAGATGGTAAAAACATAGGAGTTAAGGATCAAGCCTTTATGGATAAGTTGTTTAGAGACATCTGCATCGAAGTGAACGGTTTTAAGTTCTTGAACTATTTAGCGTACTGGGCTCTTGCGATTGCAGGCTTTGTAGCGTGGAACGGGCACAAGAAGAGAGGAACCCATATTGAATAGATACTTAAAAGAAAGAACAACCTGGGATGGTATAGTGCTCGTAATAACTTGCGGAGCATTCCTAATCCTAGGAGACCTTGCAGAAATAGCTGCGTATGCCGGAATTGTGTATGGAATATGGACAATTCTAATGGAGGAAGAATAATGGAAACAGAATATCAAACAAAAGTAATGACAGCTAGTAAGCTTACTAGCAAAGTACCTTCTCCTAAGGAAGACTCTATAAAGCCTGACCTGGCTAACGAGGCTAGGATGAATAAAGAGATCCAAACAATTAGGGGCAGCTTCCTCTTCACCTACCGAGGAGCTAGATACCGATTCTCTGATAGGAAACAAGCAGAGATTCAGTGGAGAATCTGTAACCCTTAAAGAGTATTAGAAATGTTAGAAATTAGTAGATCAGATGTAGTGGGGGACTCTTTAATGTCTTACCCCACAGAAAATAGGTTCATAAAGCTCCCCATAGAGTCGTATCTCGACTTGTTGGGGATTGACGCTATAAAATCCCAGATGGCAGTAATTAACGCCATCAATAACCCTAAATACCGTTTTGTATGTGGCGCTGTCTCAAGAAGGCAGGGTAAAACATATATAGCAAATATTATAGGACAGTTAACCGTTTTAGTACCTGGGTCCCACGTACTACTAATGTCCCCAAATTATTCCCTCTCTCAAATTTCTTTTGACTTACAACGTAACCTTATAAAACACTTCGATCTAGAGGTGGTTAAGGATAACGCAAAAGACAGAGTTATAGAACTATCAAACAGCTCCACTATACGAATGGGTTCAGTTAACCAAGTAGACTCTGTAGTAGGAAGGAGTTACGATCTAATCATATTCGATGAAGCCGCTTTGGCTCACGGAAGGGAGGCTTTCAATGTGGCGTTAAGACCTACATTGGATAAGCCGACAAGCAAGGCCCTGTTCATCTCTACCCCTCGAGGCCGGAATAACTGGTTTGCTGAGTTCTTTTATCGGGGCTTCAATGATGAATACCCAGATTGGATCTCTATCCGAGCAACATATCACGAGAACCCTAGAATGGACCAAAGTGATATTGACGAGGCGAAAAAAGCTATGTCTGAAGCGGAGTTCTCGCAAGAGTACTTGGCGGACTTCAATACCTATGTAGGACAGATATGGAGCTTTAACTTCGAGGAGTGTGTGACTGATGTAGAGAGATTAGACGTTTCTGAAATGGACGTTTTCGCAGGGCTCGACGTAGGGTATAAAGACCCCACGGCTTTTTGTGTTTTTGCATTTGATTGGGACTCAGAAACCTATTATCTTCTAGACGAATACTTAGAAGCTGAGAGGACAACAGAACAGCATGCTATGGAGATACAAAAGTTGATCAGTAAGTGGGACATAGATTACATTTACATAGACTCAGCGGCTCAGCAAACTCGATATGATTTTGCTCAGAATTACGACATCAGCACTATTAACGCAAAGAAGTCAGTAGTAGACGGTATAGGTAAGGTAGCTACGGTTGTAGACAACAATAAACTACTTGTAAGCCAAAAATGCTCACACTCTTTAGAGGCGTTAGACCAGTACCAGTGGGATGCCAACCCAAACCTTATGAGGGAGAAGCCTAAGCACGATAGATTCTCTCACATGGCGGATGCTATGAGGTACGCTATGTACACCTTTGAAACGCAGTCATCAGGTTTTTAGGATACCAAAGAAAAATAACTCTTGACTTTTTGTTACGTTCAATGCTATAATTTTTTCTAATATAAATACTACCAGAGATCCAAAAAGAGATAAATTATACTATCTTTGGTACTTAAAGAAGATTAGACAATATATGGCTAAACTAAAGCGGGATGTAGTAAAGTATATCCGAGACAAGGCGAAGAACAAGTACAATAAAGGTTCGGCTTGTGAAATCTGCAATAGTGCAGAGGCCCTAGATTTTCACCATTTTTATAGTATTGCACCCTTAGTGCACAAATGGATATCAGACAACAAACTTAACCCAGAGTACATTCTGGCTATAAGAGAAGATTTTATAGAAGAGCATCAAGCAGAGCTTTATGATCATACTGCTACATTGTGCCACACGCACCATGTGCAGCTACATAAGGTATATGGAAGAGACCCTGGGTTAGGGACAGCGAGCAAACAAATGCGATGGGTCGAGATTCAAAGAGAAAAGCATAATGGCATGGTATAACAATATTTTTAAAGATAAGCTAGAGGCGGACGAGAAACTAAATCCCGCTCAAAGGTTCATTTCCATGGACGAAGGCTTTTCTATATCTACCAGCGAAGTTTATACAAACTATGCAGATGCATATGAGCAAATAGAAGTAGTAAACAGGGCTGTAAATCTAATTGTAGATGACGCAGCAGAGATACCTGTAGATGTAGGGCAGAAGTTAGGGTTAACTCCGGTTGTGAAAAACATCCGTAAGTCTAAAGTGGATTTACTTTTAAACGTAGAGCCTAACCCTTTTCAGGATATTAACTCCTTCAAAAGAAATCTTGTAATAGACCTTTTGATAGATGGAAATATCTTTGTGTACTTTGATGGGGCTCACCTCTATCAACTACCTGCTAGAAACGTAGACATTGAAACAGATGAGAATACATACGTTAAGTACTACACTTATAACGGGAAGTTAGACTACTCACCCTCTGAAATTATTCACATAAAAGAAAACTCTTTTAACTCTATTTACAGGGGTGTACCCAGACTCAAGCCTGCGTGGAAGAGAATGCAGCTACTTGGTTCAATGAGAAAGTTTCAAGAAAACTTCTTTAAGAATGGTGCAGTCCCCGGCTTAGTACTTAAAACTCCTAATACTTTGAGCGATAAGATTAAGGAACGAATGCTTCTATCTTGGAGATCAAAGTACAACCCAGATACTGGGGGACATAGACCTTTAATACTAGACGGAGGCATGGAGATAGACAGTTTAAATGAAGTAAACTTCAAAGAGCTGGATTTCCAAGCTTCAATTCGAGAAAACGAAAAGATTATCCTAGAAGCAATAGGGGTTCCACCAATACTTTTAGACAGTGGAAACAATGCTAACATTAGACCTAACCATAGACTGTTTTACTTAGAAACAGTACTGCCTATAGTTAGAAAGATTAACTTTGGGTTTGAAAGGTACTTTGGGTTCAGCCTAGCAGAGGATGTTAGTAGCATTCCTGCTTTACAACCTGAACTACAAGATCAGGCATCTTATTATGCCACTCTAGTAAATGGCGGTATAATGACCCCTAACGAAGCAAGAGTAGCCATGAGAATGCCTGCTATACCCGGAAACGATGATGTTAGAATACCTGCAAATATAGCAGGCTCCGCAGCAAATCCTTCCGAAGGCGGCAGACCTGCCGACAGTGAGGGTGAAGAGTGACACAAGAACAAGAAGAGTGTGAGACATGTCAGTGCAATCCATGTGCTTGTAAAGCAGTTTCCGACTTAAAGTTCATTCCTACCTCCTCTATGGCAGTGGAAGCTAAGAAAGGCCTAGAGTGGAGAAAAGAATTCAATCGTGGGGGTACCCTGGTAGGGGTAGCTCGAGCGAATCAAATAGTTAGTAAGGAGAACTTATCAGCGTCGACAGTTACTAGAATGTTTTCATTCTTTAGTCGTCATGAAGTAGATAAGCAAGGGCAAGGCTTTTCTCAAGGGGAAGAAGGTTACCCAAGCGCAGGACGAATAGCCTGGGCACTTTGGGGCGGAGATGCAGGGTTTTCCTGGTCTAGAAAGATGAGAAGAAGAATCGAAGCCGAGGAAGATAAAGCCCTCTTAGGGGGTCAAGTTGCCACCGAGAAACATGTTATAGGTGTTACAGAAACAGACGACTCCTATGTTATAGAGTTTGCTAAAGGCAAGCCGTCCTTAGAAGTTCCTATGGACACGGAGATTACTGGTCTGGAGGAAAACACTATGTCTGGTAAGAGTATAGATGAAATGAACAGTAAAATATTTAATATTACGTCAACCTTCAAAAGTTACGATGATGAAGAAGATGACGGTAGTATAAAGATTAGAGGGTACGCTAGCACTAACGATACGGATAGAGCTGGTGATGTTGTAGAAAGCTCCGCATGGCAAAAGTCAGGTGGGCTTGATAACTACAAGAACAACCCTATACTTCTATTTAATCATAACTATGATACACCCATCGGTAAAGCCACCTCATTGGCTGTTACTGAAAAAGGGTTACAAATAGAAGGAAAGATTTCCAAATCAGCGGGTCACATCGCAGAGATGGTAAAGGAAGGCATCCTGAGCGCTTTTAGTGTCGGTTTCAGAGTCAAGGATGCAGACTGGATAGACGAAACCGAAGGCTATAGGATCAAGGATGCAGAACTGTTTGAGGTTTCAGTTGTATCGGTACCAGCCAACCAAGGAGCAATTTTTTCTGTAACAAAATCTTTTGACTCAGAAAAAGATTACTCGGATTGGAAGGCGCAGTTTGTGAATGATCCTCGTCTTTTTAACGGTCAACTCGCTAAGAGTTCACCAACAGAAACAGCTAATGCTGTCTTCAAGGAAAATGTAATGTCTGATCAAGACTTTAATATTGAAGAGTTTGCTAGGGAAGTAGCTCGCAAAACTGCTGCAGAAATTCAAATGCAAGCAGCTTCGAAAGCTGCTGCCGAGAAAACTGCCGCAGATGAACAACAAGTTCAAAAAGCGACGGAACAAGCAGAGCTCGAACAGAAAAAAGCAGAAGTGACCGCTGTAGTACAAGGTGTAACAACCGGTGCTGAGCGCCTCATGACTGACCTGGAAACTCGTGTTTCCAAGGGGCAGGAAGATCTCTACGCAGTAGTAGATGAACTTCGTGCAGAAATTGCGGAGAAATCCACAGAAATTAATAGTATTCGCGAGAGCAAGCGAGTATTCGCAGATCGCTCAGCCGGTCAAGACTGGAAGAAGACGTTCAAAGATGACGCATATGATGCGTATTTCCTTGGCCGTGCTACGGGCAAAGGTTATGAAACCAAGTATGCTCAGGATCTTATGGAGAAAGTTAACGCACATTCGGGCGTTGGTGTATCTTCAGCAGACTTCGAGCAAGAAGTATCAACTAATGTTGAGCGGGATATCGAGGAAGAGTTAGTACTCGCAAAACTGTTCCGTGAAATTCAAATGCGTTCAGCTACACAGATCCTGCCTATCATGCCTGATTCTGGGTATGCGGAATTTGTTTCTGCTCAAAATACTGCGGGGACATCTCCTCATGGTAACTTGAATGAACGTGCTGATGCTTATGGATCGTTTAATGGTGTAGATATGACTGAAAAGACTATCTCCACTAAGAAGTTGATCTCTCAATCATACCTCGGAAACGAAACAGAAGAAGACGCGATTATTCCTGTTCTTCCTCTTATCCGAGAAGCTGTTGTACGTGCACATGCTCGTTCAGTAGAAGCTATGATTCTTGCAGGTAATGTTGCTGATGGTCCTTTTGGAACTGGCGGCGCTGCACCTACAGGGTTGTTGGGTCTCTCTGCCGCTCGCAAAACTCAATCAGCAACAGCGTTTGCTTCTGAAGCTCTGACATCTGCACAGTTGTTAGCAGCTAGAGGTAAAATGGGTAAGTATGGTATTCGACCTGATCAGGTTGTTTACATCGTATCCTCTGCTGAATACATGAACTTGATTGCAGATTCTGCTTATGCAGATGCTCAACAAGTAAATGGGTTGGCAACTAAGCTTACTGGTCAGGTAGGCATGGTCTACGGGTCTCCCGTAGTCGTGTGTGACGAGTTTGCTGCACAAGCTGTCAGCAAGTTTTACGCAATTGCTGTTAATACGCGTAACTATGTAATACCGCGACTTAGAGGTGTTACTATTGAATCGGATTATGAAGTAGCCAATCAGCGTCGAGTTCTTGTTGCATCGCAACGCCTCGGTTTCTCTGACATTATTACAAATGCCACGTCAAGGTGGGCTTTGCAATATAAAGGTTCTTAATAATCTTAGATTATGGGAAAAACGACCGGAGGGGCTTGTTCTCTCCGGAAGTTTTTATAAGTTAACTACATATGGCTGATTTAATTACAATATATGAGTATAAAGACTCACAAAACATAACTGGTGTTAAAGACGACTCTAGGATAACGTCGTTGGTGGCGTCTATTAGTCAACTTATAAAAACTTATACTGGAAACTCTTTTGTAGATTACTTTTCTACTGCTAAAACCGAGTACTTCAATATTGACTACGATACACATGTAGTCCAATTGGAACAGGCTCCAATAGTTTCCGTAACGTCCGTACATGAAAGATCATCGCAAGCAGATGATTATATACTGCTTGAGAAAGATGGTTCTAATGGAAAGTATGATTATCACATTGATACTGATACAGACTCTATTTTTAGAACTACCGATGAAACATATAAAAACTGGCAAAAAGGTGTAGCTGCTGTAAAAGTAATTTACAAAGCAGGATACGCCTCTACCCCCGAAGACTTAAAACTCGCAGCTTATGACTTGATTACATACTATCTTAAAGATGAGTATAAATCTAAAAAGACCATAGCTGGAGCTACTATAGATAATCAAACTAGTAGTACTTTAAGAGGTAATGTGGGATTCCCTGATCATATCAAAAGAGTTTTAGATATGTATAAAATGACCTAATGTCGCAATTAGATACTGAAAAGTTTCTTGATGCTATGTACGCGTTTGCTAGTACTAAGATACGCCCCCAGTTAGATAAGTTTGCCACTCTAGTAACTATGACCAATGAAAGCCTAGGTCAGAGCTATAAAGAGGGCTACGAAATGGTAAAAAGCAAAGATGCTACAAATACTGATTGGCCTGATATTCCTGAAGATAAATGGCGAACGTGGGGAGGAATGGGCGTAGAAGCTTTATATGCCCACGTTACCGGCGCCCGGACCAAGACTTTCCTGTCTCAAACCTACGGCTCGTATATTCAGAATACTAAGATAGTATTTTGGGGTAATAGAGAATACAAAACTAATCATGACAAAGCTAAGCTAGCAGGAAGAAGGGCTTTAGAAGCCTATTTTAAAGAAGTAGGTAAGGGTAGAAAGTTTCTAGGTTTAAAAGCACAACAAGAGCGCGAAGGTGTGGGATTCGCACCTGGCAACCTTATTACAACGAAAGGCGCAGGGCAAAGCGAAGTAGGCTTATTTAATTCAGGGTCTCATAGGTCACACAAAGGAGTAACAACAGTTGGTGCGGCGCAATTTGTAGCTGCTTGGACATTTATCTCCAAGGATAGCAACATGAGCGGTATGCTGTCTGCCGAAAGCACACCCCAGAGTTTAAAAGACTTATTTGACGAGATTAGCTTAATATTCCAGACTGAAGGGACTAGCAACGTAGGGGCCTCTGGGGAGGCCATTATGTCCATCAACCATGAGCAATCGATAAGTATGACACTAGGGCCTAAGTCAGGTAATGCCCCGTCCATTGAAGCAAATGATTGGGGTAATTTAAGGCCGCTATTGGAAAAGGCTATGGGAGCGTATATAGACACCATTGCGCTAGAAAAGAGAAAAGGCTCAAAAAGCATAGAAGATGACGCTGTAGATAAAGCAGAGTACAATATAATAAAGCGTTTAACTAAAGGTAAGAATGCAACTACAAAGAGCAACCCTAAACCTATAGGTATTAAACCTCAAAACGTTAAAAGAATAGTAGGTAAAAAAAGAGCAAGCCCTACCGGTTCCACAAAGAAAGCTAAAACTAGGGCTAAAAAATCAAATACTACTCAAGTTGCTACCGCTACAAACATACTCTCTTTAGCAGCATTAATTAATGCAAAACTTCCAGAGACGGTAAGAAAGAATATGAAGCTGCCTGGACTAGTAAATAGGACGGGAAGGTTTGCTAATAGCGTAAAACTTGTTGATGCTATGTATACAAAGCAGGGCTACCCCTCTTTTGGGTATACTTATCAAAAAGACCCTTATCAGGTATTTGAGCCCTCTTCAGGTGCAGCACCTTGGGGCACTCAAGCACGAGACCCTAAGAAGTTAATTGATAGGTCTATAAGAGAGATAGCAGCAACCCTATTACAAGGAAGATTTTTTACTAGGAGAGTATAATGGCAGAAAGAGATTTTACTACTAGAAGACTATCCATAGTGGAAGCTCTAGCTAGTAAATTAAAAAATATAAATGGAACTGATCAGTTTAGAACTGATTTGGATAACCAAGTAGAGCCTAGAATCAAGTTCTGGGATGAGGTAGAACAGTTTCCCTCCATTCATTTAAATGCAGGAAGTGAGACTAGGACTTATCAAGGCTCTGGGTACAAAGATAGATTTTTACTTATTACCTTACGATGCTATGTAAACGAAGAAGACTCAGTAGAAGCTCTAGAGGGACTACTAGAAGACGTAGAGACCATTATAGAAGAGAATAGTAGGCTAGCCTACACCCCTAAATACGGGCTGGGAGGAACCACTCAACAGATTAGCATAGTAAGTATTGACACGGATGAAG
>TARA_R110002153_G_scaffold139831_3_pt1 | contig 12015 bp, 14 predicted proteins | sample TARA_R110002153 | Tara Oceans TARA_R110002153 (sample SAMEA4398193) | marine metagenome | biome: Polar Biome; feature: [SRF] surface water layer (ENVO:00010504); material: water (ENVO:00002006), including particulate matter (ENVO:01000060) such as... | depth 5 m
GCTTATAGACTATAGGTTTCCAGATAGTGTAGAATTTTATGATATAGGTGAGGTATAATATGAAGTTAAGTTACGCGATTCCTGTATGTAATGAACATGTTGAGTTAGAAAGATTACTATCATTTTTAAGAAGAACAGTTGAAGAGGGTGATGAAATAGTTGTTCAATGCGATCAAGGTAATACAACTATTGAAGTGAGTAGAGTACTAAATAGCTATGCAGATCGTGTTAACGTTATAAGATTTCCATTAAATGGTCACTTCTCGAATTTTAAAAATAACTTAAAAGATCACTGCACAGGTGATTGGATATTTCAAATTGACGCTGACGAGTTACCTCATGAAAATTTAATTGTAAATTTAAAAACCATAATACAAGCAAATAGTGAAATCGATATGTTACTAGTTCCTAGAGTTAATACAGTAGAAGGGTTAACTCAGGAGCATATACAGAAATGGGGTTGGAGAGTAGATGAAAATGGGTGGGTAAATTACCCAGATTCTCAATACCGTATTTGGAAAAATACATCTGAGATAAAATATAAAAACAAAGTACATGAGGTGTTAGAAGGGTACTTAAATTTTGCATCTCTACCTGAACATGAAACATACTCACTATATCATCCTAAAGATATTACAAGACAGGAGCTACAAAATAAATTTTACGAAGTATTATAACACATTTAATAGTTGGTAGTCTAAGTAAAATTTACTATATTATATATTATGAAGAATAAAGTTTTAATATCAGGTGGCCATGGAAGCCTTGCTTCTCAGTTAGTGAAGCATAATACGGTATATAATATAACTGCATTAAGTAGACACGAGATGGATATCACTGATATTCATCAAATTGAATCAGCAATACAACTGCATGCCCCTGAGTACTTTATACATACAGCAGCTCTAACTCGACCAATGAGTAACCATACCAAAACACCTGAACTTAGTATTCAATCAAATATTATTGGTACATCAAATGTTGTGTTAATGTGTATTAAATATAACATTAAATTAATATATATATCTACGGATTATATTTATCCTGGAACTGATGGTGATTATCTAGAAACTGATCCAGTACTCCCGGTTAATGAGTATGCATGGTCAAAGCTTGGAGGTGAGTGTGCAGTACGTTTATATAAAAACTCTCTAATCTTAAGAATAGCATTATGTGAAAATCCTTTTCCGCATAATAAAGCTTTATATGATGTAAAAAAATCATATATTTTTATAAATAATGCAGCGGAATTGATCTTAAAACTTAAAGATGAATTCGGTATTATTAATATAGGAGGTGTTAAACAAACACCTTATGAGTTTGCAAAGACATTTAATAATGAGGTAGGTAAAATATACCTTAATGATATTAACGATGTAACAATGGCTAAGGATGCATCGCTAAATATAAATAAATTACATAAAATATTACAGAGATTAAAATGAAATTAAAACAATTTTTAGATCTAGGAAAGCAACCCATAGCAAATGGGTTTTTATATGAAGCTGATAAAACAAATGAATACTTTTTTAATCTTGGAGTAGCGTTTGATGAAGACACTAAACTGGTAACACAAACAGAATATGTTGATGGTGATTTAATGTTTAATGATGATTATGTTTATCGAGGATCAATGTCTAAAACGATGAGAGATCATTTTAAATCACTAAGTTTTCATTTAAAAATGAGATACCCTGAAGCTAAAGTTCTAGAGATAGGTAGTAATGATGGGGTATTTATTAAGAATTTTAATCCTGCGAATACAGTAGCAGTTGAACCTTGTGGTAATTTTGCAAAAGAAACTCAAGAGATGGGATATAACACGCACGCTGAATTCTGGACAGCAGAGCTAGCTGATAAGATACACTCGGAATCAGGTAAGCAGGATATCATATTTTCTGCTAACTGTATATGTCATATTCCAGATTTAGACCAAACGTTCAGTGCAGTAGAGTCGCTACTTTCTGATGACGGTGTGTTTATATTTGAAGACCCGTCCTTAGCTGAAGTAATAAATAACAATTCGTATGATCAAATTTATGATGAACATCCACACATATTTTCAGTAATAGCTCTAGATAATCTACTAAGACGGAACGGTTTACAAATTTCTAGAGTAGAGAATCTACCGGTACACGGAGGTTCTAATAGAATTTTTGCTAAACGTATAGGTTCAGAGATAGATACAACTGTTGAGCAAAATAAAGCATATGAACGAATTTTAGGTTTAGATGATTATTATACATTTTTAAGATTTGCAGTTAGAGTTGAGCAATCTAAGGATGCGTTAGTACGATTATTAACTAATTGTAAAAAAGAAGGTAAGAAGGTGATAGCATATGGTGCTACATCTAAATCTACCACTGTATTTAATTACTGTGATATAGGCCCTGAGTTAATTGAATGTATTACTGATACTACACCAGAGAAGCAAGGTAAATTATCACCTGGAATGCATATACCAGTATTAGCTCCCGGTTTAGATATAGATGAATCAGTAGATTATGTTTATCTTGGAGCATGGAATTTTATTAATGAAATTATGCATAATGAGCGGGATTTTACTGATAGAGGTGGGAAGTTTATATCTCATGTACCTGTGGTTAAGTTTGTATAATGATGAATTATAGTTTTAATAAAATACACTTTAACGAAGACGATAGAGCTCAACGATATTTAGATATATTTACAGATATAGGACCCGGACAGATTAATGTATCACATGTGAATTCAACAGATCATATAGTTGCGTGGCATAAACATAATATACAGACAGATTATTGGGTATGTATTAAAGGTGCATTTAAAGTAGGTTTAGCAACTCATAAAGACGGAGCTAGATTCGAATACCTATCAGATAAAAATCCGCAGGTATTAAAAATACCACCCGGTATATATCATGGCTATAAAGCATTAGAACCAGGATCGATATTAATGTATTATTTAACAGAGAAGTATAATCCAGCTGATGAATTTAGAGCAATTCCAGGAGAGTTTAACGAATTATGGCAAACAAAAAATCAATAACAATAGACGATGTTAAGTTCTTTAACACTCGTACTATGGTTGAACCTGATGGTAATCTAGTACCAATCGAATCCAATCATGATGTTCCCTTTCATATAAAAAGAGTTTTTTATGTATATGGAGTAAAAAATCAGGATGATAGAGGTAAGCATGCTCACTACAAAACAAAACAAGTTTTAATATGCGTACATGGTAAGGTGGAAGTGTTAGTTAGTGATGGTAATAGGCAACAAAAATACCTTTTAGAGTCACCACAGCAAGCTTTATATATACCTGAGATGATTTGGGATGAACAAGCGTATCTTACTGAAGATACAGTTCTACTAGTACTATCTAATATGAAATATATCCCTGAGGATTATATACACGACTTTAACGAATTTAAGAATATAAAAGGCATAACTAATGAAAAATAAATGTACAATACAGCACACTTCTATAGAAAATTTTATTCCATCTCAAGCATTGGCTAGAGCTGCAGCTGAAAGCTTTAATCAAGTTGATGATTGGGTTAAATATACTAAGGAAGATAATCAAATACAATACTGCTCTAAGTTAGGAAGAGATAATATACCAACACCTGCATTACTATGCTTGAATTATATTGCTACCCACTTTGATCCTAACCAAGCATTCAATAATTTAACTACAAGTGCATTTCCAGATATATCACATTTTGGAGGAGGAATGATGATAACTCCTAACTCTAATAATGAAGGTGGATTCTTAGGTATGCATATAGATGCTGAAGTTCATGGTAGAAATGAAGGTTGGAAGAGAGAGTATAGCGCTATCCTATGTTTATCAGAAGAATATGATGAATCCTTTGATGTAAGATTGCATGATGGTGTTAATCATACTAGAGTACCTTATAAATTTAATTCATTAAATATTTTTAAGTGTAGTAATGATTCATGGCATGGGTTTCCAGAAATCACGCAAGGAATGGATAGAAAAACTCTAGGTGTTATGTTTTGGTCTAAAATGACTGATGCAGATAAGTCTAGAGATAAAGTAAAAGCAAGGTTTAATAATAAATTAATTTTTTAATAATATGGAAAATGTAAATTTTGTAAATATGCACAGGTATCAGGATATTGAAAGGATACTATATCGAGCTGTAAAAGATGGAGAGCCTAAAGTAGTAATAGAGCTAGGACATGGATCAGGAGCTCTAACATCAGCAATAGGTCTTGCTTTAAGAGATGTAGATAAAAATGGTAAACTTTACAGCTATGATATTAATGGAAACTCTAATTACCCTCTAGGAGGTAACACAGTATCTGCTTTGCAAAATGTTCAAGAAAGAAACCTAACAGATATAGTAACATTTATATCTGGTGATGTATTTAATACTTGGGTAAGAGATCCACACCCTTTTGACTTATTGTTGATAGATATTGATAATACTTGGGATACAATATACAATATAATTATAGCTAACAGTTTTATTAATACTCAGGTATTAAATGGAGCTAAAGTTTTAATTGAAGGAGGAGATCCTGGACATCCTAGAATAAATCATAACACATTGAACACATTTAATAATACCTCTTTTTTAGAAAATAAAATTTATATAAATTCTACTGGAGAAGCAGTATTTAATATAACTCATCTAGGAGGCTCAGGGAGAACTAGTATATCAGCTTTAGAGCTAGTAGACTAAATATTATGATTAACTTATTCAACATACCAGATTATCAAATAAATACCGCTGACTTTAATCACTACCTTCATGGAGATATATGCAAGGAATTTGAAAAGAATTTTTGTGAATATGTTGGAGCTAAATATGCATGTACATTGAATAGTGCAACTAATGCAATTTATTTAGCGTTACTCGATAAGTGTGTAACAGTTGATGTACCTAGTATGATACCGCCAGTAGTATGTAATGCGATATTAACATCTGGTAATAAACTAAACTTTACGGATGATACTAAATGGGTAGGGGATTCATATATTTTACACAAATTTAACGATTATAAGATAATTGACTCAGCTCAAAAGGTTGATAATAATCAGTTTGTTAAAGAAGCAAATGATGAAGATCTAATGATTTTCAGTTTTTATCCAACTAAACCAGTAGGTAGCTCTGATGGTGGGATAATTGTATCAAATGATTATGAAAAGATTAGATGGTTTAAAGAAGCAACTATGAATGGAATGACATATGCTCACAACAATTGGGATAGAGCAATTAAGTTTCCAGGATATAAAATGTATATGAATTCAATTCAATGCTTTATTGCAAACAACAACTTAAAACTATTAGACTTCAAAAAAATGAAACTTAATAGTATTAGAGAAAAATATAATAACGCATTTGGTTATACTAATACCTCTGATCACTTATATAGAATTGAAGTTAATAATAGAGATGAGTTTATAAAAAATATGCGTGGACAATCAATTATATGTGGTGTACATTACGATGCATTACATGAAAATACAGTATACAATAAAGAGTCAGTAATTTGTGAAACCTCATCTTATATATCTAAACGAACTGTTAGTATTCCGTTTCATGAAGAATTAGATAATAATGGACAATTAGAATTTATAATTAAAAACGCTAAGAGATACTCAGATGGAACAATCTAACATAAAAAAGTTAGCAGTAATAATACCGGGATGGCATTATAGTGTACAATTTTATAATGCAATAATGGCACAAACTAAGCCAAAAGGTTGGGAAATAGATTACTTTATCATAGGACATAGAATGCCTGGAGATATAGAAACTATAATAGAGAAAGAAGCTGCTAGAAATTATAAAGGTGACGATATACTAAAGCTAATTGATAAAGATTTGTACCATACACCAGTATCACTAGATCAATTAAAATCAGCAGGGTGGCAATTTACTCTGGAAGAGAATTGCTCAGGAGAAGCTTCATTTAATCAATGGCGAGATCGCTATACTGGTGATTATGATATGTATTTTGTATCTGATGAAGATAATTATATCCTATCAACTAACTTATTCACAGATGTTTTAGAGAATAAAATCGATCTATATCGGTTAAAATTAGATACGCTTAATGATAAAGGAGATAGATGTGATTGTTTCTTAGATACTACAAGAGAAGACTGGTTATTTTTAGATAACGGTTGGCACCATCATCGTATATATCCTAGAATTTCTTTTGGATTCTATACCAAGGAGTTAATGGATATGTTTGGTGGTAATACAAAATTTATGTTCGAAGGAATGATGACCAGGAAAGGTGAAAAATCATCTCCTGTCGGTATAATGGAACTCAATGACTGGAATAATGCACCTGGTAGATTTCTTAATTTTTTACAAGATAATAATCTTTTGGGTAGATTAGCATACCTCTCTAATACTAAACGAGTTAGTAGATACTGTTTAGAAGGTGAGCGTGGTCTTATTAGTCATATTAATGGAGGTGGTCAAGAGCGATACCGTGCTCATGCTATTGCTCAGTTGAACTCAATTCCTTTTTCATCAATACCTACAGTAGGTATAATGAATATTAAAGATATAATATAATGCTGACTTATCCTGAATTTTCTCCTATTGATATCGATTACTTTTTAAGCATGGAACTTGCTAATGGTGGAGGTGGAAAAGAAGTATTAACTCAAGACGGGAAGTTAGTAACAGTATTAGATATAGTTAAATTTTTTACTAATAAAGATAATATGAGTAAGGTTAAATTAACACTACAACCTAATAATTGGCAATACTTTAATTGTATGGTAGCTGAATTTAGAACTGGTGTAGAATCTCACCATGACCTAGGTTGGGAAAATATGACTCAAGCTTATTATAATAATCTCGATCATATGTCTGACTCTGAAATATGTCTATTTTTAAGGGATAATCCAGTTGAATTTGATAATGGGTATATACGACATAACTATCATAGAGCTTGCGCTATGATTGGTAGACTGATTAGCGGTAAGCCATATATACCATTTTATATGAAAACATCACAAATATATTCTGAACCTAGAAAACGTGATGGTAGGCATAGGATTAAACCATTAACTGAAAACGTGGGTAGTATAAGTGAGGTTATCAAACTCGGTATTCCACCTTCAGACTTCACTATTACACAGAGCGGTATACTAGCTTTAATGGGTATACGAAAAAATGATGATATTGATATAATTATAAGTTCAAAGATTAGGAATAGCATATTTAATGGATACTCTACCTTTATAAAATTACCTGGAAACGTTGAAATATTCGAACCAAATAGAGGTAAATTTTTGAATGTAGATGGTAAAGATGATGATGATCTAATTGCTAATCACAGCATAATAGTAGAAGGTATACGGTTTTTACATCCTAAATTTTATTTTAGTAGAAAAAGGAAAGATCGTGATAAAGATAAAAAGGATTGGGATGGAATTATTAGATTTTTTGAATTAGAAAAATTTAAGGGATATCCTTACAATAGTATTAATTTAGAACAATGGGGGCACAAATGGGTATTAGAGCACATGCAATAACATTTATTCATAAAGTATTAGATTCAACTTTTAATACTTTAGAGAATAAGCATATTATCGAAATGGGTAACATGTATATACGCAACGACGCTATACAATGGATACAGACTAATAAATTTGAATTAGACGGGTTTACTAAACTTGATATGGGTATGATATCAAAAGAATATTTTACCGCACTTGGATGTAAGCATACATCTATCGACTTAAATATGAAAGAAGGAGCTCTTCCTATAGATCTTAGACAATCTATAAAAGATAATGATACACATAACCTAATTAATTCAGCTAATATTATTATCGATAGCGGGACATCAGAACATGTAGAATATCAGTATATGAATTGGAAAAATCTGTATGATATTACAGAGGTAGGTGGAATATTTTTACATATATTACCAAAAGTCGGGTACTGGGAGAACCATTGTGAGTATAAATACGATATTAATTTTTTCGAACAACTTGCAAAAGCTAATGAGTATGATGTTGTTGAATTATCTAACAGTTATGCAGATAAGGATATATGCGCTGCAATGAAAAAAACTAACAATAAAGGTTTTATGAGCGAGGAAGAGTTTAATAGATTACCAATCCACATATGTCCACCAGAAGGTAAATCAATAATTAATGACAGAGCTTTATATCCATGGGCATACAGTAAATGAAAAATATAGTATTTATACCGAATATACAGGTAGGTGATGGTACACGATCACAGTCGTATGATTACTCTATTAAAAGCTGGAAACACTTTTGTGATAAATATAACTGTGAACTACTCGTATGGGAAGATTTATTGTTTCCAATAGAGCATATGAAAATTACATGGCAACGATATTACCTATTTGATATACTTGAGAGTAACAACATAGACTATGATCAAATATTGATGGTGGATGCTGATACAATTGTTCACCCTGATTGTCCTAACTTCTTTAAAGAGACTGATCACAGGTACAGTGGTGTAATGAATGATGGTTGCTACGAGTGGGTAACACGTAGTATACGTGATTTTAATAGAGAGTTATTTACAGATAGCACCCCACCTTTACCATCAAAATATATAAATGGTGGGTTTCAAATAGTAAATAAAGAGCATAAGAAATTCTTTTCAACTATGAAAGAGTTTTACTCTGGTAATAAGGAAAAAATACAATACGCTATTGATAAAATTAAAGCAGGTACTGATCAAACAATAGTAAACTATATGCTTAGCATTAGTAAAGTAGATGTGAAAATATTACCTCCATGTTATAATCTACAAGATTTATTTAGAAAAAATCTGTTACATATACCTGGACATAGCTGGTGGTCAGATACACTTGAAGGTATGTATAGTGCAGGGTGGGTTTACCATTTTAATGCTATACCGCAGAATGATAGACACGCAAATTATTGGATAGAAAGGACATATAGGGAGTTATATACATGAAAATAGCATTTTTTACAGAAGGGCAAGCATTTGGTAAAATACCACGTGACTACACTAATATGAGAACAGATATGGCATGGATATGTGCTTCAGGAGCTACTCGTATACCATATTACGAAACAAAAAATCTTACAGAAAAATTTGATCTAGGAATTTGTATCATACCGAAGCGATTGGATCTATCACATGCGAATTTTGCTCTAGAGCAATCTGATATCCCGAGAATAAAGCAATTATGTACTAAGGTAGTATCAATGCAAGAGGGCCCACATTGGTATTTTCAAGACTACCCTTTAGAGCAGCAGATATGGTATTATAATTTATTACATGAAATGGATGAATTGCTAGTACATAACGAATCAGATGCAACATACTTTCAAGGCCTCACTGGTAAGAGATGTAAAGTAATGCGTACATTACTTATTGAAGATTGCATCAAAGATATACCTAAGAATAATCAAGGTTCTGGTGTAATGATAGGTGGTAACTTCTGTCACTGGTATGGTGGTTTTGATTCCTATATAGTTGCTCAAGAATTTAATGAAGAGGTTTATGTACCTAGTATGGGTAGAAAGATTGAAGGTGAAGAGCATATGGAGAATCTTAATCACTTACCATATATGACATGGAACAATTGGATGGCTGAATTAAGTAAACGCAAATATGGTGTACATTTAATGAGAACTCAAGCAGCTGGAACATTTGCTCTTAATTGTGCGTATTTTGGTATACCATGTATAGGGTATCAAGGTTTGGATACTCAAGAGATATGTCACCCGTTAACTACGGTAAAGGTAGGTGATTTAGGCCATGCCAAAGAGTTAGCACATAAATTAAAAACAGTACCTGAATTTTATAAAATATGTTCAGAAACTGCTCAGAAACGATATAATAATGAATATAGAGAAGAGGTATGGTTGGAAAGATTCAAGTCACTGATATAGATTTTGAGCAATTAACTTGCGTAAAAAATAAATTACATAGAGTAGTAGATGGTGTAAATCATGGTCGAGCAATATACTACGATTCAGATAATAGTTTATACTACAAGGTATTTCATGCTGAATACTGTCGTGTTAACAATTTTCGAAAAGCTATCGAGTCTAATTTCTTCGATGGTTTAGCACCAGCTCTTACTAGTTTAATTATGGATGATGTTGATAATATAATTGGGTATGTTACTAAAGAAGGTCCATTATTATCTGCAAATGAGTTTGATATTCATTTGATTCCTCAAGATTTTTTTCGTATATTAAAGAATAGAATTAAAGAGAGTGGTATGTTCTTTTATGATCTAGTACCACATAATATAATTCTGGTAGATGGTAAACTTAGTCTTATCGATTTAGAAAGTGTTTATGACTTAAATGAATATCATAAGCTTTCTGAACATAATGCTAGAGTTAAACCAACTGAGTTAGATGAATATGTTAATGAATTAAGGAGTACAATACCAATGAAGATAAGTTTAATACAACCAGGAAGAAATAATCTTAAGTACCTTAAATGGTCTTATGATTCAATAAGAAAAAATCAAGGTAATCATGAAGTAGAAATTTGCGTAGCAGATGACTTTTCAAACGATGGTACATGGCAATGGTGTACTGAAATGATGGAACATGATCCTAATTTTAAAGCAATTAGAAATGACGGACCAACTAGATTAGGTCATACTATATTATATGATAGATTAGTTAATGAAGTAGCGACTCATGATATATGTATGATTTATCATGCTGATATGTATCTATGCCCGAATGCATTAGATCATGTAAAGGAGTTGATTAGACCTAAGAGAATCGTGTCTCTTACAAGGATAGAACCACCATTACATCCAGATGGACCTGAAAAAATATTACTAGACTGTGGCATTGAACCTGAAGAGTTTGATGAAAATATGTTACTCACTCAAGTAGAGAGATTAAAAACAAAAGACAAAACAACTGAGGGTATATTTGCACCTTGGGCATTCTATAAATCTGACTTTCAAGAAATAGGAGGACATGATCCATTATATGCACCTCAATCAAAAGAAGATTCAGATATCTTTAATAGATTTCAGCTTAATGGAGTTAAGTTCGTACAAACCTGGGAAGGATTTGTTTATCATATGACATGTAGAGGTTCTAGATTTGCAGATGGTGCAACGAGAAATCCAAATGGTGACGTGTTTATGAAGAATAGAGAGACAGATGAATGGTTAACACAAAATGAAAAAGCTAGTAGAAATTTTATCCGGAAATGGGGTCATTTTGTAAAGCATGACCCTCAGCTAAAGCCTATAATACCATCAAAGTATGACATAGGATTTATACTTAAAGATAATAATATAGACTTATTACGAGCATTAGAGCCATGGTGTAGTACAATATACTGTGATTCACAATTATGTAATCATTATATAACAACTGAGCAGCCAAAAACTAATATAGATCTAACTGAAAGAGTAAGATCGTATAATACTGAGAAAACTAACGAGATTTTAATTACTATAGATGCAAATAAATTTACACAACAAGATTTTGGATATATTCAACAAATATCTGAGATAATAACTGATAGTGGTGAACCAGGGTTTCATGGTGAGATTGGAAATTTAGTAATTAATATAAATAAAATGAATAAATATGAGAACGAGTTAATTATATGCAAATCTTAGTAACAGGTGGAGCAGGGTTCATAGGTACCAATCTTATAAAAAGATTATCATCTGATGGACATGATATAATATCTATAGACAATTATTCTACGGGTAAAAAACAAAACCATATTAAAGGAGTAAAATATTACCTTGAAAGTGATATTACTGATATATTAGAAGACCCGCCTTGGCAATTAATGACTTTTAAACCTGATATAGTATTTCATATGGCTGCTATAGCTAGAATACAACCTTCATTTGAAATACCTGAAGAGTATATAAACACTAATTTTAAGGGGACTTATGAAGTAGTAAAATATTGTACTAAACATAATACACCCTTAATATACGCAGGTTCATCCTCACACCATTCAGGTAAATTTTCAAATCCTTATACATTTAGTAAGGATATGGGAGAGGAGATCATAGA
>TARA_R110002153_G_scaffold57757_4_pt1 | contig 12011 bp, 15 predicted proteins | sample TARA_R110002153 | Tara Oceans TARA_R110002153 (sample SAMEA4398193) | marine metagenome | biome: Polar Biome; feature: [SRF] surface water layer (ENVO:00010504); material: water (ENVO:00002006), including particulate matter (ENVO:01000060) such as... | depth 5 m
CAATTTCTTTTGAACACTCATTGCGTTTATGTCATTTATATAAATTGGAAAATGTGAATCAATTTTCTTGAATATTATTTTTTTTGATATCAAAATAGTTCTCTGGAAACAGCACGAATAATATCAGTTCGTTTCATTTTAGAAATGCCTCTGATTTTAAAATTATATTTTTTCATAATGAACTGACACTGAGTATGAAATATTTTTTTTGTTCTTGAAGCGATTAGTTGGGAATAATGATATATCATTAGCATATCAAACTTATCTTCAGGGCGAATCATATTTCCTCTTCCATCTATGAGAGGGTCACCGTTACAGTCTAAATAACAGGGTGGTGGACATCCAACGTTCATAATCAATTCGGTCATATCTTGTGTTATGATAATATAGATAAAAATATGAATCAATTTTTTTGAATAATATTTTTTTTGACATTTCCGATTTGGTTAATTTAATTATGAAAAAGAGAGAAATGGATTTATGATAAAAAAGAATAAGAATATTGGATTTATTGGATTTATGACTTAAAAGAATAATAAATAAATTTATTTATTATTCTTTTAAGTCATAAATCCAATAAATCCGAGAAAGTGAGCTAAATAAATCATAAATCCACTTAAACACAAGTTGTCATTAACCATAATGAGTATTATCGCCACGATAAAGAATATGGATATTATATGCGACGACGTGGTTGATAATATATTATTGGATTTTTTAGTCGGCGATAAAAGACATTGGAAAATACAATTTACAAAATGTATGGAAGCCATACATAAATTACCTCAACTATATATTGAGGCACGACGATACGACACCACACATAATGCCGATATGATTAAAGTTATTCAATTCTATTGTATGGAATTTTTTAATAAAAGGGACGTGTATGATAAAACGGAATTTTACACTTATTATCGCAATAATGTATTACCATTGCCTCGTCTGCGAAACAGAACAATATATATGAAATAGAATTTTTTTATTTCTATTTCTCTGTTTCTCTATTTTTTTTTTCTATTCTTAATGTATAAATGGTGAATTACTTTATTAAGAAAGGAGCAGACAGGGACGGCAAGGAATTCTTCCAACTCGTAAGACAAGAACCAAAAGTTCCAGACTTTGTATTAGCACGTAAGTATAGAAAAAAGGCAACGGTGGATGCGGCACGGACGAAAATGATTAAAGAACGAGGTGGAGCAGGTAAAGGAAATAGACGAGGTAAAAAACAAGCCCCTCAATATGAATCACTTTAATTACAATTCGTGGAATTTGGGTTTAAAGAGAACTTTTCATAATAAACCATATATGGGCTATATTAACAAATGTGACCAAAAATTCGGATTACAACAAGAAACGATATGCCTACCTATTATTAATAAGTTTTTTAAGTTTAATTTATTGCGTCCTTCAGGAGAATTTAATCATTTTGATTTTTTTGATATTGATAGGAACACCTATGTGGAATTAAAAAGCAGAAACTATTTCAGTACTTCATTTAATGATTATGAAATTGGACATTGGAAAATCCACAAGGCAATCCACCACTTAAAAAATGGGGCTCGTGTTTATATTGTTAATAATTTTATTGATAAAATGGTTTATTATGAACTTACTTTAGAAAATATCCAAAAATTAGATTATAGAATGGGTGGAACTAAAAAATGGGGCATTGACGAAATAGAAAAATACTATTATATACCACGCAAAGATTGTAAGGTGCTACTCAGTAAGGATTTATTCAAATACTTATAGAATATTTATTGAGACATTCTATTTTGTTTTTTAATCTCTCAATAATCACGTCCGCCTTTTCTCTAAATTTTCGTTTTTTTATCAGACAACTATCTATTTCCAAACAAATCTCCACATAACGAGAACTCGCAACTTCGTGTAAAACGTATTTTGCGGAATAATCCAAGAATGTTGATAATCCAATTAATCCCCCACTTATTAAATATCCGACAGAATTCATATACGAGGTATATACATGTTCTTCTCCAAAAAACTGATTCGTGAAACTCATAAACAAGGGGACAAAAATACACGGAATAGATAAAACATAATGAATACGTTTTTTACGTTTGCTACGTTTGAAATGAATTGTGCTAACACTCTCGCAAGTCATTTTCCATTCAATTAACATATTCTCAAGATTTTCACTCCAAGTCATAGCAACCCTGTCGGTATCTATATTTTTAGACGGTGGTGTTAGTTCATTATCCTCCTGTTCCATAATCAACATATATATATAGTATGAGGCTATTTTATTTCTTCTTTATTTACATAAATTAATTTAAATACATATTGTCTATTTAAATTAATGTGTCGTCCTCAAAGTCCAGAGTTAAGTGGTGACTATACAAGTGATAGTAGTTTTAATGGTTCGGACTCAGGAACGTATAATAGTATTGAAGAAGATTGTCAGTTCTCTATATGTCTGGAAGAAGAGCCACACGATATTATTTCAAACGCAAAATATATTATTATGAAAATGGAAGGTTGTGTTTGTTGTACTTGGATTGACCCTTTTGAAGATTATTTTATTGTTAATAACAGAGGACGTGGTATCACTGTGGAACTCATGCTAATCGCTTTATCTGAGCAGTGCTGTTCGCCACCATGTAACCACCGTTTTCTTGAAGGATTCGTACAGATTGGCGATTCAAACATTTACGATTTATGTTTTGGCTCATAATGATTTAAGTTCATTTCTCTCTTTTATTATAGATATAAATATAAATGGAAAAATTATACGAGTATGTGGAAGAACACAAAGAGCAATTTCGTGATAATGATTATAAGGTAATATTGGAGTGTATCATGAGAGAAAAGGCAGTAAAGGAAAAACTAAGATTAAATGACAAAACGAGTTTATCAAAATTATTCATATTAACCAATGACTACATTCGCTTAACAAAAGCATATCTAAATATTAATCTTGAGAGAGAGGGTTGTTGTATTCCCAATACAATTCCCAGTATAGATTTAGATATGGAGTATATGGAGTTTCAGCGAATGTATCAAACAGGTGAGATAAATCCACTTATGTGAAAATATTAAAATATAAATATAATATATAAATGGCTACAAACAGATTAACCTCTATTGCTAAATCTAAATTAAATAGGTTACGAATTGACTGTTTAGAACTTGATTGTGAAGGCACTATTCGTGCTAACACATTTAGAAGTTTTTCAGGAGCTGACACCGTGGATTTTGACGGTGCTGAACTTTTAAATATTGCGAATCCGACACAGAACACAAGTGCGGCTTCAAAGGAATATGTTGACACGGCAGTTGCTGGAGGAGGTGGTGCTTCTGGAGTTTCTAACCCCATGACGGTTGCTCTCAACGCAAACAACTTCGCAATTAATAATGTCACGGCGTTAAGTGTTAATAATATTTCAAAAAATGGAAGTGGGGATATTAGTATTGATTCGGACATTACTTTTAATAATGCTGGTATTATTAAGGACGTATTGGAAATTCAGGTTGAGGATATTAACGGTGCTGGCGGACTCGCACCCAGACTGGTCGCCAATCTTAACATGAACGACAACCAGATTAAAAATTTACTCGCACCGACACTCGCAACGGACGGAGCAAACAAAGCTTATATTGACGCAATTAACGCAACACTCCAAAATGATATAGCAACTTCAAACGGAAATATAGCAACAAACGCCACAAGTATTACAAACAACACCAATGATATAGCAGTAAACACAAGCAGGTCTATATTCAACGCTACGAATATATTAAATCTGGATAGCGAAATAACTGTAGTGGAAAATGATATAACAGCATTGGAGGGTTCGGTCGCCGGTTTAACAGCACAACAGTCAACCAATACGAATAATATATCAACAAACGCAGCGTCAATTTTATTAAAAACGAGTATTAACGACGCAACTCCCAATTCAACAACCACCGCATACAGTTCTCAAAAAATAACAACCCTTCTTCAAAATGCTGGTGATAAAAATTTCGTCGGATTAACAGGTTCAACAGCTAAAGTTAATCTTAATACAGTTAGCACACAGCCCTCATATGGGCGGCTGGAAAGTTACACCGCATTTGATACTATTCAATCAGGACAGCCAGTTCGGTTTTTTTATGACGCCGGTGTTATAAAAGTGTCCTCTATCGGTGGATTGCCCACAGACCTACACCAGATTGCCGGTATTAATCTAACGCTCGTAACGGCAGGAAATAAAGCAGATATTATGTCTAATGGTTTTTGTACGGCTCGCTGTACTTCCATTAATGTTGCCTCAGCAGCAACAGTTATCCTCAACGCCACAACTAATGGTACTACACAGGGTATGACAAACGATACAACATTTACCGATTCTGGCGGTGCTGGTGGCTCTTATGCCGCTAATGAAAATTATTCCATTACCTTTGACGCAGGAGCGTCCAATAGTATTAATATGCTCATTAACTCACTCGCCTTTGAACACACCAGTTTACGTTATTATGACAGAATGGGTCTTCAGTCAAGCACGGACGGTGTCACATTTACGAATGTTTCATATACTGGCTTCCATAAATCCAATAATCAAGTTCCAACTTACGGTAGTTACACATTTAATAGTGCTGGTGCTGCTAATGACACCCCAGGGCAGATATTTCCAAACGGAACAGGTATGATTATCACTGCTGGCGGTTCTCTCTCAATCAATACAGGTGCGAGATTTTTGCGGTTCTTTTTTAGAAGTGATTCTTCTGACCAGAGGGCTGGATGGGATATCACGTTGACTCCAGCAACGCCATATAGTGGAACGGTGGAAGTTGCTGAAGGTTCAACAATGTATCTGGATAATAGCGATTATTCACTCGTTTCAACTGACGACACAACTGGTTTGGCGATTGGATATTGTGCCTTTAGTAACGCCGAAAATGATAGTTTATTCGTAAGGACACATGTGGCTTCTCATTCGTAAGATTAAGCAAAATTAAAATATTATGATATTATATAATAATGACTTCTAACAGTGATAGAATTAACTATACGATTAACGTTGGGAATAACACGTCCGACCCAATTCGTGCGGAATTCAGTGCTACACGTTCAGTTGAAGTATTAACAACCCCAAACGAATACGAAGCCCAGATTAAGAGTTTCAGGATTGAGACGAATAATCTTCTGTTATTTTCACTTGACCCCAATAGACACAAAATCGCAATGAACCTCGCAGGCGGTGGTGTTGACTCTTCTTTCTTTCAAGAGGCTATGTCGGCAAACCCAATATACCAACCCCAGCAATTATTAAGTTATGTCAATTCAAAAATAAATAGCATTATGACTTCTATTAGAGGAGTCAATCCCTTATTCACTGGTGGTGTTGATAGCGAGAACCCATTTCTTTCATGGGATGCGAATAACCAAAAATTCGTTTTATTTGTTCCTGATTATACAGCAAGTTTTTCACTTGGATTTTCTTTCTCTCCAGCATTAAATAAATTACTTAATATTGATACCATTTTCTTAAAGAACGCTTTTTTATCAACCAATGAATTGAATTACTTTCTTATTCAAGACGAATTAACAGCAGTTACGAGCGGCTCATTTACATATTACACCTACAGAAGCCAAGGTGTGCCTGAGGGTTTATCCGATATTGATAGTATCGTTATTCAAACAAGTAGCATTCCAGTTGTTCCAACTCTGTTTGGTTCAACAGTTGATATTGAAAATATTATTTTGAAGGTCTATAAACCGTCAATCGTTGAATTATTTAACGAGGAACTTATTGTGAATTATTCTACCGATAATTATTTCAGTTTGAATAGCCATTACCCTATCAAAACTATGGATATACAATTTATGATTATTAGAAAGGGTGGTTCAGCAGAACCCATGACACTATACCCACAAAACGCATTCTCAGCACAGCTTGAATTTAAGAGATTAAATGATTATTAATTATCATAAATCCATATAAAATAATATATATTATTATATTATAGAATGGAAAAGATTATAGATAAAATCAGAGAAACGAGAAACGTTAAGGAATCAACGCTATCCCAATATAAAACAAGTATTACCGTTTTGTGTGAAATGCTCAACGACGGTAAGATATGCGATATTAATAATCTGGATTTTCTGGAAGATACTAAAACGGTTATGAATAAATTCAAAGATATGAAACTAACAACAAAGAAAAATAAGATTGGTATGATACTGGTATTACTCGGATTAGATAAAGAAAAGTATGGAGACGCAATTCAAAAATATAGAGATATAGCACGTGAGTTGAGAGATACACATGATAAATTTATTAATACACAAACGAAAACAGAAACACAAAAAAAGAACTGGATTGAATACAAGGATTATCAAAAGTTAATTAATAAAATATCACGTCAATTAAATAAAGACGGAATAAAAAAAAAGGACATTTTGAGTAAGAGTGATTATCAACTTCTTATGACATTCGTGTTTTTATTTACTTTTCAGTATTATCCGTTTAGAAATTCATTCTCTACAATTAAAATTATTGATAAGAAAGATTATGAAAAAATAGAAGACGAACATAAGGGCAACTGGCTTATCGTGGACAATGGGAAACCCACTGAGTTTATATTACACGATTATAAAACAAGTGGGGCTTATGGAATGAAGAAAATACAAATTAACAAAAAAGTGAAAAATGTATTATCTCTTTGGCTAAAGCACAATAAATCTCAATATATGTTCACTTCACTAAATAACCAGACAAAGCCCTTATCGTCAAATAATATGACACGTTGGGTTCAGTCTATTTTCAAATCAAACTTCAATAAAACTATTGGAACTACGCTATTAAGACATATCATTATATCTCATGAACACAAAGATAAACCGTCAATAAAAGAGGTGGAAGATAAAGAACAAGCGATTGAGGATAAGTATCTTCATAGTGCTGATATGAATAGGAAATACGCAAAAAAGGATTAATACTGTTTCTCTCTTTTAATTCGTTATAATATAGAAAATAATAATATGTATCTATATTATATAATGTTGAGTTCATACGGTGAATACGAGAAACCAAAAACCAAATTTCAGTTGGCTAAAGCGGAAGTTGAAAGGCAAAAAAACGAAAAATATGCTGCTCTTTTATACGAACAGGAACAAGGACGTATCGCCTATGTTGCCGCTCAAGAAAAGAAAAAGTTGGAAGATGAGAAGGCTGCTGATATTGCTGCTGAACTCGCAGAACTAAAAGTAAAGGAGCGTAAAGAATATGTCGCCAAAGTCAAAGCCGATTATACACCTGAACTTTTGAAAAAGGAAGTGTCTGATATGGTTGATATCCTCGCAAAATATGATAAGCAAATGATAAAAGTTGTGGTTGATAGTTATTATAGAAAAGAAATGGACACTTTGATTGATATGTTCCATATTGTATTCAAGGATATTGCTTCGGATGACCTTATTAAGCAAGCGGTGCTTACAATCTTCCAAGTGTCCCTGTCACAGAAGATAGGTGACGCTTCTCACGACCTATTAACTCAAGATTAGGTTCTATAAAGAGAGAAATAACATTATATTTTATTATATCCACATAATATATAATGTCTTTAAACAAATTTACCTCGTTTGATAGGGGTCAGCCAGTGAATATGCTCGTTAATGCGAACCAATTAAAGCTACACGATACCACAAAATACCCAATAGGAACGTTCTTAAAAGTGGGTACAGGTGGTGTTATAGAAGGAGTTGAATCGCCACGAAGCGAACGCAGTATGTATGAAGCGACTCAAAACGTATCACTTCCACTAACAGTATCAGGAACATACATTTCAATGCTTCCAGCTTTCGGTTTTGACGGCTCTACTTCTTTTACACCTTCGAGTATGGAAAACGGCGACAGAATTGAATTTAAATGTCAAGGTATTTATACCACTACAGCCAGCCCTTCACCACCAGTCAGCGTTGCCGCTGCTGATTTCAAACTGATTTTATCCCCCTCGGATGAAAGTATTGTTTATAATAACTTATTTACCGCAATTACAGATAATAAGGGGGTACTATTTACCTCTTCACAAGCGTCTTTACGTCGTATGTTTGAAATAACGGTCATTTTACATAAACGTATCAACAATGGAGGTGCTGCTTTAAACTTTCAAGTAGTGACACAAGTCCATACGTCGTCTTGGTATGGTATCACACAATCCGCAAGCACTTCATATCCTGGGTCTTTGACTTCTTTTGAAGCCGAGAGTATCACTATTCCATATTCAGCTTCCTCAGTATTTCGCTTTGAACCCCAGATTGCTGCGAGTGCAAGCGGACCAACAACCAATCCAGATTTCACCGTATTTCCACAACGGTCAACAATTCGCCAATATTATGGTGGAGGATACGCATAAGGGTTGAAGAACATTACCTCTAAAGCGTCTCATTTTGTTTTAATAGTGGTGAAAACATAAAGCATAAGTGCTAATGTTCCTGTATATAGCCATTATGGGCATTTTTCCAACTTTCATTTTCATTTATAATAGATATACTCATATATATCCCTCTTATATAATATTTTTTAAAATGAAATTGATTAAAATAGGTATAATGGCTATATACAGGAACAGCACCAGCTATGCTGTGTGAATGGACCACTATTTAAAAGTTTTGACACGCTTTAGAGCATTATGTTCTTATATATTCGTAATGAAGAACAGCACCATTTATGCTGTGTGCTTTTTTAGCCAAATCGTGTTTTTTGCGTTTTTACCGTTCTTATATATTCTTATTTTGAATAATATACAATATTTTTATTTTTTGTCCGTTACTTTTTTTTGTGATTTTAATATTCCCCCTTTTCGGACTTTTATTCTCCGACCAATCTCGCTATTCTTACTTTCTCTTTATCCAACATACCGTTTGCGTATTCATAAATTTCGTCGTCCACAAATTGATATGATTCAAGTGTATCATGGACTTCGTCACACGTATCGTCATATAATTGATTATATAACAATATCAACTTATCTCGGTGGTGTTCTTTTGGAAACCTTACCTTTTTATAGTTTTGGACCAACTTTGATACATTCTTACGAAATACAGATAATATATCTTTTGTTTGTGTAGTTTCATTAACCACCTTTTTACGTGTTCTTTTTAGCGGTGTTGGTTGTGGTATATCTTCTTCTTCCTCCTCTTCTTCAATCTCAACTTTAGCCTTCTTTTTAGCCTTCTTTTTAGCCTTTGGTTTGGGTTTGGGTTTGGGTTTCTCTATTTCTTCTTCTTCTTCGCTTTCTTCTTCTTCTATGTCCTCTTTTGTTAATACAATATTCTCTACTGGAACTTCAACTTCGTTTCCAGCAATATCTTGGGTAGGTATAGTAGCCGGAATGTCAACCTCGTTCCCAGCAATATCCTGTGGAGAAATATCTTCTAAAAATTCATTTAAATCATTGTCGTCACCCTCTTCCAGTTCTTCTTTGATTTCTCTCGCTACACTACGCTTTGATTTTCTTTTACTAACCGGTTTTTGTGGGACACGTGAAGGGTCTAATTGGGGTGTTTTGGTTTGAACTCCTTTGAGAGAATTCAGTAACGTTCCTAAATCATAAATTGTCATCCTAATTAGGCTATCTTTTTGGATTGGTGAGATTTTCATAATGTCCTCTATAAGTCTATGTTTGGTCATTTATATTAGTATTAGAAAAAAATAAATCCGGAATTACGGCTATTTATTGAGCGATATTGTGTTATATAATAATTTAAAATCTTACTATACCTTATAATGGAAGATAGTGAGGAATCACTTAAGGAAAGGAGCTGTGATATTGAAGACGATATCTGGGATTACATTATGGGTTATATAGTAAAGGCAGAAAAGCAGAAGGATTTCAGTGGTAGAGGAAAAAAACGGTTTGTACAGGAGAATATACGAAATTTAATCGGTGAAGAAAAATATAATATTTATTCTCCCTTTATATCTGTGAGTGTTGATTTTGTTATATCGTTAAGCAAAAATAAAAAAATACTAAAGGGAATTAATATCAACAGTTTTATTAATTGTTGGAAACATAGCTGTATAATTTAATTAAGTTCATTTCAAAAAAAATAATATCTTCATACATTATATAATGGAATTACTACGTGTACAAGAACCTCGCACAAGAGTGACAAGAACGACCGATAAAAATCATGCTGTTTTGCTTGGTTCGGAACGTGTGACTTATACTACCAATGTTGCCGACTCATGGAACACCAATATGATTTCGGCAAGTTGGAGTATCACTCCCCCCTCTAACAAGACAATTATTGACCGAAACATTAGAGTTCGTGCCTATATTGACGTTGTGACGAATGTTGCTACTCAGTTGGGAACGAATGACGCTCCTCGTCAATTTCCCCTTAACTCTTTGGTGGACGTTACCACTTTACAGATTAACGGCGAATCTATCAGCGACAACACTGGCTCTTCTCTTCACCCCATGTTGTGTTATGGAAATGACGCCCACACACGCTCTTCGCAGTGGGCTACTTCACCTGCTATGCCTGATTCATACCAAGAGTATGCTGACTGGAACACATACGGAAATGCTCGTTCTCCCTTAAGTGATTGGGGTGAAGTATCAAGCGAACAATCTCGTGGTGGTTTCTTCATTGAGCAAGTGTCCGCTACTAACTTTCGCATTGTGGTTACTGAGCCTATCTTTCTCTCTCCACTTTGGCAGCACGGCAGACAAGAAGAAGGTATGGTAAATGTCAATTCTCTTCGTCTTGCCCTTCGCTTTAAGGCTGGACTTGACCGAGTTCTATCCCACGCCTCCACTGGTGGTGCGATTACTTCGGTTACAACTACTTTTTATCAAGCACCTGAATTGCTTATTAACTACCTTACACCTTCTTTGGTTCAGCCAATTCCTGAACTTCAAGTTCTTCCCTACTCTAAACTCCAGCATTATATTCGTGACGTCCCAGCGTTGGCTGCTGGAGCAACAACAAGCATTACGAGTGATACAATCCGTTTGAGCGTTATTCCTCGTGTGCTTTACCTTTATGTTCCTCACAGTGAAGCAACAAAGACATTCAATGTTTCTGATAGTTTCTTGGATATTGAATCCGTTAATATGTCGTGGGGTAACCAGTCTGGTCTATTTGCCTCTGCTACTCCTCAGCAGCTTTACACTATGTCAGTAGAGAACGGTCTCAATCTTGACTATACTTCTGTTCGCAAGTTTAGGGGTTCTGTTATCGCTATTGTTATGGGTAAGGATATTGGTCTCGCACCTAATGAAGCCCCTGGTGTCAATGGCTCTTACAACGTCCAAGTCACTCTTGGTGTTAAGAACATTGGTTCTGCTTCCTTTACAGGAACATTCTTCCTTTCGGTCTTAAATGACGGCACTTTCAGCATAGGGGACAATGCCGCAAGGGCGTCTATTGGAAATCTCACAGGGGATATGGTACTTATGGCGAGGGAAGCTCCCATGGCTGATTACCACGAAATCTATGGCGGAAACTTTTTTACAAGTCTCAAGTCTATTATCAACAAGGTTGCGAGGGCAGCAGAAGCCGCAGCACCAGCTGTAGGAACAGCCTTGGGTCAACCAGCAGCTGGCTTAGCAGTTCAGCAGATTGCTCGTGGAACTCGTGGTCTCACAGGTGGTCGTATGGTAAGAGGATAAGAGAGCATAAGTGGTGTGTGTATAATAAATAATAAAATTGATTTAAAGACATATTCTCATTAATATATGAATATGTGGTATTGCGAGGATTGTGATATTACGTTAAGTCATAAAAAAGCACATTTAAAAACAGCCAAGCATATAAATAATTCTGGTGGAAATGCTTATGAAAACGGTAAGATATATAAAATAGTTAGTTTAGACGACGAAAGCAAAGTGTATATCGGTTCAACATACATGACACTTGAAGAGAGATATAAAATTCATAAAAAACAGAAGCGTGCTTATGATAATGGACCATATGTTTATGTATATTCATATGATATTTTAGACAATAGTAAAATTGAATTAATAGAACATTACCCCTGCGATAATGA
>TARA_R110002153_G_scaffold14376_3_pt1 | contig 11994 bp, 14 predicted proteins | sample TARA_R110002153 | Tara Oceans TARA_R110002153 (sample SAMEA4398193) | marine metagenome | biome: Polar Biome; feature: [SRF] surface water layer (ENVO:00010504); material: water (ENVO:00002006), including particulate matter (ENVO:01000060) such as... | depth 5 m
ATTTAGTCGAGCATTACAAATCCCCACTATTTCTTATGACGATACAAGCAAGTTAGATCACTCTGCATTTCAAGCTTTTCATCAACATTTGCTGCAATCTTTTCCATTAGTACATGCAAAAACACAGCTCACTAAGTTCAACGATTACAGCATGGTTTTCCACCTAAAAGGGCAAAACTCACAACTCAAGCCTGCACTTTTTATGGGGCATATGGATGTAGTGCCTGTTGACGAACAAACCGAAGACCAATGGCTTCAACCGCCTTTTAGCGGCAAAATAGTTGACGGAGTGATTTGGGGCAGAGGTACAATTGACGATAAGATCAGTGTTCTAGCACTCATGGAATCGTTAGAGTCATTCCTATCAAAAAATATAGTGCCACAAAGGGATATATACTTTGCATTTGGACACGATGAAGAAGTCGGTGGCGAAGGCGCAAAAGCTATAGCTAAATATTTTGCTGAGCAAAATATTCAATTTGAATTTATCTTAGACGAAGGCGGCGTGATTAGCGACGGTATTATTCCCGGCCCAACTCAGCCCATTGCCCTAGTCGGAGTGGCCGAAAAAGGCTTTGTAAACTTTAGACTTACGGTAAAAGGTGAAGGCGGGCACTCATCACAACCACCAGCACATACTGCAGCAGGTATATTAGCCAGTGCCATAGTCAATGTAGAAAATAATCCATTTGATGCACGCCTCGAATTTTTTGATTTAATGTTCGATAACATTGGTTATTCAATGCCGTTATCACAACGATTGCCTTTGGCTAACCTGTGGTTGTTTGAGCCAGTTGTTCTTAGCACATTACTTAAAAGCCCTAGCTCAGCCGCAAGCGCACGCACCACCACAGCAGTCACCATGCTACAAGGCAGCACTAAATCTAATGTATTGCCCACTATTGCCACTGCTGTAGTAAATTTTAGGATTTTACCGGGTGATACTATCGCTAGCATTCAAGCTCACCTTGAAGGAGTAATTGACGACCCCAGAGTGGCACTTTCCACTGAACTAGCAAATGAAGCGTCGGCTGTATCACCCACAGATAACATTGGATTTAAGTTGATTGAAAGTTCAATAAGACGTTTGGATGACAATGTACTCGTCACTCCTTACTTAGTGATAGGTGCAACAGACTCAAGGCATTTTCAAAGCCTATCTGAAAATATCTATCGTTTTATGATGGTTTCACTTAATCCAGACTCGTTAAAACAATTCCACGGTCTAAACGAACAAATAGCAGTCAAGGATTACCTAAATGCAATTCAGTTTTATTATGCAATGTTAGAGCAATCTGCAAGTGGCAAGCCACATAGTAGTTAACCTAAACTCAGGTTAATTAGGGAAGCCATCACACTTGTTGGCTTGCTGCCCCTCAGAATACCAACTAGCCCGTTCAGCCCAAAATATATTATCGTTGGGTTGAATGTTCGGCTCGGCATCTAAACTACCTGCTGGCACAATTAAGGCTTTGCCACTGGTCGTCACAAAAGGCAAACCAGAGCCACATTCAGAGCAAAACACCACGGTAAAGTCACGTTCTGGATAGTTAAATTGTTTTTTATGCTTTGCGCCTGACAGCCATTTGATCGCCTCGGGGCGAGTAAATAAATTAGCCGCATGAGCCGAGCCGGTAATTTTTCGACATTGTTTACAATGGCAAAAATAGAATCGTTTAAAGTCATTCTCAACTTCATAAGTGACCGCACCACAAAGGCAGCCTCCGCTGATTTTGTCGCTCATATGGTCTCCAAAGTTATGCTAGTTTAGATGGATAGTGTAACCCGCCACTCCGTTTTCACCAGAGGTAAAGTCACCTTTTAAGCCAATGAGATTGTCGTCAATCGAACTTTGTATTATCTCAAATTGACTGCTGGCAACACTATTAACAAATTGACCTAGATGTCTTAAAATCAAGTAGCCTGAAATATCGTTAACACTGGCTTGTATAGTTTCAAACCCAACAAACTCAGCACTACCATCGGCTTGATAACTCAATAGATACTGCAATTCGCTAGACCCAGTAATAGCACCGCTATACTCAAGTTTGACCTTAGCTAAACTGCGTTTTAGGCCTTCATTTTCACTTTGGGTAGTCTCTTGCCAATCTTTTATCTGAAATTGGCCTGTTAATATCTGCATAATTGTCTCCAAAATCGTTGTTCAAAAGCCTAGCCTAATGCATGTTCAACAGTCAATATTGAACAAACACGACAAATAAGCCGTTTAATGAAAACCAGCGACAAAAAAATATCCGGCGTCTTACATCAAACTCGTAGCGCTGAAAACTTTCAATTAAGGCGTTACCAACCTGAACCTGCGCTAGCACCCTTAGTTGAACAATTTTGGTTAGTGGATTGGGATCTTCGAGGGAAACCAGCACACACCCAACAAAACTTACCTGATCCTAATATGCATTTAATCATCAGCACACAAGGTGCAAAAGTGCTGGGGCCAGTAAGTAAAAAATATAGTTACAGCATGGAAGGGCAAGGCAAAATTATCGGAGTGAAGTTTAACTTAGGCGTATTGGCCAAAAAACTTCCTTGCCCTCTAGATAAAGCCCTAGATAGTGAGTTTGAAGTGGCCGATATCTTCGAAATTGACCAACAAAAACTAATGGAAAATACACTTAACGCTAAGAACGACCAAGCTGCCGTTGCTTATTTAAACCATGAGTTGCAAAACAATATTATTCAATTAGATCCAGCGATTATCAAAGTACAAACCCTTGCAGAGCATATAAAAAATAATAACAACATCAACCGTGTTGAAATCCTCACAGAACACTGCCACACCTCAGTGCGCAATATTCAACGCTTGTTTAAAACCTATGTAGGTTTATCACCCAAATGGTTGATCAGAAAATACCGTCTGCACCATGTGTTAGAGAGGTTAGAAAATCAGCAATTGTCTTTGGCGGAGTTGGCCGCGAGTTTAGATTATGCTGATCAGTCCCATCTGACTAGAGACTTTAGTGAGTTTCTGAATATCACCCCCAGACAATATAAGTAACGGCCAAGCAAACACCTGTTTAGCATTTATCTTCCTTGTAAATACAAGAGTTGTCTTATTATTGTACATGTTAATAGCTTGATGTAGACTTGTCTTATTAGTTGTACAACTTAGAGGTGTAGTGTAATGCGTATTGTATCTTTTACTGAAGCTCGTAATCGGCTTAAGTCAGTGCTGGACAATGTTGTAAATGATGTTGATTATACCGTGATAACTCGAAGAGATGCTGAAGATGCAGTTGTCATGTCAATGGAGCACTATAATAGCTTAATGGAAACTGTTCATTTGCTAAAATCACCGGCTAATGCTGCACATTTATCAAAATCCATTGAGCAATATAATTCCGGTAAAACAAGATTACGAGACATCACCAATGACTAAGCAACTTGCTTGGACAGATGAGGCTTGGAATGATTATCTTTACTGGCAAGGGCAAGATAAAAGAACATTAAAACGGATTAATAAGTTAATTAGTGACGCCAAACGTTTACCCTTTGAAGGTATAGGCAAACCTGAGCCATTAAAAGAAAATTTATCCGGTTTTTGGTCTAGACGAATAGATGAAACAAATCGTTTGGTTTACGCAGTATCAGATGTATATTTAACGGTCATATCCTGTCGTTATCATTACTAATGCACGAGGTTGCTAATTGGCTAGTCGATGGATTTTCCCTTTAAACTAAACATATTCAGTCAATAGAGTTATCCATATTTATGATATACACCATAAATATTAAACTGCCTAACCCATTGGAACAGATTCATTGGGAATGCGTTATTGAAGTAGATGGCGACGCAAGTTTAGAAGATTTACATTTAATGATCCAAGAAGCAGTTGAGTTTGATAATGATCATATGTATGAATTCTATATTGCTAAAACACTACAAGCATTTAAGCGTAATAGCTTTCAGTGTGATGAGCAAAGAATAGTGGATACAAGTATTGAATATTTTACCCAAACAGCCAAAGATAAAAAGATGTTTTACTTGTTTGATTACGGCGATAGCTGGCTATTTCAGATAAGTAAAACTCGTAAAAAACCTTTTGCCCCTGTTGAGAATATTGAATATCCAAACATTGTCTCTAAAAGTGATTTTCTTCCTGAACAATATCCAGATTGAGATGAAGATGATGATGACAAGCCTATTATTCACATTCTTTAAGATTAATCTTAAAGCAATGTATTAACTTCAAACAAGCTCACTAAGTTGCTCAACCATTAAGATGTTTTGGCTGGATTTTTGATTTGTAGGGTTAAACCACACCGACTTTAGTCCGGCGGCCATAGGAGCTAAGACGTCTTTTTCTAGGGAGTCTCCTAGCATGCTCACTTGTGAAGGGCTAGCGCCTAATTGCTGGACGATTTTTAGATAGTAGCCAGTATCTGTTTTACTCAATCCTAAGTTCTCACGGCAAAAAACCTGTGTGATAAATTCACTTAGCCCGGCGCGTATTAAGGCGTGGCGAATTTGTACTTCACTGGAGTCTTCGGCGTTAGTGGCGAGGTGACATTGTGCATTTCGACTTAAGCGCTTTAAACAGTTTTTTGCCCCCGCCACCACTTGTATTTTTGGCCAGTCACACATGGGGCCAGTTTGATTGGGTAAGTCCACCATTAAAGTGTCTCCCCAATCAAACAAGTAGTGTTTTATCACTATGTTTATTCGCGAACTTCGCCATCGCCCATCACAATAAATTTTTCTGTGGTAAGTGATTCAGCTCCCATAGGCCCATAAGCATGTAACTTGCTGGTGGAGATACCAATTTCAGCACCTAAACCTAATTGACCGCCATCGGAAAAACGCGACGAAGCATTGGCCATAACAACGGCTGAATTAATCCGGCGTATAAAGGCCTGTGCTGTGGAATAGTCTTGGGTGGCAATGACTTCAGTATGACCTGACGCATATTCTTCAATATGTTCGATGGCATGTTCGAAATCTGACACCACTCTTACGGCAATTTCCATGGCTAAATATTCAGCGTGCCAGTCATCTTCGGTGGCAGCTTGTGCACCTTTGAAATATTCGATGCTGTTTTCACAGGCATGCACCACAGTGTTATGCTGCGCTAAAAGAGCGGCGGCTTTCGGCAAAAAGGTCTTGGCAACATCTTGATGGACTAATAAAGTTTCTAAGGAATTACACACACCAGTGCGCTGAGTTTTACCATTTTCAAGTAATGCCAATGCCTTGGTTTCATCTGCAGCGCTGTCCACATACAAATGGCATACGCCTTTATAATGTTGGATAACTGGAATACGACTGTTTTCAGACACAAAACGAATAAGCCCTTCACCACCTCGAGGAATAATCAGGTCGATCGATTCATTCAAAGTCATTAACTCGTTCATCACAGCGCGGTCAGGGTCAGGCACCACTACCACTGCGGCTGGATCAATTTGCTGTTTAGAAAGAGAGCTTTTAATACACTCGGCCAGCGCTAAATTAGAGTGTATGGCTTCTTTGCCACCACGTAACACCACAGCATTACCGGCTTTTAAACACAATGCGGCGGCGTCTATTGTTACGTTTGGACGGGATTCGTAAATCATCGCGATCACGCCTAAAGGAATACGCATTTTGCCTACTTGGATGCCGCTTGGCATACGTTCAATCTTAGAGATTGAACCAACGGGATCAGCTTGAGCTGCAATTTCTAATACGGCATTGGCAATATCTTGAATACGAGCAGGGTCAAGGGCTAAGCGGTCGAGCATAGCGGCATCTAAGCCATTTTTTTTACCTGCACTTAAGTCTTTCTCATTGGCAATTAAGATAGCAGCAGTGTTTGCCAATAAAGACTCAGCAATATCAGCTAATAATTGATTTTTCTGTTTAGACGTTAAGTTGGCAACTTGGCGCGCTGCTTTTTTAGCTTGTTTAGCCGCGGCTGTAATAGAAAAAGTCATGTTAAATATCCTTGGGTAATTTTGTCTAAATGTGTCTAAAGCAACACTAAATCATCGCGATGAACAACAGCTTCACCGAACGAGTAGCCTAAAGTAGCTTCTATTTTTTGGCTGTTGAGACCCTGAATGGCCTTTAAATCACTGGCACTATACTGCACTAACCCTTTGGCAATCACTTTGTTTTCAAAATTAATATTCACGGCTTCACCTGATTTAAATTGACCACTGACGCTTGTGATACCAGAGGGCAATAATGATGCACCTTTTTCTAGTAGAGCTAGTTTGGCGCCTTGATCAACTTCAATTAGACCCGTGACTTTTAAGGTGTGCCTTAACCAATTATCTCTAGCTTTCACTAAACTCTTGTTGGGAATAAACAAGGAACCAGGTGACTGCCCTTTAGCCAATGCTTCAAATACAATGGGCTCTCGGCCGTTAACTATCAAGGTCTGAATCCCCGAATCTACACATTTTTGTGCGGCTTGAATTTTAGTATACATTCCACCCGTGCCCATATTACTGCCAGCACCACCAGCTAATTGGTAAATGCTTGCATCTATATTGGTGATTTCTGGAATCAGTTGCGCATTGGGGTTTACCCTTGGATCGGCATCATAGAGTCCATTAATATCGGAACAAATAATCAAGGTATCTGCCTCTGCGACTAAAGCCGTATAAGCTGCCAGATTATCGTTATCACCTACTTTTAGTTCATTAATTGCCACGGTGTCATTTTCGTTGACTATGGGTAAGGCATGATTTTTTAATAGTTCTCGCAAGGTGTTTTTGATGTTTACGTAGCGAGTACGGTTATGTAAATCATCAGCTGTAAGCAAGATTTGCGCACAATCACAATCGAACAGACTCGACCAATTAGCCATCATGTGGATTTGCCCTATTGCCGCCATAGCTTGTTTTTCAGCAATAGATGGACGATGTTTAAAGGCAATTTTACCCTTTCCAGCGGCAACACTGCCTGAAGAGACCAAAATCACCTCTTTTCCTTGTTTACGACTTTCACTTATAAACGTTGCAATATGTCTAAGATACTCTTGACTGCATTGATTATCATTAGGAGCAATTAGGCTACTACCTACTTTAATTACTGCTCGTTTCCAGCTGATCTTGGTCATTACTTACCTCATTACATTACAAGGCTAGAGTACGACAAAACACTGCATAAACAAGCCAATGTAGTTATAAGCTATGATCGAAAATAAGCGCATTAGGATAAATTCATATAAAAACAAGGGTTTTGGGGGTAAAATCGAAGTCGAACTAGGGTAATTCGACTAGTTAGAGAAAGAATTACCCAATTATTTATAATAAAATGGTTAGCTGAGATAAATAAATAATAAATAGCTGCAGCTAATATTAAAACAATCAGGGAACATAATGCTTAATAGACTTATAACGATAGCATTGCTGTCACTTGCCGCCTTCGCTTCTGCCAATGCGTCAATAAACCAAACTAAAGGTGATTTTGAAGATAAGTTTCGTCAACTAGATGAATCATTGCCTACCCCTAATGTCTACCGCAACGCAGCGGGTGAACCCGGCCATGCATATTGGCAACAGCAGGTAGATTACAAAATCAAAGCTAAGTTAGACGAAGAAAAACGTCGAATTGAAGCCAGCCAAGACATTACCTATCACAATAATTCGCCTGATACCCTCAAATATCTTTGGATGCAATTGGAGCAGAATAAGTTTCGTAATGACTCTATGTCTGCTATGACAACCACTTTTGGCGGCATCGGTAATCGTGGACCAGCAACCTCTACTGCCTCTAGCGGTAAAGCAGCACAACTTAGTTTAGGCGCATTACGCCGCCAACAGTTTACTGACGACAATGTATTGGGTTTTGACATTCAATCGGTTAAAGACAGTAATGGTAAAATCCTTAAACATACTATAGTCGGTACCAATATGCGCATCGACTTATCTGCTCCTCTTAAGCCAGGTAAACAAGTCGAATTTTCTATCGATTATGCCTTCAATATTGTAGAAGAAGACGCGGTATCAGCCCGTTCTGGTTACGAACATTTTCCTGATGACGAACGAGAAGGCGGTAACGACATATTCTTGTTAGCTCAATGGTTCCCACGTTTACATGCCTATACAGATTACGAAGCTTGGACTAACAAAGAGTTTATCGGCCGCGGTGAATTTACCTTGGAATTCGGTAACTATGACGTTGAATTAACAGTGCCTGCCGACCATATTGTTAGTTCTACTGGTGAATTACAAAACCCAAAAAGCGTATTGACATCTACCCAACGTAAACGTTTAAAAGAAGCAGAAAAAGCGGATCGCATCGTATTTGTTGTCACTGAAGAAGAAGCCTTAGAAAACGAAAAAGAAGGCACCGATAAATCTAAAACATGGAAATTCAGCGCTAAAAACGTACGGGACTTCGCATGGGCTTCATCTCGTAAATTTATGTGGGATGCTCGAGGACATCAACAAGGTGGTAACGATCAACCTTTGGTTATGGCGATGTCTTTTTATCCCAAAGAAGGTGGCGAATTATGGCAGAAGTATTCTACCGAAGCCGTGATCCAAACATTAGAAGTCTATAGTCGTTTTTCTTTTGACTACCCTTATCCAGTAGCCCAATCAGTCAATGGCCCGGTGGGTGGCATGGAATATCCAATGATCACCTTCAATGGTCCTCGCACTGAATTGCAAGACGATGGCAGCCGTACCTATTCACAAGCCGAAAAGCGCTTCTTAATTGGTGTGGTTATCCATGAAGTTGGGCATATTTACTTTCCTATGGTCGTTAACTCAGATGAGCGTCAATGGACTTGGATGGATGAAGGCCTAAACAGCTTTTTGGACGGCGTAGCAGGGCGAGAGTGGGATCCAACTATTCCTTGGGGAGTAGAGCCTCGCGATATCGTTAGTTATATGAAATCCACTAATCAAGTGCCTATTATGACTCAGTCAGATAGCGTATTACGTTTAGGCCCAAATGCTTATGGCAAACCTGCTGTTGCATTAAATATATTGCGCGAGACCTTATTAGGTCGTGAATTATTCGACTTTGCTTTTAAAGAATACGCACAGCGCTGGAAATTCAAACGCCCAACTCCTTCAGACTTTTTCCGTACTATGGAAGAAGCCTCAGGGGTTGACTTAGATTGGTTTTGGCGCGGTTGGTTTTACAGCACGGATCACGTGGACATCTCAATAGATAAAATTTCTAAGTTGCGCCTAGATACTAAAGATCCTGATATCGATTTTAACCGTTTACGTCAGGAAGAATTAGACAAACCTATGTCTTTAACTGACGAACGTAATAAAGCTGAAGGCAAAAAACTATGGGTTGAACGTTTCCCAGATATCACTGACTTCTACGACGAAAATGACAGGTTTACTGTTACTAACAAAGAACGTAACTCATACCAGAAGTTCTTAAAGAAGTTAGACCCATGGGAAAAAATCGCCTTAGAACGCGCAGTAAAAGAAGATAAAAATTACTACGTATTAGAGTTTTCCAATAAAGGGGGCTTGGTGATGCCAATCATCTTAGAGCTAACTTTTGCTGATGGCACTAAAGAAAATCAATATATCCCTGCTGAAATATGGCGCCGTACGCCTAAAGCCGTGAATAAAATGATAATCACTGACAAAGACAAAGAGTTGGTTAGTGTCACTGTAGATCCTCGCTGGGAAACCGCTGATGTCAATGTGGATAACAACCATTACCCACGTCAAATTATCCCGTCACGTATTGAAGCTTATAAATCCAAAGATAGCACCAAAAAAGTATCTAGAGATATTATGCAAGACATTAAGACTGAGCTAAAAACAGACGATGACGAAGATGACAAAGAAGGCGACAAAGACAACAATGAATAAGATTGTTTTCTGGGCAATAGGAACGCTGCTGTTTGTAGCGTTCTCTCTGTCAGCCCACCAACAAAAAACGGCTATTAGCACTGTGTTGTTTAACCCGCGTACCGAAAATATCGAAATCATGCACCGTTTTAGGGTGCATGATGCGGAACATGCAGTAAAAGAAATATTTGGTAAAGATGCGGATATCATTGACTCAAAAAAGACCCAACAACAGTTTGGTGACTATGTTAATCAGCGCTTTAATTTGTTTGATAGTGATAAGCAATCACTACCACTAAAAATGGTGGGAGTTGAACTAGATGGCAAATTTTTATGGGTATACCAAGAAACCACACAACCTACCAAATTAGACAATATGACAATCCGTCATAACGCCCTACGTGATCTTTGGCCAGAGCAAATCAATACCATTAACGTTGAAGGTAAAGGCAAATTACAAACACTAACTTTTGCCGATTCAGTTGAACTTCTAACATTAAAATTTGAACACTAACAATCCTCTAACAAAGCTGATTTAGATCAATATGTGCTTTTGATAATTGTCTAAAATCACCTCTGATAAAAAGTTATTTAACAGAGGTGATTCATATGTGGGATCTAATATTACACGACCCAGTCGCTTGGGGCTCCATCCTTGGCATTGGTATAATGGTGGCTATGGCTGCTTATTATGTCTATTTGTTTATCCATAATACTAAAGATGATCTTTAAAGGTTAAAGTCTTATCTAGCACCAGCAATTAGCAGGACTGCCAATTAAAAAAGGCAGTGTACTCACACTTTCACAAATATAGATGACTAGGCAACGGCCTTTGAGACCTAGCTCTATATAACTCGGTTTGATCAATAAAGAGCTAGATACGTAAGTGACTAAAGCTTGTATTGAAGCCAACTTGCAACTAATGCACTTCAGTCTATGGCATAAGGAATATAATGATGATCACACTTGAGCAACTAACTGAATTACTCGGATGGGCATCAATTTTAAATATTGGAATATTACTTTTCGCTAGCATAATGCTTGTGTTAATGAGGTCGCTCATTACCTCCATTCATAGCAAAATGTTTGGTATTCCAGAAAACGAGCTAGCCATTATTTACTTTAATTATTTAGCAAATTACAAAACTCTATCTTTTGTATTCACCATTGCACCATACCTAGCGCTTAAAATAATGGGCCAATAAAGTCCATAATGAATAATCAAAGTAACAACAATCTTTAAACTCTATTTCTGTTCTTGAGCGCTAATTCTATATTGTCTACAATAGCGCACTTTTATTAAATCAGGTCATCAACATGAACGATACTAAGTCGTTACCCGCTTTACCGGATCGCCTTTCGAGTAATCCTCGTAGCCCACATCATGTGGAAGAAATTTTCGAGCATAACATTGGAATACGCTTAAACGGCAAAGAACGCATTAATGTAGAGGAATATTGTATCAGTGAAGGTTGGGTGAAAATCCCCTCTCCTAAAGCGTTGGATCGCCGAGGACAACCTCTGCTGATGACTTTAAAAGGCACCGTTGAAGCCTTTTATAGCTAACCAGTCAACCTGAATCGGGTTAACTGGTTTTGCCCACTGGAAGTTAAATGGGCATATAACAAATAACAGTGGAGCTATATTCCGGAATTCAGCGATTTATAGCTTCATAACCCCAAGGTGCGGCAGGGGCGGATATTGCCTTAGTCAAATCAAAGTCGACTCTAAACTCTCTTCCTTCACGCACTAATCGATATGAAAACTTATCTGGGTAGATATAAATTTGCCAAGTATTGGTGATAGATTGCGGTAGACCATGCTGAGCAAATAATTCTATTGAGTATTGGTCGACAGGGAAGGATTGAATTTGGTCGTAACCTGCGTCTAGTGTATGTCCACCATACATAGTAACAGGATCATCAGAGCCATCTTTATGGCGGTGATCATGTTTTAGACTTAAACCACTCCCGGTTTTTTTAATAATCCATGTGCGGGATGCATTGTCTCCCACATAAAAGGGAATTTGTAATTCAGTTTGGTTGCACTTGCGTACAAACATAACCAATTGATTATCGAATGCAGCGCTAGGCTGGTTATCTACTGCAATTTTTCCCTCGAAAGCTTTGCCACAATGCTCTGCGATACTAGAGAAAAAAGCATCATGAGTAGGAATTGAGACTAAAGGAGCCTCCCTTGATAAGGCCACACTACTAAGGA
>TARA_R110002153_G_scaffold27209_1_pt1 | contig 11979 bp, 23 predicted proteins | sample TARA_R110002153 | Tara Oceans TARA_R110002153 (sample SAMEA4398193) | marine metagenome | biome: Polar Biome; feature: [SRF] surface water layer (ENVO:00010504); material: water (ENVO:00002006), including particulate matter (ENVO:01000060) such as... | depth 5 m
CTCTACTAAGTGTAAAAACGATATGATGTCTACAGTACAAGGCCACATCCATACAAAGGCTGAATGTACTTGGCACGTAGGACGAAACTTCAAGGTCTTCGGGATGCAAGTGGGATGCGGTGTAAACCATGAAAGCTACGCCGCCGCTTATGCAAAGAACTTTAAGAAGCAGGCTATCGGCGTGGGAGTTATTTTAGGCGGCAATACAGCTATAAATGTTCTCATGCCTTTAGGTAAACCCAAGCCTAAACCAGGTTCGGTTTTATAATGGAAAAGAAAGCCGTAAAATACTATATCGCTATTCTTTTAATAGTGTATGGCTTGGCTATTTTGTTAAGCTAATTTAACGCAAAAAGAAAACCCTCTCGGCCTATGTCAAGAACCGAAAGGGCAATCAATCAAACAAACAAATCAATGGAGCTTGAGGTATAAATATAAGCCTTAATCTCTAAGGCTATACTCTGTTACGCTAGTAGTTTTCTTTGAGCCGTCAGTATTAGTCCATCGAGTGGGTACTTGTACGCTCTTGGTATCTATTAAATACCCTTCTTCTTTAAGGTTAAAAATTGACGCTGATAGGCGGGTATTACCTAAGTCGCGAATAGCTTCTAAAGACGTTATAGTTTTGTAGTCTTTGAGATACTTTAACAGACGGGTTGTGTGTGTGTTTTTCATTTGAAAAGATTGTAAGCCATTAGTAAACCAATGACAAGGATTAAAACAGTTATAAATTTCTGTATGGGAGCTTGAGGGTTTTTAGTTATCATTCGTAATAAGATTTAAATTCAACGGGCTGGGTTTTGCTTTTAGGTAAATTTCGCCCTTGGTCTTGGGTGTAATACTTTTCTGTCTCTTTTTCAGACAATCTAGTCGAAGGAAAGTTAAGGGGTGTATATCCTCCGCAAGCAATTAATAACATATTATGGTATCTGCAAAACTCTCCATGCTTACCCGGATGCCAAAACGTAATATCTTCTATAGTATCTTCCTTTTCTCTTCTCGCTTTGAAACGAATAAAAGAGGGCGTATAACCCCATCCTACATACTCGCCGTTAACTTTAGCCGTTACGCTTTTGTTATAGCGTTCAGCAAGCTCTAAAGGGGTAAGGTTGGGCGATGTGAGTACGTTTCCGTTTACGTCTAGGCTTTCGCCTTTTTGCGTTACCTCTCCATGTCCGTCTAGTGTATAGCTCATTTATCTTTATCTTTTGGATGGGTGGACAATTTACTACATAAATCTCGAAAGAAGTCTACCTCTTTTTTGAGGTCTTCAATTTGCATTTGCTGTGCTTTTAATAGCAGGGTATTCAATGTTCCGTTAGTCATGGTTTTTATTTAATTAAGTCTTTCCCACGGAAAAGACATACTGCACTTATACTCTTAAAATTCTTATTATATTCTTTGTAGGCTTTGTCTACGGCGGACTTCTTATTGGTAGCATAGACATAAAAATAGATAGTCTTTGCAAAAGCATCTACACCTTCCGTAAAGCCTATGCGAAAGTAGTAATACCATTTACTAGGCATTACTTTTTTAGTTGTTTTTTTAGCCATTACTTTTTAGTTCTCGCGTTAATTATTGACTGCTTAAAGTCTTCTATAACTCGCCTCTCGTTGGCGTTCACTACTTGTCTAGTAATCCACTCTCTCCATTCTTTGAAGTCGTGGATAGGTTCTGGGGGATAAGAGGTTTTCATTTGCATTCGCATTTTAAGTCCCTAGCTGTATAGAATACGTCTAGCATCTTGTCGAAGTGGTCTTGCTTTTCGTTAATGTAGTTAACGTTCCAAATTGCTTTATCTAGCATCTCTTCTAGTCCGTCTACTCCTGTACAAGATTTAACCATTGCAACCTCTTTAGATAGCTGAGAGGCATAAGCCTCCTTCTCGGTTTTTACTTTTTCTATCTCTGCGTTAATAAATTTTTCCATTTTGTTATTTGTTTGATTGTTTAACATGGTGCAATATACAAACTTCTTTTTATAAATACCAAATAAAAAGCAACTTTTTTTTTAATTTTTATTTATAGTTTATTTTTACTATCTTTGCGTTTATGTTTAATCCTTAAATAAATAACAATGGAAAACAATACAAGAACAATCTCCAGCATACAAGGTTCTGGAACGTACGACAGTAAGTTCGGACTGCTTTATAAATTCAGCTACGACTTCGAGGATGGTACTAATATAAGTGCTAACCATAAAACACAAGAGTCACCCTTTAAGGTAGGCGATGAGGTCGAGGTTATCGTTACGGGTACTAGCGGGGACTTTACATGGGGCAAGGTCAAACGACCGGAAACAGAGTTCAATGCTCCTAATAGTAACTCTTCAGGCTCTAGCGTTACACGCTACGAGGATAGGGATGCTAGGCGACAAGAGCTTATAATGTCACAGTGGGCTATCGGACAGGCTTTAGCTTGGGAGATGAATGAATACCCTCCAAACAAATGCACCGTAAAAAACGCTATTGGATTAGCTAAACAATTACTATCTTACGCCAAAGATTTAGAGAATGTTTCTTTTGACAAAACGTCTAAAGAAGATGATATAGAAAACCCCTTCTAATGAAAGACTATATAAAAAAGCACTACGGCTCTAATGTAAGAATGGCTAAGAGCTTAGGCGTAACGAATCAGACGGTGACTAATTGGATAAAGAATAACCCTCGGGGGATGCTTAAATACATACCCGAGATAGTACAGGAGTGCAACACTTCATACCATCAGTTAGTTTTTGAGGTTATGTACCATGAGAAAACTTTAGGGGAGTGATAGACTACTTTTCTTTCTCAACAGAAGACGCTACTAAGTACGGAGTGGATGGGGCAATACTGCTTCACCACCTCCGTTACTGGGTGGCTAAGAACGAAGCTAACGACAAAAACTTCCACGAAGGCAGTCACTGGACGTATAACAGCACCTCAGCCTTTGCGGTTTTGTTTCCCTTTTGGACGGCTAGGAAAATAGGCCGATTGCTTCAGAAGTTAGAAGACGACGGTATTATCATATCGGGCAACTTTAATAACAAGCGATACGATAGAACAAAGTGGTTTACCATTAGTGGTAATACCATTTGTCAAAAAGGGGAAGTCCATTCGTCAAATATGGTAAATGCAATTACCAAATATGTCGAACCTATACCAGATAACAACCATACTAAAACACAGAACACTACCAAAGTAGTTCTTCCTTTTGATTGTGAAGAGTTTTTAGATGCTTGGAATATGTGGAAAGACGAACGCAAACAAAAAAAGATAAATAAGTACACCCCAAGAGGCGAGCAGGGGGCGTTACATTTGCTACATGAGCAAAGCGGGAAAGACCTGCAAGAAGCTATCGCTATGATTAATAACGCTATCGCAAGAGGATGGCAAAGTATACACCCTAGAAAAAATGGAAAACGGAATACAAATAAACAATTCAATAAAGACAAGTATAGCGACTATCTCGACACGCTTTAACTTAACACACGCTCAAGCGTGGGAATACGGAAGTAACATTCGGTCAGCCTTTAAGCAAGAACCAAAGCTAGTTCATGTTTCTTTAATGGCTCTTTTAAAAGATGCGGTAGAGTACCTAGACTTTAATAAGTCTTTTCGCCACGAAGGGGATTACATAGAGGCCATAGACTATCTGATAAAAGAGTTTCCAGTTATGAAGATAGAAGAGTGGAAGATTATTTGCATAAGGCTAAAGGCGGGTAGATATGGAAAGATGTACGAGAGGCTTAAGCTGCCTGAGCTGATAGAGATTTTTCAGCAGTTTGAAGGAGAGAGGGCCGAGATGATGGAGAAACAAATACAAAGGGCTAAAGACATACCACCACCGCCTACTATAGATATGGAATTAATAAGGCAGATTACTAAAGACCTAGCTTTGCCCGAACCTGATACAGACGAGAAAGGAAGGTGGAAGCATATTGTACACCCCAACACCCCCGAAGAGTAAAGGAGTTATTCACATTATTTGGAAACAAAACTATCGCGCCTTATATAGTACCCCATGACAGGATTAGTTATTGCCATGGTTATTCTCGCCTTCGTAGATGTAGGGGTAGAATACTATCTTTATGAGGGCGTAAGAGTAAACGAACTAATCATTGCGGTGCTGGGTATTATTTATATCACTTTGTGAAACGTTCAGCAATAGTTAAAAAGCTGGATAAGATATTCAGTATATGGATAAGGTCTAAAGACGCAGACCATACCGGGCAAGTAGATTGTTATACGTGCGGAGTGAGTAAGGATTGGAAGTACGAGATAGACGCAGGCCACTTTCAGAGTCGAGGCAAGTACGCCACCCGATGGCATGACGAAGACGGAGAGAGCAAAAATATAAAGCCCCAGTGTAAAAGGTGTAATGGCTTTAGAAGTGGCGAACAGCATCTCTTTGCTTTGCACTTAGACGAAGAATACGGTAAAGGAACGGCCGCCGATATTATGTACCTCAGTAACCAGCAAGCACGATTTACTAACGAAGAGTTGTTAGAAAAGATTAAGCACTACACAAATCTAGTTAAAAATCTTTCGTAGTCTTGAGCGTGGTAAACAAATATATCAATGAGAACTACACTAGGATTGTAGACATAGCCAAGGTAATAACCAAGGGCCACGCCCCCGACTTTGAAGACCTAGCTCACGAAGTTATCTTAATGGTATTAGAAGCCGACGAGGAGAAGATGGAAGCCCTAATAAAAAAGAAGCAGATGCGGTATTGGATAATCCGCTTATGTATAAACAACTACCGAAGCACGACCAGCCGATACCATTACAAATACAGGAAGCCAAAAGAACGCCACCGCAAAGCAGCCGAACACCTCCGACACGTTCACGGATTGGATGAGATAGAACAGAAAGAACATGACGAAATAGCTTTAGACTTTATCTACCGACGTTTACAGAATATCGAATGGTTCGAGAAGAACTGCTTTTCTATATACTACGGGGATGAGCATAGCCTTAACTCTATGGCTAAAGAAACAGGCATAAGCCGCAACACCCTCTACCGAGCAATATGCGACGTTAGAAACTATATTAAAGATGAAGCAAAAAAGCAAGGGGTTGGGAGATAAGATAGCCGCCGTAACAAAAGCCACCGGGATAGAGAAGGTAGTCAAGACTTTCTTTGGTGACGATTGTGGGTGTGACGAGCGAAGGGATAGGCTTAATAAAATGTTTCCTAGCCGGAAGGTGGAACAAATGAACGAAGAACAGATAGTCTTTTTTCGGGATGTCCTACAAGTCAAGTACCGAACGCATGCAAATCTAGGCCGAGATGTAGGCGATAAGTTCTACCAGCTTTATCAAGATGTATTTGGTGTAAAAAAGAAAAAGACTTCGTGTTCGTCGTGCAATAAAAACATGTACATTGAACTATTAAAAGTTTATGAATCAAGCTGCACAAATGACGGATAACCTAGAACTAAATATTGGACAACTTTACGATATTAAAGGAGAGTACACAAAGAAAGCAACACGCATATATTCGCTTATGATATGCAAAAGAAGAGTAAAAGCTCTTGGATATACTTGGGACGATGTACTAAACAAGAAACGACATAGGCATCTAGTAGACCTTAGAAAGATAGTCTGTAAATACCTATATGATAAGAAGTGGACCTACATGTCTATCGGTAGGTTATTAAAACTTAACCACGCCACTATTATCCACCACAAAAACCAATTTGAAAACCTGCTCGGATATGACACTGAGCTGCAAACCCTTTGGGTAAAATTTAAGAACTCATGACAGCACGAAAAGCAAAACGCCATATAAACGAATCCGAAGACTTTCTCGTACTTACGAGAGTGAAGAATATAATAAACGTAGACACCCATAACAACGATTCGGTAAATATTATATTAGACTTAGCAGTGGCTAACAAAAACTTCCTAGAGCTACTCAAGTCCGTAATAAAATCAGTAGATGAATATACTAACGAAGAAGATACCGATAAGTCAGGTACAGATAGACCCGAAGAACCCGAGGTCGATTTCGAAGGAGAAATACAAGAAGCTCAAATCGTCGATTAAAGCGTTTCCAGAGATGCTAGAAGTTCGCCCCCTAGTGGTAGCGGACGGGATTGTGCTGGGTGGGAATATGAGGCTCTTAGTAATGAAAGACTTAGGGTATAAAGAAGTCCACGCCATAGACGTTACCGAATGGACTCAAGGGCAACGCGACGAATTTATGATTAAAGATAACTTGAGCTTTGGAAATTGGAACTACGACTCACTAGCTAACGAGTGGGAAGGTACAGACTTAACAGAGTGGGGGCTAGATGTATGGGACACAGAAATAGATGACTTTCCAGCATTAGCAAACGAAGACAGCTTACATGAACGCTGTCCGAGTTGTAACCAAGCAATATCAAAACCTGACAAAACCTGACAGAATGAAAGTTTCAGATAAAGAATTTTGGGGAGAGCTGAGAAGAAATAAAGCCCTATACTCAAGGACAGCCAGAGCATTAGAAAAGAAGTACGATATAACCTACACAAGGCAGTCGGTAAAGGAACGAGCTGAGAAAGATATAGACCAGCTTAACGATATAGTCGAAGAGAACTTAGACGTAGCTGAAGAGATACACCATAAGCTAATGTTAAGCGAGGACGAGAAGATACAGATTAAGGCTACTCAATTCTACCTAAAGAATAAAGGTAAGGGTAGAGGGTATGTAGAGAAGCAGCAGATAGAGATTAACGAGCCTAAACCGTTCACATGGTTCGATGACGAAAACTAAGAAACGCAAGGACTCTAAAAAAAGAAAGAAACTCCGTAAGCTATTTAACGAAAGCGGAGTGGAGTTCTACGAACCTACTACCGGGGTATTCAAAGTTAACGGAGTGACGTATTACCCAAAGGCTAAGAAGTATCAAAAGGATGGGAAGTGGATAGGAGTAACGGGCGTGGATGAGTTTATTAAATTAGTGAAGTGAAGCAACCGACGACATACTACCAAGCTAAACACTCTAAGGCTAAGATTCAAGTACACCAAGGGGGTTCGCGTAGTGGCAAGACGTTCTCAATTTGTCAAGTCTTAATAGAGCTATGCTTTAAGAATAGAGGTGCGGGTATCGTCATTACCATAGTACGTAAAACATTCCCGGCATTGCGCTCGTCCGTGATGCGAGATTTTATTCAGATACTAACATTAGGAGGGAACTACTACGAAGAGAACCACAACAAAAGCCAAGCCACTTACACCCTGTTTGGTAACCTAGTAGAGTTTATATCTACCGACCAACCTCAGAAGCTCAGAGGACGTAAGAGGGATATCTTGTATATTAACGAGTGCAACGAATTAACGCTTGAGGATTGGAGGCAGCTACTACTTAGAACGACGGGTAATATCATAATTGACTATAACCCTAGTGACGAGCACCACTGGATATACGAGCATATCTTAGAGCGTGACGACGTGGAGTTCTTCCAAACCACATACCTAGATAATCCCTTCCTAGAACAATCAGTAATAGACGAGATAGAACGCTTTAAGGAAACAGACGAAAACTTCTGGAGGATATACGGCCTTGGACAAAGGGGAGTCAATACCGCCGCCGTCTTTCCTAACTGGCAACCTGCGGACGCTATACCCGAACGGGCTAAGTTGATAGCTTACGGATGCGACTGGGGTTTTACCAACGACCCTACGGCTATTGTTTCGGTATGGCGTGAGGATTATTCTTTGTATATTGAAGAACATATCTACAAAACAGGAATGACAAATAGGGACATAAGCGAAGAACTAGACAAATTAGAACTAGACCGCACCCCTATAATTTGCGATAGTGCCGAACCTAAAAGTATCGAAGAGTTGCACCGTTTAGGTCACAACGTAAAGCCTTCTAAGAAAGGCCCGGACAGTATTCGCTTGGGTATAGACATAATGAAACGCCATAAGCTATATATCCTTAAAGACTCTTTAAACGCACAAAAGGAATTTAGGAACTACAGGTGGGAGGTAGACCGCAACGGGACGCAGCTAAGTAAACCTGTAGACAAATCAAACCACATAATCGACGCAGTGAGATACGTTTGTATTAATCGTATCGGAACAGCATACACAGGAAAATATTTTATCTCATGAAAATAACAGTACCCGACTCACTAGCGGATGTAACCGTTAAGCAATACAAAGCTCTTGCAGAAGTTAAACACGAAGCCGAGTCCACCGAGTGGGTTATTGCGTGTATTTCTATTCTTTGCGGATTAACAAAGAAACAGGTAGGCAGTCTATCCCTAGCTGATTCTGAACGTATTGGTCTTATCATAGCGAAGCTCCATAACGAAGACGACCAAAACCAAGAGCTACAAAAGAGGATAGAATACAAAGGCAAACAATACGGCTTCCACCCTAACCTCTCAAAGTTAACGGTAGGCGAGTTTGCCGATTTAGAAACATACTGCGGCGGAGGCTTCTTTGATAACCTTAACGAGATACTTAGCATCTTGTATAGGCCCATTAAAAAAGAGGGGGGCGATTTTTATACGATAGAAGAATACAACGCCGACGTGTTTCCCAACTATTGGGACTCGCTTAGAATGGACGTGGTATTAGGGGCAGTCAATTTTTTTTTGTCTATAGGCGTAACCTTAACGAACGATTTAGCCAGCTCTTTAGCGGAGGAGGCGAAGGAAATTTAATCTCTGAGAAATGGGGATGGTATGTTATCATCCATTCTTTAGCGGGAGGCGACCCTTTAAAAATAGAAGCCGTTACTCAACTTGAGATAGAATCAACTTTTACATATCTATCCTATGAACAGGACAACAGGCTAAAAGATAAAGCACCCGACGCAAACCAATATAGATGAAGAGTTACATACAGATAGTAGACACGTTACAAACGATAGCCAACGAACACCTCATGCTTCAGCACTTTCACGCTGGGCCTTTAGACGAAGTTGATATAGGTAAGCTAGACCAAAGGCAATACCCTTTCCTTTACTGCGAAATACTAGGCGTATCTATCGACCATGGCGTGATGTCTTACGACATAGAACTGCTAGTAGCTGACATGATACAACCCGACCTAACAGACCGTAACCAAGTCTACAGCGATACTCTTCAGATGCTTCACGATGTGCTAGATATGTTTATCCAGTCTTTAGCTAATAGCAACACAACGGTAGACGGAGATTATAAAGCCGAACTACCTCTAACGTGTACACCTTTTACAGTTCGGTTTGATAACGAACTAACGGGGTGGAGTGGGTCTCTTACCCTTGAGGTTTCAAATGCGAATAACCTTTGTATCGCACCCTTTGAATAATGGCTAACCCTTCAATAACTTTAGAGGGTAAAAAGTACCCCATGACTCAAGTCACAAAAACCCTTTTAAAGATTGGGAAGATGTGGCGAAAGAACGCCCGCATTTCTCTTAAAATGCAAGGCAAGGTAAATACAGGAACGCTCTACAATTCTATCCCCGTACAAGTAGGAACGGATAGCAATGGCTTCTTTGTAAACCTTACGCCGACGGCTCACTATTGGGAGTTTGTAGATAAGGGAGTGCAAGGGTCAAAGAAAAATATTTTTACAGGGCAGTCACAAAGCCCCTTTAAATTTGGAAGCGGTAAAGGCCCGAGGGGGTTACGTGGAGCGATAGACAAATGGGTAGTACAAAAGAACCTTCGAGGCTCAAGAGATGCACAAGGTCGGTTTGTTCCTAGAAAGTCTATGACGTTTCTTATCTCAAGAGCTATATATACTCGAGGATTAAAGCCTACTTTTTTTATGGCTAACACGAAAAAGAGGATTAAAAATAAGGCTTTAAAATGGTTGTCTAAAGCTATAGGAAAAGACTATGCTAACGCCTTAAAACTCAATTTAAAACTAGACAAAAAACTTGAAGTAAAATGACGATGACCGCACAACAGCAACCGAGTACAAGTTACGTACATGGTGCATTCGAACAACTTATGTATGTTCTGACTTCCACTAACCAAGCGGGTAACTTTAAGTACCGGTATATCGCCGACCTATACGTGGCTGGTGTTTTTGTTTCTAGGGTTAAGGTATATCCCAACACTGCCGGGGCGGGAGTGATAAGAGTGGATAAACTTATTCAAGATTGGTTAAGCATTACAAAGGCTGATATGGGTACAACGACAAATGAAATCCACGACAAGTCAATACACAGGTTAGGAATAAACAATAACGCGGAAATCTGGAGTAAAAATAATAGCGAAAATTATAGGAAGGTAGAGTTTAAAATGGGTGAAGAGTACGCAGCAAGCGCAACGGAAAACCCTACAGTACACCCTAACGAACTTACAGGGCTTTACATATCTTGCATTATGTCAGCTGGATTATCTAGGCCCACAACTTGGGACGAGGGCATACCAGACTATCTCAGTGACGAAAATTGGTTAGCGTCTTACATCCCTACAAGCTATACGAAGCAAGTCTTTAGCGATAGGAAGATAGATGCTAACTTCACAAGCACAACAGCCCCCACCGTTAGCGTTGTTCACCAAGACGTAACGGCTTACGAGGTGCGAACTTTAGGGCTAGGCATGGACGGGGCCGCACCTCAAACTTCGGTAGCGGTTTCAGCTTGGATAGGATTATACAATACTAGCGACGCTCTTATTTCTTCGGGTTTTATTACTGCCGCAAGTGGAGGCGGCCAAGCTCCGGGAAGCGTAACGACCGACGGAGCAAGACTTCAGTACATCGGAGTAGGCCCGTTTAATTTAACGATACAGCAACTACTCCCAGCTTTCGATACACAGTTTATAACTGGCAACGTTTCCTACTACGAGGTGTTCTTTATGCAAGATGGGGTAACTGTACCCGCTGACGGCACGACGGCTTCTATGGCTTCCGTATGTTATCAGTATTCTATTGTAGGGTCGGACTGTATGTATGGAGATACTAACTATAACTTTGTTACTCTAGCCTTTCAAAACTCTTTCGGGTCTTGGGACTACCAAACCTTTAGCCTTTTACACCAAAGAAGCACCGGAGGTATAGAACGAAAGACCTTTAAACAAGTAGCAGGAAACTGGGACACGGCAGACGCAAACCAAGACTTTAACTTTCGAGGCGACGAAGGCGGGACGCGTATAGCTAAAGTTTCAGCTACTCAAGAGATGGTAGCAAATACAGACCTTTTTAATCAAGATGAAGTAGACCTACTAGAATCTCTTTTCATATCGCCTAACGTTTTCCTAATAGGCACAGGAGGCGAGTCTGTTACCCCTATCGTAATAACCGACACTAGCTTCGTAAGAAAGAAGGGCGTTAACGAACGCTCTCCTTTTACTTATCAAATAAAATTTAAGTACGCAAAGGAACGACCAACAACTAAAGGAGGTACATATCAAGGCTACTCATGATTGAACTAATCGCCTACGGGCAAAGACTAGAAACCGCTACGGCAGCGGTAGGAGACTCCCACGTTTTAGACTTATCTAATCCGGGCGCAATATCTTTAACCTACCAAGTCGGAAAAGGTGACGAAGTGTTAGGAAGATACAGCCCTTTCTCGCAGACGTTTAGGCTTCCTTTTTCTAATGTCAACACGGTATTCTTTGGGCACTACTACGACGTTAATATAGACCCTACGGCAATCACTACCGGGCCGCCGACCTTTAACATACACAACAAAGTCTACTGTGAGATTCGAGTAGATGGAGTACCTATTATCCAAGGTTCTTTACAGCTTAAAAATATACACCTTAAAGAAGAAGAATTTGAGATAGTAGTCTTTGGGTTAGAAGCTAACCTCTTCCAAGAGATAAAAGACCTCAAGTTAATAGATGCTTTTAAGAATAGCGCAGGAGACTTGTCTGCGGACTACGATGTGTCTATGGCTTCGGCTACTATAAAGACTTCTTTTGACATAACACAAGACGTAACCGAGGGGGCAGTAGGTGCGGGGATAGTTATGTTTCCGATTATAGACTACGGGCACAGTGGACCATATAATTTTTTATTTTATGAAAACACTACCGCCGGAAGTGCGGGCTTG
>TARA_R110002153_G_scaffold173631_1_pt1 | contig 11965 bp, 13 predicted proteins | sample TARA_R110002153 | Tara Oceans TARA_R110002153 (sample SAMEA4398193) | marine metagenome | biome: Polar Biome; feature: [SRF] surface water layer (ENVO:00010504); material: water (ENVO:00002006), including particulate matter (ENVO:01000060) such as... | depth 5 m
AACGTCTTCACCACCAACCTGAGCGGCTTCAGGGTTTTCAATAAGTGTTTTTAAATCTAGTGACTTTCTAAGGCTCAAGTCTGCGTATTCTAGCGCTGTCATTCCTGAGTTAGTAAAAGCATCATAAGCAGGACCTTGCTGTTCTTCAGGTAAACTTTTAATTACTTGGCCTAGTCTTTGTGTGGCAATATTTTCTTCTTTAGCGTCAAGTATCCAAGTTGACATTTTTGCCATTTCATCAGCGTTGTTTTTTGTTTCTAACTTTTGCGTTTCGTCTTGAGTCTCAAGCGACTTTAAAAAGGCATCTGTATCTTTTGAGTCTAAAACTAATAGTTGATTTATAGCATTTTTATCACCGCCAACCGCTTTTGTTCTTAACCCCTGGATCATAAGGTTTCTTTTGTTAGCGGCTTCTTCTTTTACAGGGCGATCTTTAATCATCCGCTCAGCCTCACCTAACTTTAAAGATGCCATTTTATTTTGAATACTTGAGCCTTTAATGTTTTCTCTAGCTTGCAAAGCACTAGCAACATCAACTCCAAATCTATTTGCAGCCATTATTTACCCCTTATGTGTTAGCCAGTTTTGTGCAGCTTGGTTAATTATCTGTGATTGATCTTGGTAACCACTAGCTCTAGCGTTGCCTATGTTGTTATATCCAATATTTTGAGATCTTCCTTGTTGGGCCATTATATTGCCACCAGTAGAAGCTAACTGGCTAGATGCTTGCGCTTGTCCTGCTGCTGAAGACTGACCACCTTGAGACAACGACGATAACATATTGTAATTCCTGTTCTTTTCGTTAAGTTGTCTAGCGTATGCGTTGCCATACTCCTTACTTCCTTGCTCTTGCCCATACTGAGTTAATGCCTTATTTTGAGCACCTGAAAGCAATCGCCCACGAGATGAAGCTGAAGCATCAAGAGCATCAATGCCTTCTTGCATTCTTACTCGGTAGCCCGGATCGTCTTCTAGGTTGATTTTTCCTACATCAAATCCCCCAGAATTAACACCCTCCCAGATAGAGTTTAAAGCTTTTTCACCTATTTCCCTCCAAGGCGCGAAGTCTGCTCTTTGCTCGTCTGCCATTTCTCGTTGAAAGGAAAGGTTTTTGGCGGCAATTCTTTCTTCTGCTTCCATTCCTTTTGTAATTCCTTTCGTTTGTGCTTTTGTGGCCTTTTTACTTCCTACATAAGAAAGTACGGCAGAACCACCCATTATACCAGTAATAGGATCAGGCATTTCTAATCTCCTTAATAAAGTCTTTTAAAGTCTCACCGTAAAAGTTATATACATCTTCATTTATTGACAGCCCCCAACCTAAACCATAAAGCCTAGTTGCTATCAGTGAAAACAAGTCATATAGTCCAGCACGTAAGCACCAAGCTTTTGCTAGCTCGTTATTAGTTGAGTTGATGTTTTTTTCTATTTTATTAGCGCAATTCCATCGAATATAAACGTTTAGCAAATTGTAAGCTAAGCATTCGTCCCATAATGGATTTAATGTTAGATCAATAGTAGATGCTAAAAATGCGCTGTCTATTGTGGCGTTGCTTACCTCTTTGTCGTTATCAATAAGATCGTCCCAAGTATGAGCTATTTTAAGCAAGGCAAGACTTAAAGATATTGCATCTTTATTACCTTTGTATATGTACTCAAATAGTGGTGAGAACTGTTCTTTTAAATCACTCATTATTAACTCGTCATTTGGTTTGAAGTTTTACTATTATCTATCAAGGTATTTAATACTGTAACAGCATTGTTAAAATCAGTAACAAGTAAATTTATAGCCACTTTGTTAGCATTTGATAGATCAACTAACTCTTGTGAATGCGCTTGCAAATAAGCGGCAGGAGCAGCACTAGCGTCAGCCTGGACAACATTAGCCGATGAAGCAACACCATCAGCAATTAAAGCCATTCTTTTTACTAAGCCTTGAATCGCTTCTTCTGCTAAATCATCAAGGCCAATTATATCACCATTTGAACCATGAGCAGTTTCAAGCAATTCATGTTCTTCTAAATTAGAAGCATTTTCATTTATTGCCAAATTATTAATAGAAATATCGTCAGTATTCTTTGTTATTCTTTCCTCTTGATCGTCAACGACAACAATAACTTCTTCAAGCGTATCAACAACACCATCAGTAATGTTTGCGTTTTCATCAATAGCGTTACCACCTTTAAACGCAATTCTTTTGTAAATATCACGCATCCAAATAGAAAAAACTCTTGAAGGCAAGCCATTTTTATCAACAATTGGCGTGTTTAATGGTGGTTGCGAAACTAAATTTTCAGCCATAACTATCTCACCTCAACCCATGAACCACCTATATCAATCGGTATAGGGTCGCTTATTTCAATTTTAAAAGTAAACTGACGAGCACAGCCAAAACGATTAACTTTAGCGCGTGATAAGTAATTTCCTTTTTTGCCTATTTTTCCCACTTTAAAGTTTTGGCTGTAAACGTTTCCGTTATCTTTAGAAAAATAAACTCTAAGTTCAGGATCATTGCCTTGTCCATCAGTTAGGCCAACCCCAGATCCCATATCAAACTCTAAACTATCAACCGTTAAAAATTCACGGCCTTGGTTAACGACAGGTAAAACGAATTCACGAATAATAGGCTCACCATCATCAGTGTAATAATTACTCGCCATTTGATAAATACGCCCATTTTGAAAGTCACCAACTAAAGTTTTTGAATCAAAGAAAATAGCATTGTTTGATTGGTGCCTTTTAAATTGATAGCTTTGGCGAATATGCCAGGCACCAGTTGAAATATCAAAGCACCATGTAAGATCACGAGAAGGAATAGTTAACACATAAAATAAATGGCCTTCATCCTGATAGGTGTAAGCAAATGAATCAATTAGATCAACGTCCTTTAATGTTTTTTCAACAGCGTGAGAACTTATTCTTATTGGGGTATATCCATTTAACTGATACACCATCAAGTCAGAGCCAACAAAATAAATAGTATTATTTTGTTTTGCTATCGTATATTTAGCACCACAACCTTTTTCAATGAATGCTCCCTGATTAATTTCAAAAGGAAAATCGGCGGCACCAGAGTTATAAACTACTTGTATTGTTTCAGTGCCAAATAAAAAAACTTCTCGGTGATCACTAAGGGCCGCAACCAATGGATCGGGTTGGCCTTCAGCGGTGGCGAAATCATTAGGGTCAAATATGACGCTCAAAAGATCTGATATAAAATATTGCCCTGTACCATCACGAACAAAAATAAAATAACCATCCTGATAACTTACGCTTGATGAAGGGTAAAACCCTGGAGCGGCTATTTGTTTGACTAGATTTGTTTCAGCGTCCCAATAATAACCCTTGCTACCATCAACCATTACTATTTGAATGCCGTTGTTTGCCATAACAACACGACCATCAAGAGATACATCACCAAGCTCTTTGTATGATCCATCATTAAATATCTCATAAAACTTTGTTGACGTTACAGCAAAACCCCTACCTTTATTTACATGCAAACCCTTGACCGGGAATGTTGGCAATTCTAAAAAGAACGCTAAGCCAGGTGTGCCAATTAATGTAAAAGGATATTTACCGCCTACGCTTTTTCTAGGATAGACGTTAACAAGTAATTCTTGACCTGAAATATCACCTTCACCAGTGTTAGCCACTAACGGTATTTGTCGTTGAGTCATAATTATGGCCCGTCACTAATAATATAAGTGCCTTTTGCGCGTTGCTGACTGTATACAGCGCGATCCATACCAAGTACAAGCTTTCTAAAGTTAGCGCGTTTAATTCTTTTTTTACCTTCAACCGCTATAGTCGCAATAGCAGGAGAAACTTGTTTACCCCACTCGTCAGCTAACATTATGGCTAAATTGTAAATCAATACTTGTTTATAGCCTGGTGGCAAATTAACGACATCAGTTAAGCTAGCAGTCGACAAGTAAACGCTTAATGGCTGAATAACTTCAAGGTGAAGTGTTTCATCGGTATAAGGGAGTGATTCAAATAAAATAGTATTTAGCGGCCAACCTTTACGGTTATAAAAGCGTGAAGGTCTTGAGCTATTTGTTTTACGACTAATACGTGAGAATGTTTTAACGTCAATTACCTCTAGTGGGTAATCAGTGTCGTAAGCATCACGAATAAAAGCGGCTATTATTTTTTCAGGTCTTGCCGTTTCAATGTGACTATCCGGTATTGTTAAACTAGGGTAAACACCAATAGTGTATTCTGAAACGCCAATGATTAATTCTTTAGTTACTACGCTTACTACTGGTATTAACAGTGATTCTAATGACCAAGCATCAACCATTTGAGTAAACGTTTCTTTAGCATCGTCACCTTCATTTGGTGGCAATGGCTCACCAGCAGCAAGAACGCCAATCTTCCGCATTGCTGATCTTATTAAACCACCTACTGTTTGAGCCATGGTATTACACCTTATTGAGCGTTAATAGCTTCTTTGATTTTAGCAATTAGAGTATCTTCAAGCATAGACATACGAAGACCAAGCTTAAACATTGTGTTGCCAAGATAAACTAATTCGTCTTTGTTTAAAGATACAGGATCTTCTTTAAATTCAGATAATAGAACTGATTCTTTTGACTCTTGATTGCCAGATTTTATACCAGCCAATTCTTCTTTGGTCATATTCGAGGTGTTTATAATAGAGTCAGATTCATCAACAACTTCATCTTCAATATATTCACCATCTTTTAAGCCGCGACGAACAGCTTCATTAATAAGTGCTTCATCGGTAAATTCTTTAATATCAATGACGGCACTAATTACTTTGTTTATTTCTGCTTTCATCTGCTCAGGAGTCATTACAATAAAGCCAATTTTTTCTAGCATTATTTTTAAATGAGTAGGGTCGGCGTTTTCAGCTTGCGTAATTGTGATGCCTACATCGTTATTTTTTGGCAAGTCTAGCTTTGCCGGGGTATCAACATAGCCTTCTTTAAGCATGGCTTTGTATTCATCGGATTCACGGCCACCAAGGAATGAAAAAACTTCACCTTGTGGTATATCCTTGTGAAATAAAAAAATTCTAATCTTTGGGTTGATTATTTTTTCTTGAATATGTCTTTTCATGTTGTGCCTTGTGGTTTTATTGGTTGTTGCTACCTAAAAAGCCCAGCAATTAGCCGGGCTTTTATATTCAGGAGTTAACGATTAACCGCTAACAGCGCCCCACATCTTCATAGCTAGTTCAGGGTAAATTAACTGAGCACCCCAGACAATATCAATACGTGTTACTTCTGCCATTTCAATAATATCGTAAGCTTGAGTAAGTAAAATACTTAAACCAGATTCAGGATCATACACACGTTCTTTAACTACAGCAGAACGAGGTAACTCTAAGTTAGTAACACAAAGAGCAATAGCATCACGATGGAACAAGTAGTTCTGTTCGTAAGTCGTGTTAGCTGCACCTTGTACTGTGATAGGAGCACCATCAGCAGGAAGGGCAGTGACATTCTGGTAAGCACCTAAACTAACAGTGTCACCATCTTCATTGGTGGTAGTTAACGTGCCGTCATTCATTGAAGGCGCGAAAGTGATAGTAGATAAACCGCCAGCACTAGAATTAGCATCAGCTTGAACAACGAATTCTTGAAGAATACCTGTAGTTTCATAAGACTGAGGATTAACGCCATAAACACCAGCAATAGTAAATACATCACCAATTTTTAATAAGCCAGTTTTTGAAGCCGTCCAACCATCAGTGTCGATAGTGTTTGAGTTAGTACCAACAGCGGCCATTAATGGAGTTCCACCGTAATCACCAACAGTATGCTTAGGAAGGTTTTGAGACTCGTATGTTTCAAAGTTTGAAACTGGTCCCTTGTAGCCTTTCTTATAAGCAGCTTCAACCATGCTTTCTTTAAATAGCTTGGTTACTTCATCAGATAGAGAAGCACAGGTAAACGGATCAATAACTGCTCGTCTCATACCATCATCAGGCACAGCGTAAGTGGTTTGCTTAGCGGAAGCGTTAGCAAAATCAATAAACGCACCAGGACGAACGCCAGGAGTACCAGAAGTATGAAATGCGTTTTTCATAGTAAGTAAGATAGAACGATCAACAACGTTAGCCATTTGAACCATGCCTGACTTCAAGTAACGTTCTGCGAACTGCTCAATATCAAGCGTTTTATCTTTAACCGTATATTCAAGGCCAACGTGCTCTTGACGGTTAATTTTAAACGGGATTGTTTGATCTACTAAAGGTTGCTTAACTAAAGTGCGACCAGCAGCAGATTTTGTACGGAATGGCAGTTTAAGTTGAATAGAATCACCAACTTTACCAAATGTTTTTTCATAGTCACGATAAACTAAACGAGCAGCTACCATGTTATTTTTTAAAAGGACTAATGCTTTCTTAGCGATTACATCATCAGTTAAAATTTTATTACTTTCTACGGCCATGATTATTCTCCAATATTACCAAGTTGATTTACGCTGCGAATTTCTTGCTCTGTCATGGGCTTCAAACTCAGCAAAGCTCATTTCGCTCTCTGCCTTTTGTTGTGAGTCTGTACCGCTAACAGGGCTAATAGCATCCGGCGCGTTAGTTATTTTTGTCGGTTTCTTCGGTTTGCTAGTAATGGTCAAGTCAAGTTTAGCAATTTCTCGCATTTGTTGAGCAGGAGTTTTACCAGCAATTTGAGCAGCAAGATCTTTGTTCTGGCCTAAATGATACATAACCTTTGCCGGGTCGTCACATTCAGATAATGCTTCAAGCATCTCACCAGTTACCGGAAGTTCAGGGTTAAGAGCTATAGCGTCAAAGTCATCAGGTTTATCAGCAGAAGATACACGTTCTTGTGTAATGGCTAAAGCCGTTTTCTGCGAGCTAGTTAATTCGTCATCAACTTTCGATTCAGTATCTTTATTATCATTAGTGGTGCTTTTATCACTATGATCTTCTTGCTTATCGAACTTGTCTAAAGCATCAAGATATTTATCGTAAGTTTCAAAGTCATCTTCAACAGGCTCTTTATTTTCACCTTTGTCTTGTGGCTTGTTCTTTCCTTCAAGTTCCTTAATACGCAACTCAAGAGATTCGTTTTTACGCTTCTCGTCTTCACGCTGTCTTGTTACTCGATCAATACTTTTTTGATAGCCGTCACGCTTTTTAGGCTTGTCGGAATCGGCGGTTGTATTGTCACCTGAAGAATCAGCTTCTTCTTTGTCGGTTGATTCGTTATCAGACTCAGCGCTGGCTTCATCTTCACTAGCATCGTCTTCAGTGTTGTTAGTTTCAGAACTGGCCTGTTCTTCATTTACTTCAACTTCCTGAGATTCAACTTCAACTTCATTAGTATCTTCTGATTCACAGACAAAATCACTAGATTCGTCTTGGTATTTCTGTACATTCATGGCGTATAAGTTCCTATACGAATTTAAGCCCCGTTAACCTAACGGGTAAGGTGTAAACTAATAATAAACCTTTAAAAAACATTTGTCATTTATTGCTTTAAATACTACTATTCACATTCAACTTGTAGAAAAGGTAGCATGTAATGAGTAAAGAATTTAAGGTTATAGAGTATAAAGCTAGTGATTTAGTTAAGGGTAAGATGAATGAAGCATTTAAAAATTGCTCATTTGGTAGGCCGATAAAAGTCACTCATAAACAGCATGGAGATTTTTTTATGTTTAATAAAGAGTACACAGAAGGCCTTATTAATGGTGTTATGCTTTCATTTTGTGGTTTAAGCTTTTCTATTAACGATGAAGGGACTTTTTATATAGACGACACCGAAAGCCTTGACGGCCTAGAAAACGAACACACTAAAAACGTTAAAAAAATAATGAATTACAACTGCGAGGGTATCCCTGACATGAAAGATCCCTTTATGTTTTTATCTACAATAATTTCAACGGCAATGTTTTGGGAAGATGATTATGATAAAGATATGCAAAATTCAGAAGCTAATTTACAGTAGTGATTGTTATTATATCTTTTCAGGATGGTGCGGTGAGCCTATAACTCTTGTTTACGAAGGCAATGAACCACCAAAGCCATTAAAGACAGTTGACTATAAGATAACTGGTGAAATGGTAAAGCATGAAAAATATGGCAATCAGTTTTTTATTTATGAATATGAAAAGGTTGGCGCTATAAAAATAGCCAAAGAAACGGAAACACAAAGAGTTCAAAGGCAATCAAATAAACAATGGCTTGATGAATTAAATAACAATTAACATAAAGAGTAAAACTAGCACCTTCAACCCCTAGTTTTACTCTTTTTTTATTATAACAAACTTAATTTACTGCTCTGTCACGTTTGCTTGTTGAGCAGCCATTATTTCAGCGATAGTTTCAGCAACTAATTCACGAACATTTTGAGCCATAGCGTCACCACCATTAGCAAGTTGTTCTATTTGTGCCAGTGCTTTTTTAGCGTCATCAGTTTCAAGTTGAGCCTTGAACATATCAGCTTCAGCTTCAGCAATGTCAGCGTCAGCCTGTTTGCTCTTGGCTTCAGCTTCTTTCATTTGAACTTGCTGTTCAGGCGTTGGTTCTTCCTGCTCTGGCATATCTTCAGCCATTGCTTCACGTTCTTTATTAGTCAGTACGTTAGGTGGAACAATCTTTTTCAATCGAGCAGCAATAGTATCAGCACCAGGCCAATCCATATTAAGAGCGATAAGATCAGCCATTACCGCGCCAGCTTGAGGAACAGCGGCAGCGAATTGCATCATGGCATCAGCAGCTTCCATCCGTTGAGTTGTGTAAGCTGGTCCTGTAGTAACTACAACGTCATACTTACCAATAGATATATCACTGATAGTTACCCATTCATTTTTTTCATCATCAAATATTTGTTCATTTAATTTAACGAAGTCTTCAGTATCATCAGGAAACTTTAAGCGAACAACACGTTCTGTATCGTAAACTGTCGGTATCAACTCAACAAGTAAGCGACCTACCCGGCGAATAGCTTTAGATAAATTATCAATAAAACGAAATGACCCGGTATCACCTTCACGTTGACGAGCTATTATTGCCCGGCCTGAAGTTTCATTTCCTTGAGCACCAACAGACGCATCAAACATACCCATAGTAGATTTAATTTTGTCTGAGCTTTGCATACTCATAGATATTTCAGCAGAAGGTACTATTGCTGGTTGCTGTCTTTGTGGGCCACGATCACCAGGAGTTTGAGCATTAAAAGGCAAGAATGATAAGTTGCTAGTGTTGGCACTTTCCCATTCATCTTCAAAGCCTTCTATTTGTTCAGGCGTACCACTAAACGGGGCTTTAGGAGCAAGGGCAACAGCTTCGGTTGCGGCACTATCCCAATAGTTAGCCATGCGTTGAGCATCTTTACTATGGCGAATAGCTGAGCGATATATTTTCTTTTTCTTAATTGTGGTTGATTTACCATATACAGGGATAACGGGAATAGTTGAAACTTTAAGTTCAATAGGTCCTTCCAATACATCACGCCCGGTTATCTTGCGCCAAATGGTTTTAAAGGTTTTTACATTGCGTTCACGTACAATTGTTATGCCTTTTTCCATAAGTTCATCAACGATGTCTTCAATATCTTCCATGTACATTGAACGACCATCAGAAAGTAAAGCCACCTTTTTAGTAACAGGCTCACGAACAAAGTATTCACTAACACGAACCGTTTGTTCTGAAAACCAAGATCCAACTTCATCAACACTATCTGAACTCACTGGCTCCATGCTTGCGTTTGGGTATTTTTCTTTAAAATCTTCTTTAAGCATTTGGTCGTCGATGAAACACCACATCATGTCTGACTTGTCAGGTTTCTTAGCTGAAGGGTCAATTGTTACAGAAAATTGATTTTCGATAGCTTCAATAAGCAAGTCTTGCTCAAAAGTATCATCTGCCAGGTAATCACTTCTTACACGTAAATAACCAAAGGCACCTTCAACGGCACTTTGAAAGGAAATGTCATAAGCGTCTTCAGCATCACAATTATACTCAATGTTTTTAATTATGCCCTGGAGCACTTCAGCAAGCTCATACTCTTTATTGCTTGAAAGGCTTTGTATCTTCAGTGTGGTTTGTTCGCCAGTGTTGCGATCAGGCACACGAGTAACATCAGTAGAGTTTATTTTGATGGATGGTTTATTCTGAAGCTGATCCCCAATAACCTGTTCAACAAATGTAGGTAGGACGTTATTAGTTAAGCAAGGTCTTTGTTCTAGCTCTCTCTCGCTCTTAACTGATTCCGGCCACTGATCACCTGATATAAATTTTAGATCATCTTCAGCAAGCTCCCAGTTTTCTTTCCAATAACTTGCACCATCACGAGCACGTTCACGAGCACGAGCTATCAAAGCATCATCAGCGTTATCTTCACCTTTTGCTTTTTTAGGTTTTCCGTAAAGCTGATCTATTGTGCCTTTTTGCTTTTTGTTAGTCATGGTTATTACCTTAGTATTTGTGCGTCATTCTTAACAGGTATGCTTCTGCGCTTCCGGTTAATGTCGCTTTAACCTGGCAAACGGGCAAGGACAACACTGAAGCTGTATCTTCGCTTGCTGTAGGTTCAACACTTAAATAGTTAGACATTTCTTTTGTCTTGTATTTTAACGTTGCGGTTCCTCCATTGGTTATTACTGAATAATTGTAATCTCCTGATATAAGTACAGGTAAAGTGTCATTAGATAATTTCATTGTGGCTTCCTTTTTATTGAGGCGCTTATTTTTCTCGATAGTTTTCTTGATAAAGGTTTTGATATACTAGCTTTATTTGTTGGTTTTTGTTCAGCCCATGTATTAGGCGCTTGCCAAGTATTTACACTCATACAGTAACGCCTTCAAGGTACGACCCGTTAACGCTTGGGTTTAAAGTATCGTCAACATAACCTTTAACTCTAATGCCAACAGCTAACGGCAACGCCACACTTAATAAACCGCTTGTATAAGTTTCATTTTGTCTCGTTAATCTTGTGCCTGCTTCATCGTCTAACACTGTCATATATGAACCGTCTGGCATACCTGACACTGTGATATTTAGCGTTGAACTGACAGATGTTATCGCATCATAAACAATTGCACTTGCGGTTACTGCGTCTGCATCAGTTTTAATGTGTAAATTATCGTTTAAACCGTTGGTTGCTGAGCTAATATCTATGACGGATAAATCACCGCCAAATTTAATAAATGCGTTTTCATCTATGGCTTGATCTATGCCAAGCCTGACCGCATCGACATTTACTGTAGTACCTGTATTTGTTCCTACTGGAAAATAAACTGCATACATATCACAGCCGTAGTTGGTGTTTAAACTTGTTGCAACATTTACGTAACGTGCTTTAAAGTCTACTGTACTAGTACCATTAGCTGAGTCAGTTTCACCTATCAGTGCCACTGCATACTCTATGCCACCGCAAGCTGTGGCGAATTGCTCAATTCTACCGTAATATCCGCCACCTTCAGTCCACACTAAAATGCTAGTTCCACCCCTTGCAACGTTACCGATACAAACTGGTATTCCTAAATCTGAATACTGCTTAGCTATATAAGGCCACAATGAGCCGTCATTAACTCCATCAGAATAAAGTCCAGATGGGTCTGAAAGCGCTGTAAAAACACCATCCTTATACATGCTAGGAGTTGGTTTGCCACTATCAACCGTGTATGTTTGCGCGTTTATAATTCTTGATACTGCATTAGACTGCGCTGGCCCAATAACAATACATGCCGCTGCTTTTAGCTTTACTACTGTTGCTGTTATGCCAGCGTCATTGGAAATTCTTACAGAAACGTCTTGCTCATTAGTTACTATAACCGTTCCGCTATATTTCGTTGTAGGACTAGCATCTAGTACTTGCCATGTGCCTCCATCTAATCGGTATTCTATAGAAGTTACTGAACCTGTAATGTCACCACCTATTGTAAAAACAGCCTGACCATTAATGTCTCGCTGTCTACTTTCATGATCGCTAACAGACGTTATTGTTATACTTGAGCCTG
>TARA_R110002153_G_scaffold17058_4_pt1 | contig 11947 bp, 11 predicted proteins | sample TARA_R110002153 | Tara Oceans TARA_R110002153 (sample SAMEA4398193) | marine metagenome | biome: Polar Biome; feature: [SRF] surface water layer (ENVO:00010504); material: water (ENVO:00002006), including particulate matter (ENVO:01000060) such as... | depth 5 m
CATTGATGCTATCCAATCTAGTATGACTAACGAAGCATTTAAAGGGTATCTAAAAGGCAACATTATTAAATACGTTTGGAGGTTCGAGAATAAGAATCGCCAGGAGTGTTTAAAAAAAGCAATTTGGTACACAGATAGATTGATAAAGGAGACAAGCAATGGATAGAAAATTATTTGAACAGATATGGGAAGAGCTAGAAGGAACTTACAAAGGAGTCCAGGTAATAGATTCTAAAGTAGTAAATCGTTCTGTTAAGTATTATGTTTTTCCATATAAAGATGGAGTACCTATAATTACTTTACATGATGATGAATGGCGAATACTCACAGACAAGAAAGTACACAAACAACTAATAGGAGAAATTATAAATGGACTTACAAAAGACTTATAACTGTTCCCCTTTACTAGAGTTTAATTCAGACAAACACGGCCTAATTAAATGGACTTGGAAAACAGATCCACCTCAAGCTGTATATTGGAAAACGTATAGACCTAAGAAAAGAGATCTACGCGTCCTATCAAAAATATCTCGTGAAGAACGTAAACTAATAACAAACGAATTGTACGCAGAAATAATGCAAAATGATTTCCCTAAACCAATTAAAAAACAAAAAGTGAGAAGACTATGAATAGATACAAAGCAATCCTAAGTAAAAAACAAGCTGTAGCAGTAATTCAGATATTTAAAAGAAATCAATTATCTGATATGGCTGTTTTCTTGGACATTGAAACAAAAGGTCAATCGGAGATAATTTATCAGTTATGTTTAGATTGCCCTGAAGATAGCCAACCAAGGATCTGGGCTAAGCTCCTGGACATTGCACCGACTTTAGTTGAGAAAGACAAGCAAGCAATAGAGTCTATATCTTGGCATCTTTATGATGACGCAGAAGAATAACTATTCAGCATCAATTACTACAGCATCTTCAACTTCTAGGAGAGGTTTATAATCTCCTAGAAGTTTCTTTATTCTATTCTTAATTTCTACTTCGCTTAAAGATTCTAAAGTGCCTGTGCGTACTTCTTTTCTTTCGACATACAAGCCTGCTGCTCGCCCTCTTTGTACTTCGGCAGAAACCGCAGCAGTTAAGTTGCCTTTATCTATAGCTTTATCTCTAATTTTAGCTAACTCTCTAACGTGCCTACCAAAAGTTACTTCGTATTTCTTGTCTAGTTCATTCTGTAGCTCTTGAATGTATCGAACCACAAGCGGATACTTTTGTGGGTTGGTCAACTCTGAGGCTCGAACTGAAGCAGACGTATCTGCATAGCCAGAATCTAAAGCACACTCAGTTAATGTTTTACTTCCATCATTGTAGACATACTCCTTAGCAAAACGAATCTGTTTATCTGTTAAGTGTTTGTCGTTTCTTCCTGAAAGGTTTCCTGAAGTTCCTTTTGGCATCCTTTGTTTCTCCATCTGTAAAAAGATTGGGTTTTTAGATCCCAAAACTTTCCTTTGTAGCAATTGCTTTGATTCATGCTCAGGAGTATATACCAAAGTAAGAAAAAGTAACAACTTTGACCTCACTTATGCCAGGTTAGATGGCAGACCGCTTACTATAAGGGTTCCTTAACTTTCCTCACCTGACCTCACTTCTGCAAAGTTAGACGGAAACCCTTATAAGAGCTATATTCTCAGCACTTCTAACCTGAAAAATTAAAATTCTGTAAATATTTTGTATTTATTATATCTTTATGTAAATAATAGAAGTGAGGTGAGGTTTTGTTATATAGAGTAACTACAGACTTCAATAAAATCAATAACTTACAGTCTAACCTTGCCAAAGTGAGAAAAAAATAATTGTGAGTTTAATCAATGACTTAGAGCTAACTCTTAAATACGATCTCAGGTGAGGTTTTAGGCCCTTTGTCCCAGGTCTGTAGTCCTTCGTCCTTTGTCTGTTCTATTCAGACTCAAATTTGTCCAACAAAGAATCTTTGAACCGTGACTTATATTCTTCAAGCGTGTACGACGTAGAAAAGCCCGTTTTGTTCTCATCACAATGGTCTAACCACTGGCGTCTACAAAACGAATTGTATTCGTCGCGTGTATCATCAAAAGCAGCTCCCCAATTAAAGCTGAGTTGCTCTTCCGAAAGTTTACCCATCGCCTGGAGGTCCACTTGGAGGAGTTCTAAAATAATTCTTGTTCAGGTTTTCCATACTCATGCCTGCAAGAGCCAGCACTGAGTAGACCGCAGGTTCTCCACCTTTTTGATAAGCTTGTTTAAGCACACTGGGAATGCCCTTTCTAAAAGCAGCATTTGTCATAAGGCTCCCAATGGCTTGCCCTCCAGTCTGTCGTCCTTTGTTCACATTTTGTAAACTGCCAATGGCTTGTTTCCCCAACGAGCTGATTCCGACGTTGCCCATCAACTTGTTCATGCCAAATTGGGTAATAACCTTTTTCATGTCGCCAGCCACGTTTTTAGAATTGAACAAGCCTTTACCTATTTGCATTAAAAGCATAGGAGTAGCCGTTGCCGGGTGTATCTCCGCAAGTTTGGTAATAAATTTCTTAATCATTGGACCGGCTCTTCCGCCCATAGGCCCTGTTTGGGGCATACTAAAATCAGGGGTAACAGGATTAAAACCAGCACCGCTAGGGTCTGTAAATGAAGAGGAATTAAAAGCGCTGTTTGCAAGATTATTCTCATAAACTGCCATAGGGTCCAATGCTTTACCCACTACTTCTATGTCCTGCATCCCCGTTGTTGAATCAAAACCCTGAGTAGATTCTTGAGAGAACCCACCGCCCACAGAAAAATTTTGCGGGTCGTATTTTCCGCCTGTTTGATAATCAGAAGCTATCCCAGGCAGTCCAAAATTACCGGGGTTATGCCCAGATTGTATGGCGTTTTGTGCAAAATCAGTTCCAAAATTTGTTACGTTATAACCGCCTCCGCCGTAATTATAGCCTCCAAAGTTAGAAGGCATGTCAGGGCGTGGCGGTAAGCTAGACTCATCAACCCCCGTGTCACCTTCAACTCCGCCGCCTCCACTTCCTCCAAGGTTCATTATGTATTCTTCCTATTCATAAAATTATTCTATCATTTTTTGTTTGGATTGGGGTCGTAATGTTGCAATTGTCTAGGCAAGTAACCTTCGTCAACTGATCGTAAGACGATTAATTTTCTAGCTATTGAAGACAAAGAATTCCAGTCACGAATTTCTAGAGACGTTCTTCCACATCCTTTACAAGTTGTGTCTCCCCATTGTGTTGCAGAACAAGTCCCTATGCAGGGATTGTCATCAAGACTTTCGGGATTTCCCATAATGTCCATGGTCTTATAATAAAGAAGGGACTCAACAAATGTCAAGTCCCTTAAAGATCATCGCGCGGGAGACTGCTTACCGAATATAAGCAGCTAAAATGCTACGACTCTTGTTGCAGATGTTTTTTATATGAAAGCACACCGTCTGCTGGCACTCTCCAAGTATTACTTCCCGCTTGGTACGGTAATATTCTTTAACAAATGTGCGATAACTTCTATCGTCCATCCATTGCCTAACATTTTATATCTCTGCGTGTTGCTAACGTGATTCGTGTACAGATCTGGAACTGTCTGCAATCGTTCACATTCTAAAGGCGAGAGCTTTCTCCAATAGATCTCATTTTGCGTCAGCACATTATCTTTCTGCACCGTAGTAAGAGAGTTGGTTTTGCCGTCGTCCCTCGTCTCTAATTGTTGTGTCCATGAATCATCCTCACTAATCTGTCTGCCTCTCATTGCACCTGCTTTTACATCATCAGGGAGTTTGGTAACTTCCAACGTATGTGACTTGGTTAAAGAAGTAGTAAGAGTATTCATCTTACCATCCGTTCTTGGTACTAACTCCTTGCCTCCTCGTGGAGACCAATCCTCTCCTGTCCTTTGTCGGTGATCCTTTCTTATTTGTTTACTCTCCTCAGTCCTTTGTTCAGTCAACGCTCTGACCATTACTTTAGGTTCTCTGTGCCCACCACCACAAGTAGTTAACGTAGGAGACTTGCCATCCTCTGAGTAAACTCGTTTAATCTGATCGTGTCCTTTTATATCTATTGCCGTACCCACTCGTTTAGGTTTGGTTTCAATCAACTGCTCAGAATTGCTCGCCGTAAGTGTAGGAGACTTGCCATCCTCTGAGTAAACTCTTTGCGTACTCTCATACACACCGTCTCTGTAAATAAACTCCATAATCTGTGCATCAAATGTATCTACAGGTATAGCTAAAACTTCTTTTAATTTAAACCATACATCATCAGAAGGTATAGCAAAACTGCTGTCGGTTCTAAACCAATGCTCAACCTTAGTTACAGGTAGATTGGTTTCTTCTGCTATCTGCTTGTTGGTTTTCCCTGATTGGTTTTTTGATTCTCGTAACAAATCCTGTAAGTTTGGTAGGTCAACTTCATGCTTTCGCACCTTTACTTCTTCAACAGCCATACCCACTTTAATAGGTTTCTGTGGCACTAACGTCATTCCGTTGTTACCTGCACCTTTGTACATAGTAGCCGTCATACACAAAGACTTTTGGTCAGGAGTTTTGTAATGCCTTCTGTTTCTTTCTGTGTCCTTGGTCGGTTGTTCGTCACTCTCTGTCTCTAGTACATCTCTAAGAAGAATGCCTCTGTCTTCAGGTTGCTCAATGTTAGGAATGTTAGTCCAATAATAACGTTGTCTGTTCTGAGCAGATAACAATGCACTATTAATAAGTATCGGTTCTACTCCTACTTGCTCCGAGATTACATCTAGATATTGTTTCTTCATCTTAACGTTCTCTAATAAGAAGTACTTAGGTTTGCATTCTTTTAATAAGCGCACAAATTCAAAGAACAATGCAGAACGCGGATCATCAAAGGCTAATTGTTGTCCTGCAAAGCTAAATCCTTGGCAAGGCGACCCTGCAAGGATGAGATCTATGGGTTCCAGATCTTCGGCTTTAACATCGCAGACGTCTCCAAGTCGTATAATGTCAGGGTAATTGGCTTCGCTTACTTGGATAGCGTATTTGTCTATCTCAGACGCATAATACTTATCCACTTTAATATCTAAACGGTCTAGTGCCAATCTTCCGCAACTCATTCCGTCAAACAAACTTAATACATTCATATTTTTTCCTATAATTTAAAAACTATAAGAAGTTTACCACAGTATACGGGAGCTATGTAATAAAATTACTTGCCTTGGCCTATGTATCTCTTTCTGCCAGGTTTCATTTTAGAATTTCGTGAATTACCTTGCCTTGTTTTTTTAGGCGTGGATTCGTGTGAAGAATTTCCTTGTTTGTTACGCGAATTATGGGTTGGGCTCTTTCTCATTGATATTACCTATGATACACTATGCACCGCATTTATGAACAATCTCTACCAACAATTCTGCTTTCTCGTAACACTTACCTGTCCTATCCTTTTTGTTGCTATGTTGCAGTTTATACAGACAGTCTATTAATTAAGGTATTCAGGACCAATTTTTTTGTCAATTCGGTCTCTCAACACACCAAGTACATTAACTTGTCCAAACTCTTCTGGAGACACTGGTCCAACAGGACTATCAGTCACTTCCCAATAGGTATCTTTCCCCATTCCACGAGGGCCTCTTCTTTTTATTTTGTATCCTCTGTAGTCATACAACCCTTCAGCTTCTTGAGCTATTACGTTTTTAGAAGGAATGCGAAAAGCTTTTTTTCCATCTATTATTTTGTCTATGTTAATTTTTGCGTTATTTAAAGGTGAAGGAACTAATATATCTCCTTCCTCTGTTTTTATTTTCCATTTAGCATTAGGACTAGGTTCACCAACTCGTTCGACAGAATATCCTCGATAATTATATTGACCTTGATTACGCCCAGGCTGTCCAACATTTTGTATAGTAGTAGATGATTTATTCATACCTGAGTATGGAGATGCTACAGACTTTCTTTGTAAGGGCTCAGGGTTAATACCAGGAAGTCCTTGTTGAGATTTATTTTCTTGTATAAGTTGGTTTCTTTGAGCTTCCAAAGATTCTTTTTGTTTTTTGTAACGTTTAAAAGCTTTTTCACCAGGTCGTTCATTCATGACAGATTTAAGCTCAAACAAAGAATTATCTATTTGCTTTAATTTCATTGCGTTAATAGCGGCTTTTCTAGCAATCATTGCCCCTGGTAATCCGCTTAAAAGACTTGCGTTCATAATAGGTTCGCCTCTTTCTTCAGCTAACTTCATAGCAAGAGGAGTCATTTCAGCCAATCCTTCGGCTGATCCAGTAATTTTGTTAGCCATTTGATAGGCTCTTCTTTCATCGTATCCCATTGATATGAACATATCTGCGACAGCTTTTGTGCGTTTTTCAGAAGGGTTTAATTCGTACGGCTCTACACCGTAGCCTGTTCCTGGTAGTGCGCCTGCTTCTCTCGGTATCATTTGTAGCTCCTTCCGTAATCGCCTAAATTTATATTATAGCCAGCTCCTTGGGCCTTTGTCACTAAACCACCTTTCTTGTATCCAAGTAAAAAACCTTGCTCAGCTATTAATTCATAAAGAGGTAAAATATTAATAGCGGTTACTTGCCCTGTCTTGTTTGTACCTGTGTTTAAATCTACTGTTTGCATGTTTAAACCGTATTGTTGAGAAATTCTTTCGCCTTCTTTTAACATGTTTATATAATTAGTCATTGGAGCGCCAGGTTGCCCGTGTTCTTCTTGTATTGTTGTGCTGTAAATTTTCTTTTTATCTTTTTTAGAAACTGTAGCGGGTATTAAAACCCAACCCAACCCATCTTTCATGGCTTGTTTCATAATTATTCTTAATGCAATTTGATTAAAACTGTTTCTAAAAGGTGGATCTGGTTGTATTAAAGAATCGCCTTGTTCTTTTGCTCGTTTGTACGCTTTAACTTCTGAATCTGTAGGAAGACTTTCCATCAATTTAACGTATTCCAATAATTCAGGAGATTTAGATAGTCCTTTTCTTGCGGCTTCTCGTTGCAAAGTCTTTTTTTCTAGCATTGTTTCCTCTACACCAATCTTTTCTGACTGCAAACTTATTTTTAATAGTTCAGCTTTAACAACGTCCGCTTGCCCAGAAGGGTCTTCTACATTTAAATCTACACCTTCTTTAGTTCGCATTGCCTTTTCTAAGCGGTATTTATTAGAATGTTTTCTTACAAACTCTTCTGTAAGTTCTTTTCCAAATCTTTTGTAAGGTTGCTCTTCAACAACTGTTTCTACAAAATAATCTTCAACTAATTTTTTTCTTTTAAGTTTTAGTTCTTGGTGGTTTTTTCCATAAGTAGGATCTTGATTAAGCAACAAATCTATACCCCCATTGTTATACTCTGTGGAGTAAAATGGTGAGTCCTGTAAACGAAACAACTCTTCTAATGATTCTAAAAAACTTTTTTTAATAGGCTCAAAAGTTCTAGCGTCGTTAAGAAAAGATGCAAAATAGCCTTCTGGACGCTTGTTTATTTTATTAGCCCCTGTAAAAAACATAGCTCTATTTTTTTCAGGAACAGTATAAAAAATGTTGTCTAAAGAAGGTAAAAATGAGCTCAACGCTTGGTTAGCTTCGTGTTGAATAATAGTTTTATCAAACAGAAGTGAGTCTAAGTCTGCGTTGTCTTTATTCTTCATTTCTTTTAAAGCATCTTGAAAATCAGATCTAAATATTTTTGTTGGCATTACGTTAGTCTTTTTAACTTTAGCCATTGCTTGACGCGTTTTTTGAATCCAATAACTTTGCGATTCTTCAGGAAGAGAACCTTTTTCTGTTTCTCCGTCTATTTCAAAGCTTCTTACAGAACCGCGAATCCAAGCAACAGTACCTAGTCCTTTTATTTGTCCAGGGTTGTCTTCTATCCAATTGTGCATGTGATCTCTTTCTGTATATATTTCAGGGCTTCTGTCTAGTACCTTAGCCGCCGCGCTAACGTCTCCGCTTTCGACAATTGATTGGTCAGAAGGCTTTAGTAAAGGGATAAATTGAGTTGCAAATTCGTACCGCCCTAGTACAGGCCCTGAAATACCCGTTGATCCGCTTGCATAGACTAAATTTTCGCCTTTCCAATCTCTAACTTCAAAAACTTTAAATCTTGTAAGGTTATCTTCAATTAAACTATCTATGTAATCAATTTTTACCTCTAAATTTCCTCTAGATTCTAAATACGGTCCGATAGCAAAATCTCGCCCCTCAGTCTTTCTTTTTTCTGCATTAACTTGTTCTTGCCCAGCTTGTTTTTTAGGAACATTAGGAACTATTTCTTTAAGGCTAGTTGAAAGTTCTTTGTAAGGTTTAGTTAAATATTCATTTAACCCATTAGCTGGAAGCGAAACTATTCCTGCTTCTTTTAATTTGCTTAATTGTTTTCTAATGGCGCTTGTGGATAAAAAATTTGGATCGATTGGACCATCCACTCCTTTTTCAAGTTCTTCTCTGTTTGGCACATAACTTGTAAAAGGTCCGATTGTATCATCGTCAATATTTTCTGTTGGAATTGAGTCAAAAGTTTTAAGATTTGATTGGTTTGTAAATCTTTCCGCTACTGCTTGAGCTAAAGAAGAAGCAGTTACGCTGGCTTTTGCTGCGCGCAAGTTTTCAATTAAATTTATTAACATGCCTTGTCGTTGTTGTTGTGTATTACCATCACCAAACGTTTCAGTTTGATTTTCGTACAAATCTCTATGAGAAAACACTTCGTCGTAAAACATTTTTTCTATTCTATTTAAATCTTTTTCTTCAATCTCCTTATATTCATCGGGCAGTCTTTCAAAATCTTTTTTAAATAAATTATTTTGTTTTTGAGTAGTTGCAAACTCCTCTAGCTCCATGTCGCTAAAATAATCTGCTAATGAATTGTTTCCTTGAAATAACTCCGTACCAAGAAGATCATTCGGATTGCTAATGCCCTGACTCATAAAAGTCTTGTTGTCTAAAGATTCAAGAAACTCATTTATATTTTTAGTGCCGTCTTGGAAAGCAGGAAGACTAGATGTAAAAAAATCATTTGCAAATTTAACCATAAAAGGACTATCGGCTTGAAAATTGCTTTTTAAAAGTGTTTCTTTTGCTTTTTCTACAAAGTACTCAATCATTTTTTCGCTTGTGCCTTGTGGTATTCCAAGACCATACCGTTCATCACTATTACGGTAAGCATCCTGACGGGCTTGCTGTCCAGAAGCATCCTGACGGGCTTGCTGTCCAGCTTCTACTATTTCTTTAAGTTTGTTAAAAACGTATGGTTGAATATACGTTTCTTCTACATGTTCTTTATTAACAATTTTAGCGGCTTGACTAACTAAATCTAAATTAAGTAGATTTGCGCTTTTATAATCAAACTTATTGAGAGGGTCTGAAATATTAACAGGATACACTGTAGTACCGTACATCCGAGTATTTTTACCTAAGCCAACGGCTAATTCAAAAGCTCGTTGTTTAACTCTTTCTTTGTATTCAGGAGTTTTTGCATACTCAAAGCTAGGAATGGTTACCTTGTCACGAAGTTCTTCAAATTGTTCTGCTTTAGTAGTGCCGTAAGCATCATTGTATGCGTTTGCTCTAGGGTCTTTTTTATATTTTTCTCTTGCGCCAGCGTCTGCAAAAAGCATATCTATCGTTTCGTCAAAACTGTCGTTTTCTACAAACTCAAACAATTCTTTTATTTCTCCGTTGTACGCAATACTACTTACAAACGAGTCTCGTGTTCCACCAGGAAGTTTTCCATAAGCATCTGGATCGAGTAAAACAGACTTTATGTCTTTTATGTTTTTAGGAAGATCAAAAATAGGCTCATCAGAAATAGGAACTTCGTCTTCAAATTCTTCTATGACAGGCACATCAGCCTCCATCCCTTCTATAATTCCTGGCTCTTCATTTAATTTATTCACAGCTGGGTTAACAACGTTATTCATACTGTTTATGGCTTGAAGTACTGATATAGGTGCTTGAAATCCTGTCCCAGTAGTGCCCCCTATTAAAGTTTCACCAATTGCTTGTTTAGGTTCTATGGTAAGTCCTTTGTCCGTGAGCGCTGTACTACCGACCTGTTCTGTAACGCCTTGCAGTCCTTCGGTAATACCTTCTCTTACCCCAGCCCCAAGAGTTTTAGTTATTGTTTTGCCCGTTGTTCCAAGAATGGCACTATTTAAACCAGGAATACCAAAAGCTCCTACAGCATTAAGCACTCCACTAAACACCGCTGTACCCATTGCGCCTGCCCAATCTTCCCCTGTAGGTTCTTTCTCTACGCCTTGAGGGTCTCTGTTTCTTGCGCGTCCTAAAGCTACTGGTCCAGCTATTTGTACGGCTTCAAATAATCCCGGTCCAAGTAATCCACCTATAATTGTTCCCATTGGACCTACCGTAGAACCTATGCCTGCTCCAATAAATCGAGAAGCAATAGAACCTCCTAGTTGACCTGCTTGTTCGACGGTAGCTAATGGTAAATCACGCCAACTAAAATCAAGTAGTCCTTCCCCTTCTGGGTTCATAAATCGAGCAGCGGCTGATTCATAGTTTTCAGGTGCGTCTACTAAACCTCTCATAGTGTCCGCTTGTGCATCAAAACCTAAAGCCCCTAAAGTCGTAGCTGTATTTTCTGTAGGTTGGTCTAAACCATAACGTAAAGCTTGCCCAAACTGTGTAGGCGCTTTTTTAGTTCCTTGATAGTTTCCAGCAACTAAATCTTCTACTGATATATCTTTTCCAAATATAGCCATTAATCACTCAGTGGGTTTTTGCTATCTTCTTTTAAACTTTTAATCTCAGCTTTAATTGTAGCTACGTCTGTTTGTAAAGTTACTAACTCTTTGCTGTTATCGGGTATAACAATTCCATCAATAGATTTGTTTATGTATTGCACAGAAGTTTCTATACCAGCAAATCGTTCTTCAATCATTTGCATGTCACTTTCTGTTTCTCCTATACCACCTATTTGTGCTTCAAGATTTTCTAGCCTGTTAACGTAAGTAGCTCCTGTATAACCAAAGCCTGCTAATGTACCTACGATACCTACTAAAGCTATAAGTTGTGTCGTTTTGTTCTCAAACCATTCCATAATATCTCCTAAAGGGTAGGTTGAGAGTTTATCATCTCTCCTAAAATATTTAAACTTGTTCCAGCCAACTCATAGAAAGCTTGGGTATTATCCCCTATAGAAACATCTGAGTATATATCTCTAGATTCGTACCACGTCTGTTGATTAGGGATTTGTGCATCTCTGTAAGAGTTAAACCCTGGTACATAACCTAAGTAAGCCACTAACGCAGATTGATCTCCGTACTCTCCTGTCTCTTCTTGGTCTTGTTCCGCTTGGTCTTGTTGAGCCTCGATGTTTTGTGCAATTATTTTATCAGCTACTTGGTCTGCTTCGCTTGCAGTCATTACTCCTGATACTGCTGTGTCTATGTCTCCTTGCATGTCTTGTACTTGCACTTCCGCCATAACTACTTGCGGTGAGTCATCTAGCGTTGGCATTGGAGTTACAAAAACAGAGACACTGCCTGTACCACCTCCGCTCATAGAAAGAACTTGGTTGGTCTGCATATTAGAAGAGGCTATTTGATCCGATCTACTTGGAGAGTTACTTGTATTACTACCACCACTAGAATTAGTTCCTGCATTATTAGAAGAACCGCTTGCGTAACCGCCGCTATTAGATCCAGAATAACTTCTTGTTGCGGAGGCACTGACGTTGCTTACACTATCAGTTGCTGTTCTTATTGTTCCAGCAACTATAGATAGAGCCGATACTCTTACTGAGCTTTTTTCTTCGTTAGGGCTGTTTTCTTCTTCGGCAAAGAGTTCTTCTTCGGCAAAGAGTTCTTCACGGGCTTCTTCTTGAACTTCTTCATGACTATCTGCCAATCGTTCTTCAATACTTTCTTCAACCTCAACCAACTCTTCTTCAAAGTGCTCTTCAACTTCTTCCATAACTTCAAACTCTTCTCTTTCAATTTCTTCATGTTGTAATTCCTCTATTATTA
>TARA_R110002153_G_scaffold153666_2_pt1 | contig 11896 bp, 20 predicted proteins | sample TARA_R110002153 | Tara Oceans TARA_R110002153 (sample SAMEA4398193) | marine metagenome | biome: Polar Biome; feature: [SRF] surface water layer (ENVO:00010504); material: water (ENVO:00002006), including particulate matter (ENVO:01000060) such as... | depth 5 m
ATTAATAGAAAATCTATAGAAGAAAATATAAAATTCTTCGAGGAAAAAATTTCTACTCTTTAATTACTAAATATATATTTAATAATAAAAACTCTCTAATTAATTTTAGAGAGTTTTTTTATTTAGATTACTAAAAATAAATCGTATTAAGTTTAATCGAAATAAATTGTATAAGTTTCTTTTTAGAATTTAAGAAAGTTCGGTGGTTAAGCGTAAGCTTTACCAATAATGGCTGTTATGTGTATAAATAAAATATATAGTATATTGTGATTAAAGTGTGGTTTTTATTAGTGTTAATTAATTTTCCAGAGTATCCTATAGTATATTATAAGGGAGTTAAAAGCTTTGAATCCTTGGAAAATTGTCAAGAACAGATGGCGCCTGTAAAAAATTTTTTTGAAAAAAAAGAACTTGATAAAGGAAAAACCGCTATATCTATAGAAAGTTATTGTTTACCTTTTTATACATTTAAGAGTATAGATATAAATAATGAAGCAAGAATTAGTAGAGAAAGCTAAAAAAATTTTATTGGATCCTAAAGTTTCCAAAAATGTAAAAGAACAAGTTTTTGAAATTTTAGAGAAACAAAGAACAAAGGCTACCAATAGTGCCGCAAAATCTGGAATTTTGGATTATGCTAAACATATGTATCCAGGGTACAATGATCCTGCTCATATAAAACTTATTGGACAAAACCTAGAAAGTTTAGAAAGAGGCGAAATAGATAGATTAGCTATCTTTATGCCTCCAAGACATGGTAAATCTATGTTATGCTCAGAATTTTTTCCTGCTTGGTACCTAGGACGTAACCCTAGAAATTTTGTAATTCAAGCAACATACGCTCAGGAACTAGCTGATGATTTTGGACGCAAGGTGCGTAACCAATTAAAGTCAGATGATTTCATGAGAGTCTTTGAAGGCGTAGGTCTAAGAGATGACTCTAGCTCAGCTAAGAGATTTCACACAGTACATGGCGGGACGTATAGTGCAGTCGGTGCGGGTGGTGCTATTACAGGTAGAGGAGCACATTTATTAATTATCGATGATCCTATAAAAGGGCGTGAAGAAGCAGAGTCGGGGCTTCAACGAAGAAACTTAATCGAATGGTATAAAGCAGTCGCTTACACGAGATTACAGCCGGGAGGTAAAGTTATCTTAATTCAAACTCGATGGCACGAAGAAGATTTAGCTGGATGGATATTAGAGAACTCAGGTGAAAATTGGAAAGTTTTAGACTTACCTGCTATAAACGCAAACGGTGATGCTTTGTGGCCAGAAGCATATCCCGTAGCTAAATTAGAAAAAATTAAAGCTACGGTAGGAGATAGAGTATGGGAGTCATTATACCAGCAGAGACCTACATCAGAGCAAGGAGCTATTCTCAAAAGAGATTGGTGGAGAAAATTGGATCACGAACCTCAATACGATTTTGTCGTTCAAAGTTATGACACTGCTTTTAGTACAAGAGAAACTGCTGATTTTTCAGCAAGAACAACGTGGGGAGTATTCTCACGAGTTAATGAAAAAGGAATGATAGAAGCCTGTATACATTTAATAGAAGCGTGGAAAGACAGAGTAGAGTATCCTGATTTAAGACGTATAGCTCAAGAAGCATATTGGGATATGAAGCCTAATTTAGTATTAGTCGAGAAACGTGCATCAGGGCAATCATTACTTCAAGATTTAAGACGAGCTGGTATTCCCGTTCATGAATATAGACCCGATAAAGATAAAGTGTCAAGAGCACATGCAGTCGCTCCCATGTTAGAAAGTGGTTTAATATGGATAACTGATAAAGAAGTATGGGTTGATGAACTTCTAGCAGAATGTGCAGCTTTTCCATACGGTAAGCACGATGACTATGTCGATACTTGTACTCAAGCGTGGCAATTAATTAAAGAACAGTATCTTGTAGCACATCCGCTAGATCCAGAATTATTTGAAGAATGGGATGATAAACCTCTTAAAACTAATTTAATAGAAAAAAGATATTATAGTTAGACAATCTATGAATAGTAGTGTAAATATTTTATATTAAGGAGGTCATAATGACTGCAATGTACAAATCAACGAAAGACAGACCAAGTAGAGGCTTGCAATATGCAGTAGCCTATAACGAAGCTGAAACTCGTTTTTATAATAGAAATCCAGGAGCCCGTAAAAATAATGCGATGCTTCAAAAAGCTATGGCAAATCCAGGATTATTGGTAGAAGAAGTTTCAGATAAGCCTGTAAGAGATATTCTTTACGGTAAGGATTAAAAAGGGAAAAAATAATTATGATGAGTGGATATAAAAATCCTGATGGACCTCAAAAGTTCAAGGAAAAAGGTGCGAATCAATTAGATTCACAAAAAAGAAAATTACAGAATGGAGCATCGGCTGATGTAGGAAGTGTAAAAAATAATATTATGGGATTAAGTATGGGAGCTTCAGCTTCTAACGTTACTCCAGCTAAGCCTCGCAATCCGAGTGCTTCTATATTTAAAACTACAACAGTTCCAACTCCTAAAGTATAATGCCCGGAATGTTAGAAAATTTAAAACTAGGCACTATTCATTGCGAAACTTGCGGGTGCGATAAAGAAAAATGTACTTGCGATGATTTTTGTGAATCTTGTGGAGCTTAATTGCCTTTTAAGTCTAAAAAACAACGAGCATTTCTATATGCAAATAAACCAGAAATTGCAAAGAAATGGTCAGCAACATATGGAAGTAAAGTAAAAAAACCAACAACAAGAAAAAAACAAAAGGAGAAGTAATATGCCACAAGGAAAAGGAACATACGGAAGTAAAGTAGGTAGACCAAATATTGGGCAAGTTTCAAATAAAAGATCAAGCGCTGCTAGTATGTTAAAAAGCAAAATTATGCCTAAATTAAAAGAGTTATATCCCGTATCAGATAAAGATGTAGCTTTTTTAAAAAAGACAATGGGTAACATGACTACTAAACAAAAAAGTAGTGCTGCCTCTATGTTCAAATCATTAAAAGATTTTAAGAACCGAAAAGCTGCAAAGACAAAACAACGTAGTCCGGGGTCCAGATAATGGGCGGCGGAATAAAAGACGTTGACGGCAAAGTTAAAAGTTTTGGCGCTGCCAGTGGCGGAGGAGTTGGTGGTCTTGCATTAAATTTAATTAGAAAAGGTGTAATGACTGCGAGTGAAGCTAAAAAAATTCTTAGAGATATACAAAAAGAAAAAAAGAAAAAATAGTGGAATTCTGGGAATTTTGGTTATTAATTATGGTAACAATAAATACTGTTCAAAATCTTATTGTATTTTTTGTAGGAAGAAAGTTTAAAAAATAATGCCCGAAGAAGAAATAATAAGTTTAGAAGATATATCAGTTGAACTTCCAGAAGAGGATATATTAGAAACGGGAGTTGAAATAAATCTCGAAGAAGAAGATGAATTTATAAATCCTTTAGATACAGATCACTATTCAAATCTTGCAGAAAATATAGATAAACAAAAATTAGGGCGTATTGCCGCAGACTTATTTGATAAATATGAAAACGATACGTCGAGCCGTAAAGATTGGGCGGAGCAGTATTCAAAAGGTTTAAGAATGCTAGGAGTCATTACTGAAGATAGGTCAGACCCGTTTCCAGGAGCATCAGGTGTTCATCATCCGTTAATGGCAGAAGCTGCTACACAATTTCAAGCACGAGCTATCGCTGAAATGTTTCCTCCCGGAGGTCCTGTAAAAACACAAATCATAGGAAAAATAACTGACGAAAAATTAAAACAAGCATCAAGAGTTCAAGACTTTATGAACTATCAATTAACGACAGAGATGCCCGAATACTTTAGTGAATTAGATCAATTATTATTTTATTTAGCGGTGTCAGGATCAGCTTTTAAAAAAGTTTATTATGATACTACTTTAGAAAGAGTTCGTTCATCTTTCATACCAGCAGAAGATTTTGTTATATCTTATGGAAATAACAACTTAGAAACATCAGAAAGATATACTCAAATTATGAGAATGACTTCTAATGATTTAAGAAAATATATCGATACTGGATTTTACAGAGAAATAAAAATTAATGATGACACTAATGATTCAGAAGTTAATACAGTATCTTCTACTATTCATAGATTAGAAGGAGTATCTGATACTTTATCACAAAATACACATACGGTTTTAGAAGTTCATTGCGATTATAATATAGAGGACATGGATGACGATAATGCAATAGCCCTTCCTTACATTATTACTTTAGAAAGTGCTTCTCAACAAGTATTGGCAATTAGAAGAAACTGGAAAAAAGATGATGAACGTAAGAAAAAAAGAATTTATTTTGTTCATTATAAATATTTACCTGGACTAGGATTTTATGGCTTTGGATTAATTCATATGATTGGCGGATTACAGCATGCTGCGACAGGAGCACTAAGAGCTTTACTCGACTCAGCAGCATTCGCTAATTTAAATGGTGGGTTTAAAGCAAAAGGGGCACGAATAGAAGGTGGAGATATGACAGTTTCTCCAGGGTCATGGTTAGAAGTTGAAGCATATGGAGATGACTTAAAAAAATCATTTATGCAACTTCCATTTAAAGAGCCTTCTCCTACTTTAATGCAATTATTAGGAATTTTAACAGAAGCAGGTAGACGTTTTTCAAGTATAGCTGATGCTATGGTAGGAGACGCTGCGGGAACTTCTCCAGTAGGAACTACTATTGCTCAGATAGAGCAGGGAAGTAAAATATTTTCAGCTATTCATAAAAGAGTGCATCACGCTCAGGGACAAGAATTAAAATTAATAGGGGAATTAGATGGAGAATATCTTCCTAATGATTACCCATACGAAGTAGTTGGAGATGAACTTTCTGTAAGACGATCAGACTTTGATAGCAGAGTAGATATCATTCCTGTTTCAGATCCTAATATTTTTTCTCAATCTCAGAGAATAGCTTTAGCTCAAACTACATTACAAATGGCACAACAAGCTCCTCAAATTATAGATATAAAAGAAGCGTATAAAAGATTGATGTTAGCTTTAGCTTTACCCGATCCAGAATCTTTAATAATCGATGATGATGATATTATACGACGTGATCCCGTATCAGAAAATATGGCACTATTAAATGGGAAACCAATAAAAGCTTTCTCAGATCAAAATCATGCTGCACATATGGCTGTACATGAGCAATTTATTTCTGACCCTCGTTATGGTGGTAGGAAAGAGGCTAAAGAAGCTTTATTAGGTCCAATGCTAGCTCATTTAGGTGAACATGTAGCTTTCCAATATCGTCAACAAATGCAAATGGCAGTAGATCAAGTTTCAGGACAACCAATTCAATTACCTATGCCTGATTTTGATGAAACTAATAATACAGATGAAAATGAACAAGAAATGCCTATAGAGATGGAAAATCAATTAGCTGAATTTGAAGCTCAATCAGTTCAACTTCTTGCTCAATCTCAACCACAAGATCCAGCTCAAGTTAAAGAACAACGTATGGCAGCTAGTGATGAAGCTCAAATTGCATTAAAACAAGAAGAAATGGGCATTAGAAAAGAAAGATTTGTTGCAGGTGAAAAAAATAATGAAAGAGTTCAATCAAGAAAAGATAAAGAGTTCCAATTAAAAGCTGTAGAACTTATGGCTAAACAAAAAAATAATACACGTGGAAAATAAAACTAGACCTACTGGAGAAGAAATTAGACAAGCTAAAAAATTTCTTCAAAATAAAAAAGTACCTCTTAGCTTATTTAAACCTAATACTTTTGCAGCAGCAAGTAAAGAAATAGAACAAAATTTTGATAAAACGTTTAATACTTTATTAAATGTTTATAAATCAGGAAACCCTTATTACAAACGGAGAATAGAAAATGCCACAAATACCGCCGATACAGGCGATACTGCAAGAAATAAAAAAGTATAAAACAGAATTAGCTAGTAAAGCATTAGCGCCAGGTTTTGATACATTTGAAGTGTATCAGAAAGCAAAAGGAATAGCTGAAGGTTTAGATAAAGCTTCAGATATTTGTTTAGAAATAGAGAAACGTTATATTAAAGGAGATGATACGGATGATTAAAAATCAAGATTGGTTTACTGACGAAGATATAAAAGACCCAAATAAAAAAGATTTACCTATCCCATGTGGTTGGAGAATTTTAATAAGGCCCGCTGGTTCTATTAAAAAAACGAAAGGTGGAATTATTTTAACTGAACAAAGTCTATCAGATCAACAATACTTAAATTCAAAAGGTAGAGTTGTAGCTATGGGAAATGAATGTTATAATAATCGTGAAGAAAAATGGTGCAAACCTGGAGATACAATTGTATATAGTAGATACGCAGGATCAAAAATTGATATTAAAGGTGTCAAGTTGATTTTGTTGAACGATGACGAGGTATTGGCTGTATTACCAAATCCAGATGCAATAACTCAGAATCTTTAATACGCACTTGTTGCGACAATACATAGGGAGAAAAAAACTATGACAGACGATGTAAAGAATATTATGCCTGATAATGATATCGAGGTAAAGATAATTGAAAACGAAGTTGATGAATTAAAAGATGCAAGTTCTCTTATAATTGATCAAGAAGAACCTCAACAATCCACAGAACCAGATGACTTATCTAAAACAGTTGACTCTCTGAAAAGTGAATTAGAGGAAATAAAAAAAGAACCTTATAGTGACCGTGTTAAAACTAGAATTGCTAGAGAAGTTTCAAAACGAAAAGCAGAAGAAGATAAGACACGATTACTTGAAGAAAGGTTAGCTAAATTAGAAAGTGCTGCTCAAACTCAAGATAAAAATACTCTTGAAAATCAATATCAAACAGTTTCAAAAGACTTAAAAGAAGCTATTGAAGGCGGAGATACTGAGAAGCAAGTAAAACTTATGGACGAGATGGCTGATGTTAGAAGTAGAATTCAAACAGTTCAAAAAGCTCCTCCTGAAGTTAAACCTAAAGAGACAGTAGTTCCAGAAATAACAAGAGAATGGATTAGTAAAAATTCTCATTGGTGGAATAAAACTGGGCATAGAGGAGCAACCCAAACAGCATTTGGAATTGACGCTGATTTGACAGATGAGGGATATGATGTCGCTGAACCCGATTATTATGAAGAAATGAATAAAAGAATGAGCAAATTATACCCAGAATTGATTAAACCAGAAGAAAACCCTGTTCAAGATGAACAAAAAGATGTAGAAAATAAACCAAGAGTGCAATCACCAGTAGCAGGTGTTTCTCGATCAAATCAAGGAACTGCGAAAAGTGTTAGATTGACTAGTAATGACTTACAGAATGCAGTGACATTCGGTATAGACATTAACGACCCCAACGCACTAAAGAGATATGCAAAAGAACTTGCAAATCTCAACACGGGAGCATAGGAGCCTGATTATGACAAAAGAAAAAAGCACTTCTCTAAAAATTGAGAGAGAAACACGTGATGAAAGTACACGCATAAAAGAGTGGAAACCACCCTCTTTATTAGAAGCACCTCCAGCTAGGCCTGGCTACAAGCAGAGATGGATTGCAACTAAAATACTTGGGGTAGATAACCCTACAAATTGGGCTAAGCGCCGTCGTGAAGGTTGGGAACCGAGAAAACCAGAAACTATTGATCATGGATTTCACGCACCTACAATTGAACACGGTCATTATTCCGGATTTATAGGAATCGAAGGTATGGTACTGTGCGAAATGCCAGAAGATATGGTTAACCAAAGAAATTCATATTATCAGTCTAAGACTGATGCTCAAATGGAATCAGTTAAAGGTGATTTACATAGAGCTGAATCTCCTGGGAATCCCATACATCGAGACCATAAAACCAGTATTACTAGAGGTGGAATCAAAAATTAACGTGGCATAAATAGCAATAAAGGAATAATTATGGCTAATACAGACGCACCTAGTGGTTTTACACCACTAAGACACCTAACAGGTGGCGTTATACGTGCCAACGAATATGAAATTGCCAACTCGCAGGCGGATACGTTTTCTTATGGTGACATAGTCACTATGAATTCATCTGGTCAACTTGATGGTTTTGCTAATGGCGTAAATGCTGTTGGAATTTTTTATGGCGTTGAGTATATCGATGACGCAACAGGTAGTGTTGAGTTCGTTAAACGTTGGAAGGGTGCAACTACAGTGAAAGCTGGAACTACACCTAAAGCATATGTTTATGACGATCCAAACATTACTTTTTCAGTACAAGCAGGCAATGGGGCCTTTACACAAGCAAATGTTGGAGAACTTTGTAATGTGTTATTAACAGCATCTACAACTCCTTATTTTCATTCAAGACATGAAGCAGATATGGCTACTTTAGCTACTACTGCAAAAGTCTTAAGGATTTTAAGAGTTGAGAACATACCTGGTAACGAAACGGCGGCAGACGCTAAAATAGAGGTTGTAATTAACAACCACTTGTTCGGTACTCAGAATGCAGGAATATAGGGGTATAGCATGGCATTAAATAGATCATTATTTACGAAGCAGCTAAACCTCGGTCTAAACACTATTTTTGGTATGGAGTACGACATGTACCCAGAACAGTGGAGACAAGTATTTAGCACAGAAACATCCAAAAAAGCATTTGAAGAAGATGTTCAAATGTACGGATTCGGAGCAGCTCCGGTTAAAGCTGAGGGCGCAGCTATCTCTTATGATAGTGGTGCTGAAGGTATCGTTGCAAGATACGTTCATGAAACTATCGCACTTGCTTTTGCAATTACTGAAGAAGCAGAGGAAGATGGGCTTTATGGATCATTAGGAGCAAAATATGCGAAAGCACTTGCTCGTTCTATGCAACATACTAAAGAAATAAAAGGTATGAACATCCTTAATAACGGTTTCTCAACCTCAACAACACCAGTATTTGGTGGAGATGGTAAAACGTTAATGGCAACTGATCACCCTCTTGGTGGCGGCGGTACGGGTTCAAACCAATTAGCAACTAACGCAGATTTAACAGAAACTTCTCTTGAAGCTATGTTAATTCTAATTTCTGAGATGAAAGATGATAGGTCAATTCCTATTGCAGCTCAGGGTATGAAGCTAGTGGTTCCACCTGAATTAATGTTCATAGCTGAAAGAATTGTTGCAAGTAACCTACGACCAGGTACTGCTGACAATGACGTCAACGCAATGAAAAATATGGGAATGATCCCACAAGGTGTTGCAGTTAACCAAAGATTAACTGACCCTGATGCGTACTTCATAATTACTGATGTACCTGATGGATTAAAACACTTTGTAAGACGTGCTATCAAAAAATCTGTTGAAGGAGATTTTGAATCAGGCAACTTACGTTATAAAGTTTCTGAACGATACTCATTCGGTTTTACCGATTGGAGAGGTTGTTTCGGAACTCCGGGCGCATAAGAAAATTAATTAAAAAAGGGGGGCAGAATAGTTTTGCCCCCCTTTTTATCCCAAAGATTTAAACAACTACTAACAAGGAGGTAGACAATGGGAAGAACTACTTTTAGCGGACCAGTGAGAGTTGGTAACGCACAAAAACAAACTAACCCTGAATTTGCAGGAGCAGCAGCTCTTGTAGCATGGGGATATATTCCAGATCCAACAGCAGCAGCTGCAACAACAGAAGTTCAAAAATGGATATTTGGATCAGAAAAAACAGGTAAATTAATTTTACCACCTAACTCGGTAATATACCGCCTCGAAGTAGATGGAGCTGCAACGGGTGGAACTAACCCTACATTTAATTTAGGTTTTGTAAATGCAAACAATTCTCTTGAATTTGATGTAGATGGATTAGTTGCAAATGGTGATGCTGACGGTGATGGTATTATTAAATTTGGAGATGCTACAGCAGGAAATGACTTAGCTACAATCTTACCATCTAATGGAACTACATCTAGTAATGATCCAGTTATTATTACTGGTGGAGTAGGTAACTCTGCACCAACAGGCGGTAGTGTTGCTTTTAGACTTTACTATTTCAGTTGGGACTTTACAAATGGTACTGACGGAAGTGCTAAATAATTAATTTTGGAGGGCTTCGGCCCTCCTTTTTATAATATGGCAAAACAAAGATTTTCAAAAATTTCAACTTTAATGAATGCTATTTTTGGTAATAGCACTCCTGATCCATCTGTACCTGGAGATGAAATGTCAGAAAATGATATGATAGCTCAAAGAACAAATGATAAAAAACTTAGTAAAGGGGCTCTTAAATCATTAATTAAAACTGCAGATAGCTTAGCGAACAAGGAAAAACAAGAAATTATTGAAGCAGTTAAAGTTCAAATGGGGGCAAACCCATATGATTTAAGTTCAGTTAAACAACAGCGAATGGATAGTGCAAACAGTCCTTTATTTGCAAGTTTAAATGATATACAATCAAATAATTATAAAACTATGGGAGAAAACCAAGGAAGTTTAATGAAAGCTTTATATGGTAATAATCTTCCACAAACAGTAAATAGGAGATAAGTATGATTTCAGACGTTAAACAAGCAACTTTAGTTGCAGATGGACGTTTTCAAAATAACCATGCTGGAGCAGGAACATATATTGGCAGAGCACGTTTAAAAGGTGTAACGGGAAGATGTGATTCTGCAGCTACCGCTCAAATAAAATTATATGACGGAACAAGTGCGTCAGGCACTTTAGTGTATCATATATTTTTTGGAGCAGCTGCTGGAGATATGTATCAAGAATATATTTCTGATGACGGTATACTATTTAAAACAGGCATCTACGCAGATTTAACTAACTGTAACGCAGCATCAATTATCTGGGGCTAAATGGCTGTTTCAGGAACAACTGCCTTTAGTTTAACTGTTAACGATTGCATAATTGAAGCTTTAGATAGGATTGGCGGATCACCAGTTCTTGGGTATGACGTAAAATCAGCTCGAAGAAGTTTAAATTTAATGTTTACCGATTGGGCTAATAGAGGTCTTAATCAATGGACGTTAGATAAACAAACTTTAACTGTAGCTCAAGCTGATGTAACTTATCCTTTAGGAACAAGCACTATCGGATTAGTCGATGTATATATTACACGAGATTCTATAGATTATGGAATGAATGAAATTTCTCTTACTGATTATAATGTTTATCCTAATAAAGCAGAACAAGGTAGACCAAGTCAATATTATTTACAAAAAGATTTAAATCCAATTTTATATATTTATCCAGCTCCTGAAAATAATACTGATGTTATTACTTATTGGAGATTAAAAAAAATAGACGATGTTACTGCTTCTACAGTATCTGGAACTGAACAAACTTTTGAAGTACCTTCACGTTTTTATGAAGCTATGACTGCGGGATTAGCTTATTATATGAGTTTAAAAAGAGCAGGAGTTGATCCTAATAGAACATTAATGTTAAAACAAATGTACGATGAATGTTTTAGGAGAGCTAGAGATTCTGACTTAAATGCATCTGTAAATATAGTTCCAAATTATGGCGTCAACTTCTACTAAAAGAGGAGGTAAAGCTCCAACACAAAAATACGCTAACGGAAGATGGGCACGGTCTATATCTGACAGAAGCGGTTTAGAATTTCCCTATAATGAAATGGTTAGGGAATGGACGGGAGCATTAGTACACACATCAGAGTGGGAAGAAAAACAACCTCAACTCGATCCGATTGTATATACTGATGCAACAGCTATAAAAAATCCACGTCCACCAGTTAATATGATGACGGGACCTATACCATTTCCAACAGGGGTTCCTAATCAAATAACGAATAGATTTCCTGGCACATTTGGTGCTACGGGTATCTCATTCCCAATGTCTACCGGAGAACAAACAAATGCCAGTCTTGGAACAGTCACAGTTATCACTAGCTGACGAAGTATATGATTTTAACAAAGTAGTACTAATGGTAGGAACGCCGTGTTATGGCGGCTTATTACACGAAGCCTATATGCATT
>TARA_R110002153_G_scaffold30015_2_pt1 | contig 11877 bp, 7 predicted proteins | sample TARA_R110002153 | Tara Oceans TARA_R110002153 (sample SAMEA4398193) | marine metagenome | biome: Polar Biome; feature: [SRF] surface water layer (ENVO:00010504); material: water (ENVO:00002006), including particulate matter (ENVO:01000060) such as... | depth 5 m
TAGCCCCTAACAAAGGATCCTGTTCTGTAGTGACCTTTTTACTGGATAATTTAAATTCAGTAGATAAATTTTCAGTCCAGTCAGAAAATACTTGTAACACTGTCGCTTGAAGGGTTTCTGCCTGATTATAACGGTTAGACTCAGCAGTTGCAGTGGGTGCACCAGGAAATGACTCAGCCCAAAAATCTCGAACTGTGTTACCAGAATTATCTTGGTAGGTTAAAGATGCACGGTGATCGTCATTAATATACCAGTCTAATTTCAATAATAGTTTTTCATCTTCTTCTTCCTTGGGCACATTGTAACCACCAATATCATAGCCCCATACATCGTTAGCTACTTGAGCGATACGATCAAAATCAGCCTGACTGACACCACGGCGCTCATTCGGATCATTTACCCCATCCAAATTGTCTAAGGAAAATTGATAAGGTGAAGTCGATTCAAATTTTTCATAAGAAGCAAAAAAGAATAATTTATCTTCAATAAACGCTCCGCCTAAAGAGAACCCATAAGTATCTTCTTTAAACTCGCCAATATTAAGTGATTCACCTTCGCTTTTGTCACCTATAAAACTGTCGTCTGAACGAAAATAAAAGGCAGAACCGTGAAAGTCGTTTGTACCCGACTTAGTGACAATATTGATATTACCGCCCTGAAATCCACCATAGGTGACATCTATCGGCGCGATATTAACTGATATTTGTTCAATTGCATCCAACGAAATAGGCGAGCGACGACCTGGGTAGCCATTTTTATTTAGACCAAAATCATCGTTTTGTTTGACCCCATCAACGGTCAAGCTGTTACCACGGATATTACCTCCGGCAACAGATAAAGCAGGACCACCATCAACTGTTGTGTCAACGGTAATCTTAGAGTCACGTTTTAGAAGGGATTTGATATCACGGCTAATGGCCGCAGTATTAGTAATATCTTGTTCGGTAAATTCAGAACTAGGACCTTTTTTAAAGGCCGCTTCCATAGTGACCTTACCTCTTATTTCAATCACTTCCAGTTGCGCACCATTGGCCGAAGCTTGTAGTTCTACACTGGATGTTCTTCCTAACTGTAAAAAAAGATCTGAAATTGTTTGCGCTTGATAACTTGAACCGTCTTGAAGTTTCACTTCATAGGGTCCACCAACAGTCATCCCCCCTGATTGAAATATACCGTTTTCAGAGGTAGTTAGGGTTTTACGACTGCCAGTAGGGCTGTGGATCACTTCTACAGTCACCCCTGATAGTGGGTTACCTTGGGTGTCTACTACTTGCCCTCGAATCGAAGATGAAGTCACCTGAGCAGATGCAAGACCACTAAAAGCAAGGGAACTTGCAACCAGTAAAGCTAGGCGCGTTTTTTTGCCAAATGGGAGTGTACGTTTAGTCATAATAGTTTCCATTGTGTGTCGTTATATTTGATTTGTTTTTATTTTATAAAACAGAAATTTGGTCTATGCCAGTGATTTGTTGGCTTAAGTACTCTACAAGAATAGTAGCGTGTCTTATGTAAACTGTTAGATAAATTCTATATAACCAATCTTTAGTTAAGCATTTGCTTAACTAAAGATTGTGGAAACCTATATGCCTTTTAACATCGAGTGAAACCGTCACTCATGCAGTGAGTGTTAATTTATTAAATAGACTAGGCGTAAACAGGAAATTGCTTACACAAAGCAACCACTTCACCTTTGACTCGTTTAATAACAGATTCATCATTGATGTTATCTAATACATCACAAATCCAATTGGCCACTTGTTTGGCTTGTTCTTCTTTAAAACCACGGCGAGTAATGGCTGGCGAGCCAATGCGTAAACCACTAGTGACAAAAGGAGAACGAGGATCGTTAGGCACTGAATTTTTGTTAACGGTGATATTGGCATTGCCTAGGGCAGCATCAGCATCTTTACCTGTATATTCTTTACCAATTAGGTCCAATAAGAATAAATGATTCTCTGTGCCACCGGAAACCACTTTATGGCCGCGCTCTTGGATGACTGCGACCATAGCCTTAGCATTTTTTACTACTTGCTGCTGGTATACCTTAAACTCAGGCTCTAAGGCTTCTTTGAAAGCAACCGCTTTAGCCGCAATTACATGACACAAAGGGCCACCTTGGTTGCCGGGGAAAACGGCACTATTAAGCTTTTTATAAATAGCTTCATCACCACATGCAGACAAAATTAAACCGCCACGAGGACCCGCTAAGGTTTTATGGGTAGTAGTAGTTACTACATGAGCATGAGGCAATGGACTAGGATAAACACCTGCCGCGATCAAACCCGCTACGTGAGCCATATCGACAACTAAGTAGGCACCGACTTTATCAGCAATTTCACGGAACTTCTGCCAGTCGACTATGCCTGAATAAGCAGAGAATCCAGCGATGACCATTTTGGGCTTGTGCTCAAGAGCCAAGGCTTCAACTTGCGCCATATCAATTTCACCCGTTTCAGGATGTAAACCGTACTGAACAGCGTTATAAATTTTACCTGAGAAGCTAACGTGTGAACCGTGAGTCAAATGACCACCATGAGCCAAGCTCATACCTAAAACCGTATCGCCAGCATCCAGCAATGCCATAAATACTGCACTATTAGCTTGTGAACCAGCATGTGGCTGCACGTTGGCGTAATCGCAACCAAATAGTTGCTTAGCACGTTCAATCGCTAAATCTTCAGCAATATCTACATATTCACAACCGCCGTAATAACGTTTGTGCGGATAACCTTCCGCGTATTTATTGGTTAGTTGAGAGCCTTGAGCTTCTAAAACACGTGGGCTGCAATAATTTTCAGAGGCAATCAACTCAATGTGATCCTCCTGACGTTGGTTTTCATTTTGAATTGCTTGGTACAATTCCGGATCAAAATCAGCAATATTCATATCACGTGTTAGCATCACTCTTCCTCAACTATGGGGTAATAAATATTAGGGTAAACACACCCGAAATAAACAGCGCATAGTTTAGTTATTTTAAACAATTTGTATAGTGGTAATCCGGCATGAGAAACAACCAAAAGTTGTAACGGTTTTTACACACACTAATCTAAGGGATTAAAGCGTTTCGATCTGCTGTGGAAATTGCACACCTATTTGCTTGCGAATATCATCCATCACCCTAAGCACACCTATACTGTCGTGATGTGACATCACTTCACTGCAGAGCATTTTTTGTTCAATACAGTCCATGCTTTCTTCAATTTGATATTCAAATCCATTAACCGGGTGCGGAATATTAATACTTTGCACTAACTTGTTATCGCGAAATACTTCGGCTTTGTCAGTATCCCAAAAGCAGGTAGGCAAATCTATATAACCTTCTGCTCCCACTATCCGCATAGTATTGCTTGTTTGCGCTAACATGGAACAAGTGAATTGTGCAAAACGTCCTGATGGATAATGCATATTTGCCAATACATGCCCATCGACCTGCTGATCCGTTAATTGCCCCATAGCAGAAACAGTATCTGGGTGTTCTTGAAGAAAAAACTGACTGACAGTAATACTGTAAATACCTAAATCCAGAAGTGATCCACCAGCAAGTTCAGCCTTAACCATGCGACTCTTATCTCTATCTTGAAACGCAAAACCAATTTCTGACTGGATATATTGAATGTCACCAATTATTCCTTCGTTTAATAACTGCCTAAGTTGCGACAAACACGGCAGAAAACGGCTCCACAAAGCCTCCTGCAACAGCAAGTTTTTACTTTGTGCTAACTCCGCCAATATTTGCATTTGTTTGGCATTTACTGTGCAAGGTTTTTCTACTAACACGTGTTTACCGGCTTCCAAGCACATTTTTGCTTGTTGGTAGTGAAAGCTATGAGGGGTAGCAATATAAATGATGTGGATTTCAGGATCAGCTAACATTTGTTGGTAATCAGAATATGTTTTTTCAATGTGATAAGTCTTAGCAAAATCCTCAGCTCGCTCCTTTGAGCGACTAGCTACTGCTAAAATTTTACCCTTTGTAGACGACGCGATGGCTTTTGCAAATGTATTAGCAATGTTTCCTGGACCAATGACTCCCCAATTAAAGCTTTGCATATGTTTCCTTGTTGATAACTTTATAGAATAAAATACTACGAAAGCTGCGGCCAAATCACATTATTTTTCAGAATAATCTAACTAAAAAACACAATACCTTTTACCCTACCCTTGCTCTGAATTACACTACTAACAAATTAACTTACATAAGACAGTTATGGCTCAATACGTTTACAGCATGCTTCGTGTCGGTAAAGTAGTTCCACCCGGCAAACATATCTTAAAAAACATCTCCCTTAGCTTTTTTCCAGGTGCAAAAATTGGCGTTTTGGGTTTAAACGGTTCTGGTAAATCAACCTTACTAAGAATAATGGCAGGCATAGATACCGAAATCGAAGGTGAAGCAATCCCCCAAACAGGATTAAAAATTGGCTATCTACCTCAAGAGCCGCAACTCGACGAAAGCAAAGACGTGCGTGGCAACATCGAAGAAGCAGTAGCAGACGTAGCCCATGCTCTTAAACGTATCGATGAAGTCTATGCAGCCTACGCAGAAGAAAACGCCGACTTTGACGCCTTAGCGAAAGAGCAAGGTGAGTTAGAAGCCATCATCCAAAGTAAGGATGGTCACAACCTCGAAAATGCATTGGAGCGCGCAGCAGATGCCTTACGCCTGCCACCTTGGGATGCTGACGTAAGTAAACTCTCCGGTGGTGAGCGCCGCCGCGTTGCACTGTGTAAATTACTGCTCGAAAAGCCCGAGATGTTATTACTCGACGAACCTACCAACCACTTGGATGCTGAATCAGTGGCTTGGTTAGAACGTTTCTTACATGACTATGAAGGCACAGTGGTGGCTATTACTCATGATAGATACTTCCTCGATAACGTAGCAGGCTGGATTTTAGAGCTTGACCGTGGCCAAGGTATTCCTTGGGAAGGTAATTACTCATCTTGGTTAGAACAAAAAGATGCTCGACTACAGCAAGAAGAAAAAACCGAAAGCGCCAGACAAAAATCCATTAAAACCGAACTAGAATGGGTACGCTCAAACGCCAAAGGTCGTCAATCTAAAAGCAAAGCTCGGATGGCTAGGTTTGAAGAGCTTAACACTGGTGATTACCAAAAACGTAATGAAACCAATGAGTTATTTATTCCACCCGGTGAACGTTTGGGTGATAAAGTGATTGAAGTGACTGGCCTAAAAAAATCCTATGGTGATCGCGTGTTAATTGACGATCTCACTTTCAAAATACCCAAAGGCGCGATTGTTGGCATAGTCGGCCCTAACGGTGCGGGTAAATCCACCCTATTTAAAATGCTCAGTGGTGACGAAAAAGCCGATTCTGGTAAAATTGATGTGGGTGAATCAGTGCAACTAGCTAGCGTCGATCAATTCCGCGATCAGACCAACGGTGACAATACTGTGTATAAAGAAATATCTGATGATTCAGATATTATCCGCATTGGAAACTTTGAACTAAACAGCCGCGCATACTGTGGACGTTTTAACTTTAAAGGTTCGGATCAACAGAAGTTTATGAAAAACTTGTCTGGTGGTGAACGAAACCGGGTGCATTTAGCTAAATTATTGAAAGCTGGCGGCAACGTATTGTTGTTGGATGAACCTACCAATGACTTGGATGTTGAAACCTTACGCGCCCTAGAAAATGCCATTTTGGAATTCCCTGGATGCGCTATGGTTATTTCTCATGACAGGTGGTTCTTAGACAGGATCGCCACCCACATTATGGATTATCGTGACGAAGGTAAAATCAACTTCTACGAAGGCAACTACACCGAATATGCAGCTTGGTTAAAAGCGACCTATGGAACAGATGTAGTTGAACCTCATAGATTAAAATACAAAAAAATTAGTAAATAAATGGCTAGTAAATAACAAATCAAAGGGCGCATTCAGCGTCCTTTTCCTATTACATCAATTAAAGAGATTGGTTTTTAATCGCTAACTTTAATTTTTCTAAAATACTTGTTTCAATATTAATGTTAGCTGCTAGGTAGCCTGATATTTCGAGTTCAGGGATAGCAATGACGTATTTAGCCAAAGTTGTAGGTAATTTATATTGCTCTAGCATACTTTCGATTAATTCTGGTGATTCCACAATAAAGTCCACTTTTTTATTGAGTAACAGTTGCCAAGAACAGCCAATGTCTGAGCATATTATTAACTGTTTACCTTCTTCTAAACCTTGCTCAAGAGCCCAGTTATGAGCAATATCATTTCGCTGCACGGCAAGTACAAAGTTTGACAGCTCTTTTAGATCGGATATATCAAGATCAGTTCTTTCACTTAATGAAACTAATCCAAATTTATAGTCGGCAACCGGTAATAACCAATGAAATAATTCATTGCGTTCTGCAGATTTTGCAATGGAATAAATTAATGTATTAGGTTCAGATATCGCTTTGTTGTATGCCCTTGCCCAAGGATACATACTAAATGTTGCTGTAAGATTGGATGCAGATAAAAGGTTTTTTACTATTTTAGTTGCCGAGCCTGATACTTCATTTTGTAATAACGTTTGGTATGGTGGAGACAATTCAGTCACCACTTGTAGCGGTTTGTTGGCAGCAATACCTTTTACGGAAAAAAATAAAACAACTAAAAAGATAGTACGGGTACAGAGTGACGTTAAATTCTGAAGCATCGATAATAAAAATTTATAATTTTTTAGTGGTAAGTATCATAATGAATTACCCTAAATTTTACCAATATTACCTGTCTTATTAAAAACATCAGGGTGCTAAAACCTACCCCCATAATCGATGTAATAAGCATTCAAATATAGATTAAAAAAACAATATGTTAGATGGAACTAATTGATGAACTAAGACAATCAGCAGCAATTTTTAATCCCCCTATTAAAAGCAGCCTTAGCAGACATAAATATTAGAGCGTTTTACACTAACTCATTGCTTTACTGACATTTAATGTGTCGATAAATTGTTGAAATTGGATTATTTTGCCATCTTCCAAAGTCCAAAGATGCACAGCCTGCGGATCCATATTTTTACCTGTTTGGTTATTTTTCCCTGCATATCGCCCAGTCGCAATGATATTTTTACCTGCGTCATACAAAGTATCCATATTGGCAGCAAATCCCTCCCACTCACTTATGCAACGAGCAAACACGCCTTCTAATACCGCTTGTGGCCCAACATATGGATTACCGTCAGCGTAAGGGAAATTCTCGGCTTCATTCCATACAATATTCTCATGCATTTCACTGAGAACACCGGAAACATCTCCTTTAGCAAAAGCATCGTATAAGTTTTTTATTATATCGAGATTAGTCATATCAAAACACTCCTTAGTTCTATAACAAGTTCACCTGACATTCAGGCCTAATAAAAACATTAAATCGCTTCAAGTGCTTCTGACAATCGAGAAACACCAATAATTTCAATACCCGCTACTCGTTGTTTGGGTACATTAGCTTTTGGTACTATGGCACGTTTAAAACCATGTTTAGCCGCTTCACTAATTCTTTCTGAGCCGTTAGGTACTGGTCTTATTTCACCCGACAAGCCTACTTCGCCAAACGCTATTAATTCTTTGTCTAAAACCTTATTTTGAAAACTTGACACTATGGCAAGCAACAAGGCCAAATCGGCGCTGGTTTCATTCACTTTAACCCCACCTACCACGTTAGCAAACACGTCTTGGTCGTTCATTTGAACATTACCATGGCGATGTAAAACCGCCAGTAACATCGCCAAGCGGTTTTGATCTAACCCTACTGCAACCCGTCTTGGATTAGCCATTTGAGAATAATCTACTAAAGCCTGAATTTCCACCAGCAAAGGCCGTGTTCCTTCCCACACCACCATGACTATACTACCTGGGGATTGTTGTTCGTCACGACTAAGAAAAATAGCCGAGGGATTAGTAACTTCTTTTAGTCCTTTTTCGGTCATGGCAAAAACGCCGAGTTCATTCACAGCGCCAAAACGGTTTTTTTGACTTCTTAACGTCCGGTAACGACTATCGCTTTCACCTTCAAGCATCATTGAACAATCAATACAATGTTCCAATACTTTGGGGCCGGCTAAACTGCCATCTTTGGTTACATGGCCCACTAAAAACATCGCAATATGATGCTGTTTGGCAAATCGAGTCAAATAAGCGGCACTTTCGCGCACTTGGGAAACACTGCCAGGCGCAGACTGCACATCGGGTACTTGCATCACTTGAATAGAGTCAATCACCATCAGTTCTGGCTTGTGTTGTAAAGCGAGCTCACAAATCACTTCAATATTGGTTTCAGCCAGCAGATTGAGCTTATCATTGGCTAAACCCAGTCGCTGAGCACGCATGGCAACCTGTTGTAATGACTCTTCACCAGTGACATACAAAGCATTTCTGGTCGCGGCCATTTTGCACATCACCTGTAACAACATAGTACTTTTACCCGCCCCCGGAGAACCACCTATTAAGATGGCCGAACCTGGCACTATGCCTCCACCCAAAACTCGATCAAGCTCTTTATAGCCAGACGCAAACCTGGGTAGGGCTTGTAAATCTATACTGGCTAAAGACTCTACTTTGGCTTGAGTTTGGCCTGAATAGCCACCTGTATTTCGACCATTTGAACTGCTAGCTGAAGACACCACAAATTCAGTGATAGTGTTCCAAGTATTACAATCGTTACATTGTCCTTGCCATCGAGGATATTCAGCTCCACAATCAGAGCATACATAAGCAGTTTTGCGTTTAGCCATATTAATACGAGTCTTTTATTGTTTTAAATGTTGATTTGATATTCACTAGGTAATTATCTATCGTAGTTTACGTCAGGGCAATATGTCCTATAAATCATAGTTTTAGCAACATTGCCGATAACTATTATATTAAGCCCGAAGCCCATAATAATATTGATGAGTTTACCCTGAATTCATGAGCCAAGATTTAGAAGAATACCACGACATCATTGAAGAACTTAAGCCTATGATCAATGAGCCTGAGTTTAATCAGGTATTGAATCAGGTTGCTGCAGCGATCCCAAAGCAAAAACGCTTTTTATTAAAAATGGAATTAATGCGCCTCGCTAGACCCTGTATCCGTTTAATAGATTTACGAGGGTTAGTTGATGGTAAATGCAAAATATATGAGCATCAAGGCAAAGAGCACTCATTAGATGAAGTAGCGATTGAAACCTTTGAGCGCCAAGTGCGTATTTTTGGCGAATACACTATAGGTGTTTATGAGGCGGTGACCAATACTGAAAACAACTTTCGGGTCAGGTACAAAAAAGAACAACTAGAAGCGAAAAATAACCGCAACAAAACTGTGGTGCTTAAACCAGCCACTGAAAACTTCCAGGCACCTCTTATAAAGTTTGGTAGTTTTGCCCAGAGAAGCGAAGAAAGGATGAATTTTTCGGTCAATATAGAAATGTTTACCGAAATGAATAAAAGCATTCAAGCCACTACTATCGATGTATCAGTAAACGGCCTAAAAGTGAAAGCCAGCAAAGAACACTTATTCAAACCTGAAGAACGCCTTACGGTGCAATTTCGTGGTTTAGAAAAAGAGTATCTGCTCGATAAGCGCCAAGGTGTTGCTTATGTTATTAGCAGTGTTGAGCGTACTAAAGATGACCAAAGATTAAACCTTAAACGTCAATTTGATATTCCCTTCCCTTCTTTTGATAAGTTTTTTGAACGTTTTATTCACGGCAATAAACGTCGTTATAAAGTTAATTTAGATAATACAATCACCGCTATTCAAAACAAAACCTACGAACAGTATTACATTCCTAATTTTGCTTCAGTCCCAGTATTTATCGAACAAGAAGATAATCAATACATTCCTAAATATGCCTTAGCTAATGACTGTAACAGGGAAGAAATTCAATATTGGGCGAATGAATTACAAAACTTAAAAATTGGTTATTTGTTAACTGAGGAACGCATTAAACATGGTATTTCCCTTGCGAAGGGGCAGCAGGAAATGTTCATTTACGTGTTTAATCATATTAAAAATGAAAAAGTCTATTTTTACTCAGCCACTCATGCAGAGTTAGATGCCAAACCTGACTTAAAACATTTATTTTTAGGTTATGGATCCCGTAAGGCCAGTTGGCGAATTTACAAGTTACAGTTTACTCAAGTAGACCCAATACAAAGTTATCGCCCGCTATCCATTGGTAGCTCGATTAATGACAAGGTTAGAAGGCAAAACCAAAAACCTTCTCCTCGTTTAATGTCGCGGTTAAAGAAGATTAACCATGTCGCCTTGCTAACCAATATAACTGACGATATCAGTACCGAACATTACCAAAAATATAAAATAAAGCGTGAGCAACTGGCACAACTCAAAGTATTTGGCCACCCACGAAATAAACCACCCTCGTTAGTCACTGTATATCGTTTTAAATATTTTAATCAGCGCAGAGAAAGCCGCTTTTTACTACGAACAGCAGTGCAAGTCAGCATTGATAATGTGATATTTGACGGGCACACAGAAGATATTTCAACCCAAGGACTGAGGATAGAATTAGGTAAGTTCTTTCATCAAACCGACAAGGCTAAAATCACCTTAAGTTTTCCACAGTTGCAATCTGTTACTTCAAAGTACGAGTTGTCAGATTTACCTTATATTGTTAGACATGTATCTAAAGACAGGAACGTCATTCATTTACAAAACTTTGTCACCGAAGAAAGTAATACCGCAAGACGTTTTTTTGAAGCCTTAATTAAGTCAAACCGTTCAAAACTAAAAGCCTATCGTGATGAAGAAGAAGTGCCGGGCATTGGTGAAGCGTTGCGCAACATTTATGCCCATAATGTGATTAACGTTGCCTATTTTTTACGCAAAGACAATATTGATTATATTCCCGATGCGGTGGCAACTTCATCAGACTCCAACAGGTTGTTGCAACTATTACATTTTCAAGCTAAGCCTCGACAGTTCAACTTATACCCACTTTTTCGAAATGCCAAAGTACATCACGATTTTATCAACCACACTTTGGCCACGATCAAACCTAATGATCGTCCTGAAATGCGTGAGTTATTTATTGCCTTTGATCCTAGCAAGGAGGTAATAGGCGACGCTATTAACAGTTACTTTGCTGAACAGTTTACTAAACCAGAACAACGCAGACAGTTTATTGCACAAGCTTTACAACAGGGGCAATTTATTGCAGTAAAAGTGTTTATTGCTCGCACTGGCAGACCCGATTTTGAGACCATGCAATCAGAGCTTAACTACGTGAGTGTCTACGCTGTGCATAAAGCTAAATTATTGGAAGAGCAACTTTGGAATGTCTCTGCAATGGGCGATATTATTGATGTGACTGACGAAGTATTAAGACGTTTTGAGTTTACCGAAAGTGCGATACTGCTGAACCATAAACCTGCTCCAACCCATAAAACAAAACAAGTCGGAATTGAGCAATTACTTAAAACCTAAGGTGAATGCGGTGTTTTTTTACAAGCCATTATTTAGTTTAATCTCTATACACTAATACAGCAGGCCGGCTAAGCCTGCCCCGCTGCTAACACCCATAACAAGGTATCTAAACCACCGCGACGAATGGCAATATCCGCTTGTTGACGTACTATAGGTTTTGCATGTAATGCTACACCTAAAGCCGCTGCATTCATCATAACCAAGTCATTTGCACCATCACCCATAGCAATAGTTTGACTAGGCAAAATAGACCATTGCTCGGCTAGTGTTTTAAGAGTTTGTGCTTTGACATTAGCATCAACAATACTGCCTTGTACTTCACCGGTTAGCTTGCCATTTTCTATGGCTAAGTCATTCGCCACAGCAGCATCAAGGTTAAGCCTGTCTTGCAGATAATCGGCAAAATAACTAAAGCCACCAGAGGCAATCGCTACTTTCCAATTGTA
>TARA_R110002153_G_scaffold64304_15_pt1 | contig 11863 bp, 25 predicted proteins | sample TARA_R110002153 | Tara Oceans TARA_R110002153 (sample SAMEA4398193) | marine metagenome | biome: Polar Biome; feature: [SRF] surface water layer (ENVO:00010504); material: water (ENVO:00002006), including particulate matter (ENVO:01000060) such as... | depth 5 m
AGCAAATATTGAAAGGATGTCAATTGAGATAATTTCATATCTGCCATATTTCCAAGTATATAGAGGAGAGGAAGAAGAATGAATAAATTGATAGATTGGAATGAAGATAAATGGGCTAAGTTTGTAATAGCGGTTGATAAATCAATTGATATTATGGATTCACATCACAAAACTGAAGATGAAGTATTAGATTTTAAAGAAATATGGTCATACACTCAAAAAAGAATAGTGAAGATGCACTTTGAAACAGTTAATTTCTGGGCTGTTAAGACTCATATAATAAATAGAATGCAAAAAGGCACTTTAGCAGATATTAGAAGAGCAGATAGAGAGTTAGATATTTATTCTTTTAGTGCTATGACCGGATGGTGGAGATAATGAGATTTTTTAAGAAACAAGAAGAACAATCGGAAGAAGTGCAGAAAAACTTTACCCTAAAACTAAAACAAGACCGGAATAAGAATTGGATTTGTGAAAGTGCGAGGGTTCAAGGAGATACAATAGATGAAATCAAACAAAGAATGGATGAATTGATTAATATTGTAATAGAAAAAACAAATGAAATAAATGGAGATGAATAAAATGGAAAAAATGGATAAAATATGGAAGATACTGATGGACACACGAATTGAAATTATTAAGGCGAGGTTTAAATATTCAGAATATGCAGAAGTTTATGCTTTAAATTATGATGAAGCGTTTAATCATTATGGGATTAATGGATTAAAGACTCAAGTGCTTTATGTTCAAAGTAATTTGACTTATTGGAGAGGAGAAACTGCGATGAGAGTCAAAAATGACTTGAAAAACGCTGTTAAACTAATGGAGTCGGTTTAATGATTTCTAATAATGTAAAAAAGTTCAAGAAACATGAGTTAATTGCTATGATTCAAGAGATTTGTGCTATTATCTATTATCAACAACCAACAAAGAATCAAGACCAATGGTTAGAGGATAAAATTGTTGTTGGTATTTGGGATTATCATTTAACAGAAGATGATGAGTATGAGGCAGGTTTCAAGGTTGGGGAATAATGGCTATATTTCAAAGAAGGCATTATGTTCTTATGTCTAAATTAGTTGCAGAATATGTTAATCAAGTTTGCATTAGTCTAAAAAAGGATAATCCTAAGTTTGATGAAGAGATATTTAGAGAAGCAATTGAGGAAGCGATGAGACAGTAATAAAACAGGTTCAAAATCGGTGTGTCCTAAGCATGAAGTAAAACTGCTTAATAAGAATTGATTTTTTTATTTTTTTATTAATATGTAAGGTTATCGCAAAGCGAACCATATGGATGCCTCTTTGGATATATCCCTATCATATAGGTGATTCAATAAATACCGGTGAATCTAATGAACCAAATGCGAGATGATGATGAATGAAGAGAGATATAGTAGGTAGTGTGGGTATTAGTAGTATGATACAAATGATGCTTGAAACAAGTAAAGACTTTGAGGGCTTTGATGCCATAACTCTCACCGTTGAATTAAACGGTAAAAAGTTAAGGGTTAGTAATAAACGGGATGTTTTTACTATGTCTGTAAAAGATATTGCTAAGCAACACGAAAAAGCGATGGAAAGGGCAGAACAAAGATATGAAGAACAGTCGGGCTACTGATTAACTCATAATCAAGCAATTCAATTACTATTACCTATGCGTAGGTGATAAATCCGTAACATTGGGGGGTGCGCCCTCCTTTGTTACTCTTTTATCGGCTAACAATTTTCCAAAGATACATTTATGTTACCATATGGTTCATGCTTTGTAATGACACCCCATAAGTTAAAAAAAATAAATTAATATAAAAAATAACAAAATCAGGGCTGAGAAAACTTATTACAGTTTTTTTAACCGGAGGAAAACACTGTTAGCCAAAACAATTGATTTACAAACTCAGCGATGATTTTGAAAGGTGGCGGTATTTTTTTACAAAGAAAATAAGCCTTAAAAACTTTAGGATTCATACGACAACCCTAATCTAATGTTAGTACTTCAAAAGAAGAATTAATCTTCTTCATCAAACTTCAGCATCTGCAACAACCTCTTCTTCAGTTATTACTACTTCAGCCTCATCTACATGAGGGGGTTTAATGTTAAACCCTGCTTCTAAATCTACAGAACCATCCCAACGATTATCGTTGAAATACTTAGTAAATCGCTGTTTAATTGCAAGACCTTTTCCATCAGCATAATCAGCAGAAGTTTCAAATGGACTTCCACCTAATTCTTTGTTTCTATCACTGATAACTGTAATTTGTTGAACAATCGGATTATTATTCCAAAAGTCAGCATAAGCAGATTCTACCATATCGGATATTGCCTTAATAGATTCTTGAACATGAGGCGGAAGAGAAGATTCTTTTCCAACCGCAACAGGCCAATTAACTGTTAGCAATTCTTGTTGTTCGGTAGTCCAATCTCTTCCTTCAATTAGGATTTGATTCCACAAGTTTTTACGCTTGTCTGCTGTTCTGTTACCACGCTTAATGTTCATCCGGATTAAATCCACAGCATCCTCAATATCTTCGTTAGAAGTTAAAAACGCTTGATTTTCTTCTAAATCTAACCAATCCGTTATCCTGCCGGTTCTTTTTTCCCAAGTTTCGTTGTCCATAGACAAGTCTTTTTCTGTCGTTGCTTTTCTTCCCATTATTATATCACCTATTTTTTCTATGCAAATTAATGCACGAATTAGTGGGTGGAATAGATTCTAAGGTTATGCAGCAAAGCGCAAACCATATGGTACTAGCGTTAGCAAAAATAGGACCGCAGGAGGGTAAACAGATGTTTGATGAAGATGAATAAGTGAACTCAAACAGTATTTCTGTTACCATATGGTTCTTTCAGGTTCATTCGTCATCATCTCTTGTGGCGGAGGGTTCTTTTTCTTGATTACATTACTTACCTCCATATGGTTCTACTTTGGAGGTTCTCATAAATTAAAAGATTAAAACTCATTCTTTCATAAGCGAGAACAACAATCTCTCTTTAGCAACAATACAGCATATATACACCACTATCACACACAAATTAGCACATATCCCCACATACACATTTACACTAACTGCAAAATCGCATATCACAGACAATACATACAGTTATAACCTTCAAGCCTTGATGTCTTAGCGAGGAGAACCTTATGGTATTCAACTTCTATTTTAATAAAGACGGCGAACTTAATAGAAATAAAGATATTGAAGACATTATGAAAAAGATGGAACTTCACTTCGCAGATTGGAATGACTTCTATCAATTTTATATGAAACATGCAAAGCCGCCTAACAAGAATAGAGACAAGATACAAGACTTCTTTAATGACCTGCGAGAAGACTTTGTAAAGATAATAGAGCAATACAATACTAAGGTTCACCAATTCGCAGAGATAAAAGAGATGGATACAGAAGACTTTGAATCACAGGTTATCAATCAAATGAAAGATATGATTAAACCTAAAGATACTAAGGATGATGATACTGATTCTAATCTAAATATGTACAACTGATTTCTTATTCTGGAAATAGAACTAAAACCTTATAAAAAAATTTGCTAGTGCCACAAAAATTTCCGGCCATTTTTTGAAAAAGCGGTTGGCATAATTATATGTCATTTCTTTTTTTGTTAATGATAGAGTTAATATAGTAAAAATTATTATTGGTTATTAAGGGGTTTGTTATGGGCTGGGAAGATATTCTAAAGAAGAAGCCTAAAAGTGCTAGAACAAGAGCATTAGAAAGAGCCAAGAAAAAGGGTCTTAAGGGTCTTAATAAACCACAGGGGTTAAAAGACGATTCAGACAAATCACATCATGTAATGGCTTTTGAAAAAAAGAAAGGTAAGTATATAAAATTCGGACAAAGAGGGGTAAAAACAAATCAAACTGCTGGTCAAAGAAAGGCATTTAAATCAAGACATGGTAAAAATATTAAGCGAGGTAAAATGTCTGCCGCTTATTGGGCTGATAAGGTAAAGTGGAGTCCAAGTAAAACCAAAGAAAAGAAAAATAAGAAGTGGCGAAAGGGGTCTTAATATGAATTGGTTTTCTGTATTAAAAACTGATGCTGAAGATAGAGCCATGCAGTTTATTGAAGAAGCCGTAGAGGGATTATCTTATGCTAAAATTGTAGATAATGAAATATGGCTTACACCTAATTGGGTAAAAGATGATATACCTAATATTGGACACATGATACTATCAACTGCCAATAGGAAAATTAAGAGGTTTATAATTAAATTAAATAAGGTTCACAAACCTAAACTTTGTATATATTATGAACTTGAGCAAATAGAAGCAACAAAGAATAAACCCAAATGGGCAGAACGAGAAATTCTATTATGTTTAGATAGGGGAACTAACCCTAATAATGCAGTTCCGGCAGATTCGTATGTAACTGTAATGATGTTAATGGGGAATAAAGAGGAATTTTTAAGGTTGTGGGATTGATGAATTGGTTTGCAATATTAAAACAATTTGATTTAGAACATAACAAGGGCAGATTAGAAGGTCTTAAAAAACAGTTTAGTAATAGCGAAAAGGGTATTGGTTATTTACCTATTGTTTGGAGTACCGGTATAGAGGAAGAAATTGAACAGTTTGCTCAAGAGAGTGGAATGCAATATAAGGTTTTTGAATCGCAAGGTAAATCTGGTAAGGCTAATGGAAACTCATTTGCTAATGGTGGACATTTCATGTGGAAAGAAAGTATGGTATTAAAGATGGTTGATTTAATTAATGATACATTGGGTGAAACTGTATTCAATTCTGTTGATGAATTAATTGAATTTGTTGCTACTAAGCCTTATTGGAAAAAGCCATATAGAAATATTATAGACCACCTATTCGGAGTACCTAATATTAAATTGACTGTTGAAAGAAGAGAAGAAGAACATAGGAATAGACAAAGGGGGTTTGAATGATGAATTGGTTCAATATTCTTAAGGCCGGTTCTTGCTACCGAACAGCATATACTTATGTATCTAATGAATATGTAAAGGATAGGAAAACTAAAGTTCTTCTTATTCATGCTAATGTAGTAGGTGATGGTGGTAATGTAATAGGTCATCAATATGGACACGCATTTGTACTTGATGGAGATACTGTAATTGATACTGAAGCAAATATTAAAATGCCATATGAAAAATATGTTGATTTAGGGAATGTTACAGATGAAATAATATACACAGCACTAGAAGCCATGCAATATGCTTTAGGTTCTAAACATTATGGACCTTGGACATCTGAGTTTGTTCCTGCTGATGTATTAGAAGAAATTAAATTAGACATAGAATGGACAAAAGAACAGGGTGGAGTATGATGAATTGGAAACATATATTAAAAGCACCAATTTTTACTCAAGGTGAAATTACACAACATACAGGTGAGGATGCCGATGACAGATTTGATAAATATTTATCAGACTTACATCGTTTTGGTAAGAAATTGCCACTTGCTTTTCAATCAGTGGATGGTAATGCAAGAGCAAAGTTTAGATTGAATAAGCATGAAGGAGAACCTTATTGGGATTTAAACATCTTTGAAATTATAAAAGATGAGAGAGGTAAAGGTATGGGGCGAGAATATCTTAAAGAGTTCGTAGCAGATATAAGAGAATTGGAAAAGCAATTAAGTGATAATACAGGTAAGGAAGGCACTTTAGAAATATGGGCTACACAGTCTTGGGGTTCAGAAGATTTTTGGGCTAAGATGATTCAAGAAGATATTATACAAGGACAGTCATTAATTTAGGTGGTATTATGAATTGGGAAGATATATTAAAAGTTCAAGTTTTGGATAATAAACAAAGGGTTAAAATGGGAAATATTCCTATCCCTACTCAGGATGATAATGAATGTTTAAAAAGGTTGAGTATTTTTCTTGATAAGTTACAAAACCTTTTAGATAAATATCCGAGTGGGAATGGCCAGCAGATATATAAAAAAGACATTTTAGATATGTCAGAAGAATCTGCTTGTGAATTATTAAAGGAATTAAATAGAAGTGTACATAATATGAGGACAGACCATGATTGGTGGGATGAATATTACAGTACCGGTACAGCAGTTTCTGGGAAAACAACTTTACATATTAGTATTAGAGATAGTGATGTATATGGTTTGGAAGTGGATAGAGATGGAGGTAATAGGGTACAGTTTATAGTTTATTATACGGGCGAATGGCCTGATGGAAAACATCCAGCAGAATTTTCCGGAAGTTGGCATGAATCTGAAAATTATAATTTAGAAGATGTAGTTGGAGAACTCATAAAAATTCTGCAGGAGGCTTGAAAATGAATTGGGTAGATGTATTAAAAGTTCAAGTTTTAGGCTCTAAGCAAAAGGTAAAATTAGGTAATATTCCTATACCTACTGAAGAAGGTGATTGTCTTAGTAGGTTAGTGGCGTGTATTAACCGATTAGAAAAGGATATGAATAAATATCTTTACATAGGTGATGAAGATTTGGATATTAAAAATATTAGTGAAGAATCTGCTTGTAAATTATTAGAAATGATAAATAATAAGGTTCATGTATTTAATTTTGAGGAAGCCAAAGAAAAGTTTCTTTCTGCTGAAGTTAAAAACTATAATGTTTCTACAATAGCATTAGGACAAAGTTGGGCAACATCTTTATTTGCGAAGTTTATACTAGCAAACCCTACAGTTATACAAATTCATTTTAATGTTTATCCTCATGATAATGCATATACTTTAACATTTTATATGAATGATGTGTCAATTGCTCTATTTCAAAAGATATGTAAGGAGGCTTAATCATGTGGTATGATATTCTAAAGGTACAGATTACAGGAAATAAACAGAAAGTTAAAATGGGAAATATTCCTATTCCTGTTGATGATGGTGGAGACTGTTGGTTAAGATTAAAGAGAGCGATGGAATATATACAAGGGGAAGCAGTTCATTTTCAAACTGCTGAATACAGATTAAATGAAGTTCCTGAAGAGGTAGCGTGTACAGCAATTGAATTGTTTGATAAGAATACAATATTAGACTATGCCGGTGGTGAAGGAGTAGTTAGGGTAATTAATGGATACCGATGTTGGGTTGGCGCTTATTTGGATGATGATGTAGAATTAATATTAAGTATAAGACCTCAAATTTCCGACCCGAATGTAAAGTCTACGAAATCAATTTGGTTACATTATCGCACTAATTGGAATTTCAATCTTAAAGATATAGATACAGCAGTAGAATATAATGAAAAGATATTTAACATTATTAAAAAGTTTTTAAACATGATAGGACAAGAACCTTATTATAAATCAAATTTTATTGATGCAAATTATTTAAATAGAAGAAAAAGAGGAGGGGTGTAATATGTGGTATGATATATTAAAAGTACAAGTTTTAGGTGGTAAACAAAAAGTTAAAATGGGAAATATACCTATACCTACTGAAGATGAAAACCCATGTAGAGAAAGGTTCATGGAAATATATAATAAACTTAAAGCGAAAGGAAAATATTCTATATCAACAATGAAAGAACATATGGATATTCCAGAAGAAGATTATTGTCTCTTTCTACAAGTAATGAAGACATATGCGGATTCAATGGGAGTACAAGGTAATATGGTTTTTGATGAGAATGGTATTTTATCAGATGTATCTAAACTCCCTCCCTACAAAACTATACGAGGGATGACGATAACAATGAAAGAAATGGATAGGTCAGATTACATGCAGAAACGATTTGATTTACATATTAGATTAACTAGAGGTGATGAGATTGTTTGGATGTTGTGGTTGAGGAATCCTACTTTTGAAGATATGTTTTTCATGAAAGATTTGTTTGCGGGGCTTTGATTATGTGGGAAAATATATTAAAAGTTCAAGTTTTAGGTAGTAAACAAAAAGTTAAGTTAGGTAATATCCCTATACCCGTAGAAGAGGATGATAACTGTAAAAGATGGTTAAAGGATTTATATGATATATTTAAAAAGCATGGACATTTAACATTCGCTGATTGGGATAATATTCCTGAACATGTTGCTTGTAAAATTAAAAATTATTTAAAAACACAACATGCTCATCATATTAATACTGAAATTTATACAGATAATAAAGGTGTAGATTTGTATAGCGATAATGTTATAACGATTGATATTAATTTTCTGGAATCTATTGAAATATTAATAGATGTAAATATTGAAGGTGATATTGTTTTCCACATATCTTTTGAAATTGAGTGGGAATCAATTAGGAATTGGAAACTTCAGTGGTTTCTAGGTATTAAAGAAATTTGTAAATATATTAATAGAAAAGATATTTATAAATGGTTTACAAATGTTTTAGATAGCCATGTGAGAAACAACTATCTTATCTCAGAATTATCTATTAGTAGTGAAGAATATTCGGATGTGTTAGAATGGTAAAGTGGGAAGAGATACTTAAGGTGCAGGTTTTGGGTAACAAACAAAAGGTAAAAATGGGTAACATACCTATTCCCACTGAAGATGATAATAGTTGTTTGAAAAGATTAGAAGTATGGCTTGCTAAATTAAATACCTTAAGAAATAAATATCCTACAACTTATGATAGTAGTATTAGCGAGAATGGTCTTCTATTAATGACAGAAGAATCGGCTTGTTCCTTATTAAAACAATTAAATGAAGTTGCTGTAGAATACTTAGCCTATGACCGCCCACCTCATATTGCACTTTATGACCGAGTTCCACTCAGAAATAAGAATAAAGCAAAATTAGAGATAAGTTACAATACTAGAAGTGAAATAATAAACCTTAATTTAAGGATAAGATGGTTATTTGTAGATGTTAATCCGGGAACAATAGATGATGGTGTTGAATTTCCCGGTGTACTCAGAATAGGTTGGACAGGTGAAGGTTTTAATTTGTTTACATTAAATAGTATAACGGAAGAAGTTATGAAAATTTGTAAGGAGGCTTAAATATGAAATGGGAAAATGTATTGAAAGTGCAGATTACAGGAAGTAAGCAAAAGGTTAAGATGGGTAACATACCTATACCTACTGAAGATAATAATGACTGTTGGACAAGGTTAAAGGAAGCAGCAGAATATATACGACAACAAGATTCTTGGTTCTATGATTCAAAATTTCTAATAGAGGAGTTTGATGAAGATGCTGCATGTTTAGCAATACAAAAGTTTTCAGAATATGATGGGGGTGCTCATGTAGGCACATTTTTTGACGATTATACAATAACTGTAGATAAGAGATTTACTAGATTTTTAGTTCAATGTACAATAAAGGTAGAGGCAAGAGAATCAGATAAGCAATTCTGTTATATTAATTTTGGTAGGAAATGGCAAAGTTACCCAACTGATTATAAACCGAGAAAGTCAGAAATTAGATTGGCAATATTGTATAATGAAAAATTATTCTCTTTCTATAATAAGTTCTTAAATATATTAGGTATTACCCCTGAATATGACACCCTTCCTTTTTACGACAAAGAATGGTTTGATAGGAGGAAGTAATATGAAATGGGAAAACATATTGAAGGTACAAGTCTTAGGTAATAAGCAAAAAGTAAAGATGGGGAACATTCCAATACCTACTGAAGATGATAATAGTTGTAAGGAGGAACTAATTGCTATTTATAAAAAGGCTGAATCTAAGTTTAAATCTCAAAATGAAGAATATAGTCATGAGATATATGGATTGGATAATATAGATGCAATCCCTGAAGAAGATTGTTGTGCCATAATAAAATTCATAGAAGATTATGAACCTAGTTTATATTTTTCTATAGGAACTTATAAAAATAAATTAAAAAATAATGAATATAAAACAATGAAGGGTGGTGCAACAAAACATGGTTACATGGAAATATCTGTGGAATGTTATCAATCAGAAACTTATAATGATAATGACTTTATATCTTTTAAATTTAAGTGTGGCCCAACTAACACTTCAATAACTTTTTCTATTGAAGGTATTATGCATTTCCCTAATATTCATGGGAAAGCACCTATTGTAACATATTCATCATATCATAATCCGGGAGATATTACTTGGGCAGATGCATTTAAATATTTAGATTGGAGGAAGTAATATGTGGGAAGATATTTTAAAAGTACAAGTGTTAGGAAACAAGCAAAAGGTTAAGATGGGCAATATTCCTATACCTACCGAAGACGATACAGATTGTAATAGGAAATTAAAAGAATTCGCAGATAAATTAAGAAATTATAATATATTACTAAAAGAAAGATGGGAGGCCGGTTGGCCAAATAAAGAAATACAAGAATTGTTTGGTGGAGAAATAAAGGTAAATCATCCAGATATGAATTCTTGGAGGTTAGTGGATTTAAAAAGACATCATGACCAATATTCCTATGAAGTAATGTCTGAACAGACTTATTTTACTTATCAACAAATACCAGAAAATGTCGCTTGTAAAGTATTAGAAATATTAGAGAGCGAACCTCCTTCCTTTGATGATGAAGCAGAAACTAAAAAAATTACTATTACTGCCGACAGCATAAACGCATTTGCTGATGGTGATTGGGCTATAATGCGAGAATACATAGTGGGTTATCCGGCGAATATTAATGTAGTATCAGTCTATAATCCTGCTTCATCAAGAGTAATACAATTAGGTTGGGGAAATTGGGAAAATATGACTACTATAAAACATAATGGTGAATTTGTAGTAGTAGGAACAGGTTCAGGTAATATATATAATGTATCAGGTTATTATGAAGCAAGAAAGTTTGGGAATAATTGGCATAAGTAATTATTAAATATAGATAATCATTATATACTAATAATAGTTTAATACCTATTAGGCGAGAATATGGAATGGTTTAACTTGTTAAAGGCTAAGGGTGATGGCAAACTTAACTTTATAGTTAGGTGGGGTCTTACAGACGAATTTGCTTCAGTTGAACAAATACTTTTTAGAATGAAGGAATCTGGAAAACATCAAGGTCAAAACTATAATCATACAAGTATATTATCACAACTTAAAAAACTAGAAAGACGAGATTTAGCAGAAAGTAGAATTGATGAAACATCTTATAATCAAGAAGGTGGGTTTAATTCTAGAGTTACATATTCATTTAGATTAAAAGGGGAATAATTATGTGGGAAGATATATTAAAAAGAAGTACAACTAAAGAAGAATTTGAGAACTTTACTACACCACAGGAGTTTAAAAGATATTTTTTAGAGAGGGCAGCATATTGGAAAACTCAGATTAGAAGGTATGAAAATACTGAATATGCAAGTAGAGCGTATGAAGGATTTGCAGATTTAATGGATGCATATATGGGTAATAGTAGTAGGTATCATGGTGAAGATTGGAAGTCGGAAGGATATCCTACAACAGCAGAAAAGTTAATAGACAGACATTGGAAATGGACTCAAGAAGATGGATTAGATAGACATGATGCGCCCACACTGAGAGTCTCCGAAAAGGTATCAGGAAGAAAGGTTGAAGAAGCGAATAAAAAGAATTTAAAAGATTCAGTTAATAGAACTGAATCAGGAGGAACTCGTTTGGTTGATACCCGTAATACAATTAAAGAACCTAAAGACTTTCAAGAGACAGGAGATATACCTGCAAAACACAATTTAATTAATAATATTATACAATATTTAAAAAAGAATAATAAGACAGTTTCTTTACAGACAGTAGGTGAAGAAATAAGAGATGACGGAATGATGACTGTTGATGAAAAGGAAGCATTTGAATTTATTATGAGGGAATAATTATGTATTGGCAAACCATTCTTAAATATGATGGTGAATATAAACTGGCCAAAAGGTCATATAAATTACTATTAGAATTATATTCTCCGGGCTGGAAATATTCTGTTGAAGGAATTTATCAAGGAGAAGTTAAAGAGTTCTTAAATGAATC
>TARA_R110002153_G_scaffold155756_1_pt1 | contig 11862 bp, 8 predicted proteins | sample TARA_R110002153 | Tara Oceans TARA_R110002153 (sample SAMEA4398193) | marine metagenome | biome: Polar Biome; feature: [SRF] surface water layer (ENVO:00010504); material: water (ENVO:00002006), including particulate matter (ENVO:01000060) such as... | depth 5 m
TCTCAAAACGCAAGAGTATCCAAACCCCAACATTCACCCCCTTTATACAAATCAAAACACAATTTGATACGCAACTCGCCAGCAAATAGTTTAGTAATTATTACCCAAAACACAATTTGATATCTCTTCCCACCACTGATATTCTACCAAACCACCACCAAACCACCAATAAAAAAATGAAGTTCTCTATCGCCACCTTTGGAAACTACTGCCCGCTGACCGCCCGCAAGCGCTGGTGCCTTGCCGCGATTAAACAAATGGGGGACGCCAACGCCCAAATGACCGCCCACGCCAAGGCGCGGTTCGGGATTACGCTGACCGCGAACTGCCTTGACCTTGACGAATTCCGCCAGCAAGGTCTGTGCGTGAAGGTTAAGCAAGCGTGCCCGATTAAAAAATACCGATACTCCAAGAACTATCTTAAAATCGTGAATGAGCGCCTCGTGGTTCTCACGCGCTGAACACGAATAAATTTGATTGCTCGCGCCGCCCTCCTCCGTATCACAAGAACGCAAGAGTATCCAAATTCCCGAATATTCCAGAATGTGTCTGCCGTTTCAGCGCGAATTCGCAACATTCACCCCCTTTATACAAATTCCTACACAATTTGATTTACCTCGCCACAGCAAATAATTTATTGTATATATTCTTCTAAATAAATTTGATTGCTCGCGCTGCCCAATATATCCCATTACAATAAACAATACAGCACAAAAAAACAATACAGCAAAAAAACAATACAGCGACGAATAAAAAAACACAATAAAACAATAACCAATAAAACAAAAGACGCGCCAATAAAAAAAACACAATAAAAAAATACCCTCCTCGCGAGGGCATAACCTCGTCAAAACACCTCCCGCCCCAAAACGCAATTTGATATCTCTTCCCGCCACTGATAATCTACCAAACCACCAACAAAACAATACCCGCCCCAAAACACAATTTGATATCTCTTTGCGGAGCAAATATGACAAGTAATGAGCAACAAAACAATACAATGACCACCCAAGATACTCTTGCGATTATCCTCTGCCTCTTCGTGGGGTTTAACCTCGGCGTGCCCCAAGGCGTGTTCGGCGCGCTTGTGATTGCCTTTGTGTTGTGGTGGCAGACCCGATAAAAAAAAGACAATAAAAAAAAGATTACACAGTAAAAGAGAAACTTTATGAGATATAAAAGATTAATTTGATTGCTCAAATGCTACAAATATTATCAGTAGATTAAATAATAACCAAAAAAACAATACATACGCCCTCCTCGTGAGGGCATAACCTCGTCAAAACACCTCCCCACCAGACCACTACAACACGAAAAGACAAATACCCGATGAACACCACCCAGATTGCCGAGGACTACTTCCGCACCGACACCAAGTTCCGCTTCTCGGCGGAGTTTGTGGCGTATTGTGTGGCGCACCCACAACCGAAACCGATACTCCGCCTTCACTGCCCGCACAACCCCAAACTGATGCTTGCCGTGAAAGCGAACCTTTCGGCAGAGTATCTGCGCAACAAGTGCCCGCACTTTGCCGCAGACTTGCTCCGTGTGCGCGGCAACCTTATTAAAATGACGAACCCGCCGACCAACTACTACAAAAAAAAGATTATTGCCGCCGCCGCTTTTGCCAAGATTTTTAACAAAACCAAAAAAACAAATGACGCCGCACGCCTTGCCCAAATCGCGCCCGTTAAATACAACGGCGTTAAAATTGGGGACCACGAGGTTGTGCCACACGCCCCAGAGGGTTATGGTGCCACAGTGCGCCACAATCCGCAAGGCGCGTATCCAGACCACTACAACCCGACCAAGAACGACGGGCACGAGCAACGCCTCCCCGACTACATTATCAAGCAGATTTTAAGAATGCGCCCGCACCCGCTTGGAGCAAACTTTCGCCAGAGTATCCGTGAATACGGCGCGCATCGTGAAGAGGTGGCGGCACGCAACGCGGGCGGCACTGAACTGTTTGCGCACCTTGCGAATACCCCCGTGATTAATGTGCTCCCGTTTAAAATCTTTGTTAAAATGGACCAGCGCCGCAAAGTTTTAAACAAGAAGCGCCGCAAGCAGATTAAAAAAATGTTGCGTGCTGTGTGCGCCGATACTCTTGGCACGCATATGCCCGATGCTGGCAATGTGCCGTTGGGCGGCATTGTTGGCAAGGACGACTTTGCGGATTGCCCGTTTCAGCAAGACCCCGCGAAGCATTTGGGACGCTTTTTAAATGCGCAAGACCGCTTTGCTCACACGCGCATTGCCTTGTTGTATGAGGAGCGCCGCCAGTTGATTGCGAAGGGTTTAATTTCGGCACGCGTTGTTAAAAATGACCTTGCCACCAGCAGGTTTGCCGACCACAACCACGCCGCCTCGTGCCTTAAACTCTTGACCTATTTTGATATCAACGATTTGTATGACCCAGCGCACAAGTTCTGCGGTCCAGGCACTGGCGCTGCTGGCGCACACCGCCGCTTAAAAGATTGCGATTTAATTGAGCAAGGTTGCCGCACGCAGCGCGGACGCGGGCGCACGCACCAATATCCCAATGCTTTAAATTTCACTGTTGCGAACAACACGCCGTTTTCGCCGCACAACAACAATACAATTCGCACTTACAATGCCAAGGTTTGTGAGCACAGCGTTGCGGGCGGCATTACGCGCAAGGCGTTGTTGGCAATGCCGCACGCGATTACGCTAATCCAAGCGTTGTATTGGAATGACAGCGTGTTGGGCGATATCTGCCAATTGCCCGCTGGTTCGCGCACGCCCGCCAAGTGGAAGAAGTGCGTGCCGTTTATCATTACGCGCTTAAAGTATATGGACGCTAAATGCTGCCGCGTTCATTATACGGAGGCGCAGTATATGTTTAATCCAGAAAATTTGGTGAAGCGCGGTGCCAACCCACGCGGCATTACTACGCGCCACGCTGATATGGCGAGCAACCTTTACGACGATTACTTTATTGGCAACGCCTTGCCAACAAGCGCCTCGCTACAAGAGGTGAAGGTTCGCGCGATTATCCGCACCGAGATTGCCATTTTTAAAATCTGGCAAATTTACAACCGCTCCTACCCAGAAGCGCCAGCAAGCACGCGCCGCTTTGTGGGCGAGTTTAAAAATCGGTATCTGGCGCCGCTTATTGATACGGCAAATGAGGAGGCGTGGGTTAATCGCACAAACGGCGACTTTACTGCGCAAGACGAGGAGATTGTGTGGGTGCGCGGCGCTTACTTATACGAGGTGAAAGAAAACAAACCGCGATACGGCGGCGACGGTATGGGGTGGATAGGCAACAAGAATGCCAGTGCTGACTTACAGTTGCCTTACTTGGCACACGAAGGCGCTGACGGCGTGCGCTATGCCGAACTGGACTATGCGGTTTCCTCCAATGACCTCATTAAGAGGTTTGCGTTTGACGAAAACCCACGCCGACGCCGTGATAGTGTGTGCCTCATTGCGCAGACCTTTGCCGAGCACCCGTTCGCATTGGACGGTGGCAATGCCCTTAAAAGGGGGTGGGACGCAGACACGGCACGCCCCAACGGTGAGCGCCAAGGTTTAATGACGCAAGCGTTCGCGCAACAGGGCGGCAATTATCGCCGTAATGGCAAGTATCCTTACGGTGTGGTTCGCGACCAGCGCCGCAATGGTCCATATTGCTTGGAGGATACGACCTTGCCGTGGTTGTAAGATTAAGTTGTAGATTAAGTTGTAGATTAAGTTGTAGTATAATAATAAAAAAAAACATTAAATATCCTCGCTACGGCGAGGCATAACCTCGTCAATACACTCCCATATAAGCATATCATTTATAAGCACTTAAAGACAAGACATATATATAACTACAAGACACAATGAGCAACGCAAGTTTTTACAATTGCCCGTGTGGTGAGCGCCGCACCTTTGCCAATCCCGCGACGCTTGGACGCTGGCGCCGCCTTCACAACAAGTTCTGCGACGCAGTTGGCAACGACCAGCAAACCGAGAAAGAATTTGTCCAAGGATTAAAGAAAAGCGCGAAGAAGGCGGCAAAGCAAGCGCGCCAAAACACAACACGCGGGGGTCGTAATTGGAGGGACGGTGTCAATCGCGCACCCAACGGCGACCTTATTATGACAGACCAAGTAGATATTGTTGCGATTAATACAGAAACTGGCAGAAACGAGATTGTCCAGCGTATCGAGCGCCCAATGAATGCCCCACGCTCCCAAGATTTTTCGGCAGCAACCGTTATGAATTCTCCCAGCACGCCCGACTTGGCGGATTACACGGAAGAAACCCTCGCCGCCACCGATTTTGCGACGCTTCGCTACAAGGCGGCATTGGCAGCGTTGGACGCAGAAGAAGAAGAAGATATTGAGATTTGTGGTGAAACTGGTGGTCTATTTAAAGGTTTTAAAGGTTGTGGCGCAAAGTTTGATTGTGAGGGACTAAATAAGTTAGGTAATACTTCATTTTGCCAAGAATGCTATGATAAGCACATTGACCGCTTTTCGTATCCACACCTATTCGACAACTGGCACCTCCAAAAATAATATCCATAACAATAAAAAAAACAAAAAGAATATCAACAACGGGCGCCCGCATTAAGAAGTAGCATTAATAGATAAAAAATATAACTTTATTTTTTTGTGTCAATTTGACAATTTATTTTAGTATTAGTAAATCCAAATTGACACAATTTTTCTTAATTCGCGGATACTAATTAAAATAATAATATCCGTTAATATTATAAATGAGTAATACAACGATAATTGAGTGTATTAAATCTCGGTCCAATGTTAATGGGAAAACACGCTGGACTACACAGATTGGGGACGGTGGCATTGTGTTAAACCCAGGGGATATTATTGAGATAGAAGGCGCTGCGATTAATTCGCGTGGCATTGGTGCGGACGTTATAGAGATTCCAGAAGAACCAGTTAATGGTGTATTCCAAAATAAAGCGTATATTGATTTGGGTTATTATATTACAAATAGAGGCGAAGATTGCTGCCCACTGCCTCAATTTTATCAAACAACTTGGGGTGCCGAGGCGTGGAATGGCACGGGCGCGAACGGTGCTTCACCGACGGGTAAGTATGACCAAAAATACGGGCAACTTGCCGACCCCGATGCTTACAGTTTTTATTATGACCCTCTTGCGGGCGCTGGCAACTCCGACTATATACAAGGGCACGCCACTCCTTCGAAAGGTGATATATTACAGAGCGGCGGTTTTAATGTGGTTGGCGCTGGTGCGGACGGGCGACGGCAAAATCAACCAGGGGGCGACCCTTGGACGCCTCTTCACCGATACGGCAATTTTGACGGTGGCAGCGGCATTCTTCCCGCAACGGCAGTCGCAGTTAATGATATAAACTGTAATAGGGACTTTTTTAAATTTAAGAAGGGAGGGAAAGACCAAAACGACGCATTAATTGCTGGGACGGGTGGCGCTGGTCTTGACGGTATGAATTATCACATTATCCGCCAAGCGACCAATAACGGACGCTTGCGTGAATTATCCTTTAATGAATGCCCTTGGACGCGCCTTACTTTTCGCAAAGAAATATCCACAAAATCGGGGTTTAAAAATCCCTCGTCCATTGCCGAAGAAATAACAAATACACTACACGGCGCTTTTGTTAATGGCGATACAAAACAACTCTTTATCCCCGAATATGCCAATATTTCCCCCAAATTAATGTTTATGAACACGGGCGGAACCACACCAGCGGCGGACGGCGATGTCTCGTGCTTATTGCCAGGGATTGCGGGAACCCCAGGGAACGGTAAGGACGTTGTTAATGGGCACGCTGGCGCGGGCGATAATGGTGGCAAAGTTGCCGATTTGGGCACCATTGGTGGGCAATATTTAAATGAAACTTCGACACAATTTAATGGTCCAGCGTATATAACTTTGCCCGCAAATCCTTACGGTTTAAAGGAGGCAGACGAAGGCGGCGGTGGTTGGTCGTGCCGTTATATTGGAGCGCGCGACCCCGACCGCATTATCGCGGGCACGAACTTTACAACTTTGCCGCGAAAAGTGGGGCACCCCGATGTCGCTTATTTCTTACACAAAATTAAGGGTTCGCAAATCAGCGTTAATAATATTGCGGGAAATACAATAACTTTCGGCAGTGATAAAAATTACTCCGTTAATAGATTAAAAAATCATAACTTGCGGTGCGGGGACGGCAATGGCGGTGAATTTTTTGTGTTAAATATTTTAAGTAATACTGCCACGAATGCTAATGGCGATACAACCCTTGTCTTTCGCAACGGAGCGTATTTGAGTGCGGCACGACGCACAAAAGTCCAAAATTCTCTCGCAGCGAACGGTGCCACTCTTACAAGTAATAAAAATAATATAATTATGAACCTCAGTGCCGTTCCCGCAGAGGCAACGAAAGGCGATAGTAAGTATTCAGTTATTGTAAGTAATATCCCTTTTACACAAAGCGACGCAGAATTACTCGAAGTCCCTTTTCAGTTTTCTTTACTGGGGAGCAATACGAAATTAGCACAACTTAAAAATTATTTTATTGACGGACGCAAATATTTAAGTAATGATACAGCACGGACTGCGGAACAGATTGCGGGGGATAATGAGAATTGGTATAACGAGTTAGACTTGGGCAGAGGGTTAAGTTCTAAACCCGACTGGCAAGCGGACGGAAATCATTTGCCCGCCCCTTGGATTACAGACCAAACCGCGGGCGAAGGTGGCGCAACAACACAATATTTAAAGCAGCGCACGGTTCATATATACAGCAAATACGACGCAGCAATTTATGAAAAGGCGCACTTGGACGAAGGGACTGCCACTGCGGGTTATTTTATTGATAAAGGAATACAGCAATATGGTGTGGTCAGCGGCGTGAGCACGGTTAATCGTGTTGCGACTACGGCAGAGAAAATTAGCAGTGAAAATGACATTATGATTGTGTGCGTGAAACGAAGCGCGCCGCCCAATCTGCCCGTGGAAGAATTGGATTATTATGCGCACGGCACAGTAGGGTTTATCGTTAAAGATAAAAATAATGCCGTAGAAGCGTGCCCACGCTACAATTATGTTGGTTTTAATTCTTCATATTGTTATCCAGGGAATGAATGTGTTGCCCTTACAAACAGCACACGAGTAAGAAACGCACAAGGAGCGACCGTGGCAATTAACGGCAGCAATGGAACGGGCACTGCCGCACAAAAAGCAAGATATAATTATTACAAAAAAATTAACACTTGGGGGCAGAGCGGTTTTACACACGACGGGAGCAATAATGTGGTTAATTCAGTTATTAATGGTGATTTGGGCGTATTAGAATATCCTTGGTTTGTGTGGATGAATTATATTAATATAGGTTCTCCCGAGATATATATGGACTGGGATAATGTCAATAACCGCTTTTCTTTACAAAAATTACATAAAGAAACCGTCATTACAAATGAAAAGGCAACGGGCACACTCGCAACGCCCGTCCCCGTGCCCGATGCGGGTTCGCCGATTATTGAGTTTAATAAAACAATTACGCGAGTGTTGCCTTACGGTGCGACTTCACAAGACTTGCCCGAGGTTGTAAGTTCGCAAGCGGGGTTATGTATTCTTAATGTTGGGGGGTATAGTGATAGTGTTGCGGGAACAGCGACGCAAAGTTTGGACGGGACGGGCGCATATGAATTAACAGAAAGTAATTTTATTGGTTCTTTTTGGGATAGATTGGGGTTTTCGTTTCGCGATTTGGTTGGGTTTAAAGGCGTCGGGGCGAATACAAACCCTTACGACGCGAGCATACAAGGGAATTACGCGGGGAAAATAAAACAAAACGAGCAATTGTATCCCATTACGACTAACGCTGAATTAACGACTGCCACGCAAGCGTCGCTTAATATCGGCGGCGGTCCCTTGGATAATTTGGGGTTGCCGATGTTCGGTTTAGGGTATTATCGTGGGTGGGGAGCATTCCCTTCACAAACGGGAGCAAAAATACTGGCGCGCTCGTTGCCGAAGAAATTAACTTATCCGTATTGGTTGCTGTATAGTAATATTGTGGGCAATGCCGAGTTTTTCAGTGGCGATAAAAAAAAGAATTGTTTAGGAATTATTACGCGCAATTATACAGCGGGCGACTTTGCGTATGCTTTTAATATGAATAGACAATTTATTGTTCAGCGCAATACAGTTTTAACTGAAATTACGCAAGAAATCTTAAACCCCGATTTTACACCCGCTGATATTGACGATTACAGCGTAATCTTATATAAAATAACGCGCCGTGCTGGACCGCCAGACGAAAGCGGCGACCCGTATGAGCAAGACGGTTTGCCAGTAAAGGGTGGAAAGAATGCGGGCGACGGTGCGGAGAAACGGACTTATAAATAATCTAATGTATATTATATATGACAAAATTAAAGAAAACAAAAAAAAAAGTAAAGGATAAAATAATTAATGCTGAAAAATCAAAACGAACTATCCTCGGCAAAAAAAACAAAAGACAGGGGCAAAAGCGTGGTGCCTATCTTAAAACAAAATTAAAAAAAATATGGTTGCCCAGTGCTGCTTCACAAGCGAATAAAACGGTCCGTGAATATGAAACCAACGAGAAAGGAGAGGTGATAGTCCGTTTTGATTAATTTATTTAAAATTTAGTTTTAAATTAAAACATATTACTTATTTATAAATAATATGAGTTTAATCCATTTATCTTCCAAAGGCGATGCGGGCGGTTCAGCGACCCGTTTTTCCAATTACTTTCCCAATCCTATCATTATAGAACCCAATAGTCAAGTAGCATTAGTCAATTGTGTATTAAATCCCGACGGCGATATTATCATTACACCCGATAATAACAAACTTTATTTTTCTATCGGTGTTATCAGTGGCACAACACCCAATCCACAGCACGAAGTTATTGTGCCCACTGGCGACTATACGCCCGCCGAACTCGCGACGCAATTAACAACTTTATTAAACACCAATACTTTACAGCAAGCATACAGAAGATTAAGCGGCGCGACTGCTGGCGGTTGGAATGTTTCGGTCGTTGCCGATACAGCAAGCGGCGAACCACGCGCCTTTAAATTTCAGTCGGTCCAAAATGCGCAACCAGCATTAACGGGCGCTGCCGACGACGAGCGCTGGGTGCCCATTGACGACGATACGGCAGCGAACCGAACAACGATTGGCAGCGCAGCGATTAACTGGAATGGCGCTGGCAACTTTAATTTTGTTGATTTCATAAAAGCGAATGTCGCCGCGAACAGCGATACTTACCAGTTTGCGCACAGAAATGTCCACGGCGCTTATCGTGGGTTAAAAGCGGACGGAACAAAACCCTTTGTGCTCTTACACTTTGATACAGTTGATATTGGCGGCGACGATAAATTCCCCGAGTTTCAGTATGGATTATCCCGCAGTGCCTTTATAGAAGACGATATTGGCAACCTTTTGCCTTTTAGCGACTTTTTAATTGACTCGCAACCTAAATACGATATCGGCGTGAGAGTTTCCACCAATGCGGGCAGCGGCAGTGCGGCAGATAAAGGACATTTAGAGGTTATATTTTTTAACGGCACGACTAACAAAATGACGAAGCGCACGCTCGCAACGGGAGGAACAACTTTTAATTTAAACAGTGATAAATCGGGGCATTTAATTAAGATAGAATGGGACACACAAACAAAAGTTAAAATTTATTATTCTAATGACGACGATTACACCACCTTTACACTCATACGCACAGAAACAAAACAATACGCAACGACGCTTAACCAAATATACTCTCTTTTATTCCAGAAAGATAAATTAAGCAAAGTTGAGTTAGCGGGCATTTATAATCCCGACGAAATCCCAAATGTCCATCAGGACATTTTATTGCGCGATATTACAATTTCGGCAGCGGGCACACAAGCAGAGGCACTTGTGGGGGCGGGATATCGCACCAAAAATATTAATTTGAGTGTGGGCGACCTTCCCAATTATGATACATTAAGTAAGGACGGCACAATCGGCGAAACAATTGGGGCGAATAATGCCTTAATTGCCTTGGCGGCGACGGCAACCAGCGGCACGAGCGATTACACGACTTCGGGCAGACCTTCTTTTCACGGCAACTTATCCACAGCGCATATCCAATTGCCCAATCTTCCCATTAAGGCGTATATGGGCGAGAGCAGTAATATCAGTAAAGATATTGCTATTATCCCTCGTTTTGACCAGTCCGCAAATGACCCCAGCGATAGTTTATTTTATGAAGCGAATGAAAAGATTTGGATAGACCTTAAAAATGCCGAAAGAATAACCAGCAATGAAATGACAGTCGCCATTAAGGATAGTAAGAACCGCGCATTGGAGGGCATACACCAACCTTCTGCGATTACAATTATATTCCGTAAGGGGCAAGGTGAAGCAGTCCAGAGAATGGGTTAGTTATATAACTGATATAAATTGTGTCATTTTGACAATTTATTATAGTATTAGTAAATACAAATTGACACAATTTAAATGAGTTATATTAAAATGAGTTAGATTTCTTGTGGGCGTGTTTCACCATAAATATTTATGTGAAAACCACTTTGCTGAATGTAAGGTCGCGGCACCGTGGCGCGCGTAATATGCTTTTTTACGCTTCGGGTCCTTATGGTCATATTTACTGTATGCTTTAAGTGGGGTTTTATCTTTAAATTGTGGGTAAGGCGTCCCGTTCTTTCTTACACCACCGAAATGAACCGTCTTTATTTTTTTGCCACCTTTACTTATGATTGCTTTATACTTTTTCGTTGCTCGGTTAGATTTAAATATTTTAATAGTCATATTATTATATACGACTATATTAATATGAATACTGATTTTAAGAATACAACAAATTTAACAGTTCTTCCATTGCGCGAGATAGAAGATAAAAGCAAAAAAACAAAAAAGATTATACACCCCAATCTGCCGAAAATCCCATTCTTGTGTTCAGTCGTCGGCGCTACGGGCACGGGCAAAACAGTCGCAATATCCAATATGTTATTAAATAAATATATGTATGGCGGCAAACCGCACGCCTTTGACCGCGTGTATATATTCTCGCCTTCTATCTATTTAGATAATTCAGCGAAACACTTATTAGAGAATTTCACTTGCTTTGCCGAATACAGCGATACTATCTTGGATAATATCCTTAAATTACAAGAAGAATACGAAAAAGACGAAATGCCCAATATATTGATTGTATTGGACGATAGCATTGGCACGGACGCAATGGCGCGGTCGTCAAAAATAAGTTTTTTCTTATCGCGATATCGTCATTGGAATTGTTCAGTTATAATTTCGGTTCAGCATTTCCGTAGTATAGTATCCCTTGGTCGCGCGAATGCCACCGACGCAATTATATTTAACATTCCCAATGCGAAAGAATTAGAGAAGATTGACGAAGAGTGGGGGGCAATGTATCAAAACCAATTTTTAAAACTGTATTTACAAGCGACTGATAAACCGTTTGGTTTCTTATATTTAAAACTGCGCAAAATCCCACCCGAAGCATATAGAAATTTCCAAGAAAAATTAACTTATAAGACCCGACAAGATTTAACAGAAGAAGAGCGGCAAGACCCCGATTTATTAACGGGTGGCAAACCAAAAGAATATTAAATATTTAAATTTTTAATTTATTAATTTTATATCTTTACTATATATAAAATGAATAGTGATTATGGTAGAGCATTAAATGGGTTTCATTCACAAATGGCAGCGTATGGGCAGAATGCTGGAATGTTCCAAGAACAGAAAGATATATACTCACAGCAACTCCAAACGGCGAAAGACAGTGCTATTAAGAAAATAAGCGACGATAAGATAACGGACGCAGTCAGCGCAGTTGCGGGTTTGGGTGCCTA